>Ga0209918_1000556_pt1 | contig 23951 bp, 22 predicted proteins | sample SalPonD_shore_MG_FD_185712 | JGI IMG/M metagenome (GOLD analysis project Ga0209918, IMG submission 185712) | Salt pond soil microbial communities from South San Francisco under conditions of wetland restoration - Salt Pond MetaG... | ecosystem: Environmental > Aquatic > Marine > Intertidal zone...
ATACGATGGTTTCGCACCCGCTGGGTGACCTCCGTCTCGGGGACCGTTCATGCCTGAACACCCCACAACGTAGGCACCTGGCGGGTGTTTTTCATCCCCCTCTGCGTCCCCCGGCGCAGGATCCAGGATGAAAGAGGAAGAGGTCCGTCCCTACGGATAGGTGATTGAAAGGCCCTGTTGGGCCGAGGGACACGGTAGGCTATGGCACCCAGGAATCGCAAGCGGTGCAAGCGGTCCAAGACGCTCACCGGTGAGGACGAGGGTGAAGGAAGGAAAAGGGCAGAGGACAGAAACATGGTCGGAGGGGCCGAGACCATGAGCGGATGGGCGGCGAGGGCCGAGAACGCGTGAGGGAGTGTGGAGGGCGCCCGAATCAGTCGTCGAAGTCGTCAGGCAGCGACTGGTCGAACTGGAAGTCGGGGGCGGGCTCGGGATCGGCGGGGTCGAAGCTCGAGGTCTGGTCGAGGAGGAGATCCCGCTGGGGCGGGCCGCGAGCGGGCGCGAGGGGCGGAGGTCGGTGGGGCAGGTCGAGGTGAACGAGGATGGCGGAGACGACGGGCGGATCGGTGATGAAGGCGAGGACCTTCATGGAGCCGCCGCAGGCCGGACAGAGGAGCGGCAGGACCTCAGCGCACCCCAGCCACCACCAGCTCCTCGACGTGAGGTTCGAGCACCTCGTGCAGCCACTCCGACAGCGTTCCTTCCTCGAGGCATACGTGTCGGTTCCGAGGGATGCCGCGCAGCACCTCGATCAGCGCCCGCCCGTTCGTCTCCACCACATGCGAGCCCAACCGCTTCCCGCTCGGGCCCACCACCGCCACCGTGCAGCTTGACGCATGCGCGTCCAGCCCGATATACTTCTCCATGGGCGTTCTCCTCCTCGGTCTGTGGGTTCGTTACCTGCGCTAATGAAAGCGCTCCCACTCCAAGAGGTGAACGCCCTTCCATCTTCGGGCTGATTAGGTGCTTGCCAGGGCCGGTAGCGGACGCCATGCCCCTATGATGCCTATTCTGGACGGTCACGGAGGACGCCGCCGGGAACGTGGGGTCCTTCACCTCGCTGGCGGTGGACGCGAGCGGGCGCCTCCACGTCAGCCACGTCGACGCCACCAACGGCGACCTCAAGTACATCGAGTGACGGAGGCGCACCCCAGATTCAGCACCCGCCGGCGGAGCTCCTGACGAAACCGACTCGAGAGCGGAGGCCTGACAATGCGTCTCGCACATCTGTGGCTCGGTCTCAGCGCGGCCCTGTTTCTCGCCGGCTGCGGTGACACCGGCGGTCCCACACTGCCGCAGCCGCTCGAGATCACGTCGCTGAGCCCTGCGGCCGACGCCGCGGACGTGGAGACCGGTGCGACCGTGGCCGTCGTCTTCGACCAGGCGATCGACCCGGCGACCCTCACCGCCGCGAGCTTCCAGGTGAAGCGGGCCGGTGTCCCGCTGCCGGCGGCGCTGAGCTATGACGCGGCCACGCGGACGGCGCGGGCGGCGGCGCCGCTCCTGCCCGACGGGACTTACGAGGTGGAGGTGACGACGGGGGTGCGTACGCCCGCGAATTCGGCGCTCGGCGCATCGGAGGTGTGGAGCTTCACGACCCGCGCGTGGCAGGCGGTCACGGTCGACGCCGCCGGGGACGTGGGACGCTACACCTCGCTGGCGGTGGACGCGAGCGGGCGCCTCCACGTCAGCTACCAGGACATTACCAACTTCGACCTCAAGTACGCCACCTGCGCCGCGGGCTGCGAGGCCGCCGCCGGCTGGCAGGCGGTCACCGTGGACGCCGCCGGGAGGGTGGGGTTCTCCACCTCCCTGGCGGTGGACGCGAGCGGGCGCCCCCACCTCAGCTACTACGACAACACCAACTTCGACCTCAAGTACGCCACCTGCGCGGCGGGCTGTGACGCCGCCGCCGGCTGGCAGGCGGTCACCGTGGACGCCGCCGGGGACGTGGGGCGCCACACCTCGCTGGCGGTGGACGCGGGCGGGCGCCTCCACGTCAGCTACTTCGATGCCACCAACGGCGACCTCAAATACGCCACGTGCGCCGCGGGCTGCGAGGCCGCCGCCGGCTGGCAGGCGGTCACCGTGGACGCCGCCGGGAGCGTGGGACTCTTCACCTCCCTGGCGGTGGACGCGAGCGGGCGCCTCCACGTCAGCTACTCCGACAACACGAACCACGACCTCAAGTACGCCACCTGCGCCGCGGGCTGCGAGGCCGCCGCCGGCTGGCAGGCGGTCACGGTCGACGCCGCCGGGGACGTGGGGTTCTTCACCTCCCTGGCGGTGGACGCGGGCGGGCGCCTCCACGTCAGCTACTCCGACAACACGAACCACGACCTCAAGTACGCCACCTGCGCGGCGGGCTGTGACGCCGCCGCCGGCTGGCAGGCGGTCACCGTGGACGCCGCCGGGGACGTGGGGCGCTACACCTCGCTGGCGGTGGACGCGGGCGGGCGCCTCCACGTCAGCTACTTCGATGCCACCAACGGCGACCTCAAGTACATCGAGTGACGGAGGCGCACCCCAGATTCAGCACCCGCCGGCGGAGCTCCTGGCGAAACCGACTCGAGAGCGGAGGCCTGACAATGCGTCTCGCACATCTGTGGCTCGGTCTCAGCGCGGCCCTGTTTCTCGCCGGCTGCGGTGACACCGGCGGTCCCACACTGCCGCAGCCGCTCGAGATCACGTCGCTGAGCCCTGCGGCCGACGCCGCGGACGTGGAGACCGGTGCGACCGTGGCCGTCGTCTTCGACCAGGCGATCGACCCGGCGACCCTCACCGCCGCGAGCTTCCAGGTGAAGCGGGCCGGTGTCCCGCTGCCGGCGGCGCTGAGCTATGACGCGGCCACGCGGACGGCGCGGGCGGCGCCGCCGCTCCTGCCCGACGGGACTTACGAGGTGGAGGTGACGACGGGGGGTGCTGGGAGAGTTGAGCCCGAGCGCCGCGGTGGTAGGTAGGGCCTATCCGTACCGCTTCGGCTCCTCCCTGAACCCGCACCTCCACTTCCACGTGGTCGTCCTCGACGGCGTCTTCTCCCGAGCCGACGATGAGGCTCGCTTTCACGAAGCGACGTCCCTTCAGCCCGAGCACTGGGTCCGGCTCCAGGGCGTCGTTCAGCGTCGCGTCCTCCGATACTTCCGCACCCACGGGCTGCTCGATGAGCTCGACGCCCTCGACATGCTCTCCTGGCAAGGGTCCGGTGGGTTCAGCATCGACGCGGGGCCCCCGCGCAATGCATGCATTGCGTGGGGTAGGGCGCTTCCGTGCGCATCAAGGGTGACGACCGCGCCGGCCTCGAGCGTCTCCTCCGCTACTGTGCCCGCCCGCCCTTCGCGCTCGAACGACTCCATGCCCTCGCGGGTGTCGCCTCCCTGGCCTCTCCCGACGCGCGCCTCCTCTATCGATTCCCCAAACCCACCCCGGACGGACGCACCGAGATCGTCCTCTCGCCTCTGCAGCTCCTCGAGCGTCTCGTCGCCTTCGTGCCGCCGCCTCGCATGCACCGCCACCGCTACCACGGCGTCCTCGCGCCTCACGCTGGCCTGCGCGCCGTCGTCGTCGCCATCGGTAGAGCCCCGCCCCAGACGCCCAGCCGTGCCGATGCCGAACCCCCCAATCCTGTGCCCGGTGACCTCGACGACCCTCCTCGCTCAGCCAGTGCGGCGCGGATCCGCTGGGCTGTACTCCTCGCCCGGATCTACGAGGTCCTGCCACTCCTCTGCCCCGCCTGCGGCGGCTCCATGAGGATCCTCGCCTTCATCAGCGATCCGCCCGTCCTGTCCGCCATACTTCTGCACCTCGACCTTCCCCACCGGCCGCCGCCTCTCGCGCCCGCTCGCGGCCCGCCTCAGCGGGACTTCCTGCTGGATCAGACCGCGAGCTTCGACCTGAGCGATCCCGAGCCCGTGCCCGACTTCCAGTTCGACCAGTCCCTGCCCGACAGCTTCGACGACTGAGAACCGGATCCCCCCCCAGCAGTCACGGGATTCTCGATTCCGGCTCCCACCGCCCATCCGCCCATCCTCTCGACCTCTCCACGTATCCTCGCCCACTCGCCTCCATCTCCCACCGCCACGTCTGCCGCCTCCCCCACCATCCTCCTGCCTTGCCACTCGTGGACCCGCAGCCTACCGTGCCCCTCAGGCCGACACGGCGGTTGGACCTCCTATACGCTGAGCCAGGAGCCGTAGGGAGACGGCGTGCGGAACCCCACCAGGATGCCTGCCACGCCCGCGAGGCCCGAAAGTCCGGGTCCAGCCCGACGGTGGCGCCGCCACGCGCGGTGGAAGGTCCACCCGAGGAGGCCGGCGAAGACCACGGCGGCCGGGAACATTCTGCGGCGCCACGGTGAGGATGTAGCGGAAAGAAGAAGGAGTTGGTGGGCAACTACGAGAACGCGGGACGCAAGTGGCGTCGCGCCAAGGATCCTGCCCGGGTCCAGGTGCATGACTTCCCCACGCCCGAGGTCCCACGGGCGTTTCCCTACGGCATCTATGACCTTGCCCACAATACCGGCTTCGTGAACATCGGGACGGATCACGACACGGGCGCCTTCGCGGTGGCGTCGATTCGTGGATGGTGGCGAGCGGGGGGTCGGGCCCTGTACCCCCGGGCCGAGAGCTTGCTGATCACCGCGGACGGCGGCGGCAGCAATGGCTACCGGCTCCGGCTGTGGAAGGTGGGTCTGCAGGCGCTCGCAGATGAAGCGGGCCTCACGATTCACGTCTGTCACTTCCCGCCGGGGACGAGCAAGTGGAACAAGGTGGAGCACCGCTTGTTTTCGTTCATCTCTACGAACTGGCGCGGCGAGCCGCTGAAGGACTACGAGACCATCGTCCGGCTGATCGCCAGGACCACCACCGCCAAGGGCCTCACCGTGACGTGCCGTCTCGATCGACGTCCCTACCCCGTGGGTAAGAAGGTCAGCGATGAGGAGTTCGCCGCCGTGCGGCTGTACCCCAACAGCTTCCACGGTGAGTGGAACTACGCGATCCGTCCGCATTCTCAAGCATAAATGTTATTTCCTGACGGTGCCTTAGCGCCGTCCACGCCCGCTTGAGCAGCTCGTCCGACAACGCAAAGGTCAGGGTGATGCCCCGGTCGTCGGCGACTCGCTCCGTGGCGGCGTCCGATAGCTCGGCGAGCCCGACGCGTCGTCGTCCGAGGTCCCCGGGGGAGAGGGAGCAGGACGGCGCCCCGGGAGGGGAGCCGCTGGGGAGGGTCCTCGTGGTCTCGGTGCGCATCACGTTCTCCACTTGGTGACGAGGCCGGGTCGGCACCCGGCGTTTGTGCGACTACAGTGAACGCTACATGTTGAAGTATGGTTTAAGTCAACTCCGCCGGAGTCGGTGACGTGACCGAGGGCCTGCCCATCAGAGAGATCGCCAAGCGTTCGGGCGTGCAGCCGTCGGCGCTGCGGTACTACGAGCGGGTCGGGCTCCTCAAGGCCCCGCGACGAGTCTCGGGGCAGCGCCGATACGAGCCGGAAGTCCTCGATACGCTCCGCCTGGTGGAGTTGGCGCAAGAGGCAGGCTTCACCATCGCAGAGATCCGAGAGCTCCTCGATGGTTTCGACGAGGGGACTCCGGCATCGGAGCGCTGGCAGGCGCTGGCGCAGGAGAAGCTGACCGAGGTACGCCGGCGCATCGAGCACGCCCGTCGGATGGAAGAGCTACTCCACGCACTCCTCGACTGCAGGTGCACACGCCTCGAGGATTGTGCGCGTTACTGTGGACCGGCACCCGGGTCGTGACGACCCGCTCGCTCCTGGGAGGCGTGCCCGTGCCCACACCGCAGGGACATCGGACCAATGGAGTGACGGCGCGGTTCCGACCGGACGGGGCAGCCGCGACCGCGAGGTCGGCGGCCGCGCGGAAAGGAGAGTGCGGCCTACGACTCGTACCATCCTCGTACCAACACGTCGTACCAAGCGTCACATGACGGTCGACAGCCATCCAGGATCAACGTCCATAACGCCATCCTGTAAGCCAACTTACGAAGTGCCGGGGGTGGGATTCGAACCCACACAGGGCATCAAGCCCTAGGGAAGCTCTGCGCAGGCCGGCGAGACGGCCCTGCGGGTGATGATTCGACTACGATTCATGGGTTGTCAGGGTCTCCTCGCGCTGTTTCGGGCTCCCGATTTCCATCGGGAGCCGGTTTCCTGCGCTCCAGCCTGCTCACAGGACGCACTTCACCCCCGGTGACAGCAGCCGGCGACGCACCAGGTAGAGGTTGGCCAAGGCGAAGGCGGTGTAGGCTCGGGCTCGGTTCTTGGCGAGGCCTCGATAGCGGACCTTCCTGAAGCCCCAGAGTCGCTTGACCACGTGGTAAGGGTGTTCTCCTCGTGCCCGCACCCGTGAACGCGCTCGATTGATCTTCTTCCAGCGCTCGTTCAGCGGGTTGACCCGGTTGCCGCGGCGGTTCACTCGGTAGCGCACACCTCTGCGCTCGAACTCTTCGCGATCGGCTTCCTTCCAGTACGCCTGGTCGCCGTACACCTCCCGCTCTTCGCCGTGCAGCAGCTCCGGCATCTGCTTGATGTCGGCCTGAGCCGCGTCGGTCACCGTCAGGCTGTGCGTCAGGCCCCGCTTGTCCGTGCCCGTGTGTACCTTCATCCCGAAGTACCACGTCTTGCCTTTGCGGCCTTGCTTCATCTCCGGGTCCCGTCCTCCGGACTGGTTCTTCGTCGAGCTCGGGGCATGGATGATCGTCGCGTCCACGATCGTGCCTGTCTTCAGCAACAGCCGCTTCTCCTCCAGCAGGCTCTTGATCTCCTCGAAGATCCCTTCCGTCAGCTGGTGCTTCTCCAACAGATGACGGAACCGCAGGATCGTCGACTCGTCCGGGACGGCTTCCTCGCCCAACTCCACGCCCACGAACCGCCGGATCGACTCCGAGTCGTAGATCGCATCCTCCGCCGCCGGGTCCGACAGATCGAACCACTGCTGCACGAAGTAGATCCTCAACATCTTCTCCAGACCCAGCGGCTGGCGTCCCTTCCCCGCCTTCGGGTAGTGCGGCTCTATCAACGCCATCAGTCGCTGCCATGGGATCACCGCGTCCATCTCCGCCAGGAACTGCTCCCGCCTCGTCACCTTCCCCTTCGTGCTCCACGCCAGTCCCGCGAACGTCCGCTGATGACCCATCGGATCCCCACCTTGATCGGTTGCTTAGACGCGACTGAATAATATCGCGGATCCCCGGTCACTTGTGCAGAGCTTCCCTAGGGGATTTTAAGTCCCCTGCGTCTACCAGTTTCGCCACCCCGGCGGCGACTGAAGGGTCGCGGGGCCGCGCCGACCGGGCAACGCGGCCGGCGCGGTTCGGCCGCGCGCCCATCATCGAGCGGAGCGAGACGCACGGTCCACCTCCCTCCCCCTCACCCTCCCTGCCGCGCCGGCGCCTTCTCGATCCCCAGATTGTAGGCCTCGAACGCCCACACGTCGGCTGTCTGCGCGATCCGCTTGTCCGTGGGCATGTAGCCGTGGCTGGTCTGCGTCTCGACGCGGATCAGCACCGGATTCGAGCACCCCTGCACGCGCTGCATCTCGGCCGCGAACTTATACGAGTGGCTGGGCACGACCCGGTCGTCGTGGTCCGCGGTCGTGATGATCGTCGGCGGATAGCATGTGCCATCCTGGACGTTCGCGACCGGCGAGTACGCGTAAAGCCACTTGAAGGCTGTTGAATCGTCCGAGCGTCCGTATTCGGGCGCCCACAAGTCTCCACCGGAGAAGTACTGGTAGCGGAGCATGTCCATCACACCGGCGCCGGCGTACGCCGCGCCGAAGAGCTCCGGGTGCTGCGTGATGGAGGCGCCCACGAGGAGCCCGCCATTCGAGTAGCCCTGGATGCCGAGGCGCTCCGAGCTCGTGAGGTATAGGAAATGCAACCGCCGTGTCGGCCTGGGAGGCACGGTAGGCTGCGGGTCCACGAGAGGCAAGGCGGGAGGATGGTGAGGGGAGTCGGAGAACGTGCCGACGGACCTGGGGGCGAGTGGCTGGGGATGCTCGTGAGAGCCGGGCGGATGGGATGATGGGCGGTGGGAGTCAGTGGGAGTCAGAGCCCGAATGAGGAGTCCCGTGGGGGGATCGAGTTGTCAGGGTCAGTCGTCGAAGTCGCCGGGCAGCGACTGGTCGAACCGAAAGTCGGGTACGGGCTCCGGATCGACTGGGTCGAAGCTCGGCGTCTGGTCGAGCAGCAAATCCCGCTGAGGTGGGCCGCGAGCGGGCGCGAGGGGCGGGGGTTTGTCGGGAAGGTCGAGGTGAACGAGGATGGCGGAGAGGACAGGCGGGTCGGTGAGAAAGGCGAGGATCCTCATGGAGCCGCCGCAGGCCGGACAGAGGAGCGGCAAGACCTCATAGATCCGGGCGAGGAGCACGGCCCAACGGATGCGCACCGGGCTGGCTGAGCGAGGAGGCTCGTCTAGGTCACCGGGGACGGGATTGGAGGGTTCGGCATCGACAAGGCGGGGCGTCTCGGCAGGGACTCTACCGATGGTGACGACGGCGGCGCGCAAGGGATAGGAAATTCAAACGACCTGTCGGCCACTTTCGGTAGGATGTGTCGACCGCGCTGACGGGTCAACGATGGCGTGTGAGAGGCGACTGGACAGAGCGCTCGGTCCTCCCGTTCGTCTCGGGGGCATGGGGGAACGGAGTGTGAAGGCAGCGTGCGTGGCTCGCGCCGAGGTGGACTTCCTTGATGCCCCAACGGGTCAACCGAATGCCCTCAGCGAGTTGGGAGCAGGCATTGCGGACGACCGGACCGGTGCGCTGCGAGCCGCTGGTTAGCACCCGGGTACGGATTCTGTCTTGATCCTGTGTAAACCGGCTTCGATCGTTGGGAGCTGACCGAGGACGCGTCGATGTCCATGTCTCGGTGTCGGTGGAGCACGACGGGCCTCCTACCAGGTCATGAAAGAGGACGAGCTCCGTCCCTCGTAGGGAGGGCCCCTCGCGTTTCGTTAGAGACTCTTCCGCAGCCTGGGGAAGTGCAGCCCCAGCTTGCGCCGTGCCGGCAACGTCCTCTCGGCAATCGTGTCCAGGCCGTCACACACCGCCCGAACCACGCCGAGGCCGTGCCGGATTGCCCGGTCGTAGCCTGTCAGCTCCAGCGTGGACCCCGCGTAGGCTTCCACCACGGCCAGGTCCAGCCTGCTCATCTCTCGTGGCCATCGCGAGACGTCCGACGGCCTGGGGGAGCGGAACGTCTTGCCGAGATGGCTTCGGGTCCGCTCCGGCGCGTACTCGGCGGCCCGCTCGTTGAAGTCGAGCATGGCCGGCTGGAAGTCCACGCCCAGGAACTCGCAGACCGACGAGAGCACCGTCTCCGTGTCGAGGACCAGGGTCTCGTACGACACCTCCATGTACCGCTCCGGACCGAGCGCGCGGCCGACCGTGCAGGCGCTCTCGACCGTATCCGCCCAGTACCTGGCCACGGCACGCGTCGTCTCGCCCTGCCAGCCGGTCTTCTGGAGGGAGAGGGAGACATCCCGCCCATCCCGGATCAGGTGGATGAACTGCGCGTCGGGGAACACCCGGTGGAGGCGCCCGATCTCGGCGGTGTAGCCCGGCGTCTTGTCGCCCCAGCGGCGTCCGCCCCCCTCGGCGAGCGGGAGGGCGTAGATGGCGTGGATCAGGTCCGCGAGCTCCGGGCTCTCGAGGGCGCCTGCGGCCCGCCCGAGGTCTCCGTCGTCGATCCGCCACTCGGCCCAGCGCCAGTGGTCGAGCACGATCGAGACGGCCCGCTCCACCTCGGCATCCGCGAGCACGCCCGTCAGGGGGAGCTCGTCCATCAGGTCCGACAGGAACCACGTCTCCCTCGGCACGACCAGGTCGGGATGGCCGTTCAGCATGAGCGTGAACATCGTCGTGCCCGACCTCGCGCTCCCTATGGGAAAAAAGGGCGGGGGTGCGCCTCTGGCCGTCACCAGGACACCTCTCGAGAGGACGCGGGCTCGAGGGAACTCCACCTTCGTCCTCGCTCAGGCACGTTGCCTCGCCTGGACGTCGGCCCGAACCTCCCGGATGATTCGACCATCCTCGAGCTCGAGGGTGGCATCGGAAATGTCCCGGAACGCAGGCTGATGGGAAACGCCGAGAATCGTCACCCGCCCGCGCAGCTTGGCCAGCGTCTCCATGATCCCCGCCTCGGTCCTGCGGTCCAGCCCCGTGGTCGCCTCGTCGAGCACGAGCAGGGCCGGATCCTTGACCAGCGCCCGGGCTATCGCGAGCCGCTGTCGCTGGCCGCCGGACAGGTTGGACGCCTGCGGGGCGATCACGGCGTCGATGCCCTCCGGGTTCCGGGCGATGAAGTCCCAGGCGCCCGCGTCCCGGAGCGCCGCCACGACTCGCTCGTCGGGGATCGATTCGTCGCCCAGCGTGAGGTTGCGTCGCACCGTGTCGTGGAACAGGAAGACTTCCTGGGGAACGTATCCGATGAGGCGGCGCCAGGCGGTCAGGTCGAGATCCTCCATGGCCACGCCGTCCACGTAGACCTCACCCCGGTCGGGGCGCCGAAGTCCGCAGATCAGCTCCAGGATGGTGGTCTTGCCGCTTCCAGACGGCCCGAGCAGCGCGGTGACCTGACCAGCTTCTATGCGTGCGGAGAGATCGTCGAGGACACGAAGATCACCATAAGAAAAGCATACGTTCCGCAGCTCGAGGGACTCCCTGAGGCCGTCGACGCTCAGCGTTCCCGGATGAGACTCCTCCTCCCTTCGTGCCTCGTCGATCTGATCCCGGAGCGACCAGAACGCGCTCTCGTTGTTGATCAAGATCTGGTAGTTCATCTGAACGGTTCTGACGTTCGTCATCAATCGGTAGAATACGAAGGCGAGGGTCAGGATGGCCGCGAACGACTTGTCGGATATGGTGAACAGCGTGACGAGCCCGACCCCGAGGACCAGCGTCACCAGGGGCTCCTGGAACAGACTCACGGCCTGACTCGAGATGATGTTTCGACGGTGAGCCTGGTTTAGGCCTCTGGCCTCGCCCTCGAGAAGGGGCCAGAAGAACTTCTCCCGAGCCATGGCCTTCATGGGCTTGATGCCCTGCAGAGCATCGACGAGCCGTGAGGCCAGACTCTTCGTGAGACGTGTCTGCTCGTCGCCCGCATCCCTTCCCATGGCCATGAAGCGCCTCAGCGCCCAGATCAGCAAGGCGCTGGTGACCAGGGCCACGATACTGACCTGCCACGAGATCAGCGCCGCCACAGCCAGATACATGGCCACCTGCACGAGGCCCGCGATGACCATGCAGGACTGCTTGTACGCCGATGCGGCCCGGAGCGCCTCGCTGCTGATCGTGTTCCCGAACTTGCCCACCGACTGGGCGCCGAAGTAGCTCCACTGGGCCCGAAGCAGAGCTCGGACCAGCTGGAGCCGGAGATCCAGCGCCAGGTGAGCCTGCGTGAATCCCACTTGCCGCATCGCCAGCCACAGCACGATCGCCTTGAGCGTGATGCCCACGACGATCACGCCCATGAGCACCGGCAGGGTGGGCTGGAGCCCGACCGCCGTGAAGACATGCTCGACGACGAGACCTATGCCGGAGGAAGGTCCCCCATTCTGGCCGGATGCCAGGCGCAGCAGCGGCACAAGCGTCACGACGCTCACGCCCTCGAGAACGCCGCCGAAGCCCAGGAGCGCGACCATCAAGGCGGTGCGGCCAGGATAGTGTCGGGCAAAATAGGCAAAGAAGGCTCGAGTGCGACGACCCAGGAACCTCATGGACGGGCGCCCTGCTCAGTCAGAAGATCCTCCGCTGCAAGGGTTCGCGATCGCCGACGGGCTCTCTCCACGTCCCTGAGAGTCCCGTGGCCGCCGTGATGAATGCACGGAGCCTGCCACCCGAGCCAGCTCTCCGTACGCAACGTGGATTCCGAGAAGGCACGTACACGGAGAACCATCGGGACGGTCGTTCTGGCCGGCGTTGGCCTGAATTACGGCGTGATGGCCTCGGTCGACGATCCCGGTGAGAAGACCCACGTCGCCTCCGTCCATCGTGCCCTCCGGGTCGCCCGGGCACGTCGAGTGTTGCCCGGAAGCCACAACTCACCGCGGAGCCGAGCCGCCAAGAGCGGGATGGAGCGGCAGCGGAGCGGTAACTGCACGTATGCCTCGGCCGGTCCGCAACCTGCGGGACGTACGCTCGGGCAGGTGGAACAGCCGACGACCCTCAGCACGTCCAGGCCAATCGACCCGGGGGAACCGCAGTGACCAACGATCGGGTTCGCCGCACAGGTCCGACGCCTGCATTTCTGAGCGGGTGAGAATGGACGGACCGACGGTCCTCTACATTGACGGCAGCATCGGGTTCGGTGGCTCATCCAAGAGTCTCGCCCTCACCCTGCGTGCGCTGCCGGAGGTCCGGCAGCTCATGCTCACCGCGCAGGAACCGGCGCTGGTGGATCAGCTGTTCGACGACGTCACCACGTGGCGTTTCCGCGGACGCGTCAACTATCGCGCGCGCCTTCGGCTCGCCGAGTGGCTCGATGCCCATGGATGGAACGGACCGCTGGGCACGGCGGTCTCCAAGCTCTACAGCGGAGCGGACGTTCTGGCCTCGGGCTGGTGGCTGACCCGCCTGGTCCTCCTCATCCGTCGGCATGGCGTCGACATCGTCCATCTCAACAACGGTTACGTGCCACCCGAGGCCATCCTCGCGGCCAGGCTGACCGGGACGCCCCTGGTGGTCCACTTCCGGGGGTACGCCGAGCCGTCGTTTCCCCGGTCCTGGCTGCGCTGGGTGTCCGCGGCCGACCACACCATCGCCGTCTCCGACGCTTCGATCGAGCATCTGAAGGCCGCGGTTCCCGACCTCCGCTCGACCACGGTGTATGATCCGGTCGACCTGGAGTCCGCCCGTGCCGCGTCGACCGCCCGGGAGCGCGTGCGGGAGGAGCTGGGCTTCACGGGACGCCACGTCGTCGCGGGCATTTTCGGGCGAGTGGTGGAGTGGAAGGGACAGCTCGAGTTCGTGCGGGCCGCTCTCGGCGCCATGGAGCACGATCCCGACCTCCGGGCTGTCATCGTGGGCGGCATCTCGGATGGATCGCGGGAGTACCTGCACACCATCCGGGAGGTCATCGCCGGTTCCAGGTTCACGGACCGCTTCGTCCTGACGGGATATCGCGAGGATGTGGACGCCCTCTACGCAGCGGTGGACTTCGCCGTCCACGCATCGAACCTGCCGGAGCCCTTCGGCATGGTCATTCCGGAAGCCATGGCCGCGGGTCGGCCCGTGATCGCCACGGACGCCGGAGGTCCCCGCGAGATCGTGACCCACGGGGAGGACGGCATGCTGGTCCCGCCCGGAGACGTGGACGCGCTGGAGAGGGCGATTCTCGACCTGTCCCGGGATCCCGAGAAACGCTGCACCATGGGCGAGCGGGCGCGGGAGACCTCCCGGAGGTTCACGATCGAGCAGAGCGCGGCAGGCGTGCGGAAGGTGTACCGCGACGTGCTGGCGAATGCCTGAGGCGATGACCCGGCGGCGGCGTCCGGCGACGGAACCGGCCGGTGACGGCTCCGAAGAGGCCCGTTCGGAAGGACCGGATGGGACCGACTCGATGCCGGCGGTCCCGGTCATCATCGTCGGCGGAGGCATCACGCCCCTCGGAGCCACGAGGTGTCTGGCCCGAAGGGGCATCCCGGTGCTTCACGTTCCGGGGCCGCGGCCCGGTCTTCTGGCCCACAGCCGCTGGTTCCATCCCGTCGAGAAGAAGGGGAGCGGGGACGCGCCGCCTTCGGGGCAGGAGATCGATCGGGAGCGGCTCGAGCGGATTCTCCGACAGAGCGCCCCCAGGGAGAGCGTGCTCCTCCCCTGCTCGGACGATGCCGTGAGAACCGTGGCGTCGCTGCCCGTCGACCTGCGGACGCGCCACCGTCCGATCGTGGTCGACAGCGAGGCTCTCGAACGCCTCCTGGGCAAGGCCAGGCTCGCGGACAGCCTCGAGGCCGCGGACGTCGCTCACCCGGTCACCGTCCGGCTCGGGAGCGCTTCGGACCTGGAGGCCCTGCCCGACCCGGTCTTTCGCCGGGCCCTGGTCAAGCCCATCGACTCCCAGGCCTTCTTCGCCCACTTCGGCGTCAAGGCGTTCGCAGTGACCGACCGACGCGACGCCGGGGCGGCGCTCGGGCGCTCCCTGGAGGCGGGCCACGAGGTCGTCCTGCAGGAATGGGTTCCGGGACCGCCCACGAACCATTACTTCGTGGACGGCTACAGGGCACGAGACGGCGAGACCAGGGGCGTGCTGGTGCGCCGGCGACTTCGGATGGAGCCTCCCGACTTCGGCAACAGCAGCGCCATGATCACCGTGGCCGAGGAGGAAGCCTCCCAAGCGGTCCAGGCGCTCGAGCGGCTGCTGATAAGCGTGGATTACCGGGGCATCTTCAGCGCCGAGTTCAAGCGGGACGCCCGCGACGGCGTGTTCCGGCTCCTGGAGGTCAATCTCCGGCCGTGGTGGTACGTGGAGTTCGCAGCGCGCTGCGGGCTGGACGTGTGCACGATGGCGTACCGCGACGCGCTCGGACTCCCCGTCTCGCCGATCGAGCGCGTGGACGTCGGCCGGAGGTGCGTCTACCCGTACTACGACCTCGTTGCCGGCTGGCGGGAGCTCCGGGCGGGGACCCTCTCCCCGGCGGCGTGGATGCGGTCCTGGATCGGTGCCGACTTCCCCGTGTTCGCGGCCGACGATCCCCGACCCGCCATCGCGGGACTGACAGGGCGGCTCGGGGGCGCGCTCCGGAGGAGGCTCGCTTGAGCCGGGGAACGGGAGGCAAGTACGAGGTCTCCAGCCTCGACGAGGAGAGCTACGACGAATGGGACGGGGTGGTCGCCCGGTCTCCGGAAGGAAGCGTCTACTCGACGGCTGCCTATCTGGACCTGCTGTGCCGGTGTGCGGGCGGCCGCTTCAGCGTCGTCGGGGTGCGCCACGGGCAGGAGCTGGTCGGGGGCGTCGCCCTCTACGAGAGGGAGGCGCTCTCGGGCACCTTCGTCCAGCCCCGGCTCCTCCTCTACTACAACGGGGTCGTCCTCAGAGATTACGACACCCGGTACCCGTCGCGCCGCACGGCGCGCCACCTGGGCATGATGGAGGCGCTGGCGAACGCGCTCGAGGACCGGGGCTATGCGGCCAACGAGCTCCGCTGCCGGAGCCCGAGGTCGGATCTCCGGCCTTTCCTGGCGCGGGGCTGGACCTCCGATCCGTCCTACAGCTACGTGGCGCGCCTGGACGATACCGAGCGCCTGTGGGACCAGGTCGACCAGAACCTGAGGCGACTGGTCGAGCGCGCGGAGGAGGAGGGCCTCCGCGTGACCGAAGACGACGAATTCGACGCCTATTTCCGAATGCACCTCGAGGTCCACGAGCGGAAGGGCGCTCCGCTCTACCTGCCGGGCGAGGCGTACGGACGCTACGTGGATGGGCTGCGTCGGGCGGGTCTCGGCCGGCTCTACCACGCGCGCCTTCCGGACGGGCGCTCGGTCGCCGCGCAGATCGTCCTCACGGGCGACCATCCGGTGACCCACACGGTCTCGGCCGCGGCCGAAGGGGAGCACCAGGACACGGGCGCGAACCCGTACCTCCGCTGGAAGGTCTTCCAGGCGCTGGCGGAGGACGGCTACGAGGGCAACGACCTCACGGGCGCCGGCCTCAACTCCGTGACCCGCTTCAAGAGCCAGCTCGGGGCGGAGCTCGAGATGAATCCCGTCCTCCGGTCCCCCGCCTGGTCTCTCTTCCGTCTTCAGCGCTGGAGCCACGAGGCGTACTGGCGGGCGCGGAACCGGGCGTCGGCGGCCGTGCACCGGACGCTCGGGAGGGAGTCGTGACGCCGTCCGGCAGGGGATCGGCCCTCTGGCCGGGCAGGATCCTGTGCCGCCAGCTGGAGCGGCTGGGGGTCGAGCACGTGTTCGGCCTTCCCGGGACCGGCAATCTGACGCTCTTCGAGGAGCTGCGCCGCTCGCGAATTCGGGTGGTGGCTCCGGCGCACGAGCTGTCGGCCACCTTCATGGCCAATGGCTACTACCGCGCCTCGGGCCGACCGGGCGTGGTCGCCGCCGTGGCGGGTCCCGGCCTCGCCTTCGCCGTTCCCGGCCTGGCGGAGGCCCGCCTCGACTCGGCGGCCGTCGTCTGCATCACGGGGACCCGGCCGGGCCGGGAGACCGTGGGCCGCCGGTTCCAGGAGATTCCTCAGCGCAGCCTTCTCGAGCCGATCGTCAAGGCGTGCTTCCGGATCCGGACGGGAGACGAGATGGCGGAGGTCGTAGCGCGTGCGTGGGAGGCGGCGGGGGGGGGAGAACCCGGCCCCGTGCTGGTCGAGATAGAGGACGACGCCTGGTCGGGAGCCGCCCCGGACCGGCCGCCGGAGGCGCGAGCTTCAAAGGGGCATGCCGTCCCCGCAGCCGCGCTCGTTCTGGACCGCCTGAAGGCCTCCCGCCGGCCCGTCCTCCTGGTCGGGCAGGGCGCGCACGAGGGAGCCACTGGCCTCCGCCGGATGGCCGAAGAGCTCGGGGCACCCGTCCTCGCGAGCACTTCGGGGCGGGGCGCGTTGCCGGAGGACCATCCACTCTCGTTCGCGCTGGACCGCCTCCCCGCCGGTGTCCAGACCGCCCAGGAGATCGTGGACGCATCCGACCTGGTCGTCGTCCTCGGCTGCGGGCTGTCGCACAACGCCACGTGGGGCTTCCGCCTGGAGATCCCGTCCGAGAAGCTCCTCCGGGTCGACGCCGCGATGGACGGCCGGGTGCGGGAAGGATACGCTACGTCCGACTCGATCGAGGCCGATGTCCCGGCCCTTCTCGATGCGCTCGTGGATCTGGTCGATGAGCGGCGCGACAGCGTCTCCGAAGCGAGCTGGAACGACGAGCACCTGGAAGCGTGGCGGGGCGATCAGGACGACGGCTCGGACGGACTCCCCGACCCCATCTTCCCCGGTGACCTCGAACCCCGGGAATTCTTCGCCCGCCTTCGTGACGCGCTCCCGCGGGAGGCCATCGTCGTGACGGATTCCGGACATCACGAGATGATGCTCCGGCGTCACTTCACCGTCCTCTCTCCACGGGGCTTCCTGGCGCCATCGGACTTCCAGGCCATGGGCTTCGGGGTCCCAGCATCGGTCGGCGCCGCCCTCGCGTGCCCGGACCGACCCGTCGTCGCGGTGGTGGGGGACGGGGGCCTCCGCGCCACCGGAATGGAGATGGCGACCGCTGCCCGGGCGGGAGCGTCAATCGTGGTGCTGACTCTCGCCGACGGCCACTTCGGCTTGATCCGCCGGCAGCAGCTGGAGCAGTTCGGTCACAGCGAAGCGACCCGCCTCCCCCATTTCGAGCTGGAGAGTTTCGCAGCCGCGGTCGAAGCGGGGTACCGTCGGATCGACGGCGACCCGGCGGCAGCTGTGGGCTCGGCTCTCGAGGAGGGCGGCGTCCACCTGCTCGAGGTGCGGCTCGAGGATGCGTCCGGGGTCCGGCGGCAGGCCCTGCGACAGCGAGCCCGGGAGGGGCTCCGTGAGGCGTTGGGGCCGCGCGGGATCACGCTGCTCGAGCGGTTGCGTGGATCGTTTCGTGCAAGCGACGCCGGGGAGTGATGAACGGGTCGGACGCTGCGGCATGACCAGACGAATGGGCTCGATCCTCATCTTCTTCCAGTGCGCGTCGAACACTGGATATGCCATCGATTCGCTCGAGAAGAGCTTTCTCGACATGGCCAGGAAGCTCGTGGGGAGCGACTCCCGGATTCATCTGGCGTATCCCGACCTCTCTGGGGGCAAGTCGAAGCAAGTTCCCGAGGATTTTCAGAACCTCCTCGTGTTCGACCCAACGACGGCGGACTCCGACCGCCTGGACGCGCTGGCGGGATACGTCCGGCGGCATCAGATCGATTTCGCCCTCGGTGTCGATCAGCCACCGGGCCGAGCGTACTACCCGGTCATGCGGAGAGCCGGCGTCGAGGCTATCGTGGCCTACTGGGGAGCTCCGATGAGCTCCCTGAACCGGGGGTTTCGCTTGCTGCTGAAGAAGCTCGAAATGAAGCTGGCCCGCCGCATCGCAGATCATTTCATCTTCGAGTCTCACGCCATGGCCCGAACCGCCACGCAAGGGCGCGGCATTCCACCCGAACAGGTCAGCGTGGTTCATCTCGGCGTCGACCCCCACAGGTTCGCACCCGACCGCCGAAGCGACGGCTACCTGCAACGAGAGTTCGGCATTCCGAGGAATCGGCGCGTGGCCGTCTATTCCGGGCACTTCGAAGAAAGGAAGGGGGTGGAGGTCCTCGTGCGCGCCGCCGCCGAGCTGGTGGACCGTCGTGATCGGAGAGATTTCCATCTCCTCCTTCTGGGCAACGACTCCGGCCAGGAGCGGGCACTGCTGAGACTGCTGGAGGGCACCCGGGCGCGTGACCACGTCACGTTCGGCGGCTACCGGAATGATGTGCCCGACATACTGCCTCACTGCGAGATGGGAACCATCGGCTCGATCGGGTGGGATTCATTCACGATGTCGTCTCTCGAGATGGCGGCCGCCGGACTGCCCCTGGTGGTCTCGGACCTCCAGGGGCTCCGGGAGACGGTGGAGGACGGGGAGACCGGCTTTCTGTTCCCCCCCGGCGACCACGTGAGTCTCGCCGATCGGATCGAGACGATCCTGGACGAGCCCGAGCGCCGAGCTGCCATGTCGGCGGCCGCTCGCCGGAGGATTCTGGACCACTTCACGACGCGGAGGCAGGTCGACGAGCTGGCACGGCTGTGTCAGGAAGTCTACGAGTCTGCTGCTCGAGATCGGAAGTCCACGTGAGAGACTTCTTCCGGGCGGCGCTGACCGAGCTCATGACCGGTAGCCATCTCGCGTTGCTGCATCGGGCGCTCATGAGCGACTCGGTGGCGATCTTCATGCTCCATCGTTTCCAGCTCGATGGAAGTCAGACGGAGCGGCACTCACCCGGGACTCTTGCACGGTTTCTCGGCTGGCTTCGACGGCGGAAGATCCCGATATGGAGCCTCCCCGACCTGGTCCAGACGCTGCGTATGGGCCGGGGATTGGACGGGGGAGGAGTATGCTTCACGGTCGACGACGGCTACTCGGACTTCGCCACCGTCGGAATGGACGTCTTCGCCGACTTCGACTGCCCGGTGACCGTATTCCTCCCCACCTCGTTCGTCGACGGGGAGTGCTGGATGTGGTGGGACAAGGTCGAACACATGCTCCGCCGCACCTCGGAGTCCTCGGTCTCGGTTCCGGCAGCTGCCGGCGTTGCTCGCCCGGACCGCATGTCGCTCACCACTCCGGCGGCCGTTCGGCGGGCAGAGAGACGCCTGGGCGCTCGTCTCGAAGTCCTCGACCGCGACAGCCTCGCGTCGGCCCTGGAGGAGCTCCAGGCCGATCTCCGTGTGACCCTTCCCGACCGCCCACCCGAGGCATTCAGCCCCCTCACCTGGGACCAGGTCCGAAGCTGCGCCGCGCGAGGTGCCTCCTTCGGCCCGCACTCCAGGACCCATGTTCGCCTCAGTCGGGCCAGCGACCGGGAGGCGGAAGCCGAAATCACGGGGTCCTGGGAGCGACTTCGCACGGAGGTTTCCGAGGCCGTTCCCATCTTCTGCTATCCTTACGGAGTTTCCGGATCTTTCGGAAGGCGGGATGCCCGGCTTGTCCGCTCGATCGGGCTCAGGGCGGCGCTGTCATCCAAGCCTGGCGTCATCAAGGGGCGGAGCATCAATGGCACGGGTCCGCGGCTCTACAGTCTGCCGCGTTTCAGCTTCTCGAACGACGCCCGAGAGGCACGCCAGGTCGCTACCGGCATCCTCAAACTACGAGGTTTGCTGCAGGGGCCCACCGGGTGACTTCGGAGTCGCCGCGAGTTCGGCCGGCGGGCGCATCCGTCCGCACCTCCGTTGTGCGCGTCCAACAACTGGCCCGTCGGCACGATCCGCCGGCGACGGTTCCCGATCTCCGACATTCACCCAAGCCCATGTCAGGATCATGTTTGCCGGAGCCCCCGGGTTGGCGGCGCGCTGGCATCGTAGTTGAACCACGTGGAGTCGACCCGCGGGTCCCCTTCGGCCCGTCCGACTGGACCCGCGGACGGTTACGAGCTACTCGGACAAAGGCGCTGCATGAAGATCCTGCTCACCGGCCACGACGGGTACATCGGCACGGTCATGACTCCGCTCCTGCTGGCCGCCGGTCACGAGGTCATGGGGCTGGACACCCTCTTCTACGACCGGTGCGTGTTCGGCGACCCCGTTTCCGGAGCCGATGTCGTCCCGTCGTACCGGACCGACGTCCGGGACGTGCTCTCGGAGCATCTGGACGGCTTCGATGCCGTGGTGCACCTGGCGGCGCTGTCCAACGACCCGCTCGGAGACCTGGAGCCGGACGTGACCTACGGCATTAACCACCGCGCCTCTGTCCGCCTGGCGCGGTTTGCCCGAGACGCCGGCGTGAGTCGCTTCCTGTTCGCGTCCTCGTGCAGCCTGTACGGTGTGGCCGGCGACGAGATGCTGGACGAGACCGCGACGTTCAACCCGATCACGCCCTACGGCGAATCCAAGGTGATGGTCGAGCGGGACCTCTCCGACCTGGCCTCGGAGGCTTTCAGCCCGACGTACATGCGGAACGCCACGGTCTACGGCGTCTCGCCCCGGCTACGGGCGGACATCGTGGTCAACAACCTGGTCGGTCTGGCGCACACCACCGGGGAGATCCTCATGAAGAGCGACGGAACACCCTGGCGGCCTCTTGTCCACGTCGAGGACGTCTGCCGGGCCTTCCTCGCGGTTCTGGAGGCGCCCCGCGAGACGGTTCACGACCGGGCGTTCAACGTGGGGCGGTCGGGCGAGAACTATCGGATCCGGGAGGTTGCCGAGATCGTGGCCGACGCCATGCCGGGAACCCGGATCGCGTTTGCGGAGAACGCGGGGCCGGACCCGAGGAACTACCGGGTCGATTGCTCCCTGATCGAAGAGACCCTGCCGGGCTATCGACCGCGCTGGACCGTGCCCCGGGGCGTACGGGAGCTCCGGGATGCGTTCGGCCGGCACGGGCTGACCGAGGATGACCTCTCCAATCGCTACGTCCGGCTCCGGCGCATCCGGCAGCTCCGGGAAGCCGGGGACCTGGATGAGCGGCTCCGGTGGACGGTGCCGCGCGAGGCACCGGTGCCGGAGGCTCGGCAGGAGCGGGCGGCCGGCGGAGCGTGAGGGAAGCGCACGGGGAACGCGAGGGATGACGCCAACGCGACGAGGAAGGACGCCATGAAGGTCGTGCTGTTCTGCGGCGGGCTCGGCATGCGGCTCCGGGACTACTCGGAGAATGTGCCCAAGCCGCTGGTCAAGATCGGAGCCCGTCCCATCGTCTGGCACCTGATGAAGTACTACTCGCACTTCGGCCACGACGACTTCATCCTCTGCTTGGGCCACAAAGGCGAGCACATCAAGCGCTTCTTCCTGAACTACGAGGAGTCGGTCTCCAACGACTTCGTCCTCACCGAGGGAGGAAGGGAGATCGAGCTCCTGAGCAGCGACATCGACGACTGGAAGATCACCTTCGCCGACACGGGACAGACCACCTGCATCGGCCAGCGCCTGGCCGCCGTCCGGAAGTTCCTCGCGGACGACGAGATCTTCCTGGCCAACTACGCCGACGGGCTCACGGACCTCCACCTGCCCGATCAGATCGAGCATCTGCACCGGCACGGAGGCATCGGGAGCTTCCTGTGCGTCAAGCCCTATCTGAGCTACCACTACATTCGCCGGGACGAGAACGGCGTCGTGCAGGACATTCGCCCGTTCGCCGAGTCGGACATGCGGGTCAACGGGGGCTTCTTCGTCTTCCGGCAGGAGATCTTCGACTACATCAGGGACGGAGAGGATCTGGTCGAGGAGCCGTTCCGCCGGCTCGTCGGGGAGGGACGGCTCCTGGCCTACGACTACGACGGCTTCTGGCAGGCGGTCGACACGGCCAAGGACAAGGCCAGGGTGGACGAGCTGTACGAGGCGGGGAGCCCGCCGTGGGCGGTGTGGGACGGGGCTCCGACCTGGAGACCCCGCGTCGGCGAGACCTCTCATGGAAACGGGCGGCCGGCCGATCCGGAGCCGCAGTCCGAATCGGTGCCCGCGGAGAGGTCGGGCCGACCCGATCCGGACTGACCGTCCGATGCTCCGGCTCGTTCCCGACAGGGACACCGGGGCGCCGCTGCGAGTTCTCTGCCTCGGCGCTCACTCCGACGACATCGAGATCGGGTGCGCCGGGACGCTCGTGCGGCTGGCCTCCGGGCCCGTCCCGCTGGACGTCCGGTGGGTCGTCTTCAGCGCCCGCGATGACCGAGAGCGCGAGGCCCGCGAGAGCGCACGGCGCCTCCTGGGGGGATCCGCCGGCCTCCAGATCGACGTCCTGAATTTCCGCGACGGATTCTTTCCTGACAGCTGGGCCGCGGTCAAGGAGGCCTTCGAGGACCTGAAGGCGGAGTCGCCGGGACCGGAGCTGGTCTTCACCCACTACCGCGGGGACCTGCACCAGGATCACAGCACCGTGTCCGAGCTCACCTGGAACACGTTCCGGGACCACCTGATCCTCGAGTACGAGGTGCCCAAATGGGATGGGGACCTGGGCCGTCCCAATCTGTTCGTTCCACTCGGGGCGGAGCTGGCCGGCCGAAAGGCACGCCACCTCGTGGAGTCCTTCCCGAGCCAGCGCGACAAGCCGTGGTTCGGCGAAGACACTTTCCTGGCGCTCTCCAGGCTCCGGGGTGTGGAGAGTGCTGCGGACGAGGGGCACGCGGAAGCCTTCTACGTGCGCAAGGCGGTGCTCAGTGTCTGACGGTTCGCCCGCCCGCGACGAGCCACCTCTCGTCAGTGTCGTGGTGCCGTTCTACGACACGGCGGAGTTCCTGGACGCGTGCGTGGAGAGCATCCTGGCGCAGGACTACGAGCACTTCGAGCTGATCCTCTCGGACAACCGGAGCACGGACGGCTCCTCGAAGATCGCCAGGCGCTGGGCGGAGCGCGATCCCCGGATCCGCTACGTGGCGCACGACGAGTTCGTGGGGCAGGTGGCCAACTACAACCGCGCCCTGACGGAGATCTCGCCCGGCAGCGGATACACCAAGATCGTCCAGGCCGACGACTGGATCTACCCTGAGTGCCTCCGGAAGATGGTGAAGCTGGCCGAACGGCATCCCGGAGTCGGCCTCGTCTCATCCTACATGCTGGACGGTACGGCCATTATGAACGACGGGCTCCCACCCGATCGGGAGGTCTTCACGGGGCGGGAAGTCTGCAGGAGGCAACTCCTCGAGGAGGCCTTCTTCATGGGGACGCCCACCACCGTCCTCTACCGATCCGAGATCGTGCGGAACCGCACTCCCTTCTACCCGCCGGAGAGCCTGCACGAGGACACCGAGGTGTGCTACGAGATCCTTCGCGACTGGGACTTCGGGTTCGTCCACCAGATCCTGAGCTTCGCGCGCCGCCGCGAGGACTCGATCACTGCCGAGCGCAGGGAATACGATCCGTACCTCCTGGATAGGCTCATCCAGATCCACCGCTTCGGCGACGACTTCCTGTCCCCGTTGGAGCTGCGCTCGGTGTGGCGGTCACAGCTTCGGCGCTACTACGCCTACCTGGGCGAGGGTCTGCTCATGGCTCGGGGACGCGACTTCTGGCGCTATCATAGGGAGGGGCTGGCGACGGTGGGCAAGTGGATCAGACCGCTGAGGCTGGCTGCGGGGACCGGACGGGCGCTTCTGGAGCTGCTCCTGAACCCGCTGGACACGGGGAAGCGCCTGGTCCGGCGGGCCGGGCGGTTGACGCCGACTCCGGATCCGGAAGAGGCGGGAGGGTGATGTCCGGAAGGGAGAACCGCTCCCATCCACCCAGCCTCTCGATCCAGCGTCGATACTGGAACGAGTGGAACGCCCGCTACAGGGGGGGGGGGGGCCCCCCCCCCCCC
>Ga0209918_1000557_pt1 | contig 23941 bp, 17 predicted proteins | sample SalPonD_shore_MG_FD_185712 | JGI IMG/M metagenome (GOLD analysis project Ga0209918, IMG submission 185712) | Salt pond soil microbial communities from South San Francisco under conditions of wetland restoration - Salt Pond MetaG... | ecosystem: Environmental > Aquatic > Marine > Intertidal zone...
ATTACTCGCCGTAAGGATATACATGTTTTTATCCTTTTTATCAGGTTTGATTTTGAGCGTATTGGAAGTTCCGTTATCCATCTGAAGATCTATTTGATACAATGGGGTACCAAAATCCGACGGTTTCATCGAGTCTTTGAATCCATCCGCTCTTAAATCCGCCAAATTCTGAATAATATTTGTTGTCATACTCGTTTTAAGCGAATCACTTCCATACATCCAGAGATTTTTACCGGCATTAGTCATGCTATAGGAGCTGTCGGCCGGGAATTTCATGTCCACCTGTTTAACAGCCGTCTTATCGATGGTCCATATTTTCTTATCCCGCCAGTCATCCGGTTTCTGATTATACATGGCTGACAAATAACCATCAACGGTGTAAACGATATCTTTACCCGCCGGCCTTACATAGGTATTCATCGAGCGCCGGCTGGCAAAAGCAAAACGCCCGAGTATTATACTGGCCAACTGGTTACCACCATTAAAGAAAGTGACTTTTGTGCCAGTCGTATCAACCTGATACCGGGTGAATGATTTTTTATCCCGTGTAACAATGGCGTTAGGCATCAGGCCTGTTAACTGGCCAATGGCCCGATCAACCTGGTTCTTATCCGCGGGATACAATTGTTCATTATGCCCGCGAACTTCCCACTTCCCTTTCTGCTTCAACAGGGTGACCTTCCCGTTTTTTGGGGTATTAATCTGAATCTTATCGACTTTTGCCGAATCCAGCTTAATCACGGCAGATTGCAATCCCTTACTCGACGAGCCATTTCCCGTCAATTTTACTATTCCTGTTAATACCAGTAAAACAGCGAACAGAGCTAATAATGTTTTAGTTGCGTTACTCATAGAATCACTACTTATAGTCCTTGTTCAATCCATCGGCGTCTGCGCGACTTCTTCCGTTCGTACCGGAAAAAACCATAACCTAATACCAGGAGTATGGGTAGAAAGACATTCACATACTTAAGCACTGCTTTGGTATTATCACTAACGATCTTCAGTGGCCTGTTTGTGATACCTTTGGTCCGAAGTGCGATTAACCCCGTATCATCGGCCAGCCAATCAACGCTGTTGACCATCAGATTGATATTATCATCAGGCAGTTTCTGTTGATTTGGGCGAACGCCGTTTACTACAAAATCACCGTCACCAATCACGATCATTGAAGTCGGCACACTTTTCTTCAGCCGTAAGTGCAGACTATCAACTCCGGCATATGCAGAAGTAAACCTCCCTTTTATGAGTGCGGCCAAAGGCAATTTCGGGCTTTTGAATTCATCTTTATTCCAGTTTTGAAATGGATTAACATTCATATATCCTCTTGCCATACCTGATTTTTCGGAACTCCTGGCCAACACCGTGATCTTCTGAGAGGAATCGGCTTTTGAAATATTCAACGACGAAACAAATTTAAATACCACCGATTCCAGGCCCTTGGTGATCGGGTTGTCTCCAAAATGGGTTATTATGGGTATGTAAGGATAGCGAACCCGGTTCACGAATTGGAATCCACCCTGTTGTTGGCGAACACCTATGGAGCTGCTGCTAACGTCCCTGACCAAATCGGCATTGATAGGTAAATGATAACTGCCCAACAGCTTATTTATACCGATATCTTCGGGAACTGCCATTCCCCGTTGAATATTAGCCTGTACTTCATTAATCGCGAAGACTGCTTTTCCACCGGCCATGATATATTGATCTATGGCTTGCAGCTCTTTCGGTTTTAATTTCTGTTTGGGAGCAATAACCATCAGCACTTCTATATTTGCCGGAACCCGGGTGGTATCCAATCCGGTTACATTCACAACATCGTATTCCTGGTTCAGTTCCTGCATGAGTTGCGGCATAGCCCTCTGACCCGGTTCTCCATCACCCTGCAACAGCCCGATTTTGGGTTTCTTCTTGATTGTCAGGCGCTTGATGGTACTGGCTATCGTATATTCCATCGCCGTACCGGGTTTTACAACCGGGATAATTTGTCGTTTACCTTCATACTGAAATATGGCTCCAAGGTAAGCACGTTTCTGTGAGACCTGATCCCGTTTACGTACATCAACCATTACCGGGCGTATACCGGCCTTTTGAGCTTTCTGTTCCGTCTGGTCATTTTTATTGGGATTAATAAATTTATATTCCACATTACCACCGGAATAGGTACGGAACTCATCCAAAAGATTCCGGAACTGATCCTGTACCATCGTTAATCGGGGTGGAAGCTGACCGGAAAAATATGCGGTAACAGTCACCGGATCTTTGATTGTTTTGGCAATCTCCTTACTCGGTTTCGATAAGGTATATTCGTGGTTATCCGTTAAATCAAGCCTGAGTATCACACCCGAAACGAGGTAATTCAATAAGAACAGGCATCCAATAACCAGGAATATCTGAAATATCGACTCTTTTTTATTCTGTAAAAAACCGTCAAACCAATTCATGACCAAACCCTCCTTCTTAGTGACACTGTTGCCAGAACCATTCCGAGAAGAATGAGTGATAACATATAGATGACATCGGCGAAACTGATTACGCCTCGTGACATCTGGTGGAAATGGGTGGACAAACTCAAATATGAGAAGAAATTTGCCAGCATACCCGGTACCAGGGAGTTCAGCATATTAAATAGAAATTGAAAGAAAAAAGCTATGAATAAACTCAGAATAAAAGCTACTATTTGATTGCTGGTCAGGCTGGATGAAAAGACACCGATACTGACATAAACACCGCTTATTAAAAGCAATGATATATAACCACCTATCACCGCTCCGTTATCTATATTTCCCAAATTGGCCACGGTTATATAATAGATGACGGTGGGAATCAATGAAAATACAATCAACAGCCACGATGCAAACCATTTACCAACCACGATCTGAAGATCAGTGACAGGTTTGGTTGCAAGTAATTCCAGAGTTCCGCTGCGCCGTTCTTCGGCTAAAGTGCGCATTGTAACAGCGGGAATGAAAAAGAACAGTGTCCAAAACGAAACACCGAAGAAAGCGGACAGGGATGCCTGTCCCTGAAAAAATATATCGGTACCGAAAAGCCAGGTAAACACACCACTGAGGCCTAAAAAAACGATAATAATAATATAAGCCATCAGGGAATCGAAAAATGAACTGACTTCCCGTTTACAAATGGTTATGATATTATGCATAGGGTTTAACTGTTTTGTTTATGTTAATTCACCGTTAGTTCCCTAAAAATATCTTCCAGGCTGGTTTTTATTGGTGTCATCTGCATTAACACCCAGTTTTTATCAACACATAACCTGAAAATATCTTCCTGAGGATTGATATCCGGTTTGGAGTCCACATACCAGAAGTCATCCTCTTTATCTGCCGGCACCACTGATGCCACGCTCGAAAGTTTCAACAGAGAATCGCCCACTGAGTCTCCATTCTTTATCTGGACAAGTATTCTGTCGCCTGTCGATGCACGGCGGCTTAATTCTTCTGTGGTTCCGTTTGCTACAAGTGTGCCCCTGTTAATTATCAGGATACGATCGCAGGTCATTTCGACCTCCTTCAGAATATGAGAACTAAGCATTACAGTCTTCTCACGTCCTATATCTTTGATCAATTGTCGTATCTCAACAATTTGATTCGGGTCCAACCCTGTTGTGGGCTCATCCAGAATTAATACATCCGGATCATGAATAAGTGCTTGTGCCAGTCCTACACGCTGTCGATAACCTTTAGACAACTCACCAATGTTTTTATGCATCTCGTGACCCAATCCACAAATCTCAATCATTTTACGAATTCGCTGATCGATTTTATCGGAAGGAACACGTTGTAATTCGGCGGCATATCGCAGGTAATCCACTATGCTCATATCGAGATAGAGGGGATTATTTTCGGGAAGGTACCCTATTCGTCGTCGAACTTCGTTGGCGTGTTGTGCAATGTTATAACCGTCGAGTGATACGCTGCCCTGAGTGGGATTCAGGTAACAGGTGATGATTTTCATCGTGGTACTCTTCCCGGCGCCGTTCGGGCCCAGGAAACCAAGTATCTCACCGGTTTTAACTTCAAATGATATGTTATCTACCGCTTTCTGAGGACCATAAACTTTTGTCAAGTTCTCAACCGATATGGCCATATCATCAAATTTTTAGATTCGAGTTCTATTGAAATATCACACATTAACCCGGATCGAACCTCACTTCAAACCAGGAATTTAATGTTCAATAACGCGTTAACTAACGGGAGGATAATTGTAAAATTGTATATGAATCCCATTTTTTTGAATTGACATTTTTTGCTTTTTCGTTTGACGGTTTTATAATGCTTTAGAATTATTAACTCAACTTAATAAAGAAGGAATGGCTGACAGTAAAAAAAGCAAACCCAAATTACCCCGGAAATCGAAGAAACAACTGGAACACGCACAGGAATTACTCGAAGCCCTTTATGAAGAATATCCGGGTGCTGAATGCGCTTTACATCATCGCAATGCCTTTGAATTATTGATTGCAACCATTTTAAGCGCCCAGTGTACCGATGAACGCGTCAATAAAGTGACCCCACAATTATTTAAAGATTATCCTTCGCCCGAGGCTTTTGCCGAAGCGGATATTCACGATATCGAAGAGGCCGTCAGATCAACGGGTTTTTATCGTAATAAAGCCAAATCCATTAAGACTTCTTCTCAAATCATTGTTGAGAAATTTGACAGTAAAGTCCCCGAAACGATGAAAGATCTATTGAGCCTGAGAGGTGTTGCCCGTAAAACAGCTAATGTGGTTCTAGGCAATGCCTACGGGAAAAATGTTGGGGTAGTGGTAGATACGCATGTGAAACGACTTTCCAACCGATTTGGTTTAACTAAACATAAAAACACGGATAAAATAGAAAAGGATCTGATGGCGTTGTTCCCACAGGAACATTGGACTAATTTGGCGCATCTGCTAATTCAGCATGGCCGAAATGCCTGTAAAGCCAGGATGTCATCAGCACCTGACCACCCGGTCTGTAACAAGTTCGGTGTCAATTGTGAATATTGTAAAAATAAAGAGAGACAGGAATAAATATAAATGAGCGATTTAATTTTTAATTCTGTGAATACACCGATTCCGGGCCTTCGGAATGACCTGGATATCATGCCTATTCAACATGAGGGAGCAGAGTATCTTTATTTTTATGATATGCTGGGATATACTCCGGACAACTTTGTCCTGAAACGTGAGACATCATATTTCCTCTCAATGTTCGATGGGGAAAAAAGTGTGACCGATATTATTCACCAAATACCCCAAAATGGTGATTCGATAAGAAAACACGATCTACTCGATTTTATTCAATTTTTGGACAGTAACCTTTTGCTCAGGTCGGACCACTTCAAAGCTTTTTCTAATGAAAGAGAACTGAAATTTGAAGAAAGTGATGTACGTCCACCAAGTTGCGCCGGGGGATCTTACCCGGCTGATCCCGTGGAGCTAAGAGCAATGCTTGAAGAACATTTTTCAAAGTTAGATTCTGCCGAACCCGTTGACAATATCAAAGCACTGTATGCGCCACATATCGATCCTCGTGTGGGATTGAAAAGCTATATCAAAGCTTTTGCACCTTTAAAGAATGTTCAACCCAAACGGGTTGTTTTGATTGCTACTTCTCATTACGCCGGTCTATATGGATCCATGTATCAAAACAAACCTTTCATAGGCAGTCATAAACATTTCAGGACTCCGCTCGGACGCGTTACAAACGACCGGGAAGGGATGGAGCTAATTAGCACTAATGCCACAGAGCTGGGCATCTCATTACACGACCGTGCTCATCGTATTGAACACAGTATTGAAATGCACCTGATATTTCTACAATATTTATGGGAACATGATTTTACGCTGTTACCTATTTTAGCGGGCAGTTTTGATGAGCTTTTATATTTGGATAATGGCCACACTGCAAAAAAAATTGATAATATGACGGATTTTCTTAGAAACACATATGGCTCCGACGATGAGACGCTGTTCCTTATCAGTGGAGATCTCGCCCATTTTGGAAAAAAATTCGGAGACTCTCAACCGGCAAGTAACTATTTTGAAGAAGTCCAAAAGTTTGACCAACAGTTCCTTGATAAGGCTACCAAAGCAGCTCCTGATCAGATTATTCATCTAATGCGGAATTCCATGGACCGCTATCGTATTTGTGGATTTCCACCGTTGTTAACATTCTTGAAATCAATCCATGATGTGAAAGGGAAAGTCTTATCATACGATCTTTGGGATGAAACGGAACGGGATAGTGCCGTAACATTTGGTTCGGTTTTGTATACCACAATTCAATGATCAATTAACAATTATCAGTAAACAATGTGTTGATGCCTAAATAAGGTTGACAGAATTAATTAAGTATTAATTGTTTGGAACCGGTTAACCGGTTCCAAACAGGTTCAAAATAATCAGGATACTTTCCTTTTTCTAATTCTTTACTGAATTGATCCGGACTTAAATGATCTGAAAGCCCATGGTGAGATTTTTCACTGTTATAAGCATGTACCGCCCGTTTTACCTCCCGGACTAACTCCCGTTTCGTGGTAATGGTGCGATGATCCAGATAATTGCGTTTCATCGTTCGATTAATCCGCTCGCAATAGGCATTCTCCCAGGCATGGCCCGAATAACTATGGCGCATACCATGCTCCTGCAAATACGCGTCAAAGACTTCGCCCAGGTATTGGGTGTTAATGCCTGTGATGGTTCCTGTCAAGTAAAAAATGATCTTTATCTCGTTACTTTCCTGTGGGGCGTAACGCACAATTGAACGCTCTGCGTCCTGTAATATTTAAAATGGTATAAATGGACAAAATGTGCCCCAGCCGTATGTTGCCAGGCACAGCCTCATAACGAGATCCATTGTTCATTGCTAATTGCTAATTGCTAATTGATCACTGTTATTTGTCCCACTTGGCTATTTCCATTTTCTCGGCAAAGTAATCACAGAAATCTCTCATATCCCCTACAATTCGGTCATCATTGATGGATTTTTCGAGTGTATCCGACATGCCTACCAAAACCTGATGAAAGAAAATTTTCATCTCATCCTGTACCATATCACGAGTCCATAAATCGAGGCGGAGTGTATTCTTGTGTTCGTGATCCCACAATGAAAGAATCATGGATTTACAAGGAATGGGTGTATCTTCACCGGAGTCGTCGGCATCCCATTCTATGTTTTTGGGAACATTCTCATCATCAAGTTCTACTGTGATCTTTATCTCTTTTTTTGTCGACATACCACTTATTCTTTACTAATTATGTTATTTAAAATCTTGTTGCTATTAGCTTAGATTCAATCCCGGTATAAGACCTTCCCGGATTGATGTTTACGGTGCGCAAAAACGGCGCAATTTATCCAGGACATTTCTGAAATCACCTGGTAACTCGGAATTAAATTCCATAAACTCATTCGTTACAGGATGTTTAAAGCCCAATACTTTAGCATGAAGGCACTGGCGGTCGAGTTTCTTAAATAAATTATCGAACATTTTCTTTCTCTGACCGGTATTGGAACCATACCTGACCGAACGGCCGCCATACGTTGGGTCCCCGAATACCGGATGCCCGAGATGAGAGAAATGAACGCGAATTTGATGAGTCCTGCCTGTTTCAAGTTGTACTTCCACCAGCGACAAATAATCGAAATATTCAATAATTTTGTAATGTGTCACAGCCGGTTTCCCGCGTGATTCCTCAACCACGGTCATTTTTTTTCGGTCTTTTCTTGACCGGCCGATATTACCCGTAATGGTTCCCTCTTTCTCGGGTGTACCCCAAACTAAAGCGTAATAACGCCGTTTTATATCGTGTTCGGCAAATAGACCCGATAAGTCACTAAGAACTTGCTCCTTTTTGGCAACAACCAATAACCCGCTTGTATCTTTATCCAACCGGTGCACAATGCCGGGACGTACGACATCTTCGTCATCACTATCCGGTAAATCGTTCACATGGTGTAAAAGACCATTAACCATTGTTCCCGTCCAGTTGCCAAAAGCGGGGTGGACAACCATGCCCGGCTCTTTATTTACGATCAGCAGGTATTCATCTTCATAAATTATGTTTAGTGGAATATCTTCCGGTTCTGCTTCGGGCGGTGGTGGCTTCGGCAAAGTAATATCAATCACATCACCGGCCTGCACTTTATACGAGGACTTCTCTTTTTTACCATTAACCAGAACATACCCATCCTTGATGCCAACCTGAACCTTATTCCTGGTTGCATTCTCAATGAACAATGTTATGTACTTATCCAGCCGCACCTGTTCTTTTTGTCCGGGTGCCACCTTCAACTGTATCCTGGTAACTTCTTCTGTATTTGACTGTTTTTGATTCATCCCAAAAATTAATAACCTGATATCACCTTAAATCAGAGATCAATACTATATCTCAATATCTATTTAAAAACACAGTATTTCCGTATTTATTATTCGAGAGATTATCGTTTCTTTACCATACTGTTGGTAAAGGTATATTTCATAGCCTGATCAATCGTATCTACCGGTATGATTTCCAACCCTTCCATTACCTTATCAGGTATTTCAATAAGATCCCGTTCATTATCTTTTGGGATAAGTACCGTTTTTAGCTTATTTCTCTGAGCAGCCAATAATTTTTCATTTAATCCGCCAATCGGGTAAACTTCTCCACGCAGCGTTATCTCGCCGGTCATTGCAATATCGTGCTTTACAGGACGATTCGTCAGTAACGAAATCATGGCTATTGTCATGGCCAGTCCGGCACTGGGACCATCTTTGGGAATAGCTCCTTCAGGCAGGTGAATATGCAACTCGTTTTTTTCAAAAAAATCACCTTCTACACCTAACCGGTCGCTATTAGAACGGATATAAGTCAAAGCAGCCTGAGCCGATTCTTTCATGACATCCCCTAACTGTCCGGTCAGGAGAAATTTGTTTTTGCCCTGCATTTTGGCCACATCAATTTGCAGAATAGTACCACCGGTGCTTGTCCAGGCCAATCCATTTACGGATCCGGTTTTATCACGCTTATCCAAATCACGGTCGCGATACTTTTCGACACCTAACAATTCGTGGAGCTTATTAACATTTATAGTCGCATGTGTTAGTTTTTTTCCCGTTGTTTTACGCTCTACAACCTGCCGGGCAACTTTCCTGCATACAGATGCAATTTGCTGTTCTAGAGAACGAACGCCGGCTTCTGCTGTATACTTTCTTATAATTTCGAGGATGGCCTCATCCCTGAACTTAACCCTCGAAGGTAACAGGCCATGTGTTTTTAATTGCTTCGGAATGAGGTGCCTTTTAGCAATCTCAAGTTTTTCATGCTCCAGATATCCCGGAAGATTGATGATCTCCATCCGGTCCAGTAACGGCGGTTGTATCTGACTGGCAACATTGGCCGTTGTTATAAACATGACCTGAGAAAGATCAAAATCCAGATCCAGGTAATTGTCATTGAAAGCGTAATTTTGCTCCGGATCAAGCACTTCGAGTATAGCTGACGAGGGATCGCCCCGAAAATCCTGGCCGACCTTATCAATTTCATCGAGTATTATAACAGGATTCATGGTTCCGGCTTTTCTGACAGCCTGCACAATGCGACCCGGCATAGAACCGATGTAGGTTTTACGATGGCCCCGTATTTCCGCTTCATCATGAATTCCACCCAACGAAATTCGAATCATTTTCCTTCCGATGGCATCAGCAATAGCCTTGGCCAGAGACGTTTTGCCTGTACCCGGAGGGCCTACAAAACACAATATTTGTCCCCGCATTCTTTTAACAAGATTCAATACGGCAATATGCTCCAATATGCGCCCTTTAGGCTTCTCCAGCCCGTAATGCCCCTGATCCAATTCCTGTTCAACTAATTTCATGTCCAGACGATCTTCTGAAAAGGTACCCCAGGGGATATACGTTAACCAATCGAGGTAATTACGCGAAACCGTATATTCAGGCGACATCGTGGGGGTTTTTCTAAGCCTGTCAAGTTCTTCGTATGCTTTTTTGCGGGCCTGATCGGGCATATCCATACTATCAACCCGATCTTTTATCTTGGCTAATTCCGGATCCGCAAATTCATCTTCTTCCAGTTCCTGCTGTAGAACTTTAATCTGTTCCTGAATAAAATATTTCCGCTGACTTTCCTGTATTTCCTCCTGAACCTTCTCGCTAATTTCCTGCGAAACGGCCAGCATTTCCAGTTCAGCTGTAAGAATGGTTAAGAATTTTGTGTATTGTTCGGTTATGCCTGTCAATTCCAGGAGTTCTTGTTTCTGCTCCAGCTCGAGTTCAACGTAAGACGACATGAAGAACAGCAGTTGTTCGGGATCATCATATTGTTCATATCCCAACAAAATCTCTTCCGGCAGATCCTGATTGATCAATACATATTTTTCGAACCGTTCCCTGCTTTTTTTAATTAAGGCCTTAAGCTTCTTTTTATTTTTGACTTTCTTTTTATCGATTAGTTCCACCCGTGCCTTTAAATACGGCTCATCCGCAACCACTTCATCGACTCTCGCCGTAGCCACACCACTTACCAGCACTTTTAACAGGTTATTCGGCAGGGTCAGTACCTGTACGATTTTAGCAAGAGTCCCAACTGAATAAATATCTTCAAAATCCGGTTCATCAAATTCCGGCTCTTTCTGTGCGCATAAAAGCACCAGTGTATCTTTTTTTCTTGCTTCCTTAATAGCCGCAAGAGACCCCGTTCTGCCAACCAGAACCGGGAACATGGTATTCGGAAATATAATTGTATCACGTAAAGGTATGACGGGCAGTTCACCCGGCAGACTTTCAAGTTGCTTACTCACCTCAGTATTTTCGATTTTACTCATCTACTAAATGTAAATTTTATATATTTAAAATTTGGTCTTGCGCGTTTCAAATGGAAGCCGTTACTATACTTAACCGGTAAACTTTTCAAGATACGGATTTTTATACTCAATCTTAATTCAAAGTCTTATGAACTTTTCCGGATCCGTTTTATAATAGGAAGTAATGTGTTTGAAATGGGAATATACTTTCCGTTGTAAATACCTTATTTTATTGCTCAAAATATATTTTCTTGGTGTACTGTATAATAAATATTCAATAAGTTCAACTCCACAAATTCGACAAAAATTTGATAGAATCACTGTACATAAAAGATTTCGCCCTGATCGATGAATTGGAAGTTCAGTTCGAAGAGGGATTCAATGTGTTGACCGGTCAGACGGGAGCCGGGAAATCTATTATTATCGGAGCTTTGAACATGATACTCGGTGAACGGGCCGATACCGAGGTTATCCGGCAGGGTGCTAACAAAGCCATTGCGGAAGCCATCATCAGGATTGGCCGCAGCAATGGTATTAAGGATATTTTACAGGATAACGAAGTCGAAGAACGCGACCCGCTCATCCTCAGGCGTGAAATACGTACTTCCGGAAGCAGGGCTTTTATAAATGACACCCCCGTCACTATTTCCGTGTTACGAGAGGTAGGCAACCACCTGGTGGATTTGCATGGACAACACGACCATCAATTATTGCTTCGTGATGAAAATCACCTTAATGTACTCGATAGTTTTGGCCACATACAAACGGCTTTGAATGAGTATAGAAATGCCTACGAAAACGTTCGGGATTTGAAACAAGAACTTAGTACCCTGAAAAAAAGGGAACGTGAGCTTCAGGAAAAGATGGAACTGTATCGTTTCCAGTTAAAAGAAATAGAGCAGGCCAAATTGGATCCGGATGAGGAAAAGTTACTTGATACGGAAATGCACCGCCTCGATAACGCTGAAGTGTTGGATCAAAAAGCAACAATGATTCTTGATATCGGATCGGAGGGCGAGGTTAATATCATGGATATGCTGCACTCCGTTAAAAGTGCCCTTCGGGATATCGCCGGCCTTGATGCTGATTTTGAAAACTATTTGGCCGAATTGGATAGTGCCCGAATCAGTATTGATGAAATGCTTCGTTTCACGGATCGCTATCGATCACAAATTGAATTTAATCCTCAGCGTCTTGAATATTTGCGTCAGAGGAAGAATGATCTGAATCGATTGAAAAAGAAGTATGTCCGTACTATTTCTGAACTGATAGAATATCAAAAGGAGTTAGAAGAGAATTTAAACCTGGCTGAAAATTTTGATATTGAAATCGAGCGATTGGAAAAGAAGTTACAGGAAATAGCAGAAGTACTAAAACAAAAAGCTTTGATACTACGGGATAAGAGAACGGAAGCCGGTCAACATCTTTCTGAAATGATTGAAAGTGAATTAGGGAAACTGGGAATACCACATTCCCGGTTTGAGACAAGAATAGGGGTAGAAAAAGATAATAACGGCTGGATTGATTTTGATGGAGATAAGGTAAAATGTACCATAGATGGAATGGATACCATTTCTTTTTACATTTCTACTAACAGAGGTGAAAATCCTAAGCCATTATCAAAAATAGCATCAGGCGGTGAAGTAAGTCGTGTAATGTTGGCGATGAAATCAATAATTGCGAGGGAACAAAGTCTGCCTGTTATGGTATTTGACGAAATAGATACGGGTATCAGTGGTATTATATCGGAAAAAGTGGGAAGATCGATTCATTCATTAGCCGATCATTGTCAGATTATAGCTATAACGCATCAACCACAGATTGCAAGCCAGGCAAATAAACACTACAGGGTTGAGAAATGGGAAAACAACGGCAGAACGGTAACACGGATACAACCATTAACAGAGGATGAGCATATTCATGAAATCGCCTCATTGATGAGTGGTTCGGAAGTCACAGAAGCGGCAGTGGCAAGTGCAAGGGAATTAATAACAAAAGCAAAAAATTAACTCTGGCTAATAATGGGTAGTCAAAAAAGGAATGATTTTATTTTTAAATATAAGATTTGCTATCACTGAGAAATAAACATATCGTTATATCTTTTAAAAATAATTCAGCAAACGAAGGGATTTCTTTTAAAACAAGATAAAAATGATTCATAAATTACTGTTTAGCAATAACTTAAATAACAAAGACATAGCTATTGGTATTGTTATAGCACGTGAAATAAACATCAATCAACCATTACCATTTCTTGAGTCGAAGCTTCGTTTTTTATTGGAAGAACGACAAAATGAATTAAACGAAAGGGAAGAAAATTTCCGGTTGGAATCCCGGAATATGCTGAGAAACGGTGATTACAAACCAACAGGCCGTGGAAAACCTGCATCCGAATACTTATTAAGAGCGGCACAGGAAGGTAATTTCCCCCGCATTAACACGGTCGTTGATATTAACAACTATATCTCACTTAGATATATGGTACCCATATCATTATGGGACCTAGACAGCGCAGCTTCCACACAATATATTTTTCGACTCGGTAAAGAAAACGAAAACTTTATTTTTAATGAAAGCGAACAAAAAATTGAATTAAAGGATCTGGTGACGGGTTATAAAGTGGACAGGTATAAAGAAATTCCTATCATCAATCCGATAAAAGATTCGCTGAAAACAAAGACGACAACCTCAACCCGTAATATTGGTGCTGCCATTTATTATCCTTTGAAAGCCGGAACCAAAGATTATCTGAGAGAAGAGGTTATCTGGGAATTCTCTACACTGCTGGAAGGGATCAGCGAAAAGAAACCGGAGTATGACATTATATAATTAGAATACAGAATGAGAGTACTTAGAGTTTCAATGAAGAACTAGTGTTGAAAGCTTCGTGCTTAATGGTTCTCCTCTCTAATATCTTTGTCCTTTTTCTCTTGTGGTTACTTTTTTTGTGAAAATCCACCAAATCCATGTCATCCACATTTTATGTCAATGCTTTTACCAATAATACGGCAGGATGGTCGGCTTCTTTTTGAACCCCATCTTTAATTTGATGCCGGCAGGAAAAACCGGGAGCACAGATCAATTCATAGTCATCTCCATTTCTTAGTGCGGGGAATAGACGCAATTCACCTATTTGCATCGATACATCATAATGGTCTGCCTCATAACCGAAACTGCCGGCCATACCACAGCAGCCCGTTAACAAATCCATAGGTTCAAACCCGGCCCTTGTTAAGAGTTCCACCGTGGGTTGCGTGCCCACAAGCGCCTTGGCGTTACAATGCCCGTGAACGGCAACCTTCTTTTTCTTACCATTAATCAATTTTTGAACTTTTCCCGGATTATCAAACTCCTTCAATAACAAAAATTCCTCGAACATATAGGTGTTATCCGCTACTTTTTGGGCTTTATCCAGATACTCATCGTCACATATATCGAGATATTCATCCCGGAACATCAAAATTTCAGAAGGTTCAAGTCCAATAATAGGTATCTTTTGATCTGCAATAGGATACAGCGAATCAATATTCTTTTGAGCCGTTACTCTGGCCTTTTCAAGCAGGCCTTTAGAAACCTGTGTCCGGCCACTTTCCATGCAACCATTAACTAAAACATTATACCCCAGGTGCTCGAGTACCTGAACGGCCGCTTCCGCTATTCCGGGTTCATGATAGTTGGTAAAAATATCGACAAATAAAAAGACGTCCGGCCGGTTGTTTTCAGATGGTGATTGATGTTTTTTGTTAAACCATTCGATAAACGTCCGCTCCGCAAAGCGTGGTAATTCCCTGTCGGGATGCACATTTAATATCCGTTTATATAAATTTTTGGCAACCGGTGTGGCGTTAAACCAATTTGTCAGTTTTGGGAATAAGGAGGCCAGGGGATAGAAACGCGAGGGTTCCCCGAAAAAACGATGCGATAGTGATACCCCATACTCATTCTGCCATCCGTTAAGAAATTCTGATTTCATCTTTGCCATATCCACATTGGCCGGACATTCTGTTTTGCATCCTTTACACATCAGACAAAGATCCAACGCTTCTTTCAATTCGGGAGATGTAAATGCCCCGGCCTGCTTTCCCGAGAATAACTGTCGAAACAAATTGGCTCTTCCACGCGTCGTATCTTTTTCTTCTTTGGTAGCCATATAAGATGGACACATCGTACCGCCGCTTTCTGTCAGTTTACGGCATACGCCGGCTCCGTTGCATTGTTCAACAGCTCCGGCGAATCCTTTTTCATTTCGATACTTAAATACGGTATCCACATCCGGTGTTTTATAGGATGGCGTATAGCGCAAGTCGGTATCGATTGGTTCAGCGTCTACAATTTTACCCGGATTAAAAATAACATTGGGATCCCAGATTTTTTTAACCTGCTTGAGTAACTTCATCATGTCCGCGCCCAGCACCTTTTCGATATAAGGAGCCCGGGCTCTTCCATCACCATGTTCGCCTGAGAGGGATCCTTTATATGAATGAACGAGATCCGCTATTTCTTCTGCCATGGCTTTCATCTTACGAACACCATCTCCCGACTTCAAATCCAGAACCGGGCGCAAATGCAGCTCCCCAACTGATGCATGAGCATAAAAAACACAGGTAGTATCATATTTATCAAGCAGTTTCCGGAAATCCTTTACATAAGCGGGTAAGTCCTGAACCCTAACGGAAGTGTCTTCACAAAAAGAAGGTGATTTTGTATCTGACGAAAGTCCCATAAGTAATCCGAGGCCCGCTTTACGAAGATCCCATACCTTTTTCATCTTCATTTCGTCTTCAATAACCGGACAGGTATAACCCAGGTCCTGTTTCTCAAATATCGATTGCAGGTTGTTCGCTTTATCACGCAGCTTATCGATGTCGTCGCCTTCGAACTGAATAACGAGTATATATTCGGGATCATCTTCCAGGAAGAACCGGTTTTTACGTTGTTCGATATTACCTTTTGTGGCATCCAGTATGATATAATCGACCAGCTCAACGGCCGATGGATCGTGTTTAACGGCTTCTACTGTTGCCCTCATCGCTTCATCAAGGGTTCTGAATTGAGGGATAACCAATAGCCTGCAGGGATCAAGCGGTGTCAGATCTAATTTAGCGCTTACTGTCACAGCCAGTGTACCTTCGCTGCCGCAGAGCAATTCAGCCATGTTAAACGGTCGTCCATCAGGAACAAACGGCTGCATCGTGCATAATTTATCTAAAGCATAACCGGTATTTCGCCTTATAATTTCAGGATAAGGGTAGGCTTCTAAAATGGCTTCGCGGTTTTCATTAATAAGCCTGATCATCTCCCTGTAGATATGTCCTTCAAGATCATCCTGTTGTTGTTTAGCCTTGAGTCCTTCATTCGATAATGGCTCGAAAACAACTTTGCTTCCGTCGCTTAATACGGCTTCAACTTCAACGATATGATCTCTCGTACTACCATGTTTAATGGAAAAAGAACCGGCTGAATTATTTCCGATCATGCCACCCATCATACACCTGTTGGTCGTAGACGTGTCCGGGCCAAATATCAAGTTATACTTACCGGCTTGCCTGTTTAACGTATCACGAATGACGCCGGGTTGTACATGGGCTATTCTCTCATCCGGATCGATGCCCAATATCTCTGTCATATGGCGTGACACATCCATGATAATGCCGTCTCCAGTGGCCTGACCCGCCAGGCTGGTACCGGCACTTCGCGGCGTTATGGATACATTGTGTTCGGCAGCCCAAACGACCAGCTTCCGGATGTCATGGACCGTCTTTGGTAACGTAACACCTCTGGGACGTTCTTCATACATGGAAGCATCATTGGAATAAAGCGAAAGTGTTAGTTCATCGGTTTTTATAACACCGTCATACATAGTCGAAGACATAAATTAACAATTCTTTTAATTGCCGGATTCAGATTCAACAAGCAAAGTATAAAAAACCGGAATAATGTGTTACCGTTATCTGTGGTTTTAAATACCTTTATACTTCAGTATAACGAGAACATGAGATAAGATGGTTCATTCAGATTAGAGCAAAAAGATAGAATGCGCTTGTCTGCCGGCAGGCTGGGAGGAAACGGACTACACGTAATTTCGCGGGATCAAAATTTTCGAAATAGCAGGCAGGCACATGCCAAAGCATGTACCTGTCGGTAATGATCTATAAAAAAAGCTAATATTTTTACACTAATTCGAAATGTTTCAACGCCGTATCCACAATTTCATCTCCAAGGGATAAACCGGCTGTTGCGGCAGGGCTCGGGGCATTCAATACATGTATTTCATTTCTGCTTTTGACAAAATAGAAATCATCCACGATTTCACCATCATGATCGAGAGCCATGGCACGAACACCAGCGGGAGCCGGTTGTATGTGATGACTTTGGATGGCAGGAACCAACTGCTGTAATCCTCGTAAAAATGCTTGTTTTGAGAACGAACGGTACATTTCATCCAGTCCCATGCGCCAGTGTTTATAGGCCAGTTTCCAGAATCCCGGAAATTGGAATGTCTCTATCGTATCATTCAGATTAAAGGAAACTTTGTTATAACCTTCCCTTTTGAAAGCAAAAACAGCATTAGGGCCGCATTCAACACCGCCGAGAACCATTCTGGTGAAATGAACGCCCAAAAATGGAAATTCGGGATTGGGGAGGGGATAAATCAGACCTTTAACCAGGTACTGTGCTTCGGGAGTCAATTCATAGTATTCACCACGAAACGGTACAATCTGAATACTTGATTTAAAACCGGCCGCTTCCGCAACATGGTCACAGTGCAGACCGGCACAATTGATCAGGAACCTGGTTTTAAATTCACTTGTCCTGGTTTGTACCACAAGGCCGCTTCCGTCATGTAAAATGTTAGTAACCTCTTCATTGAATTTCACTTCGCCATTCCGGGAGTCGATAATATCTTTTTCTCTTTCACAAACTCCTTTGAAATCGACAATACCTGTAACCGGGACTTTAATGGCTTTCACACCCTTTGCGTAAGGTTCAATTTCCGCAAGCTCCTCCTTGTCGATAAGTTTTATGCCTTCAATTTCATTTTGCCTGCCACGCTCGTAAATAGACATAAGTGAAGGAAGTTGCGTTTCATCGGTGGCAACAATGACCTTGCCGCAGATATCATATTTTACATCATGTTTCTGACAAAAATCGACCAGCTGTTTTCGGCCATCCACACAGTTTCGGGCTTTATAACTACCAGGTTTATAATATATACCCGAATGAATCACCCCTGAATTATTACCCGTCTGATGGGCAGCCACTTCCGATTCCTTATCAAGAACGAGAATACGCAGATCAGGTTTTTCCAATGACAGTTTATAAGCCGTCGACAGTCCTACAATACCCGCACCGACAATCGTTACATCATAACTCATGTATATTATAAAAATTTAACCCTATGAATAATTTCAGTTAAGAGATCAGTACTTCAAATAAATATAGTTTATTAACTGACAGCCATACTTTTATAAAATAGTACCCGTCTTACAGCTTGTCAGAGCATATTTCATATAATATAATAGAACGACCTTAAAAAGAATATCAGGAATTCTTGCATATCGACGAGTGTATTTATAGAACGCGAATTAGGCGCTTCGCGAGAGACAAGATGTAAGCGTTAAGTGTTAAGATTTTATTACAATGATCAATAAACAATGGAGGAAAAGCATAGCGCAGAGTGCATGGTGCATAAAGGCTTCATAGTTTTTATAGTACTTAGTGTATTAAGTGAGATCACGTCATTTATAATAACTTTAAGTACCACTACTCAAAATCAGTGGTTAGCTTGTAGCGGGCAATGCGATTATTATTTTTATCGGCTACATAGACAACTTTACTGAAATAAGCCACGCCACTTGGATCATCCAGGTTCTTGGGCCCCGATCCCCGGCCTCCGAAAGATACGATAACCGGTTTTGTGGCATCCGATCCGACTGGCGGTGTTACTCCCTCATAACCGTTTGACTGAAATACATACAAACTGTCGGTACCCGCATCGACTACAAAGATGTAATTGGTACCATCAGCAGCATAAGCAAGGCCGGTGGGTTCTTTGAATTTATTTGTCTCATACAGAAAGCCGTTCGCTTTAGATGTATCCTGCGATAACAAGCTTGTATTGGGTTGAAAAACGAGTCCGTCGGTTGTTTCAACGGCATTGATCCATAAAACACGGAACGGTATTTCAGTATTTTGATCGGCCTGGGCTACCAGGAAACTCCGGTTATCGGTCATAGTTTCCCGCTGCGGGGGACCAATAAAGGTGATGATATCCGACATGCCGATACCGCTTATCAGGGATGGGACGGTAGAACTGAGTGTTCGTATTTGCCGGACATTCTGCATCCGGGCCATCTCATTTGAGCTGCTCCCGACCGGTTGAAATTCCAGGACGATATTATCGGGTGCAACCACGGAACCGGCCTCATTTTTGGGCCCTCGGCGTGTCACATACAAGGTGTTATCTGTTAAAACGGATAAACCTGTGAATTCCACCAACTCGTCGTCATCCGGACTGTTTTTAACCAATCGGGATACTTGTGAATTGTAGGTACTGCGGCTGGCATCAGCGAAGGGATGGATTAATGTATCCACAAAAACCAGGTTACCTGCACCGTTGGCGTTACGTAATTTATAAATGGCTGCCAGATCCCAGCTCGTACCCGGATCAACATCTTTAATAACAGTATCATATCTTGCTGCCACGTAAACATTTAGCAACCGATCCTGAACCACCGATATTGCCCCTTTGAACGGGATCATTTTATACTCACGTCCGGCGCGATCCAGAACATGTAACCCATCTTTATCAGTAACATAAACCAATTCATCGAATCCGACACATACATCCGTTGGCTGATTGAAACCCGACCAGAAGGGGAGTAGTGCGGCATAACCGACAACATCTTCTGCCGACTTGGGATCTTTCTTACCGTCTTTGAAGATCTGGTTTGTTATGTTCTGTTTTTTTGAGCTGAATATATCACTACAACCCATGAAAAACAGGGCAGGTAAAATAATCAGTAATATTAGTAATTTAACTTTCATATTCTTAAAAGGTAATTTTTAATGCCAAACGGTGAATGTTTCCAAGATTTTCATAGTTGGTAAATCCGTAATCGACCCCAAGATTATGAGATTCGAATGGAACGTTCACTCCCACACCGCCACTGGGGTACTTGATCTCATCGACTCCAAACTGGTACCCTCCTCTCAGGAAAAAGCGATTAAGGAATCCATATTCGGCACCAATGCTGAAACGCTCCGAATTATCACTCGGATTCGTCAATTGACCGGTGAACATCAAACTCATTTTATCATTTCGAATGACATCGAGCGCGGAAGCCAGGATAAAAGTTGTCGGTAATGAGACACTCTTGAAATTGGTTTCTGTTACATTACCATTCAGTGTAGGCCGAACCGTTTTACCTTTTGGTTTTGTATCAAATCCAAAATTGTTCAACCCGACGGCAAAGCGTAATCCGGTATCACCCACACGATAGAAAAAGCCCAGATCCACAGCACCCGTTTTCGACTCCACTTCCTCTATCCGTTCATCCAGATAATGAACCGTTAATCCATAACTGAATAAATCTGTGAGGCGCTGAGATAACGTCACGCCTGCCGAGTAGTGAATCGTACGGAATTTTCGGCCCGTACCATAGGGTTGGAATTCTGTTGTCTCTGTGATATCGCCAGAATTCAAATATTGCAGGGATACGCCAATCGCCACGTATTTAAATTTCTGTATGTAACCGACGTAATCCTTCGCAATATCAATGAAATAGGCCGAATGACTGATGAATACTTGCGATTTCTTTACCTGTACGGCCAGGGCCGGGTTCCAATAAAGTGATGAACCGTCAATGGCATCAGCGGTAGCCGAGTTTCCCATAGCAGCGGATCGCGGATCCACACTGATTTTTATAAACTGAAATCCTGCCGTCCCCGACCGCGCATCGCCAAAACTTGGGATTATGGACTGGGCATGGAGTCCCTTATAGCTGCAAAATAGCAGGACTCCCAAAGTCATAATGATAATTTTACTACATTTATTTTGCATCGCGATTTACATTCGCTGTTTCAACATTTAGAAATTCAGTGATAAACCAAACATGATATGGCGTTGTGCCAGAAAGTTGGCTGGATTCAAATATGACGGTATGCTGTTATCCCTCGGATCCAAATACCTGGGATCTCTCACATTCGAAGGGACATCATAGGAACGGTCGTTTCTGAGCTCTTTCAATTTTTCAGGATCAGCCGGATAATCCGTTCTATATGCTTTACCTGTCACGGGATTGATAATGGCTGGATTTTTACCATTGAACATGTTGGTAACTTCCATAAAAGCAGTGAACTTCATTTTATCCAGACGGAACCATTTCTGTAAACTCATATCGATATTAAACCACGGCGTACCTACTTTACTATAGCGGTCTGCCGGGTTATCCGACCGTTCATAAATAGGTTTCCAATCATTTTTACCCGTGACCGGATTCGTTGAATAACCTTTAAAATCATACGGTGTATATCGTATACCGCTTCTCCAGTAACCCGATAAAAACAACTTCATTTGGTTCAAGGGCTTAAATCCGAACAATGGTTTGGATTTACGATCATACGTAAAAATGAATTGCCCTTTGATATCCCAGGGCCGGTCCCATGCCAGTGGTGTTTCCACATTATTCCCGACGTTCTGTCCTCCAACCAGGATATTCTGCAAAGCTTCATCATTAGTAGAGTTGAGTCCTTCGGCCAGTGAGTAGGATATAGAAACGTTTCCCTGGAACCAATGTCTGTATCGTTTCAGGTAGGTTACATCCACACCACGCACACGGGCGTAATCCCCGTTAATTCTGAAAGCCCTTTGTGTTTCCCGGCCGGTGGCATCCGGTATGATGATAGATTGCGTAGTTATGAAATCATATTTATCCCGCCAAAAAGCCGAAATATTCAATGCATCGTTTGATGTAATCTGGTTTCTGAGGCCTATTTCGTATGAGATATCCACTTCGGGATTCAAATTCGGGTTACCGAGTTCTGCCAGAAAGGAGCGGTCCTGATAGTAGGGATCCAGTCCTGCATATACATAACTCGGATGAGGCACTCTTGCCGAATGGCCGTAATTAAAGAATAACACCTGATTCTCTCGTACCGGAAATGAGACACTCAGCTTGGGCAGTAACCACATTTTGAAGCGGTTACCGAATAACTTGTGAGTATTTTTTTTATACGCTTCACGAATGGCACCGGGTATGGGAGAATCGGGATTATTTACGGCCTGATCCACATAATTACCCGGATACCAGTATTCAAGGCGACCACCGATATTGGCTATCAATCCCCGGTAACGTATTTGGTCATTGGCATAAAGCGCGCCCCTTTTAGGTTTCACATGCCAGATATCCGATGATTCTCCCAATCGTGACGATTCGGAAAATACACCGGGTTGAATTTGTATGGGAGCACCGACCCATGGTCTTGTTATATCGATCCACTGATAATCCTGAAACTTCATTTCGAATCCGATATTCAGGCGATCCTGTTTCTCTCTGAAAAACTTGGTCAGGGAAGATTTAAGGGTTAGCTCTTCGGCGAAGTGATCGTGCCAAAGCGGAGCGAGTCCGCCGTTATTGGCTAACCCCGGCCCCGGCAACACATACCTGAAATCCTGCCCGGTATCAAATTCGGTGGCAGGCGGAGTTACGATACTTGAAGCATCATATTCCCCATCGACGGAATCGGGACGCCAGTAACGTCCGTTGGCATCGGCCCGGAGCCTTGTAAATAACCGGCTGAACTGGACCTGATAAAAAGAAGATGAACTCAGCGTGTGGGTCCATTTTACATATGATAGGATGCTTTCATGAGCAAACGTATTCGCATTATCCGGACTATTTTGGAAGAAAAATTGATAACCAGGCTTAATCTGTACGTCATTACCCGTAATCTGCAACATCCTTGTATTCTGATTGATAGTCAGGGATCGCTGATATGATGCCTGCAGTTTCATCGACGGTTTGATATGCCAGGTAAACTTGAGCATGCCGTTCCAGCGGTTATCCTCTCGGGGCGACCAGAAATCGTTATTGGTTAATGAGGTGTGCACTTTACTGGCTGGATTTTTAGTAAAACCGTCACTCAGGTTAATTTGTCCGGATGCAAAAAAGCTAAACCAACCGGGTAAATTGATGCCTATCTTCGGTAATACCTTCTCTAACAGAATAGACGGGCCCCCCAGGCTAAATTCGTATGTATCGGAAAAGAAATTCCATTGATTGGTATTATCGCTTCCAAAGTTGTCTCTTCTATGTGAAAGATAACCACTGTAACTCTTGCCGCCATCCTGCGTTTTCACATCTACAACCCCGGATGTCACGTCCCCGTATTCAGCTCCAACCCCACCGGTTATCACATTTACGCTCGAAAAGGAGTTAGATCCGAGATCAAGGCCAAAACCTGTACCGGCAAGCGGATCTTGTGCTGAAACGCCATCGACTACATAACCTGTTTCGTATGCACGGCCACCTTTTATATAGATTCCGGACGGATCTTTGATCACTCCGGCCTGCATCCCTACAACATCCTGAACCCTGCTAACAGGAGCGGCTTGAATTTCCGCCTTGGAAACCGTGGTGGAGGAGTTGGATTTCTCAACGTCAAAAATGGGTTTCTCCCCAATAACCACGACTTCCTGATCGGTCGTTAAAACTTTCTGGGCTATCTTAATATCAACTTTTTTGGTTTCATTGCTCTTCACTTTTATACCGGTTACCAGCAGCGTTTCGTAACCCACATACCGGAATTCAAGATTATACTGACCATTCCGGATATTGGATATCAAATAGTGCCCATCGGGATCTGTCGCTGCACCAAAACGTGTTCCTTTTACGACAACATTTACCCCGGGGAGTGTTTCACCGGTCGTTTTATCTATTACGACCCCTTCAATACTACCTGTTTGTGCCTTAACCGTTTCAAAACATGATATGAATATCAACAGTACTGAAAGCAGGAAGATATTTTTAATCAAATACTTTCTCATAACTAAAACCCCAGTTCTTCTTTGCACATTTTCCTGATGAGCTGGTCGATATTGTCACTTTCATTCAAATCGTACATATCAA
>Ga0209918_1000560_pt1 | contig 23873 bp, 15 predicted proteins | sample SalPonD_shore_MG_FD_185712 | JGI IMG/M metagenome (GOLD analysis project Ga0209918, IMG submission 185712) | Salt pond soil microbial communities from South San Francisco under conditions of wetland restoration - Salt Pond MetaG... | ecosystem: Environmental > Aquatic > Marine > Intertidal zone...
ACGATCTACAATGGAGAAGTCGATATGAAATTTCTCCCGCATCTCGTCTTGCCATTGTTTCTGCAGTGAAGCAGGGCAGATTATGAGTACTCGTCGGATACGACGACGTACAAGCAGTTCAGACATGATCAGTCCGGCCTCAATGGTCTTCCCCAGACCGACGTCATCAGCCAACAGGAGGTTTACCCTTGGCATCAGGAGTGCCTTCATCACCGGATAGAACTGATAATCCTCTATTTGAATCGCATTGTGCCAGGGTGAAAACAAACGAACAGTCTCCGATTGTTTACCTTCCCCTAAACGGTTGGTTGCAGACCAGATATTAGCGTCAAGAAACGCATGAAACTGATCGATATTATCCGGTTGGTCTTTTAAAACATCAGGCCAGGGTAGCTGCTCAAATAGTTTGGTGTCGTGTTCGTGTTCCCAAATGACCCGGTCGTGTTCCGGATGTTGCCATCCATCAATATACCGAACAGTGACAAAATGGTACGCGCCATCCTGTGTAGCAGATGAGGCAGAGACATCCTCAATCACCGCCGGTCGATTCCGAACAATGGCTGATTGACCGGGATGAGGGATTTCGATGGGATCATTCATAGATTTAAATACTGCCATTCCTGTACAACAAATTTCGGTCGAAAAGTATTCCTAATTGGAAATATAAAGTATATCGACTCTACCCATGGTGCAAGAACATTTCCGCATCTGAGAAGTCCTCTTTTGGGCAGGTAGTGTGGCTCCCCCAGTGTAAATCTAATATATCTGGTATACTTGACTAAGGGAGAACACCGATGACAAATGCAGCATTGTATTCCGATATCGCTGAACATATCGTGCAATTGTTACAGGAATGGACCAAACCCTGGGAATGCCCCTGGGCGAAAGATGGATCCCCTGGCTTTCCGATGAATGGCGCCCGCCGGAAGCGGTGTCAGGGGATTAATGTGCTGCATTTATGGGCTGTGTTCGGTTATCATCAGTATTCCTCCCAACTCTGGCTGACTTATAAGCAGTCCCAAGGGTTTGGTGGCCAGGTCAGGGCGTAATTTCCGTCAGTCGGAGCGGCGAGATTTTCCCACCGGGATTCCGGTGGGGGAACTCGCGACCCCGACACCCCCAGTGTGATTAGAGGGTTTTCCGCCAATTCCCGATAATGACCTATCGTACTGAATACCTTGGCGTTACGGAGATTATCATCTGGGGTATTTTCCTCGAATTTCCGTCCATTTCCGTTGGTCCGTGAGCATTTCGTGAGCAAAAGGGGAGCAGGCGATTTCCTTCATAATCCAGATAATACTATTCTATAGTCCTACTCATGCCAGATTACGTAATTCGTGGGCTTCACTACAACCAAGCGCCAATAGCCGGTCCACTACTGATAACCACACGGTTTTGTCAATGTCCGGGTTCAGTATTTCCTCCATCAAATCTTTCAGCTTCTCACAATAGAGATACGAGGGTTGAGATACTTGCAGTAAATGCTGGATAAGCTGCAGCACTTCCGAAGGATATCTTGACGCAACCTTCTCTTTTGCTAATCCATAATACAGGTCGGAATAGTCGATAGACGGCATCGGTTTTATCGTGAGAATGAGTTTGATCATCTCTGGTATAACTGGTTCAAGGTAACTTGTCCACCTGAGAATATTATGCAGTTCCTTCTCATCCATGGCTATGGGTCTGCCTAAACCTCTTTCCCGGAGATATTGAAACAGCCAAGTGTCCCACACTTGTTTAACAGCCTGTGCCTCCATGGTTCTCAGGTTCGATTCTATGTTCTGTGCAAAGATTTGCCTCAATCCAGAAGAGGTTTGGCGGAGGAAATCAAATAACCAACCATTCTTCATCGGATTAATATCACTATACAATGCAATGCCGGCAAGATGACTACAGAATTGTCTTTGAATACTATCCGGTTGCTCATCTATAAAGGTGAAGTACTTGCAATAAAGTGGAAGCAGATATTCAATATACGCATCCATCCATTTTCCCCAACCGAGATATCCATGCCAGGCTTGATGAAGATGACGGTCATTGCTCTCCGGATCGAGTAAAGCAAAGAGGTTGTTTCGGGTCCATCCAGACATGATTGAATAGAGAAAATGGAATTGCCCCATAAGCACGGTACATCCCATCTGTTCAGTAATTCGCCGCCCCATAATCATCTCCTCGAAAACTTGTTGATAGAATGTATATCGATCATTATAAATGTCTGGATGTTTATTATAGAGAAATGACAGTGACTTTAACCAGAATTCTGCAAGAACGCCCCCGGAATGGTTAATAGCATTAGTAAGCCAATCTTGGTTTTCGGAGATGAAATTATCAGTATCGCCTTGTTCCTTAGCCTTTCTGTAAATATCGAAGGAAACTTGTTCAACTTTTATTAGGAAGTCATAGGTAAATTCATGGTTTTCATCGAACACTTTACGTTCGAGAAGGGTGGCAAGTGGTTTAGTTGGTTTTAACACTTGCGGGTACGACTCCAAAAAACGTATTATTTCTTCCCACTCTTCCGCCGATAATTCTCTATCACGCCATCCCCAATAGATACCAGTCCACAACTCCTTATCCCAATTAGACTGTTGGATTAAATATTGTGCAATATTATAACCCCAATTGAAATCATTAACAGTAATAGCGTTTGCAAGGTTACGGGCTTTGGGCATCCAAACAATTTCTTCTTCCTGGAATTGGTTTGTAAGTCTGTTAATGACTTCCGGTGGAGTTAAACCTTGGAGTTTCGATACAGGAATATCGTCAAATCCGGATTTCACATTACTATGGTACGAAGTAAAATCTGGATGTTCTGGTGTTTGAAAATTCGCATGATGGAATAGCCAGGATTGAAAGGCCTCTTGTATCAATGGGCAGGAATCATCGGCTTGCCTGAGCCAAAATAACATTCGGTATATTTTATAATCGATAAGTCGTTGTTTATCTTCGCCTTTATACGACCAATTAAATCCAGCCTGCACCCTTTTTATCAATTCTCCTCGTGTTTGGTTGTCTAACTGCGGATAGATATCATGTAGTAACGTGTAAATTTCATGATGCAGTTCAATATTAAAAATCCAATCTCGTTCCAGAATAGTGTGTAATTTCCGGGAAGGAGTTTGTGTCGAGCAGAGCCGGAGTCCGTTCAGTGCTATTCGTTTTAACACTGGGAGCGAGGAATCCATCCATTTATAGATTAGAGAGTCTCCGTATGAGTCCTTATTCTGTAAATACCATCCTAGACCATCTCGTATTGCATCAATGAGAACGTCAAAATCACCCGGTATGTCATCCTGCGGATGTGGTTCAATGGCCGAACGCATTGCACTTACGATGTCATATTCTTTGTCTGCCTGTCCATAACTGTGAAGAATAGAATGCGCTTCATAGAGATGAGAAATTCCTATTTGAATGACTTCATCAACGATATCTTCCATTTGTTGAACAGAGTGGTCTGTCCATAGTCGGCTAAGCTGATCACCGTTTCCAAGTATTTTTAAGTCTATATTGGGATCCTTATTGCCCTTATCTACTCCCGGCCAGGGCATGGGTGGCTGAAATTGTATTTTAGGTGTGGTTAAGACTTTAAACAAACGCAAGGCATTGGTAGTATTTCCAGCAATGAAGCATTTTTTTAACAGTTCTTCCAAATGACCAGTATATATTTCATCCGGTATGGTATATAAAAGTATGGTAATCCATTTATTAAAAATATCAGTGTTCAATGAGGATTGGAGATTCGTTAATCGGATCCGCAGAATATTCCAGAAATATGGATGAAAGCTCGGTGATTCGTGATGTTTATTTCTAAAGAGAAACTCAGGGGGTTCTGAAATGGCTATTTGGGATACCCAATGGGCAAGTATTCTCTGGATTTCAGTCAGTGAAGTCCTCGGACTGAATAGTTCATTCAAGACGCCCTTCTCCTGCAACCATGTTATCCAGTCAGGGTCTTTTACATATTGTATAAAATATCGAGTGGTCTCAAGCTCTTTAAAGATATCTAGGATGGGTGTAAATTTACTCTCATCAATCGGAGGCCGTGAAGAGGCAATTTGTTTAATCTCTTGTTCTTTCGCGAATGCCCCACGGACAGTACGGTTTGCCCAAATATTTATTGCCTCATGCAGAATACCATGTTGTTTTGCAGGATATAATAAGGGAGTAATTCCATAATGTAGCCATCGGGCCTCAACGTCCTCTCCTTCATCATCAAAGGCATATCTATTGATGTTACCAGGAGCACCTAATGAAATGTAAGGGATAATCGGATCTCGATGACTATACCCGATGAATACCACAGTGTAATTGTGCAACAATCCCTGCAAGAACCGTGTCGCCCACCCATCAGTAAAATAAGCGTCAGAAAAGTTCTGATCCGTGAGAATGAAGTCATCCTTGCTTTTATTTAAGGCCCCATGGAGATAAATGATACCGGTAAAATCTCTTCCACGCGGGACGGCTGGACCTACATATATTTCTGGCATGTGGTCATCAAATATTTGTTTCGCAGCCGTAGTAAAATGCAGGTCAAAGTTCGTTGTGACTAAGCGAACGTTTTCCGGTGAATTAAAAAGTTGCAGCAAATCATAATGAATCTGATTCGGCTGCGAGTCCGGGACATTAATACGTTGAAAAGTTAGTTCGTGAACATGTACCCCAGATCCATGCAATTCCCCAAGAAATCTGTCATATGGCTCATATGGTGTGCGATTGGTCCCTTCGGCTATATGATCAACTAGCTCTCTAAAACTGGGTAAGTTTGAATCCCCTCCAACGGAAACACCTGCCCCGGCAAAAATGACTAAGGAGTGCTGTTTTTGAGCATATTCTATTTGATCTGGCAATGTAATATGATCGTTCAGCCACATCGTATTGTCCTACTTTAAATAGTTAATAGTATTGAACAGGAGCCTATTGACTGTTTGTGACTTTGAAAAAGTAATACACCCTCTGAGATCATGCTATAGAAAATTGGCTCTTTAGAAACTCAGGTTCGAAATACAGACTATCCCCTCTCTAATTGCGAAATGGCCTCCTGTGAATGCGATGTTCCTTAGCACGATTGTATCAGAGTGGTTCTCCTCTGATGAGGCATGCGAGTAGAGCAAATTTGTGCTATGCCCTGCTTCGTATTGCAGACACCGCTGGGGCTAAATTAGCGCAAAGCCCCTATGACTGACAGAGATTCCTTCCGCCCCTGGATTTTACTCAAGATCGCCTGACTGTGCCCGATAATAGAAGCATGTTGTTTTTCAAAGTGTCTCTCTAATTCTGTTCTTTGCCAAAGGAGTATTCGTATGCGACACACACGTACGTTGACATGCGGTCTGCTGGTGCTGTTCCTGCTGGTAGTCACCGCTTGTAATGATCATGTGGTAGATGCCTTGCAGCCCCTGGACATCACGTTCAATCTGACCCCCCGGACCACCACGGTGGCCCCGGGCGATACGGTCAGCCTTACGTATGCGTCCGCTGATCCCGTTCTGCAGGATTTAGATGTGGAATGGATTGCTGAGGCCGGATCCCTCCGGGCCCAGCCGGGCAAAGCCCTCTGGACCGCGCCGGATCAGGACGGCCAGTATACTATCATGGCCAGCGTCTATGACCACCGGCCGCTGAAGAAGCCGGGGGCAAAAGACCAGCCGGTGGCCACCCAGTCAGTGACCATGACCGTGGCCAGCGACACGGTGTACATCACCCAGAAAGACACCGTGAAGGTGCCGGAGCAGATTCTGATTGTAGACTTAAGTGAATATATTCATGCTAGTCGCACAGCATCTGACACAGGGATTTCCCTCTCACTTTCCGTCTATGGAGCGCCAATTCCTACGATCCGGTCGTGCCTGTTAAATGGAATATCTCTTGTGCCACAAGATACTACCGATCATAATGATTGGTTTATTATGGGAGTACGGGATTCAAATATTATCCGAGCAGATTCCATTACAGTCCAAGTAACCACAGATCAAGGAATGCTTTCGAAAACACTTTGTGTATTGAAAGCTCCCAGTATTCCGGATACCCTTGACAATACACAACTATCTGTGCCCTTTGCCTATGAAGGGACACTCGTGTGGACAATACTGGGTGCACGCATAGTAACGGGGGATCCGGTAACTGTTACGGATTCTTCGCAGATTTATGACTTTTCTCAAGTACAAAGTTTCTCTTCGTGGTTTGGGACAGAGGCGTCTCTTCTCTTTCCGAAGGACATGCAGAATTATTTAGGAACATTTGATGTTGCATTTTCTGTAACCGCCGGTGTTCCCGTTGTGTCTGGGGCAGAACCTAATATGCAGGGGGTTGGAAGTGGCTATATAGCGTGGCGCACATACTTTACTAGCATGTCAAGTAATTATGTATGGGGTGCTCGGGATCTTCCTATCCAGACCCAAGATGACTATGGATTTATACATACGTTCTCGTTAGCGAAACCCATCGGCCCCCGACAGGACGCATCCGTCCTGGATCGTATGCGGGACGCCTTTGTCCCGGCCGCGTGGCGGTAAACCCTTTCCGGGCGTCGGCGGTCTGCCGGCGCCCCCTTTTTATATAATCACACGTTTCCGCGTCTACACGCGCTTTCCCCTTACACTACACCATAGGAGTCTGTATGGAGTTTACCGCACACTTTTGTGCCAGGAATCACTACGCACTCGATCTCCCGGCACGGGATATCGGGCTCGCCGGGGTCGACCAGATCCGGGAGACCCTGGAAACCCCGGAACTATCTCTTGACTATATCACTGCACGAATACACTTCGTCCGGATGGATGTACGCTGTGCTATACCGGAAGAGATCGCCCGGCGATCCGACCTGTTTACCGATAGGAACCAGGTCGAGGTCACGTGTCCCAAGGAGTATCTGAACCGTTTTGCTTTCCGCCAGGTACACACAGACCGTGATCCGGAAACCGGGGCCATTCAGTTGGCATGGCTCTCCTGGGAACTGAATGTTCCGGAGGTGTTAGCCCACTGGGAGGACCAAGGGTTCCCTATGGACATCGACGATCCCCCGTCGGATGAGTAACTGATACGGTGCCGGAAGGCGCTGGCATCCCGCCGGCGCCTAGCGGTACTTCCCTGCCGGGTCTGCCGTGGATAGAGACGGCGACCCCACTCTGCTCTATTTGTTGTGTACACACGGAGGTGACTATGTTATGGATTTTCTGGATCGTGATTGCCCTGTTTACCGCCGATCAGGCGACCAAACGGAATCGGAACGAAGTGGCCTGGGGTCTCCTGGGCTTCCTGTTCGGGATCTTTGCCCTGGGCGCACTGTTTCTGCTCCCGCCAAAACTGCCAGCTTCGCATAGCCGGCCCTCACTGACCGATCAGACGACGGAGGCAGACTACGATGTCTAAATACGGTCCCTGGTTGTGGGGGCTTATGCTCCTGTTTGGAGTGACGCTGGCTACCTGTGAGTTGCCGGCGGAACCGGACACCCCGGCGGTGCCCTATCACCGGAAGGACTTCGCCACCTGTGTCTTTGCGAGTCCGAAAGCGGTCGCGCCCGGCAGCATTGTGAATCTGGATCTCTATGCGGAACCCGGCGCCGAATTCGAATATGAATGGGGGGTCCCCGGCGGAACGATCAAGACCCGCATAGATCCCCACACGGGCAAGCCCGATGACTATTGGGTGACGCCGGCCAATGTGTCCGGAATTGCCACGGTTCATCTGGCTATTTATATTCCGCGGAAAGTAGACGGGCGACCGCCCAGCTATGTGCATACCCTCACCGGAAGAAATGTTGAAAGTGCTCAAGATTCCTGGGGTATATTATATAGCGAGTGATTCTCCTTCCAGATCCAATGGGGGACCTCCTATGTACCCTAACAGGACTTGGCCACATACCAACAAACCCTGCGGAAGACGTTGCACTGGCATTATACCCGTACATCCATACATCAGGCACAATCCGATCAGGTAACGCAGGAGAATGCGTGTGCAGAACCTCAAAAAGTATAAGGCCGTGTACCAGGATCATACGGTACGTAGGTTCCTATGGGATGGAGAACTCTGGTGGGTGGCGAAAGATGTCTGTGATGTACTTGGCTATAATCATACACCTCATGCTTTACGCATGTTAGAAAATGATGAAAAGGGGGTCCATAAAGTGGACACCCTTGGCGGATTGCAAGAAATGGCAATTGTAAATGAATCCGGTCTTTATTCCCTCATCTTAAGTAGTAAAAGGCCAGAAGCCAAAGCATTCAAACGCTGGATCACCCGTGAAGTGCTGCCGAAGATTGTCCGGACAGGAACGTATAGTCTCCTCCAGGCTCCGGAGGGACCTTCCAGGTGCCAGAAGAAAGCATGGCGGCATTCTAGAGAGGCATGGAGATGCTGCGGGCGCATATGCACTGGACTAGACTCCCGGACAATGGCAAATCAACCACAACAGGAATACAGAGAACGGGAGGGCTAGTGTGGGTAACCTCAAAAAGTATAAGACCATGTATCAGGATCAGACGGTGCGTATGCTCCTGTTGAACAGAGAACTGGTGGGTGGCGAAAGATGTCTGTGATGTACTTAGGGCTTACTGAAAAAGTCATAACATCTTGATATTACTGGAGCTTATCGCTTGCTTCTTTGGGTAAAAATGCCTCTCTTTCCGCACATACCAAGCAAAACCCTTGCACATGAGGCAGCCAGCGTGATCCCGACCGACCATCCCCACCAGCTCGATGTGTATGATTTCGTGTTACCCTTCTTCGGCCACCCAAGGCCGGCCCGCCCTAGCACCACGCCTCGCCATCGGGGCGGTCATCATCCAACAGATGAAGGGGCTGACCGATGAAGAGACCGTCCAGGAGATCCGAGAGAATCCCTCTCTGCAGTACTTTCTGGGCTATCCTGACTATTGTTATCGCCGGTGCTGTGACCTTTCGTTGCTGGTGACCATCCGGCGGCGCTTGGGCCCGGATCTGATCGCCCAGTTCAATCGGCAGTTTCTGGCCGCCCAGGATTCCCCACCCGTCGAGACCCCCGCGGATGAGTCCCCACAGGACACGCCGGATCCGGAGGACGGCCCCGGCACCGGAGCGGCTCCACCGTCGGAAGCCTCTGCCGAATCACCGCCTGCCACGGTGGCCCCGGCGGACATCCGGTATCCCACCGACTTGGACCTGCTCAATCAGTGCCGGGAAGTGAGTGAAGCCCTCATTGATACCCTGTGGGCACCCGGCCCTGGCCGGACGAAACCCCGAACGTATCGCCGGGTGGCCCGCCGCGAGTATCTGGCGGTGGCGAAGCGGCGGAAGAAAGCGGGGCGACAGATCCGGAAAGCGGTGAGAAAACAATTGCAGTATGTGAAGCGGAACCTGGGGCATCTTGATCGGCTGTTGAATGCCCGGCCCGGGACCGTCATCCCCTTGAGTCCGCGGGCGTATCGCCAGCTGCTGGTGATCCGGGAGGTGTACCGACAGCAACAGACCATGTATGACCAGCGGAGTCACCGAATACCCGGCCGCATGGTCAGTGTGAGTCAACCCCATGTCCGTCCCATGGTGCGGGGCAAAGCCCGCGCGTCCACGGAGTTCGGGGCGAAATTGTCGGTGAGCCTGGTCGCTGGCCTGGCGTTTCTGGACCGCATCCGGTGGGACGCCTTCAAAGAAAGTCAGGATCTGCCCGCCCAGGTGGAACACTTTCGGGAGCGGTTTGGGCACTATCCGGCCGTGGTCATCGCGGACGGCATCTATGGGACGCGCGCCAACCGGCAGTATCTGAAAGCCCGGCGGATCCGGTTTTCCGGGCAGCCGCTGGGGCGGCCGCCGACCGATGCCCCGACGCGGAAGGCGGCCCGGGAACAGCGTCGACAGGAAGCCAACCAGCGCAACCAGATTGAAGGGAAGTTTGGGGAAGGCAAACGCAAATATCAGTTAGATTGTGTGCGGACCAAGCGGCAGGATACGAGCGAGCATTGGATTGCCATGACCTTTTTCGCGATGAATATCGCCGCGGTCCTCCGGCAGTATTTTTTGTCCTGGTTTTTCTGGCGCCTTCGCCGGTATGGTGCGGTGCCGTTCGGGCGCCCGGGAGGCTCTATCTGAGAGAAATATCACGAAAACACTTTTTCAGTAAGCCCTAATTACTTACTGTTATTATTTAGGCCAGCCCTCAGGAAAATCCAACCATTTGTGCAAAAAGTCGAAACTCTTCTCCCCGTGAATCTGGTGGGGGCCAACAAACCAAGCGATTTCCGTTCTCTCTCCTATTCCCAGCTTCGCCTCATACAAAAACCGCACTTTCGCATATTCGTACGCCACCCGTTCATCTGGGGCCACCCCGTCAAAATGGCCCCTTTCCACCATAAACGGACGCGGAGCGATGAGAGTGGCCATTTCTGCATAGTTGAAGGTACTCCCGAGATCCCACTCAAAAATTTCATATTCCCCACTCCACACATAACTATAAGGACTGCGAGTAGAGGCATTTTTCCAAACCCAATCATTAAAATCTGCTGAGCAGATAGCCACCTTATAGTCTTCTACGACCGGAGTCACTCGCATCACGGTCTTGCCACCGTATGAAATCCCATATAACCCAATCCGCTCACTATCTACCTGGGGAAGCGTTTGTAACCAATCCACTATTTGTTGATGCTGGGGGATGATGATCGAAAACAAGGTTTTTCCCAGAGGATTCGCTTTACGTTGCAGTGTTCTAAAATCATCTCCAAAGATATAGAGATTCTGAGGAGAGAAGGTAATGAAGCCGTCTTCTGCCAATCGGGCGGCAAAGGAGCTATGATAGTCCCTCTTCATCACGGTATCTCGCGGGCGTCCCTCTAAGCCATGTTGACATACAACCACTGGTCTCTTTTCATTTTTGTGCATTCCTTTGGGTAGGAGTAAAATGCCATAAGCAAACACCCCCGGAAATACATCCAGTACCACCTGATATCCACGATAAAATTGTTCATCGTAAAGTAAACGTGTTCGTGCATGGGGCGGTAAGGTTTCTTGGGTAAACCGCCCGACTACTTCCTTATAAAAATAATCGTTATACCATTGAATAGAACTTGCAAAGTCCTCCGATGATTTGGTATCTACCTTCGAAAAGAAGTCATTTCTGACATTTGCGCTTTCGCTCAACACATATTGCGTATGGCGATCAAGTTCCTCCAGTTGTCTTTGGTGCCGTACTTTGGGATCGATTGTCTTGCTGAGGATTTCCGGTGGGTCTCCGGATGGCACTAATGTCGCCTGCTCATTGAGAGAGGCGATCAAGGCTCGGAGCGCTGCTGCACTCCCGTACGGCCCTTGGCCTTTGCCACTAACCACGAGGTTGATCCATCGCTTTGGTGTCAACCCTTCCACCAGACTCTCCGCCCGTTTGACCTCTGCGCGAACGGTCTTGACCGCCGGCGTTGTAATCTTCCCGGGCGCCCCGCCGGTCCCGGGCGGAATAACTATTTCGGGGCCTTGCGCGGCTTCAATGATCAGCGAACGTGGCGCGATCATGCTCGCAATTTCCGCATCCCCGAATTGTTCTAGCAGCCCGAACACATTCCGATAAATTGGTTCCTGCCATATGTCTTCACGAGCATCAAAATATCCACTCACACAGGCGGCCGCAATCCGAGTATCCAGCGCACTGGCGTATAACGCCAGCAGGCCCCCTTCCCCCCACCCCATCACGCCTATGGAGGCATTTTCATTCTCCCGCTCACTCTCCAACCAGTCGATGGCGGCTAAAATCTTTTGAACTTCATAGCCAATAATATGACGTCCCAATTCATAGGCAGGGCGATAAATATATTCCCGGTTGCTTAATCGCGTCGAAGACCAATGACTCTCTGTCCCATACGGCTTTATTGTTCTATTTATCAGGACCGGAATAATCACCCGACAGCCACTTTCGACCAGCCGCCGGGCATACTGCGACTCAGCCGCAACCCCTGGCGCCAGGCCCGCGATCTGTTCCGGGGTGTGATCGGCATCCGGAAGCACGATAACATCAGCGACTGGGGGAGACTCCGGCACCAAGAGCAGTCCTTCTCCATATACGTTGCGAAAAGCTCGCCATCTCACGGCATAGATTTTATAATTGGCCCCTTGGCCCACCTGCCCACTGGAATGAACGGACTCGACGATCTCCATAGTAGTTTGAGCCGGTCTGGCATCCTTTAGACCGATCACCTTTGCAAGTTGTTCGCGGTTGGCTCGGATAGATTCGTTATAGCGGACCGGCGAAGCGAGATCCCGATGCCAAGAGCGGTGCCGGTTTTGTGCAGCCTGTTCTAGGTTCTGCAGTAAAAATGCATCAACGCCCTCCACCAACTGGCGAGCGATATCCCCTTGCATTTCCAATAACTCCGTGTTCGGTAACTGCTCCCCAATTGCTTGCCCCAGTGCTTCGGTGTGTAACAGGTGAGCATGCAGCCAGAAACCCGCGGGAAGACTGATAGTGGTAGTTTTAGCCACCTTTGAAAGGAACTCTCGTCTTGACATGACCCCCAGCATAATTCTCGCTCCTCTTCCTATATCGAAAGTACCATTTTCACCTGTTACTGAAGTTCTTAAAGAAAACTCAGCATACGACAGAAGATACCTTTGTCTTGTCCTCTACACTCCAGCTTTTAGTGCCAACTTCTTCGGATTGCAACGTAGTGATATTTCTTGTGAAAAACCTTGAAATGTAAAGATGTATTGTTTGTCGCCGTCAGCCATAATGAAATTGGTATAGTCAACCCTTTAGTAGCAAATAAATACACAAGTGCAACTATATTGGTTTTTTTCAGATATTATAGGCCCGATTTTCTCAATTGTGCCTATGACATCTAGCTAAAACGGTTTCAGTTGGAATAGTGGAGCAGGGTATCTCCTATATATTTTCTGGAATTTCGTATCCCTTTCGGTATTGTCGTTTAAACAACTTATTTGCTTGGTCATTATTCATAAAATTTTGATTTACGGCATCAAACCATAATTTTTGATTCCCTACCCGATATGCAATATTTGCCATGTGTAACATTGAAATGGCAGGATGAAGGGTTTCAGCACTCGCATTGGGTCTTTTCCTGGTTTTTACACATTCCAGAAAATTCGCCTCGTGTGAGCGGTCCGGTGGCCTACCATACATCTGATCAACAACCTCTCCTCCACTTGTCACTACCTGCCATCCCCCACCATGTCTCCCAACATACATTAATAGATCAGAACCATAGATCTGAATTCTGGTTGCATTTTGTGCCCAATATGGCAATGCGTCATTTCGACGGATAGTGTTTGTTGTTTTTTGCATATACCGTGGATAATCGGTATGCTCAAGCATTAAAACATAGTCGTCAAATTGGTATGATACCATTTGAACATCAGGAACTTCAGAATCATCTCCCTTATGTGCTAATCGGCCGCCCGAACACGAAATACTTTTAGGCATACCAGGATCACCCATCAACATTAAGGATAAATCTAATTGATGGCTTGCATCGTCTGCCAAATCACCACCACTGAAATTCCAGAAGTGGTGCCATCCCCCACTAAAAATCCGTTCATAATATTGTTGCTTATGAGCCGGACCAAGCCAGGCATCCCAATCTAGCCCACCTGGTATAGATTTCTGTTCGCCTAGGTAAAAAGAATTGCCAGGCTTTAAGTTATAAACTTCCACTAAATGGATATCGCCCAACTTTCCACTATTGATATATTCCCGAGCAGCCATGTTATAGTTGCCACTTCGATTTTGTGTACCAACCTGAACAATCCGATTATACTTTTTTGCAGCTTTAATTACTTGTAGGCTTTCCCATATGTTATGAGAATTGGGCTTTTCCACATAGACATCTTTCTCAGCTTGACAGGCTCGAATGGTAGCGAGCGCATGCCAATGATCAGGAGTGGTGATTAACACGGCATCAACATCCGTGTCATCAAAAATATGTCTCATATCTTGTGTAGATTTAGGTTTACGCCCTTGCACATTAGTAATTAATTCAACGGCACCATCTAGCCTGTCTTGATGTACGTCACACACATACGAAATGTTGGCTCCTTCCTCTATCAGCCCCCGAACCACTACTTTACCCCTGCCACCACATCCGATCATTGCCATATTAACACTTTCATTAGCTCCAAGCACTGAGTATGGTGTAAAAGTAGTGCTCAGTAAACCTGCAGAAATCCCCACAGTCACTGATTTACCCATTTTAGATAAGAACTCTCGTCTTGAAATAGAACTCGCCATTATTATTTCTCCTATTCCGTTCCCAGGTATTTGACGCTCATTGTATTTACATAATTTGTTCTGCTGTATATAAATATCCGATTAAGAAAAGTTAAATATGTATTACAACATATAATTATAATACATAATATAATATAAACGGTATTTTCTAATTATCAATTATTTATTATCTCAAAAATTGTTCGAAAGTTCGTTCTTCGATTCCTATCGCTTATGGTCCTAAGTCAGCCCTTCCTGTTACGTCGCTATCATACACTGACTGATATAGCCAAACTTCTCTCTCCAATGTTTCATCGCAATCCACAGCATAATACCTGCTTTTCTGGAAAAACTCGTCCAATGCTGGTGACCAGAGTCCACCACTCAAACCGGCTTCATTTCCTTATGGGATCGTTCAATCACTTTTATCAGACTAATTTGTCGGGCGACAAGGGAACTCACGATATCACGGTATAGTAATATAGGCTATCCTTTAAATTATTATCCGAGATACTATCGGTTCCGGTCCAAGAGCTGTAAAATCTCTAATATCATCCAGTAAGCCCGCCAAACTATCCCCCTATCCTTTGGTCTCAGTTCAGTTTTATTGGTCACGCCGATTTGGTGATGCATTCATCAGACACTGCAGATCAGATGGAACACGATCAATGATAGCAAGGTGCGTTGACAAGATTACTTACTTCACCAGTTTTTTCGCTCACTGAATCTTTTCCATTGAAATGTTGCGGAAAGATCCAGTAGTCTGCCACGTAGCAATTCCCAATGGCTCAGACTTTTCAACTGATAATTTGATACCAATTTTTCGGTTACTTATGTCGATATCAACTACACATTCGTGATCTATCCAAGCCTGAATTCGTCTAAGCGTCACCTTAACCTGGATGTCGTACCACTGCCCTTTCTCAAAGTGCATGAAGCGAAGTGTTTCATTTGACGATGCATCATGATTGTCAATGTTCGATAGCCCGACAACATTTCCCCCCCATCCTCCCACAATCAACGTGCAATAGTCAGCTCCTACGGGAAAGGTTAGGCCACAAAAAAAGTCATATCCATCTATCAGCATCGTTTGAAGTGATATTTCATAATTAATCCGAAAAAGTGGTCCGGTCCAGGTGATTCCCGTTAAGTTGTGCCCTTTTTCTAAAATATATCTATCATCTTCGATATACACCTTCCCGGGACGTGCAAAATTAGTTTTTTTCCAATTACGAAATGTGCTCCCATCAAACATTATTATTGACTTAGAATGATCTAAATCGATTTTATTTAAGCTGCCTGAAGTCGTGGAGCAACTGAGGTTGAAATAAGAACTGCATAATGAAATTACAATTATAAGAGATTTATAAATATTTTTATGAGTCAATGTGAGTGTTTTATGATTGTTCAACACAGTTTGGTGATCATGTGATAGCGATTCTCGTCCAAACGGTTACATCTGGACTTACATTCGTTAAAATATAATCAGGATATAACACAAAAATTTACCTAATTAAACAACACCCGGTATTCTTTAAGATATCTTAAATGAATGCAATCCCCATAATCCCCTTGACTTGACTATACAACGAATCACTGGATTATTCCAGTATCAATGTATATATCCTTATTCACACAGATGTTGTATTCACACCAGCTAACAATTATGTATTCTCGTCTCTATTCTAGTCCTGCTCTATGCTCCGCATCATCTGTTATATAGTAAGTAGGATATTTCAGACATAGCTACTTCGCAAATGGATTATTTTCAGTTAGTCAAAGTGTCGCTAACTGGTAACCCCCGGATTCCATAGGATCTCCGGATGTATCTTTTTCAATGTGATACGCTAAACGAAATTCTATTGACAGAGTTAAAAATACCAAAATCTGAGTAAGCATATCCAATATTTATATTGAAACCAGCAATTTCGTGCATAAAACCTAATCCACCAGTAAATCCTTCCTCATCATAATTATATCTGTATCCTGCACGTAATGCTAATACATTCATTAATATATACTCTGCGCCAACGTTGATTCTTTCAGTGTAGCTTCTTGGATGAATGGCATCGATCGATAATGTTAGGGGATTGTTATGCTCACCTATAAAATCCATAACGTCCATTGCAAAACCGATTTTGAAAGTTAACGGTAGCTGAAAGGCTTCTTCCTGGTATTTAAACTGGGAAGAGAAATTTCTAATGCTCATGCCTAATCTAAAACTTTTGAAGCCGGGATAAAAAATAGTACCAAAATCGTATGCAAGTCCAGAAACCTTGTTTTGAAGAGTCGCCCCATTTTGCTCCAACATACTCTCACCCAAATGCTCTAAAGCGTATTTAACATTCCCGCCTATTATAAACTTATCAGTCAAACGCCTTGCGTATGTCAACCCGATTGCATACGCGCCAAGATCAACGTTTCCTGTTTCTACAAAACCTTTTTCGGTAGATGCTACTTGAGTTCCAATTATATCATTTCCGTAATCACAAAAGATTGCATTTACCCCAATAACCCCCCAATTGTTTAAACTTTTTACTAAGGCAGCAGCGTTATAACTAATGTCTGCAATCCATTGAGTTCTATTTACAAAAAACTCAAAATCTGAATGTCCTCTATTCGCTATACCGGCAGGATTATAGAATTGAGAACTCGCGTCATTCCCAACCATGGTATATGATCCTCCCATTGCGGCGGGTCTGGCACCGACATCAACTCTTAAAAACTGAAGTCCTGTCTGAGCAAGCTTCTTGATATCCGCCTTAGCATTATTTACACTAAAAAGAATCAAGCAAACAGCGGATAATACGATCGTAAATTTTTTCATTGTATAATCCTCTCGCCATTTTGACCAAAATTTCCCCTCAAGAGGGGATAATCTGATAGTGGTTGATTAATCATCAAGGGAGTATATATTTTATCTCACAATGACGAATTTTACGTTCTTACTTTGTCCTTCAGGTGTGGTAATATTCGCAATATATATTCCGCTCACCACAATTTGCCCTTCCTGAGTTGCTTGAAATTCCTCATTTAACTCTCCCCAAGTCTCATCCCCGGATCTATCAGTGTGCTCGATAGTCTTAATTAAATCTCCGGCTTGAGTAAAAATTCGAATTGTACAGAGTGGGGGAAGTTCTGTGAATAAAAGTTTGTTCGGTTCTCCTGGAAAATTAAGAGCCGTTGCGCCAATGTTATAAGGGTTAGGAACAACCCTTATGTCATCAAGTGATACACCAGGATTTCTTGTTAAGGATGCGGGTCTGGTTGTCATTGTTAAAAATCTTCCGCTTTCGAGACTCTTACCACCCTGGGGGTTATAAACATCAGGACCATTGTCTGATCCATCATCAAAAGCAGTTACATAATAATAATAGCCTTTACCTCGTTCTGCTCCCGCATCGTCATAACTGTGAACGATTTCAGGGTTTGCGGTACCCTCGCCACATTCAAATATGCGTTCCCAATTACCAACGACAACATTTTGTTCTTCACTATAATACGGCGAACCTATAGATCTATAAACTCTATAGCCAGTAAAGTCTGCAACATCTTCCGTGCCTTGCTCAGTTCCATCCCACTGAATGTTTATTTTATCGGGTAACGAAGTCACCTGTACCGATGGCGCAGGTGGTGGTATTGGCACATTAAAACCATGTTGGACATTCCACTGGGCAGCCCATGCATTCTGAAATATTGAGTCTTTTCCTGTAGCAACCCAGCAATCTTTAGCCCAGTTATTTTCACTACCCTCATAGTAGTCTGGATACATTTTAAACGGAGGGGGTAAATTGTCATCAGGATTTCCCCCATTCCAGGTATTGCCTGGCGGCGGTGTCGCGTTCCCACTCGCCCATGCTCTGCCAACTTCCCAACCTTTCTCCGGTGAAATCGATCCAACTACCGAAGCCCACATCATGGTAATGGAGTCGCCGCGAGCCAGGTTGAATGGACCGCTTGCGGTAAAACTGTTTGCATGCCCACGTCCCCAGGGTTCATCTGGATATTTAAAACCTATTTCATCTAAATGTACTGCATGGTGTGTATTGGGATATATGTCCGGATCGTCCATATATTCCCACTGGGGATAGTAACCAACAAAACCCGTTTGCATCACATCATACACATGTAGAATCTGTGCTTCGTTTAACATACTTGATGCATTTTTAAAAGCTTGATCTTCAGAGTTTCCGGTATCAGTCATCTGTGGTTGAGATGGGTCGTCTGTATGATCTGATGGGCTAGTATCAATGTGAAGCGTCACTTCTCCCACATACTCAGGATTCACCAGAAAACCAATTGACTGGTTTTCAATATTACCGAACGAATCATAAGTCGCTGCCGGTGCTTTTGACGAATAGAAATACGATATCCTCATTGAATCACTCATGTGTTCACCGTATGCACTATGCCAATTGGTCCCTCGGGGGCTGTTGTGATGCTTATTCGACCTAATAGTTCTAAGAAAATAGAGGTCATGTAGAGTTTGATCCGGGAGTTCTATCTCAGGATCAGCATCTATATTCCCAGTATTTTTAAACGTCCAAATATATATAACATAATCATCATGTTGATTCTGACTCCAAGCAAGAACCCGTTGATGTATAGTTACTCCCATCGAAGTATTTACCCATGACTCAACCATCTCATCCGCTGTTCCCGGTATTTTACTGGGATCAACGATGTCAGTCTCATCTAGCGGCCATGGATAACTTGTTCGGAAACCATCAACAGAGACATAGGGTGGCTGGTATCTCCGGTAACGATATATATAATTTCCATCATTGTCCGGCACCGGAATCTGAGTATTCAGTTCATCAGCGACTTCGGTCCCATCCACCACAACTTTGATATCATGCTGATCACCGTTTTCATCAATCCAATCTCTACTACCTAACGCCCATCCTCTCCGGTAATACATATAATCCTGAAAGGCATGATAATAATACCCTCCTTGCACGGAAATAACTGATTTGCCTTCATCAGCCGAATCAATCACCCAGCATCGATATTTCCCTACTCTTATGTTTTTAACATTAGAACTGTATGCCAAAGTAGCTATAGAAAGCAAGAAGATAAGTGATAACATTCCTTCTACAACTTTTCTCCATCTCATGATTATAGTCCTTCGTTTTTTCGGATTAGTGAGGTTTATTTTATGACGATTCTGTCACGTTAGTTGTGGCTTGTAAATAGGTGCTTTCCATAGCTTTTTAGAATCAGAATTCTAATCTAAACCCAAAAAAGATACTTCTTGGGTTAAGATAGGTTAAAAATTTTCGATTTGGCATATTTATATAAGGTTGTTTATCACTTTTAACATCCCCTGGCTTATCATTCCCAGCGACAAATCCGGCTTCTTGATATCTTTCTCCTTCATACATTGGCAAGTGAAGGGATTCATAATATCTTTTCGCATCTTCACCATCAACGAATCCCAAACTGGACATATATTTTATGTCAAACAAATTTTTCACATCCACGTAGACTCGAACCCTCGACCCTTTTAGGTGTAACAATTTGCTAAATCTTGCATCAATATTGTATTTACCCTTCCATTGTAAATTTTGCTGTAATTCATATGTCTCAAGTGGATCCCACGTGACATACCTCCCTGATTTCCAACTAGCCAACAAACTAATCTGAATTTCACCGAGAGGTTTAATAGCTCCTAAGGTTGGCCCAAAATTCTCAGGAGTATTAAAAAGAATATTAGCCTGAAATCGTGGTCGAGCTAATGGTTTTTCTACATATGGATTATATAATCCATACAACATTGCTTCCATTTCGTCTTGGTAGTACACTTGTCGACCGACATATCCCGATGTCTGAACCATATAGTCATAATTCATCCAGCCTGATATCCACCGGCCCCATCTTTTTTCGAGCCTTACCTCAAAACCTCGTATATCTTCGTAATTGCTGTTATCAATTGTATTGTAATCAACACTATGATCACGACTTATATAGGATATCCAGCCAGTTTGATCGGTGACATCCTTATAATAGCCGGCTGCGTGTAAAAGAATTCCATTGATATCGTAGTCTAATCCCAATTCATACGCTATAGTTTTGGGCAGATCCGCATTGGGATTTCCGATAGATGAAACTCCAAGCTGAGTGCCTGGCCTGTATTGTATACGATACATAGCATCTGAAGTAGGCATGGAATAAAAATGGCCATAGTTGAAATACAGTTTTGCTTTTGCTGAAATGGGATGAGAAATCCCCAGACGAGGGCTAATCTTCAATTGCCCTTTTGCAGGTTCCTTTGGTGTGGCTTCAACAAATTGTGATTTATCTTTGATATTGAAATACTTGCTATATCTATCGACTGTAAACCAGTCAGTATTGGGATCATTATAATCTAACCTGAGGCCAAAGTTTGCAATCATTCCCTCAAACTCAAGTTTATCCTGAACATACGCACCAGCTCGATAGGGCTGCTGTTGCCACTTTATGGCCCATCCATTATTAGGTGAATACAACACCGAATCCGCATAATGTATATTCAAATCATCATAATTCACTTCAAATCCAGCTTTCACCTGGTTGTATTTATTAGCCTGGCTCGTTATATCGAATTTCAAATTCAGAGTATTGACTGATGAATAATCTCTAGTTGTGGCACCTTCACCACTGTAATCTTGATCGTTAATTGTCTCTAACCGCCCGGATAAGTACCAGAAATTCCATGGCTCCTCATCGACCCAATGGTTCCCAAATTGTCGGATTCTTGTAGTGTCACGCCATGTTACGGGTGCACCGCTACCTACCGGCGCAGGACCATCGGCAAAGTTCTTTTGCTGAACGTGGGTAAGTCTAACGTTGTAAAAGGTTTTCGAATTCAACGAATTATCTAGTGTTATCCCTTGCATTGATCTATAGACATTAAACGGTAACCGAGCACTCGGCCAATACAACTTCCGGTCACTAATATGATTGAATATATCAGTCCCACTTGTTAAGTAGTTATCCATTCCCCCACCCGATTGAGAGACAGAATTAATTTTTTGATAAATACCGTCTACCCTTAACTTAAGAGATGGGCTTATTCTGGAGGTTAATTTTAAAAGAGACGTTTCATCTTTATAATAATCCCTGCTAACGGGGAGGGCAAAAGCATCCCAATTATTTCTATAGGAAGCCAAAAAACTCAATTGCCCCAAATACTTGCTTTCAAATAAGGGGCCACTGAAAGTAGCATCCACATTCCAGTCCGGTTTATTGCCATATTTCTTGATCCTCTGACCGAGAGTATCGGCTCCGTCAGCCAAAGTTCTCCATATAAACAACTTCCGTCGTTCGGCAGGTGTCATGCCTTCAATATTTTCAGCAACAGCATCCCAGCCGATAAAGGGATAGTACTGTTCCTGGGTGGCTTCATCCCAAGATCCATTTTGAGTTCCGACCCAACAAACAGCCGGATCAAGATAAGGCCTCAAGTAGAAATTATTACGATCATATAATGAAACCCCTCTATGTTTTTGATGTACGGGGCTATAGCGAAAATCAGCTGACCCATGATATCTGTTAAAAGATCCCTCTTTGGTCACAACATTAATCAAGCCGGAGCGAATATTGCCGTATTCAGCATTGAAACCTCCAGTCATTATATCAACTTCTTGTACTGCAGTTAAGTTAACCATCATCATAGGAGTGTTGGATTTATTATCTACCACCATTAATCCATCCACCATGAATTGCGTTTCATCCAAGCTGCCACCTCGAATAGAGCCGCCCTCAATTCCTGGCTGCAAATTCATATAACCCTGTAAATCACTTACATTAGGGACGCTCGCTATTTGCTCCTGACTCGCTGAAATTCGACTTGACGATATATCCATAGGGACGATTTCTCTTTCCGCCGTCACAGTAACTGTAGCTCCCTCTATGGCGGAAGAGTTTAGTTCAAAATCAAGATTAGTGGTTCGTCCTGAATATATCTCTACTTCGGTTTTAGTAATTTTCTCATAACCAATCATGGAAGCAGTTACTGAATAAGTACCAGGCGGGACGTTCACTATAAAATAATCTCCGTCTTCATCGGTTGCAGCTCCCAAATCGGTCCCGGGTATAATAACGTTCACACCGGCTAATGACTCGCCAGTTTCGGTATCAACGATATGACCTGAGATTTTCCCGACTGTGGCAGAGAAAATAGATGCCTGCGCTATTAAAATAGTCACCACCAAAGCAAAGAGCAGAAATAATACTCTCGTGAAAATTTTACTCATGGTAATTGCTCCCTTCTTTTAGACCTTGATTTTATTTCAACTTTCATGCCTGCTTGAATGTTTAAACTGACATTTTCTCAAACCGGCAAATAATAATGAATAGGATTCCAGACAGAACACGTCTATCCAGAATTATTTGACAAGCCACCATAACATATCTATTCGGATATGTTATAAAAGAACAGAGTTTAGCAATTCTTTATAAGTAGAGGTGGGGTTAGATTTCTATTTTTCCAGTATCATCCTAATGATCGGAAAAGTAGGATTCCTCTACCTAATAATTTAATATATCATATCATTCGACGATATTATATAATATGTATTACAAATTGTCAAGTGTTTTTATGAACAAAAACGATTAACATTGATTGGTCATTTGCGACGGCTTCATCTGGAATTATAGCATAGTAGGCGCATATCCCAGGTCGGCTTTAATTTTTAGAACGTACTGTTTGTTCCTTTTCCGAATTACTACCGGGAAACGATTCGTTTTAAGCGTCTTGGAGTACGTTTAGGAAACTTAGATTCAACTCGCAAGTGCAACAGGCGACATGTTCCCAAAAAAGACTTCATTGGGTGTCCTATAATTCGAGCATTTCTGTGGTCGATTATTTAAGCGATCCGTGATCCGGTGGATCTCTGCTGCCTGCAGATCGGTAAAGGCACTGCCTTTCGAGAGATATTGCCGGATGAGCCCATTCGTATTTTCGTTGGTGCCCCGTTCCCAGGCCGCATAGGCGTATGCGAAATAAAATCTGGCCCCCAGACGAGTGGCGATAGTCCCATGGTCTGCGCATTCTTGGCCATGATCGGCGGTGAGGGGCCGCCCCATATCATGGAGCGGGCCCCATTGATCCTGGATGGCGTGGGCCACGATCGCGGCCGTCCGCTGCGGCACGTGCTGCATACGCGTCAGGCGGGAAGCGCGTTCAGTGAGCGTGACCACGACCTGGTGATGGCGAGCGCCCACGATGGTATCCAGCTCCCAATCTCCCAACCGGTCCCGGCGATCCACGGCCAGCCGATGCGCCTGTTGCTGTCGAGAGCCCCGCGGACTCCGATTCCGGCGCACTTCCCGGCTGACGGTCGACTTATGGACGCCCATTGCCTGGGCGATGGCTGTAGAGGTCGTTGGTGTTTTCAACAAGAGAGCAATGCCGTATCTTTGTGCCTGAGTCAGTTGCGTGTAGGTTCCCATGAGTGCTGGAATTCCTACAAAAAACCGGACACATAAAGAAGTCATGCTGCATTCTTTAAGTTTTTCATATAGTTGTTCAGATAATCCACCGGAGACAGGTATCCGAGCGTGGAATGTCTGCGAAAGCGGTTGTATGTTTAGCGACATTTAGAATACCCGGTTGACGACAATTAAAATTCCCGTTTTAGAGAGGGCAATTTTAATAAACTGTTCGGATCAGAGAGAGGAGATCCGGATGGTAACAGATCAACAGGTCAGGAG
>Ga0209918_1000561_pt1 | contig 23869 bp, 21 predicted proteins | sample SalPonD_shore_MG_FD_185712 | JGI IMG/M metagenome (GOLD analysis project Ga0209918, IMG submission 185712) | Salt pond soil microbial communities from South San Francisco under conditions of wetland restoration - Salt Pond MetaG... | ecosystem: Environmental > Aquatic > Marine > Intertidal zone...
TTTGGCAATCAAATTGTACCTGCCAGCGATCTAATCCTCATTTTCACGCGCCTCTTTGTATTCCTTGTATTCTTTGCGCCGGCGGTGTGATTTTAAGTAGCGTTCATCTTCAGCATAAGTAGTGGGATACACCTTTGGCACCGGATGAGGCTGCATATTTTCGTCCACATTTACGAAGGTAAAAACACAGGTATTGGACAGTGCTCGGGTCACCTGATCCTTACTTATACGCTCAATATTTATTTCGATGCTGATTGAAGTATTGCCCGTATAAATAATCTGACTCTTGAAATCCAGCTTATCGCCAATACGCACCGGCTCCAGAAAGTTGATGCGATTTACACGTACAAATGCCGGACGATCAGGGGCTATTTCCTCGGCGTGCATCGTCGCCAGCTCAAAAGCGCGTCGTATTACATAGCCGCCGAATATTTTCTCTGGCACATTTTCTTGCTCGGGAAACATTCGTTCCCAACTGCTGCGTACCAAATCACCGGCCAATAAGCCGTCAAAATCCTCTTTTTCCTGTGCCAGATGTAATTGCCGGAGCATCTGGTATTCTTTATTGCTGGGGGGCTCCTGCAGGGCATCCATTTGGTTACGGTAACTCTTACGGCGCTCTATAGCAGCCTGGTAGCGTTCTTTTTCGAGTTCATCCTTATATTTCAGCGGTTCGATAGGTAAGCTACGGGCATTCTCTCCTTTCCCGATGCGGGCGACCATTGTAAAATAGCAAGAAGCAAGCGACGGATTTTCCAACCCATCCTGATCAACGCGTATCCCAACCTCCATCGAAGTGCGTCCCACATAATTGATTCTTGCACGAAAACAAATGTCGCGTTTGATATCGGCCGGGGTGTGCAAAGCGATATCGTCGATCGCTGCGGTTACTACACGAGCCTCTTCATTAAAACGATGTACGTAGTCTAAAGCCACATCTTCTGCCAATTTATCCAGCTCTTCGAGCAGCTTTCCCCAACGCATATTTCCAGGAATCGATTCATCAATTAGTTTAAATTTACGTCTTAATTTGGGATCGCTGCTCAGTGGCAGCGTTCGGTTAATGGAGATATCGGTTGGTCTCATAGCTTGTCAAACACATGATAATTTACTTATGCAAACCTGAACCTACGACAAGATCATTAACTAGTAAAGTAGCATCTGAACCTTCCCCTTTTAGTTATTCAATTTATCGATTTGCATATTCTGCAAAGATTGGTCGTATCAATAGGGAAGTGAAATCTTCGGTTGTACAACCCACCAAATTTTCCCGCACCGCCGGGAATGTCCAGCGTATCGGACGAACTGCCTTGATTAAAGTCAGGTCCATAATGGATATAATCGACGTAGAAAATTTTACTGCTCAACTGATAGCATGCAATCGTTGGTCTGCCTCTATCATCGCTAAATATTTTAGCTATTATATCCTGCGGAGTAAATCGCATATATATAAGTTCCGGTTCATCCTTTCGAGTTTGTAAAAATGGATTTACCCAATATTTTTTATTTCTATATTCGAAACCTATTCTTACATAAAGATCAGCTTTTTTTAATACCGGCTTAAAACGAACGGTAATTGGAGTCCGGCAATCTGCATTTAGCGGATCAACATTAGTATCGGCTATTCTGGGCGTCGTAGCCGTAGCAGTGGCTACTTTACCATCCGAACGCTTCACGGTTAACTGGTATTTAGTGTCTGGATTAATATCCAGTGTAGTACGAAAATTATGGGTATAAAGCCCTTCAAATTCTACCACAGAATCTGTTAGAGTCTGAGAAACCTCGTTTCTTTCATTTGTTAACCTGACTTTAGCATCAATTTTCCGCGTAGAATCTTCTATAAAAGGCATATTCAAATCTTTAATGCGGATATAATTAACGTCGCTGTCGATATCCAGATACCCATATACGGAATACAACCCTTTGTCTTTGTTAAACGGATGCAACGTATTATCGCAGGATACCGCCAAGAATACCGTTATTAGCAATGCCGAAAGTAAAACAAAAATGGGTGGTTTTCTGAAATTCATAGCTATTGAATCCTAAAAAAGTTCAATTAAATTGTGTTTGAATCGACACATACGGCATGCGTGGCATTTGATTTACCCTCTGAAGAGAACTAACATCAAAATAGAATATATTCTCTCTGTTATAGGCATTAATAATTCCCACCTTTGCATTCAAAGATAGTTGTGGAGATAGCTGAAAGCTCCGTTCCAGCGATATATCCAGCCGATGATACATGGGTAATCTCTCGTTGTAAGGACGGCTGTAAAAAATCTTTGCTGTTCCCGAATTATTTAAAGGCTGCTCCCAAGGCACATTTAAACTCAGGTCAAAGCCAAAAATACGGGTGTACGGTTTTCCGGAACTCAGTTCCCAGTTGGCACTTGCCGTAAAGCCCGCAAAACGATAACTGGCTACGGCATTCAATTTGTGACGCTGATCGTAGGCCGGATAATAAGAAAAGACCGGTTCATCAATCCAAGCTCCCAAATCATCGGTCGATGCCTCATATTTTACCTTCGACCATCCGTATCCCAAATAGAAATACATAGGATTCTTCTGGTATTCCAGTCGAACATCGAAGCCATAGGCAAGACCATCGGCCAAAGCCGTTTTGGTATTCAACGTTGCAACCGGCGTCCATTTTGAGACTGAAATGTTTTTATAATCTTTGATATATCCTTCCACATTGGCCTTAAAATAATTACCGATATACTGCTGATAGCCCAGTATGCCATGCAAGGCTTCTTGTGGATTTGCTTTACCTAAATTAGGTTTAAAAACCGTAAAAACAGTTCCTGCATCTCTTTGATCCATCAATCCTGACATCATCTGATAATAACGACCGGCGGCAATACTTATCTTCTGTTTATTGGTTCCGTCCGGACGTATGGCTATACGCAAACGGGGTTCGATAGTAGGTGCCAGCTGGATGATCGACTGCGATCCTAAGCCGGTTTGAATACTAAGATAGTCGTTTGGTTCCCATACCGAAGAAATATGCAGCTTAAAAATAGGATTTTCATCATGAAAGGATTTGAGGTCTGTAAAACGCTCTGCCAGTACCGCTGAATAAACACTGTAGTTAAAACCGAATCCATAGTTAATGGGGATTCCCCAGATATCCTGTTTATGATTTACTTTAGCAAAAACCTGGGTTCGCCCGGACGAACGTTCTGTCTTATCCTGCGTACTTTCTCCATTCTGATAATTACTATACCCTATCGTAAGCTCAACCGGGTGTTTATAGATTTCGTCGTAACCCAGGCAACGTGCCCCAATCGCCGTATTTCTCCACGATAATCCTAATTCTCTGTTGGGATTAATCTGCCCGCGGTCAAAAGTTTGAATGCCTGTCACATTGCATGTATAGTTATTGCCCTGGTAAGAATATCGGACCGTAGCATCATAAAAATTTATGGCACCCTGCTCCCCGGAAAAAATAGGCGCCGTCTGGTTTATAACTGATTTTCGTCCCATAAACATCAGCGATTGGTGATCCTCCTCAACCGGCCCTTCCATTTGCACAGACACCATATACGGACTTACAGCGGCACTGCCTTCGAACTCTCTCATATTACCCGGACGCAAGTTTACATCGATAACAGCCGAGGTAGCTCCCAGATATTTAGAACCAAAACCGCCGGCATATAAATCAACCGTTTTGATTGACTTTTCGGGGAAAGCAGAAAACAAGCTGGAAATATGAAATGGTTTTATAATCGGGAGATTGTCAACCAAGACCTTATTTTGTGTTGGCGTCCCTCCACGGATATGAAGACTACCTCCACGATCACCCGATGAAACAACTCCGGGCAAAGTTTGCAGATAGGAAGCCAAATCACCGCCGGTACCCGGTGTGGGGATATGTCCCAGATCTCCGCTATTAATCTTAGTTATCCCAGCTTCGCCAGTAGTTACCTTTCGCTCCGATTGGACAACTATTTCATTTAACTGAGCTACGTCGGTAGCCAATTTTACCTTCTCGATAATCCGTCTCCCTTTTTGTATAGTTATCGGCTCCGTAAATGTTTTATATCCTATAAAAGTTACCTTTAGCTGATAATGGCCAGGATCTACATTACTAAATTCATATAGTCCATCATTATTTGTTACGCCTCCATATTGTATCTTTCCGGCTTTCCCCTCGGCATTATAATTCAGCAGCATGACCTGGGCGCCCACTACCGGAGTTCCCTTCTCTTTTGAATTAACTAAAACTCTAAGGGTAACATCCTGTTGTGCAAAAGCAGAATTGAAAGAAATAACCAACAAAAATAATCCCGTCACCAATAGATGTATGTACAAAAATGAATAGCGTTTAATGATAGCTTCTATAGCTTTGAGTTGAAGTTATATTTTGTGGATGTCGAACGCAGCCAACGTCTTACGCTCTTACTACTAATTGAATAGTATATTATACTTGTTTATATAGTCCCTTTCAATCACATGTTTATGTTAGTATTATTTGTTTTATTTTCTCCTACTTGTACTATAATTGCATACTGAAAATAGCAGCCAAAAAAGTTTATGGAATGACACCTTATCAGAAGACTTATGAAGTAATCTGGGCTGATATGGATCCCAACCGCCATATGCGGCATTCGGTGTATAATGATTATGCTGCACAAACGCGGGTGGGCTTATTTAAAGAATACGAAATGTCTCTGGACGAAATAGCAGACCTGGGACTCGGACCTATCCTGTTTCGTGAGGAAACAAAATTCTTGCGCGAAATTCATTTATCAGAAAGCATTACTGTTTCTTGTGCTTTAGTTTCCATGCGTAGAGATGGGGCACGATGGACGTTCCTCCATGAAATTTTTAAAGAAACGGGTGAAAAAGCGGCACAAATTACCGTAAATGGGGCTTGGATCAATTTAAAAACCAGGAAACTGGGTATTCCTCCGCCCGACATGCTCAAAGTATTAGAACAGTTACCCCGTTCAGCAAATTTTGAATGGGCTAGCGAAGCATAAATAACTTATTACTGCTTAACAGTACCAAAAATTTTCTCCTTCAACAGCTCTACCACTTGGCTCTTGCGATTACCAATGCGCAATGCATCAGAAAGCGCTAACAGATCATACAATTTATCATCATTATCACATGCAGCAGGCACTGTTGAATATAAGGGATTAATTGAAACCCCTTTCATCGAATGGCCCTTGGCAGGCCATACATGAGGATGATCAACTACAAAATCCTTATTTAGAACCGGTGCAGAATAAGCTGTAGGCATACCTCGTAAAAGGCGTCCCGGTATAACCGGGAATACATGCTTTAGTCCATACACTAAGAATTCAAATAAGGCTTCTTTTTTTACCGACTTTTTATTTTCGTCTATTAGCTTACCGATTCGCGACCGGTTTAATGATTCACTTACCTCTGAATTGCTGAGGCTCAATTGCGAAGCCAAGTTTTTGTTATACCAATCTTGCTCTCCCAAGGCTATAATCTTCAATAATATGACAACGTCCTGTGGACGCATTCCCTTGTGTTCTTTCATATAAAATAAGGATAAGAATTATCAGGGCTTATTTCAAGATTTGCAATTCGCAAATTGCAATATTTTACCCTCCTGGCAAATTCACTAAATTATCTAGGTATTGTATTTTAGAGCACAGTTGTTACTTAGCAAGAAGACTTTGAAAAACCAGGATTTTGTCATTTCGAAGCGATGCGACGAGAAATCCGTCGGTAGTCGGATACGGTCTCAAATAGTTTCAATGATCATGCCTTTTTAATGACTATAACCGTAATTTTCGGTGGCTATTCATTTTCGTGGATTGGAAAACCCATTGATTGAGGGAAGAATGTACACGAATAATGGAATTTACCAGTAATTATCCCGATAATTTGTATATGCATTACTTAGATATAGATAACTGGTACAGAAAGGAACAGTATCTTTTTTTTAAGGATTATGACGATCCCTTTTTTAATGTTTGCACGGAACTCGATGTAGGTCCGCTTGTTAAATTTGTCGATCCTCATCAATGTTCTTTTTCAACGGCTCTTCTTTATGTTTCTCTGAAGGCAGCCAATGAAACTGAACCTCTCCGATATCGCCTGGAGAACGATAACGTTGTGGTTTATGATCGAGTGGATGCCGGGCACACAATCCTGAATAATGATAGCTCCTTTAGTTTTTGTTATTTCAAATATGATCCCAGTTTCGAGACATTCTGCGATCATTCTCAAAAAGTTTTGGAAAAACACCGCAAAGGTAACGGCAGTTTATCACCAAGCAGGCATACCAAAAATTTAATTCATTGCTCTACTCTACCTTGGTTCAAGTTCACGAGCTTTAGCCATGCGCGGAATTATAATACCGATAATTCCGTCCCTAAATTTGTCTATGGTAAATATTTTGAAGAAGCCTCAACGCTAAAATTTCCATTTTCTATTGAAGTCCATCATGCCCTGATGGATGGTCTTCATGTGGCCCACTACCTTGAACACTTTCAGGAACTGCTAATCAACCCCAAAGAAATGTTAACCACCTAGATGTCATTAACGTGCCCAGTATGCAATTACAGTGATACGGTGCTCTATCATGAAGATAGGTTACGAAACTATTACCAGTGCAAAAATTGCGAATTGGTTTTTGTGCCTGAAACTTACCACCTGTCTCGACAAGAGGAAAAAGCACGCTACAAGCTTCACGAGAATCATCCCGATGACAAGGAATATCGTCGGTTTCTGAAACAATTTTTCAAGCCAATGAATAAAAGGCTAACCGACCATTCAAAAGGACTCGATTTTGGAGCCGGTCCCGGCCCTACGCTGCACCTTATGTTCGAACAAGCAGGTCATTCTATGGATATATACGATCTTTTCTTTGCGGATGATCGCTCAGTTTTCAAAAAGAAATATGACTTCATCTGTGCAACAGAGGTAGCAGAACATTTGCACCATCCAATGGTCGATTTGAACCGGTTGTGGAATTGTTTGAAGCCGGGCGGTTTCTTGGGATTAATGACTGACTTATTGCCTGCTAAATCTGCATTCCCATCCTGGCACTACAAACGTGATGAAACGCATATCACCTTTTTTAGTATAGCAACCTTTAAATGGATTGCCCGACAGTTACAGGCTGACTTTTTTTTCGAAAAAGAACGGGTTATCATCTTCCAAAAATGATCCGAGGCTTGCAAATGACTATATGTATTGGTTGCTACAACTAATATATTTATAGAGCTATTAACCCTCGTCCTCATCAAAGTGCTGTATGAAATTCACAGACTCGAAAAGAGATATTATCCTGCTGTTCATCTTATTCTGGCTGGTGCCTCTTGGGGGAGAAGCCCAAACTCATGTGTCGCCATCTGCTACAGAAGGTAATAAGCATCTAAAAATTGGACTAGCCTTAAGCGGTGGCGGAGCCAAAGGGTTTGCTCACATCGGCGTACTTAAAGTGTTCAAGGAAGAAGGGATCCCTATTAACATGATCAGCGGCACAAGCATGGGATCTATTATCGGATCGCTGTACGCAATAGGATATACTCCCAAACAAATCGAAGACATCGTTCTTTCTACCGACTGGAACATCCTTTTCAATGACAGCTATCGCATTAACCCTCAAAATATATCCAATAGCGTATCCAGCAAAGACACCTACCTGATAACCTTTCCCTTTAACGGCCATAAACTGCAGCTCCCAAGTGGATTAATCGATGGACAAAATATTTCAATGCTGCTTTACCGTTTGATGCTTCCCTATCACGATGTGCATGATTTCACCAAACTGCCTATCCCCTTTTCGGCAGTAGCCACAGACCTTGCTACGGGAAAAGCTCACACCTTTACCCACGGTTATCTGCCGGATGCCGTACGGGCCAGCAGTGCTATGCCTACCATTTTTAAACCCGTTAAAATTGATGGCAAAACCTATATCGACGGAGGGATATCTCGAAATATTCCAGCCGAGGATGTCCATAATCTGGGTGCTGATTTGGTTATTTCCTCCAATGTTGGCAAGCCAATAAAACCGGTAGATAGTCTTAATACTTTTGTGGATATCCTCTTTCAGTCGGTAGGATTTCATCAACAGGAATCTGATAAGAAGCAGATCGAGAAATCCGATTTTTATATCCGACCCCAGATCAATCAGTTTACCAGCTTTAGCTATGATAATGCCCAAAAGATCATTAAAAAAGGGGAGGAAGCGGCACGAAAAGTAGTTCCTAAAATAAAAACCTATCTACTTCAGCATCACGATCAAGTGGTCCCATCCCATTTTGATTCTATCTCTTATACCAGAGACGATACGTTATTAATAACTGATGTACATTTTGCCAATATCAACGGGATGTTAAAAAAACAAGCTGACGTTACCTTTGATCTGCAGCCACCGGCCAAACTAACATTGCATAGCATAGAAAGAAAAATAAATCGCCTTTATAATTCGGGCTTTTTCAGTCAAATATCATATCGCCTGCAATCAGATCCTGCTTCACATGGCAAACAACTTATCTTAACTTTTCAACAAAAAGAGCAGGAATATGCAGGGTTCAGCGTTCGGTACGATAGCCAGTACAAGGCATCTCTACTCTTCGGCGCTTCACTGACCGACAATCTATTTAGGGGCGACCGACTTACAACCAAACTGCGTATCGGGGAAATACTGAAACTATCGACTGAATACAACGCTCCCGTTACACTGGCGCCTTTATCCCACCTAAACCTGGGACTCGATTTCTATCACGCCCCTATTGATTTTTACAGGCAAACCCAGGCTTTGTCCACAATCGATGTGGAAGAATTATCTTTGAGGCCATCCGTTTCAATCCGGCTGTTCGATATGCTAAACCTGGAAGCCGGGGCAGAAGCCCAAGGTTACAGCCTCAACGAAGCTGTCGGTAACACTCTTCTTCTGGAAAATACAAATTTTCTGCTGGGCCCCTTCTTCAAGATTAGGTATAAGACCCTAAATCAGCTAAATTTTCCTACTCGCGGGCAAGTTTTGGACTTTAAGGCAAAAGCCTCGAACCGCTTGTGGGGAAGTACTTCAACTTTTTTACAAATGTCGGGCAACTGGACTTCCTCGCTGCCCCTATTAAAGGGCGTATCATTTAACAATACTTTCTTTGCCGGATATACCTCTGATTCGGAAATTCCCCTGCATTACTACTATTATTTGGGCGGATTAACACAAAATCCCGTATTCGTGGAACATCAACACCCATTTATGGGCTTTGCTGCGCAACAATTACGCTCGGCTAATATGCTGGGAATTCGCTCTGAACTGCAATTACAACTTACAAATAGTACTTATCTTTCAGGAGGATGGAATGCAGTCCATTTGTCTAATAGCTGGACTTTTAATCTCAAATCCGACCAAATGAAATACGGATATGCCCTTTCTCTGGGAGCCAATACTATCATTGGTCCAGTTGAATTATCATTATCTACTCCCAATTTTTCAAACGAATATGCCGTCAAACTAGATGTAGGATATCATTTCTAGATTAAAACAAAAACCTTCGACAAGAATAGAAGAACCGGAAATTTATTTAGTATTTTTGCTTTTGCAAGCATTAGCAAATTCGAAATATTAAATTGACAATCGCATGATTATGTGGTTGACATCAAACTTATCAACACTGATAATGCAATCTATTCTTTATTATTCAACTTTAATTTAATTGGGATACATCTATGGGTTCTAAATACCGATTCGTTCAGAGCATATTTTTCGTTATCACTCTATTTTTAATTCAATCGTGTGCCTCTACCAAATCCGCAACAAATATACATCAGGCACAGATATATTTAAATGGCTTTGATCGTACTTTGGATGCTGCTCATCAGGCCTTGAATGATACAAATATGAACATACTAAACGAAAGTAAAATCTCTGATAATTTATACAGGATTAAGTTTTATCGACAGAGATATAAGTTTGATGCTAATCCTAACGCTAAAAAATCAGTTTCGTTCATGACCGAACTAACGATTAAGAAACTTGGTAAAAAACGAACTCAGATTAAAATTGAAGAAGACCAACAGTCTGATATGGTAACTGGAGGTGTTTCTGATCATCCTGGCAAGGACTTTCTTAAAGAACTGAATAAACTTTTGACAAACGAATTACAGGCTCAAAAAGAGAACGCAGCAACTAAATAATATCTTATTAAATTTTTAAAACAGGGATAGGTAGAATAGAGCCTATCCCTGTTCTAATATGCTAGTCTAGTATTTAATTACTGCGAAAGTTAGGCTCGGATTCCGGTTTATTATCCAGAACCTCCTCAACACGTTCCATGATATCTGGTGTAAGCTGATCAACCACATCGATGGCTTTCATATTTTGTTTCACCTGCTCAACTTTTGAGGCCCCGGTGATAACCGTACTCACGTTCTCATTTTTCAGGCACCAAGCCAAGGCGAATTGTGGCATAGGGATGCCAGCCTCATCGGCGATTTCGGCCAACTTCTTTACTTTTTCCAACATCTCGCGGCCATCTTCTGTTTCCAGCAGACGCTCGCGCAGCCAGTCATATTTTTCCAGCGACAGGCGGCTACCTTCCGGAACGCCATCGTTGTATTTTCCTGTCAGCAATCCACTGGCCAGCGGACTCCAGATCGTGGTGCCCAAGCCTATCTCATCATACAAGCGGGCAAACTCACGCTCCACTTTTTCACGGCTAAACATATTGTATTGCGGCTGGTCCATCAGCGGCGGACGCAAGTGCTCGCGCCGGGCGATGTCGTAGGCCTGGCGAATTTGCTCGGCCGTCCACTCGCTGGTTCCCCAGTATAGAGCCTTGCCTTCCTTGATCATCTGATTCATGGCCCAGACCGTTTCCTCGATAGGAGTAAATTTATCGGGGCGGTGACAGAAAATCAGATCCACATAATCTGTTTGTAATCGCTTCAGCGCCGCTTCGGTGCCCTCCTTGATATGCTTGAATGACAATCCCTGATCATTAAGACCTTCGCCGCCCCAGAAAATCTTGGTAGAGAGTACCAGATCAGAGCGCTTCCAACCCGCTTTTTGAATAATGTTACCCATCATCGTTTCCGACTGACCTTCGGCGTAAACCTCGGCATTGTCAAAGAAATTGACACCGGCATCATAGGCCTCTTTCATCGACTCATATGCCACATCCTCGTCAATCTGATCACCAAAGGTTACCCACGATCCGAAAGAGAGTGCTGAAACTTTTAATCCTGACCGTCCTAGAAATCGATATTTCATAGTGTAATAATATTGTATGTCTGTTAACCTTAATTTTTCTTGGCATTCGCAGGAATGTCTAATAAATACTTTTACAATTTAAACTTCCCACGATTCGTCCAAGTATAAAGAAAGGAATTAACCGCAACTTCGTTTCTTTGCAAACCAACTTCGGCAGATTTTTTATATCTGGTTAACCGCAGAGCAGAGGCTGGCACGGAGTTTCGCGGAGGATTCTCTGTGTCCTCTGCGATACCCTTTGCGCCACTCTGCGGTTATCACAATCAATTATACGATTTTTGCTGGATGCGGATGGCATTTGCCACAGCAATCAGGGCAACGCCCACATCCGCAAATACCGCCTCCCACATCGTGGCCATACCCAGCGTAGCCAGCAACATTACCAGCACCTTTACTCCCAGGGCAAAGGCAATATTCTGCCACACAATTTTATGTGTGAAATTAGCGATATCAATAGAAGTTGGGATTTTGGAAAGCTGATCGGTCTGAATCACCACATCTGCCGTCTCGATGGAAGCATCCGAGCCAATGCCGCCCATCACCAGTCCCACATCAGCACGAGTAATCACCGGGGCATCATTGACGCCGTCCCCCACATAACCAACTGTTTTATTGGAGCCCAACACCTGCTCAAGCCGGTTGTATTTATCCTCGGGCAGCAATCCCCCCAAAGCATTATCAAGCTCCAGCTCGCTGGCAATATGATCGACCACTTCCTGCTTATCACCCGATAACATTGCCATTTTTTTAACGTCTAGATTGCGCAATAGTTTAATCGCTTTCTTACTATCCTCCTTCAGTTCATCCGAAATCGTGATATATCCCGCATACTCGTCATCTACTGCTACATGAATGTACGTATGCGGATGATCGAAAGTGCCATTCCCAGGGATAGTAATATTCAGTTGTTTCATTAACTGCTCATTCCCGACCGCCACTTGTTTGCCTGCCACTTGGCCCCTCAATCCCTTCCCGGGCACCTCCTGCTGATCCTCAACTTTGGCCAGGCCAGATCCATTAGCCCGATTTAAAATGGCCTTTCCAATGGGATGCGTCGATTGCTGTTCCAGCGAAGCGGCCAGTCGCACCAGCGCCGATTCTTCAATACCATTGAAAGGAGTCACTTCCTGAACGCTGAATGTTCCCTTCGTTAGCGTCCCTGTCTTATCGAAATAAAGCGTATCTAATTTTCGAAGCTGATCCAGAAAATCTGATCCCTTAAGCAGGATACCATTTTTCGATGCGGCGCCGATCCCGCCAAAATAGCCAAGTGGAATAGAGATTACGAGTCCACAGGGACAGGCGACTACTAAAAATATCAACGCACGATACAACCAATCCTGAAAAACATAATGGCTAACAAACAGCCAGGGTGCAAACACTATCGCCACGGCGAGCCAAACAATGGTTGGAGTATATACTTTAGCAAATTTTGAGATAAATCGCTGCGTGGGAGCTTTTCGCTTGGAAGCCTCCCGAACCAGTGACAGAATATTGGCCAGTTTCGTATCCTGATATCCTTGCGTCACCCGAATGCGAACCGGGGAATCCTGGTTAATGGATCCTGCCCAGATTTCTTCTCCGGATTTACGGCTCATCGGCTTGGATTCGCCGGTCAGCGCTGCGGTATTGAAAGCCGCTTCGTCTGTAACAAGCTCCCCGTCCAGCGGCACCTTCTCTCCCGGTTTTACTTGAATAACTTCCCCGATATCAACCTTCGATGGGTGGACTTGCTCGGTAGCCCCATCCCGCTCGACTGTAGCCTGATCCGGCTGCTGGTCAATCAGTTCTTTGATGGAATGGCGCGCCCGGTGTACGGCTCCATGCTGAAGTTCTTCGCCAATGGTGTAGAACAGCATCACGGCCACACCTTCGGCATATTTCCCGAGTGCAAAGGCACCGATCGTGGCGATGCTCATCAACATAAATTCACCAAAAATGGTGCCTTTAGGTATAGCTTTAATCGCCCCGACGACAATAGGTTCGCCTACGATTAGATAGCAAATACCATATAAAGGGAGATAAACGTATGCCTTACCGGCAAAAGAAAATCCAAATTCTATTACCCAGGCAACAGCAAATAGGACAAAGGCTGCCGCCGGTTTTTTATATTTTTTCAGAAACGAACTCATAAAAATGCAAAAGACTGTATATTCCCATTCTCTGTTGGTTAACCTATTATTTACCCAACAATACCTCTTGCATTATTATGTAATTCTTGTGCAGAATTATGTGGAGATAGGTATAAAAAAATTGGGGATTCTCTGCCAGCCCAAAGAATCCCCAACTACGTTAAAAACGAATACTTACATCTCCATAGATAATTCGACCCGGCTCTGGAATCGGCATTCCGGTAAACGGATTTTTGGCATTGAGGTGATTTACGTATTGTCGGTTGGTTACGTTTTTAACCCCTAGCTGAAGCGATATCTTCTGCCAGAACTTGCCGCCTGCCAGCAAATCTATCGTCGTATATCCATCGGTAGGTGTTTCGCCACGGGCCGTTGCCACCCGTGTCTGTTTGCTTACAAAATGGACTGTACCCTCCATAAACACTGGCCATTGCTGGAATTCATATCGAAGCCCCGGATCAAATTCGAAGGGCGAAATACCCAGCGCAGGCTCGTTGATCTTGGTATCCTGTGCCCACAAGTAATTAACGCTGGTCGTCAACTGCAAAGGAGGCAGAATTTGAAAATCGGCTGAAAAATCAAATCCCCAAAACCGGGCGGATCCATTAATATATTTATAAACTGTATTGGGACTCAAAGGTAACCGTTTGGGCAAATTAGTCGGTTTCAGGGTTATATAATTCGCCATTTGACGGGCAAAAACATTGAACGAAAGATCCCAATTAGCGTATGCGGCATTGATCCACAGATCGGCTTGTGTACTTCGTTCAGGTTTTAAATCGGGATTCCCGACAAACTCGGCACTCATCTGGGCCTTACTGGCAGGAATGCGATCAGAATACCGTTCGGTGGCTTGCGCAGTACGAACTACCGAACCAAGACCTAAACCCAGTGTCCAGTTTTCAGCTAAATTATAATTAACTGTACCTGAGGCACTGATATTTACTTCGTTGGAACTGAGATTAGTCGAGACATTCTGGCGAAAAAACGGGCTGGCGGTATCGGCCCGGGCACTAACCAGATCCAACCTGACCGTAGCATTGGCACTCCATTTATCCCCAAACGAATGGCTACCCCTGGTAAATATGCCACCATCAGTAACGGTAGCCTGCGGCCACATAAAATCCTGGAACATCAGCATTTGATTATCCTTGCGTCTTATATATCTGGTGGCATTGCGATAGGCCGAATATATGTCAGCGCCTACCTCCCAGTTCCATGAATCAGCGGTGGATAGATGGGCATCGATGCGGCCGCCTGTAACATTAACTTTGGAGTTTACCGTAACATCCAGGGCAAAGGGCGGCATCCGGTTGGGATTAGGCTTAGCGGTAGGTTTTCCTTTATTATCCATCTGGTGATCAACATTGTTGATATAGGCCTTGGCCTTGATAGAAGTAATTATACTATTCTCAGGATGCCATTCCCAATCGAGCGCTGCATTATAGGTATGGAAAAATCTCGCGTTCAACAGCCGGCCGGGATAGTCCAGATTTTTCTGGTTCTGATATCCCAGTGACAGTTTTAGCCATGAATTCGATGTGGTAGCGTATCCAACCTTACCGCGAATTTCTCTGGAGAGATAATCCCCCTGAATTAAAGTTCCGTTTCCTGAAGTATAATCATTACCCTTACGCCAGGCGCCGCTCAACATATATCCAAATTTGCTAGAGTTACCTCGCAATGCGGCTGATTCCTCGAACGCATTGAAATTAGTGTCATACCCACTGGATACATTCCCGCTGAGCGTTTGTGTAAGGGTTTTTAGCTGCTGGGTCTGCACCCGAATGGCACTCATATTTCCAGCTCCCCACGTCAATGCATAAGGACCTTTGACTATATCAATGGATTTTATTGCCGTTGGATCCAGGTGACTGAGTGGCGAATCCATACGGGCTGGTCCTGCCGGAAAAATACGGCTTCCATTCAAATAGGTACCGACTTCACTTTCCCGAAGTCCCCGCACAACCGGATCTAATCCCACAGGTCCGCGGCGCACCGCATTTACCCCATTAGCACTCCGCAACAATTCACCGGAATCCCGGGGATTGGCTTTGCGTACCTCCGCCTGCTTCATTTTGGCGTTCACATTTAAATCGGGACGTAAAGCTGTGACGCTAATTCCCGTCATCATAAGCTCTTTGGGATGCATAGTCACCGAAAGATGACTGATTTCGCCTGAGGATATAGACACTGTATGCACCTGTTTCTGGTAGCCAACAAAAGAAAAAACGACTTTTTGCTTAGCCGTTGACACATTTTTTAACATATAGCTTCCATCGATATCCGAGGAGACGCCTACCGTCGTTCCTTTAATTATTATGTTAACGCCAGGCAACGGCTGACCGGAATCGCTATCGGTAATGGTCCCTTGGATCGAGCCTGTTTGCTGAGCCAGAACCGGCGTAATTATTGCTGATATCCCCAGTAGCAAGAGTGTTAAATAGATAGTTTGGATTCTTTTCATTGTGATCACTTTTTTAGGAACTTCATCTATGGTTATTTCCACCTAGCAAGCTCCCTGATAAAATTTAAATTAAATTTAAAGACGGGTGATAGGATTGAGACTAGCTCCACTAATAAGAGCTACTTTTAAAAATCCCATGAAGATATTTATCCAATTTGGGGAGGGGGACAAGGTGGCTCGCTAAACCATAAAATATTTATCCGGTCATTTTCAAGGGCCCGTTTATTTAGAACAACAGGTATAATTTCCGCATAAAAATGATGCTCAGTGAAAAACAGATTTACTCTCTGCTCCTGCTCCGATTGCGGTAACCGGTTCGGCTTATTATCATGATTTTCTTTTTTAATCAATCGTTTAAGCTGGCAGGTACCATTGCAATCTACATTGGGATTATTTCGATTTATACACAGGTGACTAACGATGTAGTCGTAATTTGAATAATACCAAACGAATGGGATGGTAAATTTTACTAATGCCAAGAGCATGGCAAAAATTAGCGATATGGATACCAGTTTTTTAAACAAGAAAATCGAGCATGCGATTAAACCGCTTGAAGTTTATTTTATAAGAGGATAGGTACCTAATATGAAGAGATTTTGAATTTAAGACATATTTGTCGGAAATATTTTATTGGGATATGATTAATGCCCTGAAAACCATTTCAAAAAGGTTAAAAGACGACCTAACGCTCTATCGGAGAGCTATGGAACACCCTCAAACACCTCGCTCGGCTAAATGGCTTTTGGGATTGGCGTTGGGATACCTGGCTCTGCCCTTTGATCTCATTCCGGATTTTATCCCCTTTCTCGGTGCTTTGGATGATCTGATCATTGTCCCGGGACTAATTTATCTGGCATTAAAACAGATTCCGGATGAGGTGATTCGAGAAATACGGGAAAAGATTAATTAGTTAATTTGTGTAATAGTTATTCGGAATAAGCAGAAAGGGAAAATACGTAATTCGTAATACGTGATGCATTATCCAATGCTGAGCCGTCGATTTAACTATTTAGCTTCAAAACTAATACCCCTCTCCACCTGTTCGCTGGACTTGCGAGCTAGTGGATACCACACGCAATTTTAACTAGTATAACGCAATTACCGATTAAAAATCCCCTCATGTCATGCTGGACTTGATTCAGCATCTCGCAGGAGTAAAATTCTTTAGATGAAGACAGTATTTGAACAACGCTACTGCTCGAACGAGATTCCGCATCGTTGTGCGGAATGACATAAAAACTATTTGCAGGGTACCAGCTGTTAAATCCAACCGGTAAACGCCTTAGTATAGGCTTTATAACTAAATAACAGATAACTGTTAACAAAAAGCTACAATGTCTGCCTGCCTAAGTATTCGACGCAAAGGCCCGCCAAAGAAAGGGAATGGCCAGCAGCTGGGCAACAACCAGGAAAGCGACCATCCCCAAAATATTGACCTCGTACAGCATCCCGGCCAGCGAACTCCCTGCAAACCAGGCGATCCCAAAAGTCCCATTGAAAAGACCATAGGCCCAGCCCCTCTTACCGGCAGAAATCAATTCAGCCACCGATGCCCGGAGGACCGACTCGATCATCCCCATGCCAATGCCCCAGGCTACCACGCCGGCGACAGCAAGCTTCCATCCCCCCAGGAAAGCCAGCGGACCAAAGCTGGATGACAACAAAACACCAATAATAAGAATCGGTCGTTGCCACCGGTCAAAGAGCGTTCCCAGTCCCAATCCGGCAATCGCATCCACTCCCATGGCCAGGGCATACATCAGCGGAATCCATTGATCCGAAACCAGACTGGTAAACTTGAAGTGATAGGCCAGTAAAGGGAAATCGGCAAAACCGAGAGCGATCAATCCAACCCCTATCAGGTAATAAGTAAATTTTGATGATTGGACGGATTGATCTGTCGATTCGCTATTTTGAGAAAAAATCTTGGTATCGGGAAAGTTCATTCGCACGATAATCAGAGAAATCATGGACAGCACCGCCGGAATTGCCAATACCGCAAACCCCATGGCATAACTCCCTTCCCAAAAGAAGACGCCGGACACAATCGCCGGACCCAAGACGGCCCCGATTTGGTCCATCGCCTCATGGATACCGAATCCTTTTCCATGTCCCGTTACAGCTGTGGCCTGTGACATGACAGCATCACGCGCCGGTGTACGGATCGCTTTCCCGAGTCGCTCAGTAATGATCAGGCCTGCAGCCAGCTGCCAGCTTCCGGCCAACGCCAGCAACGGTACTGCCGCAAGGTTGACGCCATATCCCGCAATAATAAACACCCAATACCAGCCCGTGCGATCAGCCAACCACCCGGTAAAAAATCGCACCCCATAACCGATGAGTTCTCCGAACCCAATTACAATACCTACCGTGGCAGCGCCTGCTCCCAGCAATTCCAAAAACGGACCGGTAACACTGCGGGCTCCTTCGTATGTGACATCGGCAAACAGGCTAACCATTCCAAAGAAAATGATAATCCGCAAAGCCTGTTTCTTCGTGAACTCTTTTTTCACCCTCTTTTAATCTTAATTCATTTATTCAAATGCAGTTATTCTTTTAGACACTGATCATCCCTATACAAACAAAAAGTGCAATCGTTTTTCTATAGAAAATGACAGCCGACTTTTTTGATGGAATAGAACCGCTTGTTCTATCGTTCAATTATATTAATAATAAAATCATTGTTAATTAAGCATAAAATCAGTCTATAATTAATGCGGCAATTTAATCAACGGCGGAGGTGCTTCATTGCATTTTGATATTCATCATTTGCTGCAACGTTATGGATATTGGGGAATAGTTATCATCCTGCTTTTGGAAATGATCGGCATTCCGTTCCCGGCCGAAACCACTTTAACGCTGTCAGGACTTGAATGGGCAAACGGGACCTTTAAATTTATTCCACTTTTAATAGCAGCAAGCATTGGAAATATCATCGGTTCAACCATCGCTTATGGTTTTGGGCGCCTGCTCGGACGACCGGCGGTCGTACGATTTGGCAAATATGTAGGAATAACCCATGAGAAATTAGATAAAGCCGATCACCAGTTTCACAAATATCAACACTGGATCGTGATCTTTTGCAAATTTATCGCAGGCGTACGGGTATTTACGCCCTATGTGGCTGGAATCAATAATATGAATTTCGGTTTGTTTTCCATCTTAAATGCTATTAGCGCTTTTCTATGGGTAACCTTATTCGTTTTTCTCGGAAGATATGCGGGCATCGAATGGATAAAACATTATAAAATCATTGATCAATATCTTTATCCCTGGGGGCTCGTAGTTGCCATTACCATTATTCTGGGATTCGCTATAAGGTTATGGTATAAGAAAAGATATTTATGATCTCGGATATACAGGAAAACCGGAATTCCGCCCAAAGAAGAACGTAGCTTACATTACTTAAACTCCCGGCACTGCTCCGTGGGATGATATACCCCCGCACTCTGTTGATAGACCAGGCTCGCTCCCAAATGAGCGGTATAAACCATGTAAAAGCTTCCAGCAATCAGCAAGGCAGTCACCAACCATCCTTTGTACTTTTTAACATTCTCCGAAACATCAAAAGCCTTAAAACTAATGGCATCTACCACGCTGGTAAACGAAAAAAGATAACCGAGCACATAAGCCGCGTACCGGTGATCATGCAACACGCTGGGATCACAAAGTTTGCTGGAAACAATGCGTCCCGCCTGAATACCGGTATAAATGGCTACCCAAAGCGCAATCGTACCGCCATAAAGCGACCACTGACTCATTTGTTTAAATAATTGAGATCTCTCAGATCCCGAAAAATACATTGCGCTCCGCATGACCATAGCAACAAGCAATAGTACGATAGGGAAGTGCACCACCATCGGGTGCCATAATTCCGTTCGCCAAAGGCTGGGCAATGTCGTCATATAGCTAAACTTAGATGCGGTCTATCGAAATGCGTTTGTTTTCTTTTACTTCTTTAAAATGCGAGGGACTCAATCCTGTCTCCTTCTTAAATTGCCGGGAAAAGTGCTGCTGACTGCTATAACCAAGTTCATAAGCAATTTCACTGAGCGTAAGTTCTCCATATACAATCAGCTCTTTGGCCCGCTCGATTTTCTGCAGAATAAAATACCGCTCGATCGATTTTCCCTCAACACTTGAAAAAAGCCGGCTGAGCTGTTGGTAATCTCGATGGATATGACCGACCAGATAATCCGAAAGGTTGCCATCCAGCGTTTCCCCGGAACGTATAAGCTTAATAATAAGCTGCTTAATCTGTTCCACGATGCGACTGCCCTGATCATCGATCAACTCAAAACCGTTGTCTCGAACCACATCTACAAGCCGCAAGTACTGCTCTTCATTGGGCGCATCGCCTAGAGTCAGTTCGCCAAGTTCAATCTGCTTAACCTTAAAATCGGCCTCCTTCAATTTTTCCTCGAGCACCTCGGCACAATGGCTGCATACCATATTTTTTATGTAGAAGTGAGAATCTTCCATATCAGATGTTAAATAAAAAAGTAGCTATTCCAATAACAATAAGAACCCACCCTGCGATTTCTTTTTCATGGTGCTCCAAAAAATGAAAATCGTACTTCTTTAATCCTTTCAATCCCAGATAGACCCACAACATCATTCCGGCAACCGTCACTATTAAATAAACGACGGAAACGGCAATAATTGCCTTCCAGCCATGCATCCCCGCCGTAAAATAATAGGTTTCGAGTTCCAGACAGGGAGAAAAAAACATGGCTACGCTTAACGTACTTATCAGTGATATTTTAGAGACATTCTTTTTTTCTTTAATATCATTATAATAATGATGATGATTCCCATTTCGGCGATCCAGTACCAGGTAGATAATCCCCAGTAAAACAAGCACAGCCGGACCTACGGTATAGATCACCCATTCGTATTGAGAATAGATAGCATAACCGGTCCACCCAACAGCAATGCCAATCAAAATGGAACTTAACACGTGGGCAAAACCCACAATACCAGTAGCTAATACCGTTTCGCTGGTGCTCCATTTTTCGGTATTGCCAATAGCTACCAAAGGCATCCAGTGACTGGGGATGGTCGCGTGGATAATGCTTAATGCTACACTGCTGAGCAGTATTTGTATCATAGTTAAATGTGTTAAAGCGATTTCTTAAAAGGACCTAAGTATACAAAATTAGAATAGGCTTAAATAATAGCAGCTTACATCACTTTAGATTTCCTTAAGATTTGCTGGTTATACTTTGTGGTATTCAACTACCGATTTAAATAAAAATTGTATATGAAAAATCGGATAGCTTTAGATTTTAGGGGATATAACGGGACTATCAATCTTACACAAAAACTACTCCTCTTTTTTGCCATATTATTTTTGGGGATTGGATTCAGCCCGGCTCTTGCCCAGAAAGCGCATATCACCGGAATTATAAAAACAAACAAAGGCGAAGCCATCCCTTATGCTTCGGTAGCTGTCTATGATTGCACCAGCCAACGCCCGGTAACCGGCGAAGCCAGCGATTCCACGGGACATTTTTCGCTATCCGTTCAACCCGGTTCCTATACTCTCAAGATTACCTTTCTGTCATTTAAGCCTTACCAACAACAAATTCTTCTGCAAGCGGATGAAAGGAAATCAATGGGAGTAATCCGACTAGAGCCTACGACAAAATCCATGCAGGATGTAGTCGTACAAGGGAAACGCTCGCAGATGGAGCTCACCTTCGAAAAGCGTACCTTCCAGGTGGGCAAGAATATTACCTCGCTGGGTGGCTCGGCCCTGGATGTGTTAAATAATGTGCCATCGCTGACCACAGATTTTAAAGGCACCATCAGCCTGCGAGGGAGCAGCGCCGTTCGAATTTTGATCAACGGCAAACCCTCCAGCATCTACCAAAACGGTTCTAAAGCCCTGCAAAGCCTTTCTGCCGATATGATCAAGGAAATACAAGTTATTACCAATCCCTCGGCCAAATATTCGGCGGAAGGGAGCGCGGGTATCATTAATATTGTGCTGAAGAAAAAGCAGCATCACGGCTTTCACGGATCAGTGGGATTTATGCAGCGGCATCCCGAAGCCACCCAGCTGTCAACCAACCTTAATTATCGCACCGGCCAAATTAACTGGTTTTTCAACGGGAGTGTTGCCCATGCCGAAGATCCCGCCCACAGCCGTACCTACCAGCGCTTTAATTCTGCGGATACTTCCTATATTTATCGCGCCTTTAACAACGGCAACGAAACCGATTATCACGGGGATCTGAAATTTGGTGCCGATTTTCATTTACCGGCTAATCAAACATTGACGGCCAGCGACACCTGGCATTTCGAAAATAAAAAGGACTTGTGGAACGGCGCCTACCTGGATTCGACCCTTAGCGGCCAATTTCTTGCCCGGATCGACCGGCACAACCGCATCGGCGGCGGCGAAGGTGAAAATGAGGCCTCGCTGGACTACGAAAATCAATTGGGCGGTGATCACCACAAACTTACGGCCAACGCAGAGTATAGCTATAGCGATCACAAAGAATTGCCCCATATCCGGGAGGTGAACCTGCAAAATCCCTCGGATACACTCTATCACCGGATTAACGATATTGGCAAAGGTCACAACCTGCGGTTTAATGCTGACTTCGTGCGTCCAGTGGCTGATTCGGGTAAAGTAGAATTGGGGCTGCGAAGTAACTATAACTGGCAGGATAACAATTACAATACCCGGGAACGTCAGAATAGCGGCAGATGGCAAACACTTCCCGCTTTCAACAACAATTACACCTCTTACGAAAGTACCAATGCCGCTTATGCCACACTTTCTTCTTACTGGGAATCGCTCTCTTACCAGCTGGGCCTGCGCGCCGAGCAGTATCACATTCAAACCACCCTTGATGCTACCGGCTCAACTTCCAGGCAAAGCTACTTGAAGCTGTTTCCCAGCATCTTTTTAACCTATAAATTTACTGATCAGCAATCGGTTCAGCTTAGTTACAGCCGGCGAATTTCTCGTCCCCACGCGCGCCTGCTGCTTCCAACCACGAGCTATTCGAATTCCCGCAGCCGCTTTACGGGTAATCCAAACCTAAAACCGGAGTATGCCAACTCTTACGAGGGGGAATTCCTGCAATACTGGGAAACAGGATCGCTGCTCACCAGCGTCTATTATCGTCACCGAACCGGCGTTATCCGTGATATAACCAAGCTGGACAACCAGGGAATCATGCGAACCACACCAATCAACCTGTCAAAGGAAGAAGCCTGGGGTATCGAACTGACGGCTGAAAAAGATTTTACTGACCACCTTACCCTTTCTGGGAGCGCTAACCTGTTTCGCTCAAAGTCGAAAGGAATGTTTCAAGGGGAGCTTTATCAGACCTCCACCGATCGTTTGACAAGTCGCCTTCAGGTACAATGGCAAATTTTGAGCAGTCTGACGTTTCAAACGTCGATCCGTTATAATGGGCCAGCCAAAACCATACAGGGACATCGTTCAGCCACAACTTTTGTAAATGCCGCACTGTCGAAAGATTTCTGGGATGGGGATGCCACTTTTTCCATCAATTCTGAGGACTTATTTAATACTCGTCGTGAAGAGTTTACGATTGACAATCCCAACTACTTTTCCAGGCAAAAATTCTGGGAGCCAAGCGGCATTCGTTTAAACTTCACCTATCGAATTAATCAGCAGAAAGAAGATGAAGGAGACTGATTCGTATTTTCTCACAAGTAAAACATTCCTTTCTGTTCTTTGGTCTATTATGCCATTATACTGTTCATTTTTGGGGAGCAAAAAGGAACCAAAAAACTCCTGGGGGAATCGTAGATCTTGTTTTAGTTAATGCGGGAATTGGAGGATTGCTCTTCGACATTAGTCATTAATATGGCTTTCGCACCTCCGGAACGGAACCGAAAGGAATAGCTTCTGACCAGATCAGTGCCAAAAGGGACGCAGAGCGCCGAACGGGCCATCAGCCGCGGAGCGACTGATGGGAGATAGTGAGGAGAATATTTTAAGCTACGTAGTAATGGCTAAGAAATCCTAAAATTAAAATACCTATCTTGCTCCCTATGCTCCGCATACCTATA
>Ga0209918_1000562_pt1 | contig 23857 bp, 15 predicted proteins | sample SalPonD_shore_MG_FD_185712 | JGI IMG/M metagenome (GOLD analysis project Ga0209918, IMG submission 185712) | Salt pond soil microbial communities from South San Francisco under conditions of wetland restoration - Salt Pond MetaG... | ecosystem: Environmental > Aquatic > Marine > Intertidal zone...
AATATTTTTCAATACTAACGAGTGTATTTTTAAATCTATAATTTAGCCTAATTTTTAAAAGTTTTAAATCTTACCCCGACAAAATTTTTAATTATCCTTATTTAGATTTTGTCGCACATATAGATAAATATACTCAAATATTAATAATAATCTCGTAAATTATTATCGCTGTGTTATTAGTTTTTTAGATCCAAACCAAAAGAAGGGAATTGAAACCTCTCTTAACGAAAACAATGGGAGGGAAAGTAGTAAATAAACCGAAAGATTTAAATAAGCTTTTAGATTTATAATCATAAAACATTGAGGAAAACAATTGATTGTCCTAAAATATAAACGAAAGAGCTCAGTTGTCCAAATGCAAATTACTGATTACATTTTTAGGCTTAAAAAGCAGGTATATATAATGAGTATTCAAAAGGATTACAGGAGGGCGATGAAACTCATGAAGAGTGTTCCTCGGACTCCAAAACGAAAGCGCGGTAGAAAGAAGGATATAACGAAATTATTCTACAAGATCGACCATTTTATAGGAAAGGGAGAGTTAACACAGATTAAACCCCAATATCTTAGGAGGTTTCGAGACGTTGTGGTAGTACCGGAATCAGAGATAGATGATGAAGGGATTAGTAAAGTTGAAAAATTGATGCTGAAAGCACTTTCTGGCTTTACAGGCTTTTTTGAACATATCATATATTGCAATGATTTCACGTTTTTTGATGATCTACAAGAAGAATTAGAATTAGAAGATATATCATTTAGGAACCGATTTTTACATGATATTATCATTTTTGAACTTTCCCGTATTCATATAGGGATCGATAATTATACATCTTATATGAACGCCATTAGATATTTTCAAGCTAATTACCTTCAAACCGTACTTCACGACCCGTTCTATTTCCCGGACGTAGCTATCGTAAGTCATACTCTGAGAGCTCTTCCGTTAGAGGCATTAAAGCGTTTTTTCTTTCAATTGCTTGAAGAAACCTATGAATTCAAGATAGTTAAAAATAGGATATTAATTTGGGACTGCCAATTTGTTCATTCCAATAGTAGCGATCAATTTAATAAGAAAAAGGGGTCATATAACGACCCAGATGCGGGATTTTGTAGACATAACGGAGAGATTTATGGCGTGGGATATAAGGTTTCTACAATTTATGCCTATTGCGGGAATCGTTCCGTTCCCGTCTATTGTGAGTTATTTCCGGGTAATAAAGACGAGTATACTGTTTTCAAGGAGACATTTACGCTTTTTTTCACGGTAGGGTTCGAGAAACCATTGGTAATTCTAGCCGATGCGGGACCATATTCCCTTGAAATTTTGGAGTGGATCTTTGAAATGGGAATTATACCGCTAATTAATTCAAGAAAATCCATAAAAAATCAAAATATTAAAAAATTAAACGATAATTTCTACGTTAACATGGATTTCGTTCCATCTGATTGGACAAAGGAGGATTTAATTTTAATGATGAACATTCGATCTGAAATTGAGCGCCAGTTTTCACATAATACTGTTGTATATCACGCGAGACGAGCAAATGTGCGCGGATTAGAAATGGTCTCGAAACATCGATATTTAATCCTCATTTTAGATCTTCTCAAAATTAATACAGCTTATAAGGTAGGAAGACCCGACATGATTGGAAAAACACGTATCTTTACCATGACAAAGGGCGTTGATTTTTATTCTGTTTTTCCCGAGATTGCGATAAAAGATGGGTTTCAAATCCTTTTACCAGAGTATTCACGAGGTCCGACATTTTTACGATAGGGATAATTATGATTTTAGTCGGGGTAACATGTGAAATTTTTAAAAATTAGATAAAATTATAGATTTAAAAATACACTCAAAGAAAATTTAAAACTTTAATAATAATGTCGATTCTATTAATTTCTTTCTAATTTTTAGATTTTCTTCATATTTAACCATTCCTCAAATTTGAACCACTCTTTTGAATCTGGTTCGTATACATACCCATTATAATTGTATTTATTATTGTAAGTATCGAAATATCCTCTTATTTGCATCCATTTTTTTGGATTATTTTTATTTGCATAAAATATAATAAGTGCTACTAAGATTATTGGAATTGAAATCAACCAATAAAGTAAATAAATAAAGTTCTCAAGGACATATATCGAAAAGATATAACCATAGATAAGAAAAATTATTACTTGAATGCCTATAATCGCATAAAATACCAAGTTTATTCTTTTCCATTTTCTAAATTTTTGTGCACATTCTTCGCAAACTGGAAATTTAAAGCTTGGATTAGCTCTGTATGTAGTTTTATATGGTAATCCCCTATTTACTTTTTTAACTGAGGTTGATCTTTTAAAATATTGAAGATTTTCTTCTGATCCACAACGAACACATCTCATCCCTTCTTTATTAATTAAACCTCCATATGAAGTTGTAAAGAAGCTAAGAGATCGCTTAAAATTAAAACCGCGTTTGAGTTTACCAGTTCTTTGGTTAAAACCGCGTTCTAGTTCACCAGTTCTTTGGTTAAACCCACATTTATAACATATCTCATTTAATCTTGGTATCGGTTTGCCACAATTTATACAAGTTCTTTGATTAATACTATCTTTAGAGTTTTTATCTTCTCCCATTTTCAATCTTTTTGATTTTTTTGATTTGGATTAATATAATAATTTATTTTAAGATTAAGATAATTTAAATATTTTCAAGAATAAAAAATAAACAAAAATTTTTAAATTTTAAATCTCAAAAGACATGGAAAATCAACATTTTGTCTGAATCGTAATTCAAATTGTTTTAAAATCATTAAGAAAATTAATCCTCAAACCGTTTTTATCATAATGATAGTATTCATATCATAAAACGTCCACGATGCGATGGTATTGGAATAGAACTAGAGACTAATTCAACTAAAGAGAAGAAATGTGGAGGAGGAAAATTCATTATAAAAAATGAGATTCAAGGATTAAAGGAGAAAATTTCGATTAAAATCAGAACTCAGTAATTATAGACATATTTTAGTAATTTTTAATAAAAAATTATAAAAATAGAATAAATTTAAGATTGAAATGAATTATCGATTGACTCCATATATTTTATCCTTAGTTTCGCGCACGCCCAGATACATATAGAGTTTTCCTTTCATATCATTCACAGATTCCATTTTTCTTCTTGCTACATCCAATTCATCCCTGGTAACATCTCTCCCCCCTAACCCAACTATAAAGCTTCTGAAAAGAGTTCCAAGCGGATAGAGTGCAGAAGATACTGACATTGAAAATGGAGGCAACATTCCATTAAGAGAGTCAGACTTTTCTAAGATTATTAATTTCTCCAATCCGTGATCCTCGACTAATTTTCGAAGATGTTCGTACGGAAATGGGCGAAATGCGCGGATTTTGATTAAGCCTACATCCGGGTTTTTGGTCATCCAACTTATAATATTCCCTGACATGGAACCCATCGTGACAAAAGCCATCTTGGAAGAGTTGTCCAAATTATAGGTTTCTATTAGGTTATATTCTCGTCCAGTAGCCTTTTCGAATCTATCAAATGCATCTTGCATAATGTCTAATACGGGTTCTTTGTCCACATCAAGACTTTTTCGAAACTCCATAAAATAACTTGGCGTTACGATTCCACCCCACGTTCCTGGTTTCTTGGGGGTGATTCTATGTCGTGGTTTTTTAGGGGTTAATTTTCTCACTGTTTCATCTGGGATTAATGTTACATTTTGAACTGAATGAGAGATAATAAATCCATCATGGACAAACATGGTTGGAAATAAGGAATCCTCAGAAATCATTACAGATAATATTGCTGCATCATACGTTTCTTGAACATTTTCTGAGACTATACAATTCCATCCGATTTCGGAATTTGTCTCGGTAAATTCCCATGTATTCCAAATTGATAAATTAGGGGAATTAAAAGCTCTTGCACTTATCATCATAGTTAATGGAACTCTCCATCCAACGGCCATTGGAAGGGCTTCCGTCATTAATAAATATCCTTGCGATGCTGTCGCTGTGAATGTGCGTGCTCCGGCAGCACATGCAGCTGTAGAATAACTCATGGCAGCTAATTCCGATTCCACGTTGATAAAAGCTGCTTCCAATCTCCCTTGATGGACAACATCAGATAACCCTTCTACGGCTTGGGTTTGAGGTGTAATTGGAAATGCGCAGATTACATCAGGATCCGTTTGAGTGACTGCTCCCGCTACTGCGTAATTCCCAATCATAGTAGTTTTAATTGGTTCCTTGATCGGTCTAAAAAATAAACGCATAGGTTGAATGCTAATCGTTTTCACCTGTTTTTTTAATATTAAATTTGTACATTTTCATTCTTTAAATTATTAATATTATTTCGTATTAATTTTTAAACTTTTTATCTATAAACTAGCAATTGAATAAACAAAGTAAGGTTAATAACTATTAACCTTTTAAATTAAAAAAATTTAGGTTCGTTTTCGGAGAGGCTTAATTTTCTCTTTCAGTATAAAATTGGGATCTTCGTTCCACGGATACTCAATTGAAGAGTCATCTAGCAAATCCTCTATTTTTTGATCTGAGCCAATCAACCTCCACTGGGAGACTCCATTTGAAACTCTCTGTTCCAACATTTTTTGATTAGTTAGGTCCGTTAAATATCCTCGAATAGTTCTTTTAAGGAATCCTGTCTCGTTAGAAATTTGTTTGATTGTTTTAAATTTCTCATTCTCAAGACTATTTAATATATCTCTCAATGTGTCTATTTTCGTAGTTCTAGATGTGAAGAGATATTTAGCCCCACTAATTTCTTTTAGCTTTGCTACAGCTTCGGGGTATGTATTAATTTCAGGATAATAGTTCAGGAATGCTATGGCGTCAATCACACCCATTTTAAATAACATGTCTCTGAAGACTGCGCTATAAGCGGTTTTTTCACTATACCCAACTTCCATTAATATGGTTTTAAGCTCTTTTGGATTGTAGGGAAGGGAAAGCATTCTAATTTTTTTGGCGATATACGGAAATTTAACTATCCATTTCGCTTGCTTGAAGTTAGGATAATACTTATTAACTTCATTTAAAAAATCTCCAGTCGTCCAACCTGCCAGTCCTTTAATCATATTTTTAGATTTAAGATTTCTCAATAACAATTCATCAATTTTGGACTTAGTCAACTCGGCTTTCTGATACTTTAAATTTTCTATGAATTTTTCTAAGTTAGTGTAATTATTAATTAAATTATTATTCATCAATATTTCTATTAGATTTTCTGTTGATAAACCAGAGAAATAAATTTGAGTTAAAGTGGTATGTGATTCTGCTGAAGGCTCGTCATAGCCTAAATGAATATAAATTTGCTTAGGAGTCAAGTTTCCCTCTCTCAGACTTTTAATAATAAAGTTCCCAGCAATATGTCTTCTTGCATCAATCCAATCTTTGTAATCCAATTGTTGCTGTATCTGATATATTATTTGCTGCCGACCAGCATCCTCGCTATAAATAGATAAAAAATCATCTATTAATGGATCATTGACAGCAGATATTGCCGTTTTATGTCTCAGAATCAAGTTTTTTAATTTATTAATAGGTATAACATAGTTTATTTGTCCAGTAATGGTTCGGGATGGCAAATACTCATAATTTAAAGAATCCCACTGATCTTCCTTAAGATCTTGTAATTGTCTAAAAGAGTAACCTCCAAAAAGGGTTTTTATTGCATCGTGCATAAATCTCCCATACGCGTCATTAATTTCATGCAATTCAAAACCAGAGGTTATCAATAATTGAAGCATAGGTCTTAGAAATAATACTATGGAGTTATCATAGGATGACCAATAATCATTAATCCGGGCCCAAATTGTTTGGAACGAGACCCAATTTATATTTTTCTTCATTTCTTTTAATCCCATTCCCTTTGCGATCATCTTAGCAATTCTAAACATTGGAAGATCAATCGCATGACCCCCTTCTCCTCCCTCTCTTATGTTTAGACCATCTTGGATTAAATTATGTTTTTGTATATATTTTTTCTCTTCTTGTTTTAATGATTTAGAATTAAAGCAGATGATCTTTACCTCTCTCTTAAACCGCTTGTCTAAAATAGCATTTATTTTTACCCAATTCCAATCCATATTATTTATTTTCAAATCTTCTTCTATGTATCCCGTTTCATCAAATAATACTTTTCGCATTTGTTTAATTACAGGATAATGCCAATGTTCTGGCTTTATTAGTGCGCTTTTACCATACCAACGCCATCTATGATTTAATGTCAAAGCTGTCATCCCAGCATACTTTTTATCATCCGTCCCGTCAATTTTTAGCGTAGTAATTTGATAGACAAGACCAAACCAGAAATACTTGATTCTTCCATTCTTAGAGGCTATCTTATTAATATTTTTCACTTGATCATGTCTAATAGGCTCCATTTTAGAGAGTCTTTTTTGTACTGAAAGAAAGCCAAGAGCTTTTCTCCTTTCTCTAATCTTATCCTTATATTTTTTCACAATAATTTTAGCATAATAATCTAGAGCAATCTTTCCGTTTTCACAGTATTTTCGATCTGCAATCTGATCAGTTTTTATAGATGTAAGAACAGATTTCTTTTTTATTTCTTCATTTTGATAATTTAATTGGGTAGATGGAGTTTTAGATTTTTCCCTCTCTTTATTTCTTTCCATAATTATTTTATAAAACTGGTTATAAAAATCCTTTGTAAAATCTAACTTTCTTTTATATTTGATGAGTAGTCCGAAAGAAAAGAGTTTATGGATGAATCCTTTATAGGAATCTTTAATTGTTTCGCTAATTGTTTTATTAATATATTCACTTATAATTTTTTGATATTCTTTACAAAGCCTAAATTTATATGGATTTTTTAAATCGTATAAAGTTATAATTTTAAAAATAAACAAAAATCGATAATTAATTTGTCTTGAAAAATAGGGAAAAGGCGTCTCTTGATAGTAATTTATATAAGAATTATTAAGAAACTCACGAAAGCGTTTTAAAGTAAAACTAACGATTTTTTTATAGGATTTTTTAGAATCGAATTGATTTTTTTGGAAATAACAAGCAAATTTTTTTAAACATGCTATAAGAAATTTCGTATCTAATATACCTTTATCTATTGGATATAATCCACAATTTTTACAATGAACTGCTATAATTAAATCCACAAATTCTCTTTCATAACAAATAGGACAATAATTAAATCTTTGATTTTGGATCACAATATTCACAATCTTTATATAATAACATTAATTTTGACTAAAGCTTAATTCAACCTCTTAAATCTCTATTAGTTCCTTTTTTATTTAAACTTGACCAAATTCTATAATCACATATTCTCTAAGTTCATAAATTGTGAACTTAATTTAAGAAATTATTAACATAGAGATCAGATTATTTGGCATCACATCTAAAGTGGAAATCTTTGATATTATAACAAAATTCGATTAATTATCTTTGAAAACAAAATATAAAAAATGCAAGTTTTTTTCTATATTAGTGTAATCATAAATTTTACAAATTCATTATAAATCTCAAAATTTTAAACCTTAGAGATATGAAAGACCAAAGATCACAAAATTTATTGAAGAGAATATTTCATCAATTTAAAAAGTTTCAATGATAATATATATGATGAATTACGCAATCTTAAAAAAGCAACTAAACCTGGGAGCTATTTTTATATGAAATAGAATTTATTGAGAAATATGACTTAACATAAGCATTAAATTGAGATTATGGATTTCTAAATCTAATCTTTATTCTTTATTTCTCATTTTTTTCCAGAATTCCCATTATGACTGTTGGTGAGAGGATAATCCATTCTCTCACATAAAATCCCTCTTTTGATTCGGGATCTAGTAAAAAAAGATATTGGCTTCAGGATTCTGAAATCAATAATGATAAAATATTAAAGATTTTGTATGGGAAATTCTGAAACTGATTAAATTTCTTTAGATATATCCTTTTTTTCGGCTTTTTTTTTAACTTTCTTTAACTTTTTTGAATACGTTTCAATGAACTCCAGCATCATGTTCTTTTCAATTAATAATTGCCTATCAGTAATATCATCACTCATATTTTGAACAATTTCCTTTGTACCTTCAATAGCAATTGCTACACTTTCAATAAAAAATTTGTACTTTCTTTCGGTAAATTGGTTTTTAGTTTCATTTTTTTCATCTCTTATAAGATAAGCTTTAGTAAATATATTTAATCCTATGAATCCAAGTTTAATTCCTTCAGTCGAGTACCACTTTCCAAAGTGATATAATTTTTCATTATTAGAATCAATTTCACCCCATGCAATACCATAAGGAGTAGTAAGGATATGGGATATATATTCATTTTCATTTAAGCTATCTTTCAAGTTCATCAAGATACTATGAGTTATATCGGTTTCTGGAGGGATAACTTTTTTAGCTTCGGAATAATCAATAGGGACTATATATTTCCCTTCTTTAAGAGCTGCTGGGTTTGTGAAGCTTTTGATTTTATCGTTTTCTTTTTTATTATCAGAGATATTTTGATGATTGATTCTTCTAATTATAGCTGCGATAATTAATTTATTGAAACACAAAAGAAACGCTGATACTCCAGCTACAATCAATAGTATAATTACAGGGATAGGTCTACTGACGCCTTCAAGTCCGAAAATTTGTATCAATATAAGTACAGTAATAGCCATTATTCCCATCAAAATAAGAGATAATAGAAAATCTCGTGCTCTTCTTGGCATTTATTATTGCCTTTTTAATATTTTTGAATTTTATTATTATATTATTTTGGTTTTATATCCTACTTTGGTATATTGATAAATTATTAATTAGTTTAAATATATTTTGAAAAATTCTTATTTTATATTATTTAACGAAGGATTTATTATAGATAAATTATATTTCAAAGAACTTTGGGAAATTTATGTTGATTTCTAAGATAGTAAAGATTTTCATAGAGTTGATTTAGTGAACTTCAAAAAAAGAATTTTCACAATTTAATCTGATAAGTCCTAGTTTTGCTAATTTAATCGAAATTCAGTTTAATTGTGTTTAACTCTGATTTCAATTTGTTCATTTCATCATCGAATCCTTTTCCTTCAATTGTTTTTTTCTTTATATTATTAATCAATTCTTTAGATTTATGAATTATATTTATAGATTCCCCTTGTAAATTCTTTCTTTTGGTTTTTTTTGCCGCTTTCGCTAATTTTTTTGCTGGAATTATAATTTCTTGTTTTACTGATTTTATCCAAGTACTAATTCTTTTTGCTTTCAATTTCTCTAAGCTTTTTCTTATTCTGTTTTTTAAATCGATTTCTACTTCAGAATTATGTTCATTTTTTGTGAGCCATTCTTCTTTCCGTAAAATCATTAGATCTCGAACATCATTTGCCAAATCTTTTGCACGCTTTTTATGTTCATCCTCTGTTTCATAATCCGAAAAACGATAAAAATAGAAAAGAGTCGAATAATGGGAAAAATCAGAATCTCTACTTTGATGAACAAATACATCGTGCCAAGGAACGTAGGTTTTCATAAAATCCTTGATTTTACTGTCAGTAACAACACTCGGTGTACTCATAGAAACAAATTGATGAATTGATGGTAAAATATAAGCAACACCATTAGGAGTTATTAAAACATGAGACACCCAGTTTTGCTCATACCTTGTATCTCCAACAAACTGCTGCCAAGCTGCCGAACACAAAGTACTATAGATAATATCTTCTCCAGCAGGGATTAATGATTTAAGATCCGTATAATCAATTGGTATAAAGAAATTACCTATTTTTGAATTTGAACCAATATTCATATTAGGTTACCACTTTTTTGACTTTAGTCTTTTTTTTATTATAAATTATTATTAATCGATTCTGTTTATATATTTTTTCAAATTTGATTATTATCCTTTTTCAAGAAAAATTACTGTAGATAAGATATTTCTAATTAAATTTTTAATATTTGTCTTTATTATGCAGATTTGAGAAAAAGAATTTTAAAAGACCTTTAAATATATTAAAATTTAGTAGTCTGAAAAGATGATATCTAAATCCTCGTAAAAAAATTAATTGCAATATTCGGGTAATTGGCTTTTTAGAGAATAGCGTTTCTTTATAAGCTTTTGATAAATAGGATTTTAGATCTGCAGGAGTTAAATATGGATATTTAATTACAGGTTCAGACCAGTTGTATTTACGGAAATCCTTGGTTGCTAAAAGATTTTTTTCTAACACTTCATCCATCAGGGCTGTACCAGGAAATGGAGTTAACAATGAAAAGGTAGGTAAGTCAATATTTAATTTTTTGGTGATTTTTATTTGACTTTCAAGGTCTTGTTTTTTGTCGTTAATATCAGCTCCAATTATAATGTTTCCTTGTATAATATATCCATATTGATGAAGAATTTGTAGTGCTAATTGAATTTCTTTGAATTTAATTTGTTTGTTAAGCATCTTCAGAGTGCGATCGGAAAAACTTTCCAACCCGAGAAAAAGAAAGATAAATCCAGCATCTGCCATTTTTTTAAAAAGTTCTGGATGTTTAACAATTATATCTACTCTCGCTTGCGCCATAAAATACTTATTAATTTTATTTTCTATTATCGCGTCGCATAACTTAAATATGAATTTCCTATTTACAGTGAAGTTATCATCAACAATATAAATTAATCCTACACGATTCTTTATTTGTGGGTTTTGTAATTCTTTAATGATGCTTTCAATTGATCTAGTCCGATATGACTGTTTGAAAAAATTATGAATACAGCAAAATTTACAGGAATACGGACATCCTCGACTTGTTTCAATACAATCTATTGGAAAGCCGAGATAATTATAATCTACATTCATTTTCTCTCTATAAAATCGGTATGGAAGTCTAGCTCTGTTCAGACTGATAAAGTCACGATCTTTATTATGAATTTGTTTACTCTTTGATTTATATGAAAGTCCCAATACATGTATTGGTCCTCCATTTTTAAGCAGTTCTCTAAAGGTTAGTTCTCCTTCCCCACGAACAATAATGTCGATAGATTCATAGCTTAAAGTTTCTGATGGGGCTAATGTAGGGTGCCATCCTCCTACCACGGTTTTGAAACCAAGCGTTTTGCATAATTCTGTTATTTCGAGAATACGTTCGATTTGAAAGGTGTAATTAAAACTTATACCTACATAATCTGGATTGAATTCGATTAATGTTCTCCTAATCGTGTCCAAATTTACATTTTTCAAGCGTTTATCAAGGATTATAACATCCGCAATATCTATAATATATGATGCGATGTATTCTAACCCTAATGGGGGAAAAATGATATCAGCTTGCGGACCAAAACTTTTAAATTCTGGATAATCTGGCATTATTAGTAGAATTCGATTGATTTTAAACACCCCTAAACTATAATAATAAATAATTTAATTTCTAAAAGTGTGATTTTTCGAAGAATTTTAGTTTTCTGTGAAAAAGATGGTGAAGTGATTTTCGGTTTAAATTTGAATAAGATTTTAATACGTAAATTTATTGATAGTATATTGATTCATTTAAAAATAAAATCTTTATTATTAAATCAATAAAAAGTAAGAGAATAAGTATGTATTGTCCTGTATGTGGAGAGAAAATCGAATTTCCAGATGCCAGTTTTTGTCCAAGCTGTGGTAGTGAAATTCATATCACTTCTGGAGTTTCAAAATCGATACCACGAGAAAATGAAAATGGAGAAATAAAGCTCGAAAACCAACCCATCAATGTTGAACTACCTCAAGTCGAGGAAACTGAACTTAAGACGCAAGGAGGGACAGGACCATATTCTGCAAAAACACTTGCATTCGCACTCGTATCTTGCGGAATTGGGGGTGTTGCTTTAGGAGTAGGGGGATTTATTAATTTTATCAGGTATATCATATCCTCATCAGGTGCTCCTCCTCCTAGTAGTTTTCCAATAATAAATCCACTTCTTTTAATCACTATATTGATTGTTGCTCGAATTGTGGGATTGACTTTTGGAATAGCAGCAAAAACGAGTGGAAACAAGGCTATTGAATATGAGCCAGAAAACGGTGTTCAACAAGTAGGAAATATTTTTTCATATATTGGTATCATAATCAATGCAATATTCTTAGTAGTTGCGGGGATCAATTTATTTACGTTACTTTTCCTTTAATAATTTTCTTTCAGGTTGAAACTAAATTCTCTTTTTATTTTATAGAAGAATAAAAACTAAAATTATTAGAATTATAATTTAAAATTTTTAAAAAGGTATTACCTAATTTTTTCTTCTAAATTTCAGCAAAACTGAATAGAATATAATCCTAAGGCTTATTTCTCATATTGCTTCTTTTATCCTATGGAAAAGAAAAATAAATATCCTCAACTCAATCCTCTCTGGATTTCTGTTTTCGTTGATATTTTAGGGTTTAGTATTATTCTTCCCTTTCTACCGTTTTTTATCGCCGAATTTAATGCCTCACCAGCAATAATCGGATTTCTATTAAGTTCAAACGCTATTTTTGGGTTTCTTTTTGGACCAATCCTTAGTAAGCTTAGTGATAATTATGGTCGAAAACCTATGATGTTAATTTCATTAGGAGGTACTGTTGTAGGCTTTATTATATTAATTCTTTCTAATAATATTATAATCTTGTTAATTTCTAGGATAATTGATGGAATTTTTAGTGGTCAATTCCCTATTGCAAGGGCGGTTATTGGTGATGTTGTATCTCCCGAAGATCGAACGAAACAAATGACGAATATTGGGATTACATTTGGTTTAGCATTCTTAATAGGACCTTCTATCGGAGGGTTATTATCTTCATTTGGGTTTTTTGGACCAGGAATCATTGCGACGATATTAACTGGATTTTCCTTTGTATACACAGCAATATATTTGAAAGAAAGTTTACCAAGCAAACAAAAGATTTCAATCTTGCATGAAGAGATACCCGAAATTCCTGAGTTAGTTATAGAGTCATCATCTATTTGGAAAAACAATAAAACACTGATTCTGGTCATCCAATATAGTTTCATTGCCATCACAGGAGGCATTTTACAAACGACTTTCAGTCTTTTTGCCGGTCTCCGACTCGGATTGGAACCATTCGTAGTTGGTATCTTATTAACCCTTTTAGGCGTATATCAAATTGTATTCCGACTCTTATTATTCAATCGATTAAGAGAAAAAATTGGTGATCCAATGACGGCTCTTCTTGGTTTAGGATTGTATATCTTCTCATATTTGCTGCTAGCTTTTGTTAGTCAAGCATGGGAATTAATGATTATATTATCCTTCATTAGTTTTGCTGGATCGATGTCTCAAGGAATAATTACCGGCTTTATTAGTCGCTCTGTAAACAATCGAAATCAAGGTAAAATCATGGGAATTAGCACCGGAATCGACAATCTTGCACAAATTATCGGGCCGATAGCGGGAGGATTGTTGCTTTCATTGAACGGAAACCTGCCATACGCATTAGTTCTAAGCCTCTTAAGTGTTTTTCCCTTTATTATAGGATTTAAAGTTCTTAAATTTGACTATGATAATAGAAAGAAAAGTATACCTAAGCAAGTGCCAGCAGAACTTACCAAACCTGGAATTATTAATTAGTTTTTCTTAATTTTTCATTTTAAAATTGACATATAAATATTTCTATTAAAACTGAGTTTTCGAATAAATATAGAAAAAATTATTTTAAGTACTTTCTTTTGTTTCCTCTGGGACAGCACATGAAGCAGGGCCTTGTTTTAATCTTTTTGAAATCGCATTTACAGGACAAATTTCTAAACAATTCTGGCAGGCTTTACAATGTTCTTTATCTATTCCTGCCATATGATACTTTCCATCATCACCTTTTTTTCTTAGTATTGCAAAGTCGGGGCAAATAAACCAACATTGAGCGCAATCAGTACAAGTTTCTTCATCCCAAATCATTTCATATTCTCCCCATGAACCCGTATTTACTTGATCACTCCCAACTTCAATTACTTTCTCATCACAATACCATACACCTGCTTTATCTACTTCCGTATATCCAGGTAATCCTAATTCTACTTGTTGCCAATCTATTTTAGTATCAACTGTAAAGTCGATATTCTCATTGATCTCATATACACATGTTTCATCAATTGCTTGTTTTATTGCTGCAATATTTTTAGCCGCGATCTCATCCTTAAAGCGACGCATAACCGCATCTGATAATTCTTCAAATGAGAATAGATGTGAAACTCTTACTAATGCTCCTAAGATTATCGTATTTGTAATATTTCGCCCTAAAACATCTAATGCTATTCGAGTCGCATCGATCGTAGCTACATTAATATCTGTTCTTTCTACGATGTCTTGTATTTCTTTCTGATTCATTGTAGTATTGACAATTAACCATCCTCCTTCAGGTACTCCTGCCGTTACATCGACCTCTGTGAGAAGAGAAGGATCTAATACAGAAACAAAATGAGGGGCATACACTTGTTCATTAGATCTAATTAAATCATCATTTAAACTAAGGCGGACATAGCTTTCAGTTGGACTGCCCATACGTTCTGCTCCGAACCGCGGTTGACAAATTCCATATCCATAAAACGCCTCAACACATAAATTTGATGCTGTGACCCCACCTTGACCCCCTCTCGCATGAAATCGAAGATTAACGCAATTTTCTTTTAATATCTCTTTCATTTCCTCAGATGAATACATAATTGCTCAATTCATATTATAATTTGAATACGTTCTTTATTGTAATATTTTGAGAAATTTAAAATTTGTATATATTTTTCATTAATTTATTTTTAAGAGTGTGTATCCCTAATAATCTTAATATATTTTTGAATTGGTTCTGGGAAATATATATTTCTATTAGGGATATACACTTTAAGTTAACTCGAATACTTATTAAAAATATATTTAATTCCATGGTCTCCTAAAGTTGTCCCTTGTTTAATTTTGTCTTTCTCTTTAATTTTTTAGAGATATTTTTTATGAAAGGTAAAACAAAACGAAAGAGGGTATCAGAATTTTCTGACTAAACACTTCATTTTTCTTTTTTCTTAGGTAGTGAATATTTTGTTTTGGGTTTTCAAATCATAGTTAAGCAAACTGTGGGATAGATATAACTTTGAACTCGAATTTAAGATTATTGATAAATTTTTACTTCCCGGTATATTTTAACCTAATAGGGGGAATTTTATACCTCAATCGTTTAAATATACAATTTGTTTTATTTTTTTATGTTTTATTTAAAAAAATGAGATTTCCTATTTGAAATCTTCAAAAATAATATTAGGTAAAAAATATGAAAAAAAAAATAAATTTATTATTAATTTTCTTGTTGATCATCCCATGGATTAGTTTAATAGAGAATAAAAAAACTCTAATAAATGATAGTTATGATTCCGACATAATAAGAGGATCTTCGTCTGTTCTCACTGGAGATTTAAATTATTTAGATGAAAATGATTACATCACACGATCAGTATCATGGTCTGGTTTAAGTCTTTTTAACATAACCTGTTCGTCTACGGGGAATGCGGATCTAGTTTTTTTCTTTACATCTACACTAAATCGGTATTCATACTATAGCGATAAAGAGAATATAATTTGGAGTGATGATTTCTTAAAAACTTATGGAAAGCCTTTATGGAGTGAAAATTGGGATACATGGTCATTAAATGATGATATTAATTCTGGTATTCAAGTTAATGCAGGGCAAAGTAAATCGTTTTTACTATCAATTGGAGAAGGTGATTCTTTTGATGTAAAAATTTTTATACTTCTTATCCAAACAACCAATAGCTCAAAAAACAGTTACGATATAGATATAGTAAATCTCCTCGATTCAAATGTTGTAGAGTCAATATCGATTGGGAATCAAAATACTACACAATTTTGCATTCCAGCAAATGGATATAAGTTGTTCAACTTTGAGTCATCAATTTCATCAAATAATGTAGTATTATATGATGAAATCATTATAAATAACAGTTTTTCATGGATTTATTGGCGTGATAGTTTGACTAATCTCTGGTCACCCATGGAGGAAAATTTTACTGAAAATATAGCGCGTGAATGGTCACCTTTATTTAATAATTTTAATTTGACTGGTAGATCCGCTCTTGGTATTATCTTTAATTTAGCTGAAACAGATTTGAATTTCTCCTATACCTCTCGATTATCATTAGAATCCAATAATAGAACAAACATGTTCTCCTTTCCTGAAACATCCACGCTAACAACGAAATTTTCTTTAAATGAAAATGTAACAGATGCTTTCTTTATTTTGGAATTGAATGATAGGAGCTATTTCGATACTCTATTTCAGGTTAACCAAAATTGGAGTATTTCAGTGGATCTATATTCATTAGGCATTAATCATGGTCGAAAGGAAAGGATAAACACGCAAGGAATAAACGGTGATGAAAAAATATCAATTTTTTATACCCCCACTTCAAATTTACTTCAAGATAAAGATATAGCTACATTTATCGAACAAAAAAATGGGGGAAGGGGATGGTATGCAATAAATGGTACATTGTATCCCGAAGTGTTAAAAATTAATGAATTAAGTTCTTTGATTGGATTCAAAATAATTGCATTAAATAATGGAATTAATCCAGAAGTTAATATTACTATAAAAATAATTCCAAGAAACATTACAGATTTTTCAAATGGGGAAGAGATAGGAATAGGAAAAACAAGTAAGGGGAGTGAAACTGATCAATTTCCATTTCTCCAAGTAAAAACTTTCGATACAAAAAACTGGCGGCGTTATCAATGGACCCTTCAAGCATTTAATCAAACACCTTTAGTGGAGAATTCCTATTGGTTCTGTGGTGTTGAAGGGAGTAATTATGTGAACAATATTAATAATTCCCTATATTCCCCATTAATAAATAATACAGATAATTATTCTAATTTAGGACTTGAGGTGAAAATATCTTATGAGTTATCACGGGCTTTTAGTAATGATATATTCTCAATATATATACAAAATGAAACACATAGAGAGCTTCTAGATCAATTTAGTGGATCTTCAGGAGGAGAAATATTATATATTAAAAATATTTCTCATTGGGCGGGGTGGGATTTCTCTATTGAGTTTAATTTACTCACTAATTCCTTTGGTACTGATGTGGGAGTGACTATTGATGATTTTAAGATCAAGGGAAATTCTTCGCTTACAGTTTATGAAAATGATTTTGAAAGTACATTAAAAGATTGGACTCATATAGATCATTCTGGAGAAACTGATTTATGGCATATTGCTATCGAAGAAACTAATATTAACAGACCAGTGGTTGATATTGTTTATTATGAATCTCTATATAGTATGGTAGGAGAAAAACCCTCAATAACGGGTGTTGGAGCTTATCCAAAAATATTTTTCGGAAAGGATCCTAAAGTCCAACCAATATTGACTTCTTATTTAGTCTTTTATGCAGATGGTCCAATAGAAAGTAATTTCTCAATTAAATTATCTAGAGAAATATATGATCCTATTTCATTAAATAACAATCGAATAAAATTCACAAATAATTTTACATATAACGAATCAGAACAACAAGGAAATGAAGTGATAAACATCACAAAGACCCTTTATAGACCTCGTTGGTTTTATACAATTAATTTAGAAAATCTAAATTATTTAATTACTGAATTAACAGAGAATTCTATATTACAAGAACATAATAGTATACTTATATCATTTTATGATGAATATGGGCAAACTCCTTTTACGGTCTCTTATTCAGAAATACATACACTTTATAGAGGTCTCAGCTTGTATGGTCAAATTGAAGATTCAGGAATGATGATAATAAGTATCACAGATTTAAACTATAATGATTATATAGATATAAATATCCATGGCACACAAATTTCTGGTCTAGATTGGGATCCAATAATTATTACATTTTTAGCGGTATTTTCAATTGCTTTAGCAGCCCATAGTTTTTTAATATATCGAAAATATTCAAGAATTTCTAAAAACTATACATCTTTAAAATCTGAATACGAGAAAATGGTAAAAAATTCAAAGATAAAACATTCTAAAGCATCTGAAAAAATGAAAGCTCCTCCATTTACCTCCTCTATTGATCCTAATGAAGAAAATATAAAATAACAATATATCTTAAAGGTTTTTTTTTATTTATATCGACGATTATCAACCGTTTTTATATAATCTGGTTTAAATGTGGTTCGAAGCATATTAGAATTACCAGAAGAGATAAGTTTTCCGGTCATATCATAGATCTCTGCCACTGCGTGAATAATATTACGTCCTTCTCTTTTTATTTTTGCAATAACTTTTACTTTCTCTCCAACTTTTACTTTTCCTAAATAATCAATATGAAAATCAATAGTGATTGGAAAACCTTCATACCCTAATGTGGCAGTCGTCATTCCAATTGTATCATCCATCATACCACATTGCATTCCTCCATGTAACAATCCTGTTGGATTTGCCATCTCGGGTCTTACTTCAAATTCAATCTCGATTAATCCTCGTTTAGCTTGAATCAGATCCCCATTTAACCACTTAGAAAAAGGAGGAACACTAGGAAAAGAGCCAACATTTTTTCCCTTCGCAGCGGTAAATAATTTAATTACTCTTTCAGATCTTTCTTTTATTTCTTTTTCTTTTGATGTCATTATATTACTCATCTCAATTAAAGAATTGATTTGAATAGAGTATATTAGATTATGAATAATTTCATTATAATTTATAAAATTCTTTAATGCTAAAAGATCTTTTTAGGTCGAGTTTATTAAAATATTAATTTAATTCAATACAAACAAAATTTTTTCTAATCATTTTACTCTTATTTTCTTTCTTCTCTCTTCAAGTTTCGATAATGAAGTTTTATCGGAATTGTTAAAAACAAAAGTTAAATTGATCTTATTTTATATAATTTACATAAAAGTAAATTATGAATGATTTAAATTTTAATTCAAGGATATCGAATCTCGATTATAGATCAATTTTTAAGATTATTCCTACTCCTAGTTATTTATGGCAAAAAAAAGATGATGAATTACTATTAATTGATTATAATAATGCTGCTCAAGTAATTACAGAAAATAAAATAGATAATTTTCTAGGAATTAAAGCTTCAGAGTTATATAGAGATAAACCCCGGATTTTAGAAGAACTTTACTATTGCATGAATGAGCATAACTCAATTTCAAGAGAAATGCCTTATAAATATAGGTCTACTGGAAAAGTAAAAATTTTAAACGTAAATTATGAATTTTTACCGCCAAATTTAGTACTAGTTTATACAAAAGATATAACGGAACAAAAAAGAGCAGAAGAAAAATTACGAGAAAGTGAAATACGTTATCGTACTATTGTAGAAAATTCTCATGATGGTATTCTTATTGTAGAAGAGGATTATAAATTTACTTATGTGAATAACAAATTATGTCAAATTTTAGGATATAATTATGATGAACTTATAGGTCAAGATTTCCGAAATTTCTTAGATGATAAAAGTAAAATTCTTGTAGGAGATCGTTATGTTCGAAGGCAAAGAGGGGAAAAAGTACCTTCAAGATATGAATTTAATGTTATTAGAAAAGATGGTGAGAAAAGGCGCGTAGAAATTATTTCTACTGTAAATAAAGAGCTAAAGGGAAAAATTAAAACGATCGCTCAAATCTTAGACATTACAGAAAGAAAAAACATGGAAAAAAAGTTACGAGAATCAGAAAAAAAATTTAGAAGAATTTTTGAGGATTCCCCATTTTCTATAATTTTAGTTAATTTAAAAGGTGAATTAGTTGATTGTAACTTAGCAACAGAAAAATACAGTGGATATGAAAAGGAGGAATTAATTGGTAAGAATTTTAGAGAACTTTCATTAATCCATCCAAAATTTTTACAATCTCTTCAAAATACTTTTAATTTGCTTATAAAAGGAGAGGAGATTTATAGCTTTGATATTCAAATGTATAAAAAGAATGGAAATTTGATTTGGATAAATATACAGACTTCTTGCTTTAAATTAAATGGAGAAACATTTATTTTAGTTATAATACATGATATTGATAAGCAAAAAAAAGCAGACCTTCTTATTAGGGAAGAGATTAGAAAATTAAAAAAAATAAATCAAATACAGAAAGATTTTATTGCAAGAGCATCTCACGAATTAAAAACACCTTTAATGTCTATTAGCGGTGCTGGTGAGCTTTTAAGATATGCTTATGGTGATAAATTGGACCAAAACGCTTTAGAAATGGTTAAGATTATTCAAAGAAATAAACAGAGATTAGAATATCTTGTAAATAATTTACTTGATATTCTACGATTAGATCATCAAAAACTCAAATTATATAAACAAAATCTCAATATTAGTAAAATAATTAAGGATTTAACTAATGAATTAATGTATTTTGTAAAAAAAAAAGAAATCAATCTAATGCTTGAAATACCTACTAACGTTAAATTAAATGTAGATAAAATCAGATTTGAACAAGTAATTTCAAATATACTTTTAAATGGTATTAAAAATACACCCCCTAATGGTAGAATTAAAATTAAAATCAAAATTGAAGAAAAATATGTTAAAATATTTATTAGTGATTCAGGCATAGGCTTAACAAAAGATGAAATAAGCAAATTGTTTACTAAATTCGGCAAGATTGAAAGACATGGTAAAGGATTAGAATTTCTTGACATTCAAGGTACCGGACTTGGATTATTTATAGCAAAAGAAATTATAGAATTACATGGTGGGTATATTATGGTTGAATCAGATGGAAGAAATATGGGTGCTAAGTTTATAATTGAATTACCGATTGAATAAATATATTATTCAAATAAGCGAAATGATTTTATTTTGAAAATCTCCAAAATTTCTTATTATTCTTATCCATTTGGAAAAGATAGAAATATTATAAGCAGTATATTTTATTTAATCATTTCTCAATCTATAATTAACGGTTAAAACTAAGAAAATAAAAAATAGGGATTTATATATCTCTTCTAAAACTTTTCTCAATTATTCTAACCACTGCCTTAGAATTAGCTAATCTCGGATGAAGTGTATAATTACGAAGATTGAGTGTATCATCAGCTATTGCTCCGATATCTTTTCTTGATACATTTTTATCTTCTAAACTTATCCACAATCCAATTTTTCCTAAAAACGATTCAATTTCATTACAACATTTTTCAGCAGCTTCTTCTTCAGAATTATTTTTCAAATCATGATTAAATAAACGTCCGACTGCAGCATATTTCTCGATTGCATGTTTCCAAGTCCAACGATTAACTTCAGGATACAATATTGCAAGGCCTTCACCATGACTGATGCCAGAAGAATGTCCTCCAAGAGCCATTGCTATTCCATGTGCGAGCGTGGTTCCTATATTTGAAATGCATAGACCACCAAGTGTGGCGGCAAATGAAAGAGCCTCCCTCGCTTCTTTATTTTGGCCATTTTCAATAGCAATTGGTAAATATTTTATTACATTCTTCATCGCACGCAGAGCGTATAAATCTATAAAATCTGATGAATTTGAATTTATAAAGGTTTCAAATGAATGAGTAAATGCATCAAAACCAGTAGAGGCTGTAATTTGAGGTGGAACAGTCAATGTAAGTTCAGGATCAACTAATGCAACTCGAGGAGTAAGATCCCAATTAGCTAAGGCAGATTTAAATTTGTCCTTAGCACTTTTTATTACTGCCATATTAGTGACTTCTGCACCTGTTCCACCTGTAGTCGGTACGGCAATAATTGGAAGAATTTTTTTGCTATCAATTTGCTTTTGTCCTAACCTATAATCCCAAACATCTCCTTCATGTGTAGCACCCACTGCAATAGCTTTCGCGGTGTCGATACTTGAACCGCCTCCCAAACCTAGGATAATTTCTACTTTGTTTTCTTTTGCTATCTCAGAACCTGTGTCAACACATTCATCTGTGGGTTCAGGAATAGCACCATCATAATGAATTATTTCAACTCCGGCTTCTTGAGATATCTGCTTTACTTTTTCAAATAATGGTTCCATCGCAGGAAATGGTTCAACAGTAACTAATAAACATTTTTTTCCATTTCTTTTTACTATTTTTCCAATCTCGTTAATGCGTCCCCATCCAAACTGAATTCGAGTTGGATTATAATAATTAAAATTTCTCATAATTCTAATTAGCATAAATTTAATTTAATTTTATATATATTTTCATTCTGAAAGTCTTTCTCTCCTAATAAAAAATGGGATGATTGTAAGGATCGTATCTTATACAACCATTTTTCAAGCTATTTTGAGAGTTTATCTTTAATTAAGTAAAAAAAAGATTTTCAAATTACTATTCAGGAAAGAAAAGATTCATTTTATCTATTCTTATTTCTAAAGAAGTTAAATTTTTGCTCTGCAATGATGGATCCTGAACCAATTGCAAACCAGAGCCAGAAATTTTCTCAACTATGCCAACTGTGGCACTTAAAGTTAATGAAAGACGATATTCAAAAGATACTTCATCGTGCTCATTCGAAATCTTTATAGCTAAATGATTAAGCTCATATTTTTCAACAATTCTCTGCCCTTTAGTTAATAATCTTCGAGCTTCTTCCAAATTTAATGATATTAATGCTAATTTAGCTTGTAGAAGATAAGTTTCCCCTAAAATCCAAAAAGAATTTGACTTTTCAAATGTGATAGCTTTCACGAAATCTCCCAATGTAGTTTTGAAGGGAAAACAGACGAACTCAGGGTTGTGTTTCACGCAAATCTTCACATCATTACGATTCGTGGGATCTGGCAGAATCGCCTCGGCACCCATACATTCGAAGAAAGTCTTGAACACCAGCCACGAATTGCCCATACTTGGAAAAGAAATTTACATAAAAAAATAGCTTCTCAAAGGTTAAAAAGAGATCCGATACCAAAAAACGAATTTCTTGAAAAAAACTCGAGTGCATTCTTAAAGGTGAATCCTACATCTAATTTCTTTGTTGGATTCAGCATTGTTAAAACCATTGACATTGGTTTTTCAATACTAGACACGAAATATTCAAAATTGGATTTCGGCTTAAAATATATACTTTTTATTTCATCCGGGACCACATACTTGACATCTCTAAATAAGGGATTAGCTTTCTTGTTACTAACCATTAGATCATGAAATGCTTCGATTCTTGTTCTAAGTCCTTCAAAACCAGAACTTCCATCAAGACTAAAATGAATGTGGGGCATGTAAAACTTGTCCATGTTTTTCTTAGCTTCTAACATTCCCATAAGGGATATTTCAGGCATGCAAGTAAATGGGAATATATGGACAAAACCATCAAAACCTTTTTCTTGAGACTCAAGATAACTTCCCATGTTCCATACTGCTTCTCCACCAATATCCATTGGAATATACTTTCTTGCAGTATGTTGAAGCCGTCTTCTTCGTTTGCTGGCGTTAAGTTTGTACATGACCCAATCAAAGACATCATACTGCTTGTGAACCTCGATACCCATGACGCCTAATTCTCCCATCAGATCATAATTAACCCATTTCTCCAACATGACTTGGATTTCCCCAGTATAGCATACCCTCAAGGGTTCCATTTCCTTGTCAATAGGAATCTTTCGAAAATTTTCATCTATTGTTCTATCAAAATTAGATAATTTCATCAAATTATTTTCGTTATCAAGTAAATTCATCAAAGTATGAACTACTTTGGTAGTCATTGATTTGTTTTTTTCTCGACATCTAACAAGTCCTTCAATATGGCTTATTCTTTCAACATAGTATGCTTTGATCAAGAATAAGAGTGTGTTTCTTAAAATTTTATAGTCATCAATTTTCCTTCCTGTTCTTTTTTCTAATTTAGGAAATACCCCTAGCCATTCAAGATTTCGGAAATCATCTTGATGTAGATAAAAC
>Ga0209918_1000563_pt1 | contig 23837 bp, 15 predicted proteins | sample SalPonD_shore_MG_FD_185712 | JGI IMG/M metagenome (GOLD analysis project Ga0209918, IMG submission 185712) | Salt pond soil microbial communities from South San Francisco under conditions of wetland restoration - Salt Pond MetaG... | ecosystem: Environmental > Aquatic > Marine > Intertidal zone...
AAGAAAATGAAATTAGCGAAACAATTAAGTGTCATCACCTTACTGACCACGCTGGCGGTCCTGTTTTCTGATAACACAACTCAGGCTCAGAAAGCGCCCCCATTCAGCAATGACATCATGATGGATAACCAGACCTATGTATTCTTTATGGCGGATCGCCTGGAATACAGCAGCCAGCCTGGACTCAACCCGTTGGTATGGGATGCCCAGGGATACGTGGGCAAAGACTTGCGTAAATTTTGGTACAAGACCGAAGGCAGCGTCTTAACGGGCGAACCAGAGGGAGATATGGAATTCCAGGGATTGTATGGCCGGGCTATTTCGGCTTACTTTGACTTGCTGGCCGGCCTTCGATACGATGTTGCCTACAACCGCGTGGATCGGCAAGGACGAGGGTTTGCCGTTATTGGGCTGCAGGGGTTGGCCCCGTATTTTTTTGAGATTAACGGTAATCTTTTTATAAGTGAGGCCGGTGATATTTCAGCTAATTTTGAAGCAGAATACGATATGCCCATCACCCAGCGGCTATGGGGACAACCCCGAATAGCGACCAGCGCCGCCGTGCAGGAAGTCGAAAAGTGGGGCGTAGGTTCCGGGTTCAATCATATACAACTGGGATTTAGGCTGCGGTATGAAATCAAGCGCGAATTTGCCCCTTATATCGGTATCTCCTGGAACCGGCAACTGGGGCAAACCGCTGATTTCGTCCGTCTTGAAGGCGGGGAGACAAGTAGTTTAGGCTTAGTGGGCGGCGTGCGAATGTGGTTTTAGTGAAGCAGCTCCCCCCAGGGATTTTAACTATGAGGATTTTTCAAACATTTATTTTATCCCTAACATCCCATCACAATCCCGATACGCGCCCGGTTTGAACGACTGGGCGCGTAATTTAATTAATAGAAGGCTTTGCAAAACCCAGTGTCACCCTGAATTTATTTCAGGGTCTTTTGCTAAAAGCCGGTTAATAGCATTTAAAGAGCCAAAGCAACAGACGCTGAAACATGTTCAGCATGACATGGAAGGGGTTCTGCAAAGCCCTCTTAATAATATTTGGAGTTGTAATCTCTTAAAAAATATTATTTGTGGATTTTTTAAATCTGTACGGCGAATCAGTAAAAACAGCACTTGGCTTCTTCTGGAAATCCGGCTGGGCCTTTGTGCTCGGCTATTTTGTCAGCGGGATGATACAAGCCTTCGTTCCCAAGAAAGAGTTGACCAAATATATGGGAGAGCCCGATGTAAAAAGCGTTTCTTTGGCCACTTTCTTTGGGGCTATCTCCTCTTCCTGTTCATTCGCCGCACTGGCTGCCGCACGATCACTGGTTAAAAAAGGGGCTCATTTTGTTGCTGCCGTGGCCTTTATGTTTTCGTCCACCAACCTGGTGATTGAGTTGGGAATCCTCATTATGATCTTTCTCGGCTGGCAATTTCTGGCTGCCGAAATCATCGGTGGCCTTATCCTTATCCTCATCAGCAGCCTGCTTATCAGCTGGACGTATCCGCAAAGCTGGCTGGATGCGGCCCGCGAAAAAGTGGAAGGGGAAGGCGACGGGTTGACCGAAGATTTTAACTGGAAAAAGCGCATTAAAAGCAAAAAGGGCTGGCAGCTGGTGGGTCACAAATTTGTGAATGACTGGAAGATGGCCTGGGAGGATATCCTGATTGGCTTCACCATTGCCGGTTTTGTGGCGGTGATGGTGCCCGAATCGTTTTGGACGGCTCTTTTTCTGGCCAATGCTAAATGGCTTCCCGGCTGGGTGGTAACCCTTGAAAATGCGCTAATTGCTCCCTTTGTGGCCGCGGCTACCTTTATCGGTTCCATGGGGAATATACCGCTGGCGACCGTGCTGAATCAGAATGGCGTACTCTTCGCGGGTATCATGGGCTTCATCTACTCTGATTTAATGGTACCGCCTCTCGTGCATATCAATGCTAAATACTATGGCTGGAAAGTTGCTTTGTACATTGCAGGAATCATGTTTGTCAGTATTGTCTTGACAGCAATCATTTTAAATGGAGCATTCGGTCTCCTGGGAGTCCTGCCCGGAAGTCATAAGCAAATTGCCCAGATTACTCAGTTTCAGATTGACTATACTTTTTGGATGAATATCGTGTTTGTTTTAGTGTCCGGAATTTTAGCCTGGCTGAATAAAAAGTACATCAAAAAACATGGTATGAAGATGATGCAGATGGAGGGCGGCGGAAAAATTAAGAAAACGATTGTCTATCTGGTGATCCTTATCAATGTTGCTGGATTACTGGCCTTCCTATTCATATAGGCCTGACAATGTAAACATCCAGTGCAATTCGTAAATAATCTACTGATGCTATGAAATATTCGGGAATAGAAAGAGTGTGTGAATTTTTATCAGCCACTATTTATATTCATTATCAGTAAACAAAATATTATGAGCAATTGGACGAAATACTGCGCGCCCGTACTGGCCTTAGTCTTTGCTTTGGCCGTGCTTTCCCCGGTTTGCTGTCCCCAGGATGTGTCCAATTTTGGGGCCCGCAAGCAAAACAAAACTACCCATAGTCATAAAAAAGATGAGCAATGCAGTGATCCAGTCTTACAGGCATTAGTCAAACCCCATTGCACCTTTACAACAATTGGCATAGGGAATTCAACTTTGTACATACCGGCTGAATCAGCCACTCTGACTTTCCGTTTAACAAAGCCTGCGTTTGTATTTGCCCAGCTCCCGAACGTTACTCATAACGGACCACCGATCCATCTTCTCAATAACGTCTTTTTGAATTAACCCCCCCCATTGATCGACTAAATCATATATGGTCGATTCAACGATATTGGCAGAGATACCGACCGAGATTTTTGCCAATCAATATCCCCCTTTAAAACAACCCCATTCATTCAAAAAACGAATATTATGGACTTCTTATTTATGCAAATCTTACCAGATTGGGCACCCAATATCCATCCCATGCTGGTGCATTTCCCAATTGCTATTTTAGCTGTTGCCATCTTCTTTGATTTTGTTTCCTTCTTTTTGCCGCGTGAAAAAAAATGGTGGACGGAAGAAGCTACTGCCTTTCTGTATGGTGTCGGGGCAGTGGCGGCCATAGTTATATATTATACCGGAATTCTCGCTGCAAACAGCGTTAATGCATCTGAGCAGGCCGAAGCCGTGATGAAAATACACCGGTCATGGGCTTGGTGGACGGTCTGGTTCTACGGCGCCTATGCGGTTTTACGAATTATTGCTACCTGGTGGTCAAGTGAACGTCACCGAATGAAATTTCACATCGGGTTTTTTCTGCTTTCCTTCATCGGCATGTACTTCCTGTACCAAACCGGAGAACATGGGGCCAAAATGGTCTATGGTTACAGCTTGGGGACTGGACAATTAATTTCAAAAACCACTCAAACCCAAAAAACACAGAATCAGGACTATCAAAGCGAAGAGGATGGCGCCGTCAGCTGGGTGATTGGAAAAGATGCCGTAAATTCTTTAAAGGATCATTTTACATTCGTGGATGGTTCCCCAATGCCCGCTATTGATTCGCCCGGGGACAAACAAATGTTGGATTTTCAAAATCCTGATCTATTTATGAGGACTAACAATAGCAAATATTCCAACATGCAGATGAAGCTCAAAATTGATCCCGATCAATATAAGGGAACTATTTCGATTGTCCACAATGTACATGATGCCAATAACTATGCATACATGATCTTGCATGACGATAGCTCCGCAGAACTTGGACGGTTTAAAAATGGGCAAAAAACAATCATTAAAAAATCTGCTCAACATTCTTTCGACTGGAAAGGTATGAACATTCTTAAGCTTTCGGTCAACGGAGACCATATTAAAGGCTATGTAAACGGCCGGCAAATATTGCATGGTCATTCGGATCAAACCGGTCCGGGGGCTGTTGGATTAAAGCTGGACGGAAAAGGTACATTTAGGCTAAGCCGTCTGGAGATTACCCCTATTGCCGCTGAGGAAGATCATGATCACTAATTCCAGCACATAAAGCTGGAATAACTGCCGGAATTATCCAAGAAGCTGTCACAGTTGGAAAGCTGCGACAGCTTCTTAATAATTGTTCTGGTCGGTCATCTTCCTTACAATATTAGAAAGGAATCCGCTAATAACATGGGAACAAAAAAAGAAATACTTCATGTGAGCTTTTTGCGCATATATTTTAAATCCCAATTTAAATATTGCAATTATGACAAGGTTATTTTCGATATCAATCCTATCACTCCTAATAAATATTGCTGCAGTTGCTCAACCTCAACAATCGGGTCGTTATGACAAAACTATAAAAAAAGCTGGCAATGAGGTTTTACAGGTACTGGAGAATTTTCAGTTAGCGATTATAAATGGCAACCGGGAAAAGGCTTCGAAACTCCTATCAGATGATGCTCGAATTCTTGAAAGTGGTAGTATCGAAACAAAAAAAGAATATTTATCTCATCATTTTTCAGCAGACGGCAATTTTCTACAGGCCATGAACCATAGCGTAGTATCCCGGAAAGTGAATACCACAGAAAATTCTGCGTGGATCTCAACTGTAAGCCGCATGGAGGGGACTTATAACAACCATAATATCAAAATGGATTCTGCAGAGTTGGTAGTGCTTGTTAAAGAGAACGAGATCTGGAGAATTTCTGCCATACATTGGTCTTCCCGAAACCGGAATTTTTAAACTGGATAAACATTATATTTTATGGCAATTGATTCTATACTTTTTTCCTGTTAATGTTTAATAGAAATATTTTAAGATAGTTTAAAACCATTAGTATTTATGAAGACTAGAGACGAATCTGTTGAATTATTAAATCAATATATTGAAAATGAAAATCTGAGACACCATTGCCGGATGGTAGCTGCCGCGATGGAAGCTTATGCCCATGAATTGGATAAATTCCAGGAGGAAGTTGAGGCTTGGTGGACCGCCGGGCTGCTTCATGATCTCGACTGGGAAAAATATCCCGAAGAGCATCCCAATAAAGCGGTTGAAGAAATTTTACCTGAAGAAGGCTATCCTGAAGAAGTTATTGAGGCCATCAAAGCTCACGCCCCCGAACGCACGGGAAAAGAACCGGAAATGGAGATTGAGCGTTACCTTTTTGCCTGTGATGAACTTTCTGGCTTTATGAATGCCGTTTCCCTGGTCCGGCCTAATGGATTCCTGGATATGAAAATTAGCTCGGTGACTAAGAAGCTCAAAGACAAAAGTTTTGCCGCCGACGTGCCGCGCGAGGATATCGAAAAAGGCGCAGAGCTTATTGATAAAGATCTTAAGGATCACATAGCATTTCTGATTGAGGTATTCAAAAAAGAGGCTCAAGCATAGGAATACTTCTGTCTTTTCTATACAACCTTTCACCATTCATTATTAATTCCATAAAACGATTGGGTACCAGTAGGTGCGCAGAGCGTAAAATAGGTTCCCAACGCAGAGCATTGGGACCAAGATAGTCTTTTTTCTTTATATCTCCCTTCAGTCCCACTCCGTCGAAAAACTATGGAGCACAAGCTCTGAGGCTGAAGGATCAACTGGTGCTCCGCGCCCTATTTGGCAAGTCACTGTTTTGGGCAATCTTATCTGTCCCGAAGATACTGTATCAGATTGGTAAGGATGAACTGATACTTAAAATAACGTGAATTCTGGATAAGAATTTAATCCACAATGGACCAAATGTGCTTTTTAGAAGAGGGTAAGAAATCATCCCCCTGGCCCCCTTCGTTCGCACAACTTGCCCGAGTTGTTGAATGTGGCCACAAGGGGGACTTTTGGGGAGTATATTTTTGGAAAGAAACCTATTCCGGCATTAGAAGACCGGGTGCAGCCCTAAGAGCGGTGAGTGAGCAATTCATACCGGCCAGATCTCTGATGCAGGTCACCAAAGTGAAGCACCATTGAATTGGCTCCGACAACTGTCGGAGGGTCGGAGCCGGTTCGGGATTCGTCGCCGGCGATTTTTTGGATCCCAGCTTGCTGGTCCCGAAAGCTATCGGGATTTGATCGTTCAAAAATAGTGACAGATTCAAGCTCTGTATGATAATAAGTGTAAATCGTCAGTATCGGTTAGCTGGCTCAAAAGTTATGTCGAACTCACGTTAAAATAAGAAAGACCGGATCATATAAATATCGGCAACTCTAATTATATTCATTCATCAATTCGGATGATATTGACCGGGCAGGCCCGTGCCGCACGCTCGTTGAATTTGCGCTCGTATTCCCCCACATCCGCGCGATATACCTCGCCTTTTTTCTTTCCGCCGATGAGCACCGATTTGCCATCACGTTTCGACATTTGCCAGCGTTCGGGCCAGGCCTCAACGCAATAGTTACAGCCAATACATTTCGATCTGTAAAAAGTAATACGCATCACTTACGGTCTTCCCAAAGATAAATTTTGTCGCCTTCGCGTACTTCGGTATCAATCTTAATCGTACACTCCTGACCTTGCACCGCTTTTTCTGCCGGATGATCATCCAACCAAAGCGATTCAATTTCGGGCGCTGCAACGCCCGTTTTCTGCCCGATGATTAAAATTGCATCATCCTTTCTCATCTGGCGGGTCTTAATTCGAACATGAGCAACTCCTGCCTTCGGATAATAATGCAGCACCTTGCCTACAAAGGTTTTCTCTTTGGTTGCAGCAGAGCCATGGACCGAACTCCATTCGCCCAGGCGACGACCCAAATAATAGCCATCCCAAAAACCGCGGTTATAAACTTTACGTAGGTCCTGCATCCACTGCTCTACCTTATCCGAATTATAAGTGCCCTCCGCCACCGCCTGCGCCGCCTCCCGGTAACAGTGTGTAACCGTCTTAACATATTCCGGAGAACGGCCCCGGCCTTCCAGCTTCAGAACATTGATTCCCGCATCCAAAACTTTGTCCAGAAAATCAATTGTACACAGGTCTTTGGGCGACATGATATACTCGTTATCAATTTCCAGCTCATTGCCGTCATCGCTTTGTACCCGGTAGGCATGGCGACAATTTTGCTTGCAGGCCCCACGATTGGCCGACGAATTATAGGCATGCAGGCTAAGATAACACTTGCCGGAAACCGCCATACAAAGTGCTCCGTGAGCGAATACTTCAATTTGAACCAACTCACCCGACGGACCCGTAATCTGCCTTTCGCTGATACCTTCCACAATTTTTTTAACTTGTCCCAGGCTCAGTTCCCGCGCAAGCACTACCATATCCGCAAAGTGACTGTAAAACTCGACCATCTCGATATTGGAGATATTGGCCTGTGTTGAAATATGTACTTCAACATCTTGTTTATGAGCATAAGAGATGGCCGACTGGTCCGCTGCAATAATGGCCGTAATTCCTGCCTCTTTTGCGGCATCGACGATTCGTTTCATCAGGGGCAAATCATGATCATAGAGTACGGTATTCAGCGTGAGATATGTTTTAACGCCTTTTTTTTGAGTTAAAGAGGCTATCTTCGGCAGATCCTCAAGCTTAAAATTATTTGTGGCCCGAGCCCGCATATTGAGTTGTTCGATGCCAAAATAGACCGAATCGGCCCCTCCTTGAAGGGCAGCCTGCAGCGAAGCCCAGTCACCGGCCGGGGCCATAATCTCGGGCTGCCTCGTAACAATATTATTAGCTTCCGTTTGCTTGTTGGGATTGGAGTACATAGTACAAAAATCGAATGAAGCTCTTCTAAATAGAAATTAAAACAGAATACAAATATAAGATATTTAACCCAGATTATTCATCGAGAAATTTATTCATGAGCAAGGCAAAGTGAAAAGCATGCGTAAAACGTATTTGAATACGTTGCGCAAATGCTTTTCATCTTTAACGCCGGACATGGATAAATTTCGCAGCTCATTTCAGCCTCTAAATTTGAACTACGTAGTGAACCTAATCAAATAGCAGAATATCAATGACTTAGGTACCTTACTTATACCTACCTATGAATAATCCGGGTTAAGACTTTTTGTATGAAATATATAGCAGAGGATAGCTAAAATACTAGTTTAACAGCAACCCGGCTATGATTCCCCTACAGGATATCACGTCTTTTTATTACAAGAGGCCTTTACAAAAAAACAGTGCCACCTGTCCGCCAGCCCCGCTCGCGGGACTCCAAGGAACCGGAGCTGGCGGATCAGAGTCTTTTGCCAAAAGCCAGTTAATAACATTTAAGGGGGCTAAAGCATCGGATGCTGAACAGGTTCAACATGACATAGAAGAGGTTCTAAAAAGCCCTCCAAGGAGTTTGTAACGACGGTAAAGAACTATCTTTATCAGCAATCAAACGCGCTGATTGAAAATTGATTCTACGGTAATTGTCCTCCAGAAAAACAGCCTTTCACTTTGCCTCAGCAGCGGTGGCACCGGCATTCTTCTGCAGATGCTCCAGCATGTCGCTTACCATATCCTCCAGGCTAAACTGATGCTCCCAACCCCATTGCTCGCGTGCCGGGCTGTCATCAATCGAATCCGGCCAGGAGTCAGCTATCTTTTGACGATAATCGGGCTCATAAGTAGTTTCAAAATCAGGGATATGCTTGCGGATGACATCTGCAATTCCCTCCGGTGAAAAGCTGATGGCCGCAACATTATAGCTGGTTCGTATCTCAATTTTTTCTTCATCGGCTTGCATTAGTTGAACGGTGGCATTAATCGCATCCTCCATATACATCATGGGCAGGTACGTATCCTCATCCAAAAAGCAATTGTAAGAGGAATGTTGCAGCGCCTGGTGATGAATATCGACCGCATAATCAGTCGTACCACCACCGGGCAGCGACTTGTAGCCAATCAATCCCGGGTAGCGCAGGCTGCGCACATCCACGCCAAAATTATTATAGTAGTAAGCACACCATTGTTCCCCGGCCATCTTACTGATTCCATATACGGTAGTGGGATTTAAAGCCACATTCTGACCAGTATTTTTCTTGGGAGCATCCGGACCGAATACCGCAATCGAGCTGGGCCAAAAAACGCGATCCAGCTCCTTTTCTCTGGCCAGATTCAGCACATTAAGCAAGCCATTCATATTCAAATTCCAGCCTAGCGAAATATTTTTTTCGGCCTTTGCAGACAGTAAAGCAGCAAGGTGATACACATAGTTGATCTCATACTGATCGATCACCTTCGACAGCTCATCCTTTTCCATGACATCCACATACTCAAAAGGGCCATCTTCAATTTCACTGTTGGGCTGCTTGATATCTGTAGCCACCACATTTTCCGTCCCATAAATGGAACGCAAACGGGTAGTCAGCTCGCTGCCCAGCTGTCCACAAGCCCCGGTAATTAAAATCTTATCCATATCGTCAATATATTATTGTAGTTCGTCTTTTACTTCTTTAAAGGCTTGAACCGCCTGATCCAAATGTTTCTGATCATGAGCTGCAGACAGCTGTACTCGGATACGAGCTTCGCCCTTCGGAACCACCGGATAGTAGAAGCCAATCACATAGATGCCTTTATTCAGCAGGCGCTCGGCATATTCCTGGGCTAACTTTGCATCATAAAGCATAATGGGCACAATAGGATGATTCCCCTCTTTAATGTCGAAGCCGGCTTTGGCCATTTCCTGACGGAAATAGGTCGTATTTTTCTCCAGCTTGTCGCGCAGTTCGGTCGTCTCGCTCAACAGATTAAGCACTTTAATCGAAGCACCGGTTATGGTAGGAGCAAGCGTATTTGAGAAAAGATACGGACGTGATTTTTGACGCAGAGTATCTACAATTTCCTGGCGCGCCGCCGTAAATCCACCGGATGCTCCGCCAAGCGCTTTGCCGAGCGTACCCGTAATAATATCAACCCGGCCCATAACATCCCGATACTCGGGAACACCGCGGCCGGTTTCGCCCACAAAGCCCGTGGCATGACATTCATCTGACATGACCAAGGCGTCATATTTATCGGCCAGGTCGCAAATCTTATCGAGCTGAGCAATCGTACCATCCATGGAGAACACTCCATCCGTGGCAATAACCTTGACTCTCGCATCTGATGCTTCCTGTAATTTTTCTTCCAGCGCATCCATATTATCGTGCTCATAAACGTATCGCTGCGCCTTACACAAACGCACTCCGTCTATAATCGAGGCGTGGTTAAGTTCGTCAGAAATAATGGCATCCTCGGGGCCTAATAACGGTTCGAAGATTCCGCCGTTGGCGTCGAAAGCAGCGGCGTAGAGGATCGCATCATCCGTACCCAGAAATTCCGCTATCTTTGCTTCCAGCTCTTTGTGAATGGTCTGCGTACCACAAATAAATCGAACCGAAGACATTCCATAACCATACTCATCGATGGTATCTTTGGCAGACTCAATCACATCCGGGTGTGAAGAGAGTCCTAAATAATTATTTGAACAAAAATTGATAACCTCCTTGCCGGCATCTGTTTTGATGACAGCTCCCTGCGGGGTCGTGATAACCCGCTCTTCTTTATACAAGCCTTCTTCTTTAAGTCCGTTTAGTTCGTTTTGAAGGCGTTCTTTAAGATTTGTACTCATCATAGTAATTAAATTTTATTCGAATTAGGTAATATTACTTTCCTGACAATAATAATTTTGCTACCAACCAATCATTAATGAAAAATTATAGGCAAAAATTTCATCTCCTTTTCATCTGCTGTAATTTAGAAAAATATATTAGGAATATCCTTTGCAGACTTGGGAAACCTCCTGATGCCCTAAGGTACAGTTCTTAGGTAAAAACCTCCATCTCTTAGTGATATTCTGTGTCACTTGAATTTGCTAATTTTAAGCTGAGCCGGAGATAATATAAAAAACAAAATCCAAGCCATTGTCATTTGAGAATGAATCCTGCGGAATGAGAAATATTTTGTAGGCAGGGCGGGTATCCTACCCGTCATTAAATCGCCCTTTTCCTGGCAAAATAATGGCGCCATATTGCATACCTGTGGCATGCCGTACCTGTGTTATAAAGCTACCCACATTATGTCCCTGATAGGGCTTGGTAGAAATGCAAACACGAGCGGACGCTCGCGCTAGTTATTTGTGAATGGTGAGCCCCTTGCACGCCTGAAACTCCACTCTGGGGAGGTTTGAATTCTATTTCATATCTTCATACCACTGCTCCGCGGTGGTATGCTACATAGACGCTCCGTGTCTGGTTTGAAAAGGGACTAGCAATAATAAGGGAACTTGGCTCCCGCTATATTCGGGAGCACAACACCCTCACAACATAATTTTGGAATGTTGAATGATGCATGATAAACGAGAAGAGACTACAGCTTTCGCAAACTCCGCGTAAACCTCTGGGTAACTCTGTGGTTAAATGGTACTGCTACATTATGATGTCAGCCATATTGTTGATAAGCTGTCCCTGCGGGACTTGGTAGAAATGCTAGCACGAGCGGACACGCCATATCTCTATACTACTTGCTTTGTTCGGGAGTACAACTCCCTCACAACATAGCGCTGGAGATAACCGTGAGACCGCACCGGAAATGCCCCGCCGGGGAGGTTGAATTCTACTTCAAATACTTATCATACCAGTTGAGCGCCCTCTGATGATAATCCGCGGTATGTTTCGGTTGATTTCTGACCCCATGCCCTTCGTGGGGATATAGCGCAACCTTGGTATCCACTCCCATACTTTTAAGCGCCATATACATCGAAATAGCCTGCTTCATCGGAACGTCATTATCCCACCGGCCATGCACAAATAAGGTGGGAGTTGTAGCTCCTACCACATATTTAAGCGGCGACCGATCCCAGGCCAGCTTGTAATTTTCGTATGGTTTGATGCCGCCCATATCACTTTCATACCAGAGAAACAGGTTCCCGCCCGACCACTGGGTGATTAAATCGCTGATGCCCGAAACAGAGACTGCCGCTTTAAAACGATTGGTATGCGTAATAATCCAGTTTGTCATATAGCCGCCATAACTAACGCCGCCAATCCCCAATCGATCCGTATCAATGTATTTAAAACGTCCCAAAGCGTAATCAAGCCCAAACATGATATCCCGGTAATCATCGCCCCCCAAATCGCCGACGACCTTATCCGAAAAAGCCTGTCCGCGGCCTGAGCTTCCCCTCGGGTTCAGAAACAGCACCGCATATCCCCTGGCCGCTTCCTCCTGGAATTTGCCCGATAACCGGTATCCATACTGCCCGTGAGGTCCGCCGTGAATATTTAAGATTAAGGGATACTTCTTTCCTTTTTGATAATTGTTGGGCTTCATTATCCAACCATCGATAGGCAATCCATCAAAACTCTTAAAGGTAAAATCTGTGGCACCGTTGATAGCAACCTGAGTGGTAAAATTCTGATTGAACGAAGTTAATTTCTCCTTGCCCGAACCATTAGTATTTACCTTATAAATTTCGTCGGGATGCGTAAAGTCGCCATAGACGTAATAGATTGCCCCACCGGCGGCAACCGCAAAGTCTCCTACTTGTCCCTGATCTTCTACAACAGGAGTGGTATTTCCTCCGTTGTCTGTAGATTTATATAACTCCACACGCCCCTTGTCCTGGATGGTGAAATATAAATTATCGTTCTCCCATTTATACTTGTTTGCCCAGCGATCAAGAGGTCCGGTAATGTTGTTTTTTGCATTTTCCTGAACCAACGTATCATTGGATACGGGAAGAGTAAACAGCTTCACCAGCTCGGCATCGGTTTCTTTACTTCGCCCGGCTCGCTGCCTGGCAAGGTAGGCAAGTTCCTTGCCATCAGGTCCCCACTTCACATTGCTTTCAGAGCCCACCGAGTGGGTCAGCTGGGTCTTCTGTCCCCCACCTGCCGGCAGCAGCATGATATCATTGTTGGCATTGCGATCATCGTGGCCGGTCTGGTTGGATACACAAGCGATATATTTGCCATCCGGCGACCAGGAAATGGAATAATAATCGAAATCACCGGAAGAAATTTTCTTCGGCTGACCGCCATCTACCGATATCGTAAACACATGGGTTCTGCGTTGATCGGAATAGAAATAAAAGGTCTTATACAGCATCCGGTCGATAATCATCACATCGTTGCCGGTCGGCAAAAAAGGAGGGTTAATATCGTTTTTAAAATGCTTTTTCCCGGCCGCGGTGTAAGCCAGGCGTTTTCCATCCGGCGACCAGCTTAACTTATTGGTTGACCATGAATGGTATAAATCCGCATTTGACTGCTCCATATTGGTTAATTTATGGGCGCCCGAACCATCGCGATTCATTATCCACAATCCTAGCCCGCCTTCATCAGCTTTAAAGTATGCAATCTGGCTGCCATCTGGTGACCAGCGCGGACTGGAAACCGAGCCATTCTCGCTCGTCAAACGCGTAGCTTTCCCATAGGCCTTCGACCACTTCCAAAGGCTGGAATAGCGGGCATTCTGATCCAACACAGTGCGAGAAACGACGAAGAGCAACTGAGCTCCATCGGGGGCCATCCGCAGACTGCTAATACTCTTGGCCCGAAAAGAATCTTTAACCTTCCAGGGTCTTTTATTCTGGGCCAGCCCTCCCACTGCATTCATTAAAAAGAAAACGATAAATAGTAACCATAGCCGAGTTGCTGAATTTTTCTTCATAACACTAATTTTAATATTTAAAGACGTTAAGAGAGAGCAAGCTTAATAAGTCATAGAATACTAACCGAATAACCCAAGGCATAAGTAACTTCAATTTGATACTATTGTCAATTGTAGGCATTAATCGGCTACTTAGTCTTCTTCGCTTTGCCATCTCGTAGGCGCATCATTTTTCGATAGACGGGATAGGCGATAAGCAAAGTAACAATCACAGCGCTAACCAAGATTATCGACTCGTCAATTAGATTAATTTGGAGCACTTTGGTTATGGCCTTGAATATATTGGTCACCCCTAAGATCACCGTGATAAAGATGACCACTCCTGTGAAGAAATTTAGAATATTAGAGTTAATATGATCAGCTTTTAATAAGCTGATATTATTTACCATCAGGAATAAGATGATAGCAACCAGCGGCAATATAATTCCGTTTAAGGCCTGTGCTAAAATGATGATAGGAATCGGCTGGGCTTTGTTAATGCCGAATGCCAGTCCTACGATAAGAACTGCGATCCATACAAAGCGAAAATACCTGCCTTCGTTTGACCAGGCAGACTTATTTTCTTCATTTGCCAATAAGCTCCGGGATGTAATAGCAGCAGCCAGCGGGGCCGTAATGGAAGAACTAAATCCCGCACAAAATAAGCCGATCCCAAAAAAGGTAGCCGCCCAGCTGCCAAGCTGATCCGAGAGCTGATTGGCCAGAGCCTGGAAGGTGAATGAGCCGCTGATTGAAGCCCCGACGACAAGTACGCCCATCGAAATGATCCCACCCAGACCAATGGCAATACCCAAATTAAGGCGCATATCTTTTAAGGACTGATCCGAAGCCAATCCCGATCCAAGAAAAATATTGTACGGTACTACGGTTGTGCCTACCAGAGCCAACACCAACATCTCAGAACCGTTTGGGAAATGGGGGATTATTCCGCTGGACAAAATGTCCAAAATAGGAGGTTTCATAATAATAGCAGTCGTCAGAAAACAGATCCCCATAAAGCCAACGATGATTCCCATAACCTTAGCAATCAGATCAATAGTGCCAAAGCCAAAGAGGATAAATGCCAGAACACCAATAACAATCGTCAGCCAATAATAGGGAATATTAAGTATCAGGGAAGCTCCCGCTATGGCTCCCAGGATATTGCCGGCTTCATAAGCCGTACATCCCAGCACGATAGCCAGCAGTATCAAATAAACGGCTGTCTTGCCCCACAGCTGATCATACCAATACTTGCGAATGGCTTCTCCCAGGTTGATGCCGGATACAGTAGTAATTCGGGAGCTTGCTTCCTGGAGGATGATACAGGCTATGGTAGAAAAGGTGAGTGCCCACAGAAGCGTATAACCAAAACTGGCCCCGGCTGATGCCGCCGTGGTGATCGTGCCCGGACCTATAAATGCAGCCGATAAAACCGACCAGAATAAAATATTCAATAATCGTTTTTTCATGATATCTATTTAAATGAACACTGCAATTTAAGTACCTTAGCTGTTAAACCGTTTTTTCACCAAAAGATGTAGGTTTAATCGGCCTTGCCATAGCCTCCTCCACCCGGCGTTTTCAGAATAAACCGGTCTCCTTTCTCCAAATCCCTCCCGTCAACCGATTGCAGCTTTTCTTTGCTACCATCTTTGTAGAAAACCCACTGCTCTCCTTTTTGGCCGGCTCGTCCTCCCTTCAGTCCATAAGGACCTTCGTCCCGGTGCTGGGTCAAAACTGTTAACCGAACTGGCGAAAGAAAGGTCATTTCACGTATAATACCGTTGCCACCTTTATGATTACCACCACCTCCGGACTCTTTCCTGATTGCATACCGATCAAGCCGGACGGGATAATTATGTTCCAGTATTTCAGGATCGGTTCCCCGTGTATTCGTCATATGATGATGGACGGCATCGGCTCCATCAAAATCAATACCTGCCCCGGTTCCTCCGCCTACCGTCTCGTAATAGCCAAAGCGGTCATTGCCGAATAATACGTTATTCATCGTACCCTGGCTACAGGCGATAATTTCAAATGGCTTTAAAAGCGTATCAACCAATCGTTGACTTACTTCTACATTGCCCCCAACCACGGCGGGGCACTCGGCAGGATCTTCTTTAAATACCGGATTTAACAAACAATTCGGCAAGATAATCTCGACCGGACTCAACAGCCCTTCATTTAAAGGCAGCGGCTCGTTGATCAGCAACCGCAGCACATACATAATCACACTATTAACGATAGCAGGCGTGGCATTTAGATTTTTCGGATGCACTCCCGAAGTGCCACTAAAATCGATCGTAATTTTCTTGTCTTTAACCTTCAATGAGGCATTCAATTTAGATCCATCATCCAAATATTCGGTGCTCTGATATTCTCCATTCGAAAGGTTACCCAGTGTATCCCGCATCTTTGATGCAGCATGTCTCCTGAGGGCATTCATATAATGACGGACCTCCTGCAAGCTATACTTTGCCACCATATTTTTAAGGCTGTTAACGCCTTTATGGTTAGCAGCGACCGCCGCCTGCAAATCGGCCATATTCTCTTCGATATCCCTCGAAGGATAAGGCCCTGATTTTAGCTTATTTCTTATTTCCTGCCACCGTTCCTCACCTTTTCGGATAAGATACATTGGCGGGATGACCACTCCTTCCTGGGATAGATTCGTAGCTTCCGGGGGCATAGATCCCGGATAGGCCCCGCCAATTTCTGCATGGTGTGCACGGCTTGCGGCATACCCTATCAATTGCTCATCATCGGTAAAAATAGGCGAAATAACGGTTACATCCGGCAAATGTGATCCACCGAAAGCCGGATGATTGGTAACCACCACATCCCCCGGCTGCATGTCTAAAGTATCCATTACACTTCTCACACATAAGCCCAAGGCCCCCAGGTGAACAGGGATATGAGGCGCGTTAACGACCAGCTCACCATCCGAGCTAAGTATAGCACAGGAAAAATCGAGTCGATCTTTTACATTTACCGATAGAGCCGTTCGCTGCAGCATCTCTCCCATTTCGGTAGCTATCGAGCTAAATCTGTTCGTGAACAATTCGAGACGCGCCGCTTCGGGTTGAATATTCTGTTCTTGTCCACTCACATCCTCTTTAAGTGTAAGTTCAATAGTTAAATTATCACACACTCTGGCCTCCCAGCCGGGTTCAACTACAATGGTGCTGTGAGGATCCAATATTAAAACAGGTCCTTTGACAACATTTCCCGGCCGCAGCTGCTCTCTGTCAAAGACCGGGGTTTTATAATATTCGCCGTTGAACCATATGTGCTTCTCAAATTGTGCAGAAGGAGTCGATCCGTCAGCCGTAACGACAATTTCATTTGATTCATCATGAACCGTGGAAGCGATTACCCGGATGGATTCTACTTCGATGTTACGATTTTCCACCCAATGACCATACCGCTTCTGGTATTTTGATTTAAATTGCTTTTCCAGATTGGCATTTTGCTTATACTCAATATCCAGCGAACTTTCTTGCCCTTTAAATCGCATTCGGACAATCTTTCTCCGGACTTCTATTGCTTCTTCGGTATTATTCCGGATTTTATTTCGGGCTTCCTCTTTTAAGGTCTCAACCAAATGATCGACTGATCCTTCTACCCCGTTTAAAGGCTTTAATAATTGCCGTTCTGCAAATTCCTCTCTCACCGCATTACCCAAGCCAGTTGCGCTTAACAAACCGGCCTCACTGGGAATTATCACATTATTTATATGTAGGTGTCGTGCAATGGCGCAGGCATGTTGCCCGCCAGCCCCGCCAAAAGAAACAAGGCCGTATTCCTGGGTATCATAGCCTTTTCGAATGGATATTTTCTTAATCGCATCCGCCATCCTTTCGTTGGCGATATTTAAGAAGCTCTGCAAGACAGCCTCTTTCGTCACTTTATCATCGGACGCGCTTTTGAGCGCACTCAATACTTCTTTAAGCTTCTCTCGTGCATTATCAATACTTACCGGGATATGAAAATTTCTTTTGTCCAGGCGACCTAACAGCAGGTTGATATCGGTAATCGTTAGCGGCCCGCCGGCCCCATAGCACGCCGGACCCGGATAAGCTCCGGCACTATCCGGACCAACACTAAGCTTGTGCCCATCAAAATGACATATAGAACCTCCTCCGGCTGCAACGGTCTCTATTGAAAGAGCGGGGGCAATCAGATGCGCATCTCCCACCCGGTGCTCGAAGACATACTCAAAATCATTATCGAAACGGGCTACATCGGTACTCGTTCCTCCCATATCGAACGATATGATTTTATCATAACCCAGCTTTTTTCCTTCTTTGGCAGCCCCTACAACACCCCCGGCCGGTCCACTTAGCAAGCTATCTTTGGGCTTAAACTGATCGGTTGGTTTTAAGCCGCCGGCACTGGTCATCACATATATTTGCCCGGGGATGGCAGCGCGAACCGAATCAAGATAACTCTGGATAATCGGCGTCAGGTAGGCATTGATCACCGAAGTTTGAGCACGGGGTAATATCTTAATGAATGAACTCATATCAGAAGAGATAGTGACATGATTCATCCCTTTATCCAACAGCCAATCTCGTATTTTTTTCTCATGGACATCATTTTTATAACTATGCATAAGAACAACGGCCCCAGATCGTATCCCCCTATCCAACAGCTGCCCGACCCCTTCTTCCATCCGATCAAGATCAATTGGGGATAGCACTTCGCCACCGGCATCGATTCGTTCCGGCACTTCAACGACCTGCGAGTATAATACGTCAGGCTTATCTATTTGAAGGACAAAAAGATCGGGGCGCTGCTGTGTGCCAATCTTCAATAAATCGCCGAAGCCTTCGGTAACAAAAAGGGCTGTAGGAACACCAGCGTTTTCGAGCAACGCATTGGTTCCTTTTGTGGTCGCCAGGTTTAAATTTATATTCGGCAATGTTTCTTCAAAAGTGGTGGAGGTAGCAAGGTGAGTAGCCAAAATAGGAGCCTCTTGATTACAAACCACTTCAAAGGAAGCCCCGATAATATCTTGGTCAGCAGATTCAATTTTATCTTCCAGCTCGATAACCGATTCACTTGCATCAAAACTGATTACCCTCGATGATATATCCGGTTGATGAAGTAAGCTGAATTCGAAACCATTGACAAAATCATCCGGCGCATCCCAGTCTTGCTGTACTCGGTACCATTTATTGCCTTTATTTTCTGCGATTTTACCCCTTAAGGCGCTGCTGCTTAAGACTTTTACTTTAATTCTTTGTCCATCCGGATTTACCGCTATACAATCCGTAAAGGTGCCTCCCGTGTCAACACTAATCGTCCATGCTTTGGCCATCAAATAAGTATGTTTCAATTACCATTCTTGCTAGTAAATGCCTGACTAATTATAGCTGCTTCTTTATTTCTCTTCAGGTGGTAATACAGGCCGTTTTCGGTATTCACTTCTTCTCACAAAAAATCCATCCTCATAATCGTGCTTTACCCTGCTTATACCATTGTAAAGATATTTCAAACACGCCGTTTCAAATGCTACCCCACCTTTAACATTCATTTGGAGCCATGATCCCTGGGCCGGTTCGTCAGGAAACTCCGAGACCGCCGAGAAATAGGTTATCTTGGGATTTATATGTTCGAAAGATCTCATCTTTCGTGGCTCTATCCCTTTCAAAGAGGAATATACCAACACATTGTTAATATAATTCTCAACATAAGTATCTTCTTTGGACCTGTATTTGTGATATCGCCGCTGCATTTCCTGATCCACTTTACGCATTTCAGGCAGAGCACTTACATCTGCCGTGATACTATCAATCAAAGCAAAAGAAGCTTTTTTAAACTCAGGATGATCTTCCTCCTTCAACCAACTGAATCCCGGGATAAAGAATCCTCTCGGTATCCAATAATTATTAGATCGGGCGCCCCGGTACCGGCTCTGTATCCAGGCCGTATATCCTGCGAAATATTGCACCCACTCATGCGTAGGATAGCCGTGCATATTCAGATAGACATCCGGCAACCATGAATTTAATATTACTCTTCTGACTTTAGCTTCCGGGTAACGCGGATCTTTTTTATTCTGGTCACGGGTCACATCAACACCCAGGGCCCCCAAATAGCCTAAGTGCCCCATATAAGTAGGATTCAAAAGATGATCTTTTACTGCCTGCCGGGCTCCATCCACATTGGTTATCGGATGCAGTACTATATTAACTTTATTTAAATATTTCTTATAGTCCGGATCGGTCAGCAATTTTTCGCCCAGGCGCAGGATGTGCGTGGTACTTGAAAACTCGTTGGCATGCTGGCGGCCCGAAACAAACAGCGTTGGTTTAAGGGCACTTAATTTAGCCTGAGACACATAATTCGATTTCTGAGGCGGCAACAAATCCATCGCAAAGACGTGCTGTCCTAAAAATGAAGTGGCGGCATAATATACATTAGCCTCAGGAAATGTATTCAGTTTGGCCATTATTGCATTACTTTCTGAAGGAGAAATCGGCATTGTATCCTGCACGAGTTCTTGTCCCCGGTATGTAAAATCGGCATCCAAAAGATGAGGCCGGTTGGTATTTTGTGGATTTTCCGATCTGCCCAAAGAGATAATAGAACTGTATTGCTTTTTGCCCTTTAAACTGTCTTTAAGCAAAAAATGAAAATCCAACCGGTTTACCTTATCGTAATTCAGATACTGCTGAAACATTCCATGCTGATGAAGGCCTTTCAGCTGATCCAGCATTCCCCGCATTCGTTCAACCGAAGAGAAGGTGTTATCTATTTCTCTTTCCGTGGCTCGTTTTTTAAAGTAATCATATGGATTATGAATGCTATCGACTTTAACATCGAACATGAGCTTCTCGATGTTATTTGCATTCTTCCGGACCCAGATACCGCGAAGTTTAGGAGCCGAAATATTTATATTAGGCAGTTCATACTCTTTGATAACAGGAGCTTTCCCTTTAGCCCGGTACGTCAACTTCACCTGGGGACGTGCCTGCTTTTTCCCAGTCAACGAAATCTCTGCCTTCCCAGGCTTTCCATCCACCGTAGTTAGATGATAGGGCAAAATGCGACCGGGATAACTCAATGACCCAACTCCATATCTGTTGCCAATCAGTCGGAAAAACAAGCGGGTTTCCCAGTATAAATCTTCCTGCAAAGCTTCCATGGGGGCAATCTGCTCTTTTAAAAATCCCAACTGGTAGTCAGGTTCGCTGAGCGCCAGCTTTATGTCAAAGCGATCAAAATAGGGAGCCAGCTCCGGAGAAGGATCTCCATCCTGGATATTCATTACATATTTTAGAAGCCTGTCTAAGGTGATATCCTGAAAATGATCCCAGAACTCTTCGATGTCCGTCTTTATTCGCTCGTCGGCGTAGGTCTTATTGTTGATCTGCGCCTTAATCCAGCCGGTAGTTACACGTACCGAATCGTATTTTGGGAATTGCTTAAAAAACGGCCTCACCACATACTTGGGATTAAAGGAGTCCTGAAACACGACTTCCCCCTGTGCATCAGATGCTTTGACTGTATAAACGGGATCTTTCTTAAAATTCGAATGGAACTTGATTAAGGAATCTGCCAACCCAAGCCTTTTAGAAAATTCAGCATCTATGGGATATAGCTCCTGCAGCCACCGTGTATCCGATTCAACTTGCTGCCATTTAATGCTTTTAGATTTCTTAAGATTGTAATAAGAAATATCAACATGGCTGATATTTTTATCTTTCAATTTCGGTATAACCTCTTCCTTTAGCCAGCTAAATCCCTGTTTATATGCACTTAAAACCTCCACATTAATATTCTTTTTACTGGCGCCCCGAGCTTTGAGTTTTGCATAAATCTGGTTTTTAAACTGTTCTCTTACTTCAGGCGGCTCACTCACGCGGATTAAAATTTTTCCCTTTGATTGTTGGTTGATATGGTTCAATACCTTGCTATTAAGTACGTCCCACGCATTATCTACCTCCCAGGGCATCGTGAAGTTTTCTTTAAAGACCGTATCGCCAACTCCAAAACCCGTGGTATGCGTCTTCACATTTAAATGGGGATCATCAACGCTTCCCAATTTAGTCTGTACGAGTTGCCTGATATAAGCTTCAAGCCCCTCAGGCGCTTTTTTTGCATCAAGCTCAACCGATAGCGAATCGATATTTTCGTCTTTTATACGGTCGAACCATGTTGACAATTTTGTCAAACCATTGGCCACTTGTCCCGCTCCATTAACTCCCTGGAAAAAACGTCGGACATCCGTCTCAACATCCTTTAGCCGGTATTCTCCCTTACCGTAATTCCATAAATAGGGCATGCGGTGGGAAATATAATCGGATATGGCACTTAGCCCTGCCCGATCATTCGCGCCGACCACCAATCCATTCTTATCATCTTTGGCATTTGGGATGAATTGAATGTATCCCTCATTAGACTGATCATCTAAATCATACACCTTGCTGCTGTCGCGCAGTCTTTGAGTATAGCTATTCTTTACGCCAAAAAAGATGGGGAATCCCAGTTTTTCGGGATGAGCATTTTCTCCTTCCAGGCGAACCAGCGGCAGTCTTACGCCGGGAGTTTCCAATCCAATTCTGGCTGCCACTTCCACGAGATCCTTCGCATCACTTTGTCCCGAATAATAAATATAGGAATCCATCTTATCGGCCAGTGAATCCCCGTTGGTATCTTGATACAATCCATGAATACTGTACAAATCGGATAAGGTGAAGTCGGGAGAATACGCAAATTTTTGATCACTGTTAATACTGGAATAAGCATTTTCATCATTATCCAACCGGATAGTTTTAGCCGTTTGGGATGAATCCTGAAGCCTAAAATCTACGCTAAATACATTTTCCCCGATTATGGGAAGTAACTCCTTTTGGTGTCCTATAATATACCGGGACAATCGATCTACCTCGTCATTCTTCAAACTGACCTCTATATCAGCTCTTTTAACCCCTGCTTTTTTTGCACTGATCGTGAGCCTATTAAGATGGATGTTACCAATAGTAAATTTATTTTCCTGAAATGTCTGCTGGAGCTGATTTAGCAACTCCCGGAAAGATTTTTCGTTCACCTTATAAACAGAAGGGAAGCGGGCACTCAGATAATCGGATACAGCTATTAAGCCCGTGGCATCATAACCATAAATAAAAAAGCCTCCTTTTTTAAAATGGTTATTGGGCGGAATATAAATAATTTGCCCTTCTCCCGCTGTTAAATCGGCATCAACTTCCCGATCCAAGTTAAAGCGGGAGATATTCTTCTTACCGATAATTATGACTGGCTCTGAAATGGCATTTTCTAAATCAGCTGAACTTGCCACCAGCCCATCTAAATCCATGGCCGAAGTTTCATAACCCAATCTTGCCGCAATATTAGAAGCCGCCACAATTTCTGATGAGCCAGGATTATCAGACAATACAAATTTAACATCTACGCCATCTATTACACTATCCTTATTAAAATCCTTAAGGATATATCCCCTGTCAAACAAATCTGTTAAGTCTTTATCATTCCCCGGCCCCTGACCAAAAAGAGTTGAAAAACTAGTCAATAAAAATAGCAGAGCAATAGTGAATACTTTTAGTGGCTTCATAGTCCTTATTTTTATTAAAGCTCAATTGTAGAGAACTTTGCAAAACCGACCTTATTGATCAATCTCTGCATTTTCGTGACTTCGAAATCCTCACTTATACGTAATAAGCTCCGGTTTCGAATTCACTCATGCTTTGATCTTGAACAAAATTCCTGGTTTTTCAAAGGCCTCTTGTAGTAATAAGCACGTCTTATTTATCCCACCAGGCCGGTGTTGTTAATTTATCACCGCCCGACATATTGGCAACGGCCTCGAATCCAAACTTCGTTATAGGATATAAAATTTACTGATTTGACGGTAATAAAGGTCTTATCTTCCGATATCCCAACCTTCTTTGCAAAATGTTACTCAATTTTACTGTTTTTCGACGAAAATCTTTAATGGGAGAAGCGGAGTCTCCTTAGATGCAAGGTCTGTAATAGTGGTTACTCTCACAATCCGGGGAACCAAAAGAGATAATCAAGAACTATAATTTGCAGGATTTATGTGGCAGGCAGGATAAAATCTCCCCCCTCGTCGCACAAGACCCCGATATTGATCGGGGCTGGCATACAAATCCAAAACAACCACAGCACATACAAATCCCGGTGTCTGCAGAGACGATCATTTCAATAATAACCGATCAGCTGAAGGCTAATACTTTATAGGCTGCCTTTTTTGTGGAACCGTATTTTCAATAAACTGTCGAATGTCATTATTCCCCTTGATCATCTGCTTGTTACGCACATAGAGCATGTGTCCGCTTTTATAGGA
>Ga0209918_1000565_pt1 | contig 23817 bp, 16 predicted proteins | sample SalPonD_shore_MG_FD_185712 | JGI IMG/M metagenome (GOLD analysis project Ga0209918, IMG submission 185712) | Salt pond soil microbial communities from South San Francisco under conditions of wetland restoration - Salt Pond MetaG... | ecosystem: Environmental > Aquatic > Marine > Intertidal zone...
CCCTCGCGTGCCGTCCGCGATCCGGGTCCAGTGCGCCCCGTAGTCGGTGGTCCGGTACACGTAGGGCGTGAAGTCGTCCAGCCGGTAGCGGTAGGCCGTCACGTACGCCTTCCCGGCGCGGTGCGGGGAGACCTCGATCGCGTTCACGGTGCTGAACTTCGGGAGCCCGGACGGCGTGATCTCCGTCCAGGTCCCACCCTCGTCCCGGGTGATCCACACGCGACCGTCGTCGGTCCCCGCCCACAGGGTCGAGTCCTCGTGGGGCGAGGGCGTGAGCGCGAAGATCGTCCCGTAGACCTCGACCCCCGTGAGGTCCCGGGTGATGGTCGGGGAGGGGAAGGCCAGCCGGGCGCTGTCCGCGTAGGTGAGGTCCGGGCTGATGACCGTCCACGACTGCCCGCCGTCGTCGCTCCGGTGGACCACCTGGGAGGTGTGGTAGAGGACGTCCGGGTGCTGCGGGTCGAGCACGATCGGGCTGTTCCACTGGAACCGGTACTCCAGGGCCGCCGACGACTGCCCCTCCTGCGCCTGCGCGTAGGGGATCACCTGCCGCCGGAGCCCGGTCGCCATGTCGTAGCGGTCCAGCTCCCCGTGGTAGCAGCCGGAGTACACGACGTCCCCGTGCACGGCGATGTGGCCGCTCTCGCAGCCTCCCACCTCCCGCCACAGGCCCTGCGGCGTCGCGCCGCGCGGGGCCCAGGCCGGCACGCTGATCGTGGAGTTGTCCTGCTGGGCGCCGTACAGCCGGTAGGGGAAGCGGTCGTCGGTCGTCACCCGGTAGAACTGCGCGGTGGGCTGGTTGTCGAGCGTGGACCAGGTGTCGCCGCCGTCCAGGGTGACCGTGGCCCCGCCGTCGTTCCCCTCGACCATGATCTCGGGGCGGCGCGGGTCGATCCACAGGGCGTGGTTGTCACCGTGGGGCGTCGAGACCGTCTCCCACGTGCGCCCCCCGTCGACCGACTCGTAGAAGCGGAAGCCGGTGACGTAGACCGTGTTGGGATCGGTCGGATGCGCGAAGATGTGGTGGAAGTAGTACGGGCGCTGCTGCAGCCGCGGGTCCGTCCCCACCTTCTTCCAGGTCTTCCCGGCATCGTCGGAGCGGTGCACGGCGCCCTCGGGCCGGGGCGCCTCCACGATGGCGTACACGCGGTCCGGCTCCGAGCGCGACACGTCGACCGTGATCTTCCCGACGCGGCCGGAGGGCAGGCCCCCGGCGAGCTTCGTCCAGTGCTCGCCGCCGTCGGTGGTCTTCCAGATCCCTCCCTCGCGGTTTCCCGACAGGAGGGCCCAGGGCTTCCGCACCACGGCCCAGGAGCCGGCGTACAGGACGTCCGGGTCCGAGGGGTCCATGGCCAGCGAGACGACTCCCGTGGAGTCGGAGATGAACAGCACCTTCTTCCACGACTTCCCGCCGTCGTCGGTCCGGAACACGCCCCGCGTCGGGTTCGGGCCGAAGGCGTGGCCGAGCACGGCCACGAACGCGCGGTCCGGGTCCGCCGGGTCGACCTCGATGTCACCGACCTGTCCGGCGTCGGGCAGGCCCGCGAAGCTCCAGGTCCTGCCGCCATCGGTCGAGCGGTAGAGCCCGCGGCCCGCGGACGCGTTCCCCCGGATGTCCACCTCGCCGGTCCCGACCCAGACCACCTCGGGGTCCGAGGGGGCCACGGCGATGGCTCCGATCGAGCCGGCCGCGAACGCGCCGTCGGAGACCGGCTTCCAGGTCGTCCCGGCGTCGGTGGTCTTCCATACGCCTCCACCGGTGGCGCCCATATAGAACGTGAAGGGCCGGTCGGGATGGCCCGCCACCGCCTCCACCCGGCCTCCCCGCGCCGGGCCGACCATGCGGTAGCGGAGCCCGCCGTAGAGCGCCGTGTCGCGGAGGATCCGGCCGGCCGGCCGCGGATCGGGCGCGCCGCCCCGGTCCGGGCGGGCCTGGGCGGCCAGCGGAGGCGCGGCGGCCGCCACGGCGGCGGCGGCGCCGAGGGCCAGGAGGGCGCGGGAAGCGCGCGGGATCCGGGTCCGATATCGTTCGCTCATGGGCCGTCCTTCCGACCAGGGGCTCGTGCGCGCTCCGTCGGCGCGAAGCCTGCAGCCTGCCGATGGGCCGCGGTCCGGGCCCCGGAGCCGTTGCGACAGCCCACGATACCGACGGGCCCGGGACGGCACAAACATCGGCGGGACGGCGCCGGGAGGGCGACACACGAGGGAGGACGCGTGAGGGAGGACGCATGAGGATCGTCGTGACGGGCGAGACGGAGATCGTGGTCGGGCCCGCGCCGCACCTGGAGATCGAGGAGGAGGGCGACGCCCACTTCAGCCCGCTCCACATGCTGGCCGCGTCCCTGGCCACCTGCACGGTGGCCGCCCTGGCCAGCTGGGCCGACGCGGTGGGCCTGGAGCTCGAGGGCCTCGAGCTCCGGCTGCGCTGGACCTACGTCGAGAAGCCCTACCGCGTGGGGGAGTACGGCATGGACATCACCTGGCCGGCCCTCCCGGAGGAGCGCCTCGACCGCGCGCGGCGGGTGGCCGAGGCCTGCACCGTACACCACACCCTGACCCATCCCCCGGCCATCGAGATCGGGTTCGGGGACTGAAGGCGGGAGCGGAGGTGGCCCGGACGGCGGCGTCCCCCCCGGGGCCCCACCTCCTCTCGCGACGCTCTTCAACTCCAGTTGAAGAGGGTCTTCCGGACGGGCTCCTGCTCCCCCTCAGCGGCTCCCCCCGCCCCCGCTCGCCCGCAGGAAGATCACGCCGCCCACGACCGAGATGAGAGCGAGCGTGAACCACTGGATCGCGTAGGAGAGGTGGGGTCCGTTCCCGAGCTCGGGGAGCGCGATCCGCACGGGATAGCCGCCCGGCGGCGCCGAGTCGGTGACCTGTGCGTACAGGTCGGCCACGGGATAGGGGAGGAGCGCGGCCAGCCGCCCGGGATCCACGTGCGCGACCACCGGGTGCGGGCCGTCGGGCCCCTGAATCGTGTCGATCCGCAGCTCCTCGGCGGGATGGCCGGGAAGGAGGAGCGCGGAGACCTCCCGAAAGGTCGCGGCCGACGCCGTGTCCGCGCCCTCCGCGCCCTCCGCCCCCTCCCCGGGCCGCCCGACGGAGAGCCGGGCGTGGAACGCGTCGCCCGAGGGGAGCCAGCCCCGGAGGACGAGCACGGCCGCCGAGTCCCCGCCGCTCCGCACCAGGAGCGGGGTGAGGAGGTAGACGCCCGGCGCCCCCGTCCACGACCGGTCCCGGATCACGATCTCGCGCCCGTAGTCGTAGCGTCCGGCGAGCAGGGCCTTCCGCCACGCCAGCGTGTCGCGCCGGGCGGAGTCGGGGCGCGCGCCGCCCGCCGGGCCCCGGGTGCCGGCGGCTCCGCCCGCGGCGCCGGGCGTCCGCGCCATGGGCAGATCCGCCGGCCCCAGCTCCCCGGGGATGCGGAGCGGCGGCAGGTCCCTCCGGGCCACCTGCCGGGCGTTCGCGGTCTTCCGCTCCGAGAGCCTGTGCAGCTGCCAGATGCCGAGCCTCGTGAAGATCGCCGTCACGACGACGACGGTGACCACGAAGATCCAGCGAGCGGTGCGGCTCATCCTGCGTCTCGTCCGTCCATCGGGCCGGAAGGTCGACCGCCGGCCCGGCCGGTGCAAGCCGGTCTTGTGGCGCGCGACCCGCGGCGCGCACCTTGTCCCGTACGCGCCGGCGTCGCCCGGCGGCCCGTGACTCCAGCTCCCGCGCCCCGTGGACGATTCCCAGGCCTACGAGATCCTCCGGAAGCTGTCCTCGCCGATCGTCGCCCTCACGTGCCGGAAGGGGGCGAAGATGAACGGCATGATCGCCAACAGCGCCGTGCGCGCCTCGATCGTGCCGGGCGACCAGCGGGTGGCCCTGTACGTGTTCAAGCGTCACCTGACCCACCGGATCCTGGCGGAGACCGGCCGCTTCGTCCTCCATCTCCTCTCGCGGGAGCAGTGGGACGAGATCTGGGCGCTGGGCTTCCAGTCGGGCCGGGACGCCGAGAAGCTCGAGGGCCTGGTCCACCGGGAGAGCGAGGAGACGGGCCTCCCGATCCTGACGCGCTCGTATGCGTGGATGGAGTGCCGGGTGGCCAACGTGATGGACGCCGGCGCCTCGACCTTCTTCATGGGGGACGTGGTCCGCGTCGATCGGGGGACCGGCCGGGAGGTCATGGACAGCGAGTTCTTCCGCGAGAACATGCCGGAGGCCTGGCGCGGGCCCTACCTGGAGAACCTGGAGGCGGTCCAGGCGTGGGCGGCCGCCAACGAGCCGGCCCTCGACGACCGGCCGTGGCGGGTGCTCCGGGAGCGGGCCCGCCAGGCCCGCGAGGCGCGGGATCGCGGCTGACCGACCGGTGGGAGGGAGCGGCCGGGAGGCGCGTCCGACCGTGCTCCTGGTCGGCCTGGGTCACCTGGGCCGGCCCGTCCTCGACCTCCTGGCGGCGAGCCCGTGGCTGGGCCGGGTGGTGGCGTGCCGACGGAGCCGCGCGGCGGGGGAGGCGGCCTGCCGCATGGCCCGCCTCTCGGGCCTCGCGCTCGGGGACGGCGCCCCGGAGGTCGAGTTCGCGCAGCTCGATGTCGCGGATGCGGCCCGCACGGCGGAGCTCGTGGAGCGCGTCCGCCCCGACCTCGTGCTCCACACCGCCAGCCTCCAGACGTGGTGGTGGACCGGCCTCCTCCCCGAGGAGGCGGCCCGCCCGCTCCGGGGGATCGGCTTCGGCGCCTGGCTCCCCCTCCACCTCCCGGTGACGCTCGCCCTCATGCGGTCGCTGGCCGGGGCGGGCTGGGACGGCCCGGTGCTGTCCGCCCCGTTCCCCGACGTCACCGGCCCGATCCTGGAGCGCCTCGGCCTCGCGCCGACGTCGGGCGTCGGGAACGTGGCCGAGATCGTCCCCAAGCTCCGGCACCTGGCGGGGGCGCGCCTGGGGGTCCCCCCCGCGGACGTCGAGGTGACGCTGGTCGGCCACCACGCGCTCCTCGGGACGTCGCTCGGGCGAGAGGCGCGGCCGCCGGCCGGCGAGGTGCCGCCGCACCACCTCCGGATCCGGGCCGCGGGCGAGGACGTGACCGACAGGGTGGACGCGGAGTCCCTCCTCGTCGAGCCCTGGCCCCTGCCGGGCGGCGCCGCGTGGGGACGGCTCACGGCCGCCTGCACCCTCCGCCTGGTCCGCGCGGTGCTCTCCCCCGGGACGACGCGGCTCCACGCCCCCTCGCCCGGCGGGCTCCCCGGCGGCTATCCGGTCCTGGCCGGGGACGGGGAGGTCCGCCCGGCGCCGATCGAGGGGCTGTCGCTGGAGGAGGCGGTGGAGCTCAACCGGCGCTCGCACCGCTTCGACGGGATCGACGCCATCGAGCCGGACGGCACGGTCGTCCTCACCGACGGGGCGGCCGGGGCCCTCCGGGACACGCTGGGCTTCGAGTGCCCGCGCGTCCGCCCCGACGAGGCCGCCGACCTCGGGCGCGAGCTGGCGGAGCGCTTCCGGGCGTACGCGGCGCGGCACGGCGTGGAGCTTCCCGGGCGGGCGTCCGGCCGCGACGTGGACGCCGCGGCCGGCGGCCGGCCCGCCGGCGCCGGAGCGGAGGCCTGATGCGCGGGCTCGAGGGGAAGGGCGTCCTCGTCACGGGAGGCGCGAGCGGGATCGGCGCCGCCACGGCCGCCCGATTCCTGGAGGAGGGATGCCGCGTGGCCGTCCTGGACCGGGACGAAGTGGCGCGCGCGCGCGTGCTGGACGAGATGCCCGGCCTCGCCTCCTACCTGGTGGCCGACGTCCGCGACCGTTCGGCCGTGGAAGCGGCGGTGGACGGGGCGGAGCACGCGCTGGCCGCCGCGGCGCGCAGGCCGTCCGTGACGGCCGGCCCCGGGCCGACGGTCGGCATCGATGTCCTCGTCAACAACGCCGGGATCAGCGTCCGTCACCCCTTCCTCGAGATCACGCCCGAGGAGTGGGAGGAGGTCCTGGCCGTGAACCTCACCGGCGCCTTCCACGTGGCGCAGGCCGTGGCCCGCCGCATGGCGGGGCGGGGAGGGGGCGTCATCCTGAACACCGCCTCCACGAACGCCCTCACCGGCTACCCGCTGTACGCCGACTACAACGCCTCCAAGGCCGGCCTCGTCGCCCTCACGCGCAGCATGGCTCTCGAGCTGGCCCCGGAGATCCGGGTGGCCGCCGTCGCGCCCGGCTACGTCCTCACCCCCATGCAGCGCGCCGAGTACACGGACGAGATGCTGGAGGAGGTCGAGGCGAAGATCCCGCTCGGCCGGCACGCGCGCCCGGACGAGGTGGCCGCCCTCTTCGCCTTCCTCGCCTCCGACGAGGCGGCGTTCGTCAGCGGCCAGGTCTACACGATCGACGGCGGCGAGACGGCGGGCGGGCTCGCGAGCCGCTGAGGCCGGCCGGGCCGCCCGCTGGGGCGGATCGGGACCCCCGGGGAGGTGGCGCGCGCGATCGTCTTCCTGGCAGGGGAGGGCGCCTCGTTCGTGACGGGCGCCTGCCTCACGGTGGACGGCGGAGGGCTGGCGGGGGCTGACCGGCCGGTGGGAGGCCGCCCTCGCGGGCGGCCTCCGGAGCCGGGAGAGAACGGGGTCAGTCGTTGGTGGTCTTGCCGACCCAATTGATGTGGTAGGGCCCCTTGCCGTGCACCTGGAGGATCGTCTCGCCGTCCGTCCAGCCGAAGACGGGCGTACGGGGCGGGATCATCAGGTAGCTGCCGGCCCCCAGGGTCGTGGTGGCGGCGCGGTTCGCCTGCTCGCCGAATCCCATGTGGAAGGTCCCCTGGAGCACCGTGACGAACCGGCGCTTGGGGAAGGTGTTGGGCGCGAGCTCGTAGCCGGCCGGGAAGTCGAGGCGGTACGTGTACTCGCCCTCTCCGCCGCCGCTGGCGTCGCCGACGATGTACGCCAGCTTCACGCCGGGCATGGAGGGCGCCTCCAGCCACGACAGGTCGGTCGGGGTGAAGACGTACTCACCGATGACTTCGGCGCGCTGGGCGTCGGTCATGTCCACGAGGCGGATGGGGGTCTTCCGGCCCTGCCCCGCCAGGGTCGTCGGAAGAAGCCCCGCGACCGCGACGAGGGCCAGCAGGGTCCAGCGGAGGTGGGTCGGGGTGCGTGACAGCGTCGAGATGCGTGACAGCATCGAGTCTCCTTCGGGCCGGGCCCGAAGCAGGAAGCGCGACCGTTACTCCACGCCGATCCGGGATCCCGGTAGCGCGGCGGCCGCGTCAAACCACGATTAGAACCGCAAAACGAATGCCCGTACCGCCGGATCCCGGCCGCGCCGCGACCGCCGCGGCCCTGGCATCGCCCCGACGCCCCTGGTTCGCTACCCTAGGAGGCCGCGCCGGGGTGGCGGAACTGGCAAACGCGGGGGACTTAAAATCCCCTGGGCTTCGGCCCTTCCGGGTTCGACTCCCGGCCCCGGCATTTCCCTACCAGACGCGCCCGCCCTTCGATCCGGTTCCCCGCCGGGCACGGGGCCGGACCGGGAGGATCCGCGTGGCGGATGCAACCGCGCCTGCCCCTCGAGCGTTGTGATGCAGGAGGAGCGTCGAATCCGATGCTCGTTCCGGGTGGGCGTGCATCGCTTGCCGCGCGGTCGCCCACCGCCGAAGACGCGGCCGGGAGGGCGGAACGTCATGGAGACGAAACACTCGTTTGCTGGCAGCTCGCGCCCGTACGCGGCGGCCTGCCTGGGCTTCGCGCTCGCCGCCGCGGCCTGCGGCGGCTCCACCGGACCCGGATCCACGGGAACGGGCGTCACGTTCGATCTCGGCAACGAGTCTTTCGCTGCCGCGGGTGACCTCGTCTTCGGCATCGAGGGACGTCCGGGCCCGGACGAGGAGTGGGCGGTGGCGGCCGACCCCGATTCGGTGGGCGGGATCGTCGTCACGGCCTTCCGGCCGTCCGGGACGTTCGGCGAGGGGGACCTGTTCGTGCTGCAGCTGCAGCCCGCGCACACCGGGACGTTCGCGCCCTGTGGGCCCGACGAACCCTGCCGCGGGCGGCTGTTCCGCGGCTGGAGCCCCGATACGAACGCCTACGGCAGCTGGTTCGAGGTCACCTCCGGCACCGTCGACGTCCAGACGCTGACCTCGAGCCGGATCCGCGGGACGTTCAGCTTCACCCTGCGGAGCGACGGGGGATCGGGCGACGTCACACTCACGATCGGCAACGGAACGTTCGATGTCGCGGTCGACGAGCGGGCGGGCGGCTTCGTGTGCGGCCTGCCGTCCTCGGACGCGTGTCTGCCGTAGACGCCGGCGCCTCCCCTTGCCCCTCGCGCGCGTTCGCGTATCGTGGGGGTGGAGCGCCGCCGGGCCGGACCGGCGGCGGCGAGAGACCGCTCCGGCCCTTCCCATCCTCACATGGAGATGTCCCATGAAGCGCACGCTCCTCTGCGGCCTGGCCGCGATCCTCGTTCCCGGCGCGCTGGCGGCCCAGCAGCCGGCCGCCTCCTCGTCGTCGTCGTCCAGCCCCACCACGGAGGCCGCCCGGCGGATGAGCTCCCACTTCGGCAAGCTCCTCACCGCCTCGGCCGACGAGGTCCCCGCCGACAAGCTCTCCTACAAGCCGACCGACGCGCAGATGACGTTCGGCCATGTGTGGGCCCACCTGGCCAGCGCCAACTTCCACATCTGCTCGGCCATCGGCGGCACGGCGGCGCCCGATCAGCCCAAGCACGACGGGACCGAGGCCAAAGACGTGCTCGTGAAGTCGCTGAAGGACTCCTTCGCCTACTGCGACAAGATCCTGGGCCAGACCGACGACAGCGCGCTGGGCGAGCAGATCGACCTGGGCTTCATGAAGGGCACCCGGGCGCTGGCCATGTTCATCTACGTGGAGGACCTGGCGGACCACTACAGCCAGGTGGCCAACTACATGCGGCTGAACGACATGCTGCCGCCCAGCGCCAGGAACGGCGGCGAGGGCGAGGGAGAGTAGCCCCGCGCCGCTCCGGGCCGCCCCCGGCCCGGCCGTCGGGCCTCAGCGCCGGGGGCGCGCCGGCTCCCGCGCCCGCTCCCCGCTGGCGCAGCTCACGGGCACGGCGACGGCCCGCGCGCTGAGGTCGCGGCCCCGGCCGTCGGCGGTCCGCTCGGTCGCCCGGACGCTCCCCACCAGGGTGTCGCCCGAGGGCCGGAGGGCGGCGCCGGCCCTGGCGTCCTTCTCCGTCCACAGCACCCACAGGGTGTCGCGCCGGACGAGCCACCGCAGGGAGCGGTCGGCGCGCCCGGTGTCCGCCCCCGCCGCCGCCGCCCGGTAGCTGGGGAGGATCCTTCCCCACTCGTCCACCGAATCCGGGAGGAGCATGAGGGTGCGCGGCGGCGCGAGGGCACCGGTCGGGGCGCCCTCCTCCCCGGGAGAGCGCTGTCCTGCCGGGACGTCGACCCCGCCCCACGCGCCGTAGCGGAGCGTCCAGCATCCCACCAGCCGCCAGGGGTTGAGGGAGGGCGGCTCGGGAGCGGGCTCCGGAGCGGAGACGATCGGGCCGAGCACGACGAGCGCCGCGACGGCCGCCGCGGCCAGGGCCAGGAGAAGGAGGTTGCGCCGCATCGGCCGCAACGTAGAAGCTCCCCGACGCATCGATCAAGACGCCGGGAGCTCCGCCACCCCCTCACCGCGAGGTAGCCCATGCACTTCCGCCCGCCGACGCGCCCCTCCCGCCTGCTCCGCCTCGCGCTGGCCGCCCTCCTCCCGGCGGGCGGCCTCCTGGCCGCGGCCGGCCGCGCCGACGCCAGGGTGGTCCGGGTCGTGGTGACGAGCCGCGACACGGTCCTGGGCGGCCGTGCGTTCGGGGACGCCGGCGCGTACGAGAAGATCACGGGGCGCGTCTATTTCGCCTTCGATCCCTCGAACCCGGCGGACGCGAGGATCGCCGACATCGCGCTCGCCCCCCGGGACGCCGACGGCCGGGTCACGGCGTGGGCCAACTTCATGGTCCTCCAGCCGCTCGACCCGGCGCGCCGGAGCGGGGTCTCCCTCCTCGAGGTCTCGAACCGGGGCGGGAAGGCGGCCCTCTCCTACTTCGACCGCGCGGCCGGGAGCCTGGACCCCTCGAAGGAGCGCGACTTCGGGGACGGCTTCCTCCTCCGCCGCGGCTACACGCTGGTGTGGGTGGGCTGGGAGTTCGACGTGCCGCCCGAGCCGGCCGCCCTCCTCCGCCTGCACGTCCCGGCCGCCCGGAACCCGGACGGCTCGGCGCTCCGGGGGAGGGTGCGGAGCGACTGGGTGGTCGAGCGCCCGACGCGGACGCTGGCGGTGGGCCACCGGGGCCAGGTCGGCTATCCGGTCACCGACACGGCCACGCGCGAGGCGTACCTCACGGTCCGCGACGACCGCGAGGCCCCGCGCCGCCTCGTGCCTCGCCCGGAGTGGACGTTCGCGCGCGAGACGGAGGACGGCCGCGTGGTCGGGGACCGGACGCACATCCACATGCCCGCGGGCTTCACGCCGGGGAAGATCTACGAGCTGGTCTACCCGTCCGAGGACCCGCCCGTGGTGGGCCTCGGCCCGGCCGCCGTGCGCGACATGATGGCCTACCAGAAGTACGACCCGAAGAGCCTGTTCCCCGCGAAGTGGGGGATCGCCGAGGGCATCTCGCAGACGGGCCGCTTCCTCCGCCACTTCCTCTACGAGGGCTTCAACACGGACGAGGAGGGCCGGAAGGTCTTCGACGGGATCTTCGCGATGGCGGCCGGGGCGGGGCGCGGGAGCTTCGACCACCGCTTCGCCCAGCCCTCCCGGGACGCGCACCGGTTCTCGGCCTTCTTCTACCCGACCGACATCTTCCCCTTCACGGGCCGGGTCGAGCGCGACCCGGTGACGGGCCGCGAGGACGGCCTCCTGGCGCACACGCCCGCGGAGGACCTCCCGAAGGTGTTCTACACGAACTCGGGCTACGAGTACTGGGGCCGCGCCGCCTCGCTCATCCACACGAGCCCCGACGGCTCGGCGGACGTCCCGCCCCTCCCGGACGTCCGCATCTACCACTTCGCGGGCGGGCAGCACTTCGTGGACCGCTTCCCGCCGGGGACGGACGACTTCCCCGAGGCGCCGCGCGGCCCGGTCGGGGCGCCGGGCGGGCCGGCGGCGTGGCGCGGGGACCCGCTCGACTACCACCCGAACCTCCGCGCCCTCCTGGTCCGCCTCACCGACTGGATCGTGGACGGCCGCGAGCCTCCCCCCTCCGCGATCCCCCGCCTCGCCGACGGGACCCTGGTCACGGTGGAGGAGGCGGCGAAGGCGTTCCCCGACCTTCCGGGCGTCGGCTTCCCGAGGGTGACCCAGGTGGCCTACCGGGCCGACTACGGGCCGCGCTGGGAGGAGGGGATCGTGGACTTCCAGCCGCCCCGGCTCGGGCCCGCCTTCCCGGCGCTCGTCCCGGTCGCCGACTCCCTCGGGAACGAGCGCGACGGGATCCGGAACGTGGAGGTACGCGTGCCGCTGGCCACGTACGCGCCCTGGAGCCTGCGGACCGGGATGCCCGGCCCCGAGGACGAGCTGGCCGACTTCCGCGGCACCTTCATCCCGCTCCCGTGGGACGAGGCCGAAAAGGCGAGGACCGGGGATCCGCGGCCCGCGGTGACGACGCTGTACGGCTCGCGCGCCGCCTACATGAAGCGCGCGGCGGCCGCGGCGGACTCGCTCATCGGGGAGGGCTTCCTCCTCCCCGGGGACTCGGCGCGGGTGGTCGAGCGCGCCGGCGAGATCTGGGACTGGAGCGCGGCGAGGGCGGGAGGGGCGTCTTCGGCGCCCTGAGCGAGGCGTCGCTCACGCCGTGACGGAGACGCCCGCCCTGCCCGCGACCGAGTCCAGAGACAGGAAGGCCTGCACCAGATCGGGGTCGAACTGGGTCCCCGCGCCGTCCCCGATGTAGTCGATCGCCTCCTCCGCCGTCCAGGCGGGCTTGTAGACCCGGGTGTGGGTCAGCGAGTCGAACACGTCCGCCAGCGCCACGATCCTGGCCCGCAGCGGAATGGCCGCCCGCACCAGGCCCTGCGGATAGCCGGACCCGTCCCACCTCTCGTGGTGGGAGAGGGCGATCTCCTCGGCGGCGCGCAGGGAGGGGAAGCGGCTCCCGGAGAGGATCTCCGCGCCGATCCTCGCGTGCGTCTTCATGATCTCGAACTCCTCCTCGTCCAGCGGCCCCGGCTTGAGGAGGATGGAGTCGTGGATCCCGATCTTGCCCACGTCGTGGAGGGGCGCCGCCCGCCGCACCAGACGGGTCTCCTCCTCGGAGAGCCCGATCGTGCGCCCGAGGTCGGCGGCCATGCGGCCCACCCGCCGCGTGTGCTCGCCCGTGTCGTCGTCCCGCCACTCGGCGGCCAGCGCCAGGCGCTCGAGGATCTCGAGCCTCGCCTCCTCCAGGTCGGCGGTCCGCTCGCGAACGCGCTCCTCGAGCCGCTCGTTCTGACGCCGGAGCTCCAGGTAGAGGAACCGCGTCTCGAGCAGGTTGACCACGCGAAGCCGGATCTCCGACGGACTGAAGGGCTTGGTGAGGAAGTCCCGCGCCCCGCGGCTCAGGGCCCGGCGCTTCGCCTCCCGGCTGCGGTCGGCGGTGACGACCAGAACCGGGCGGAGCTCGAAGTCCTCGAGGTCCTCGGCCAGGGCGTCCAGGAGGCCCAGGCCGTCCAGCTCGGGCATGAGGAGGTCCAGGACGAGGAGGTCGGGGGGCTCGGCGCGGCACATCTCGAGGGCCTCGAGCGGGCGGGTGGTCGTGCACAGGTTGGTGTACCCCTCGCGCCCGAGGACGTCGGCCAGCAGGTCCAGGTTCTCCCGCTCGTCGTCGACCATGACGATGCGGGCCCCGGTCAGCCGGCCCCGGGGCAGCGGACGGCTTCGGACTCCGGACGCGGGCTCGCGGCCGTTCGTCCGGCCGTTCCCGTTCCCACTCACGGTACCATCACCATCGCGGCCTCCTCTCCGGGCGACGTGTCGCGCCTCGCGAGCCCCTTCGGGCTCGCGGACGGACGTAGCATAGGAAGCCAGCGCCGTGCCTCGGCGTGAGGGAGACGAGGATCCGACGGCGCGCGGGGACTCCGCCCGGGGTAAGGCTCGCGCATTCCACCGGTTAGCCCGCCCGCCGCGCTCCGCGACCCGGGGCGCCCCCTCCGCTCCGCTCGCCGGAAGCCGCGGTGGCCTACGTTGCAGGGTCCGCGGTTCATCGCGGATCGCAAGGGGGGCGCGGGGGGAAGCACGCCCCCGGCGGGGAGGGACGCCCCCCGGCTTCCGCTCTTGCCCCGGGCGTCAGAATTGGGTACATGATGCCACTATTGTATACAGATAAGTATGCATCCGCGGGGGACGCACCGCGGACCGAACCCCCATGGGTGACGGCCCGGGTCCGCCCCGCGCGGAACGGCTCACGGCCCGAGGAGGCAATCCGGATGCGACGGCTCACGGCAGCTGCAGCCCTGCTCGTCATCGGAATCGGCGTGGCTCCGGCCGCGGTCCTGGCCCAGGGCGCGGAGGAAGCGGCGCCGGCTCGGGCCAGGCCCGGGCCGACCGACACCGTCGAGCTGGCCGCGTTCCTGGACGGCCTCATGTCCGCGGAGATGAAGGAGCACCACGTCGTCGGCGCCACGGTGGCGGTGGTCCGCGACGGGAAGCTGATGTACTCGAAGGGCTACGGCTGGGCGGACTTCGAGAAGCGCGTCCCGGTGGATCCCGCGACCACCCTCTTCCGCATCGGCTCGATCACCAAGCTGTTCACGTGGACGGCCGTCATGCAGCTGGTCGAGCAGGGAAAGATCGACCTGGACGCGGACGTCGACCAGTACCTGGACTTCCGGATCCCGGACACATATCCGGGCAAGCCCATCACGATGCGGAGCCTGATGACGCATACGCCCGGGTTCGAGGACCGGGGCTTCGGGCTGTTCAGCAGCTCGGGGGACCGGGGCGCCTACCTGGCCGAGAACATGCCGGCGCGCGTCCGGCCCCCGGGCACCTACGCGGCCTACTCGAACTACGGGGCCGCGCTGGCGGGCTACATCGTGGGTCGGGTCTCGGGCCAGTCGTGGGAGAGCTACGTGCGCCGGCACATCCTCGAGCCCCTGGGGATGGAGCAGGCGGCCATGGAGCAGCCCCTCCCCGACGACCTGGCCGACGACATGTCCGTGGGCTACGCGAAGGGCGGGGGGAGCCCCGACGCCAAGTCGTTCGAGATGCTGGTCCCCATGGCCCCGGCCGGGAGCGGAAGCGTCAGCGCCGAGGCCATGGGCCACTTCATGATCGCCCAGCTCCAGAACGGCGAGTACGAGGGCCGGCGCATCATGGCGGACTCGACCGCCCGCCTCATGCACAGCCCCCAGTTCGCGCACGACCCCCGGCTCCCCGCCATGGACCTGGGCTTCTACGAGCAGGACATGCACGGCGTGCACATGATCGGGCACGGCGGCGACACGGGGTGGTTCCACTCCAACCTGGCGCTCGTCCCGGCCGACAGCCTGGGCATCTTCGTCTCGTTCAACACGGCGAGCGGGGGCGAGATCAGCTTTGGCCCCTTCCTGGACCGCTTCGTGGAGCACTACTGGCCGGTGCCGGCCACGGCGCCGGGGGACGGCGACGCGTCCGCCGACCTCTCGCCCTACGTCGGCGAGTACGAGTTCGACCGCATGTCGTACACGACGGCCGAGAAGGCCATGGGCCTGTTCTCGAAGATCACGGTGGCGCCGGACCCGGACGTCCCCGGGGACCTGGTCATCTCGAGCGCGCTCGGGAAGGACTACTTCGCGCCCGCCGGGAAGCACCTCTACGACCAGGTGGAGGGGCCGTGGAAGGTGGCCTTCCAGATGGACGGTGACCGCGCCGGCCACTTCTTCATCAGCGGCGTCCCGTTCATGGCCGCCGAGCGGGTCCCCTGGTACCGGGGCGACACGCTGAGCCAGGTCCTCCTCGGGATCGGCGCGCTCCTGTTCCTCACGGCCCTCCTGGCGGCGCCCGCCCGGTGGCTCCTCCGGAAGCGCTTCTCCGGCATCGAGCCGCTGACCGGGAAGGCGAAGGCGGCGCGGCGCGTCCAGCTCCTGGCGGCCGCCCTGGGCGTGGCCTCCCTGGTCGTGTTCGGCATGGCGTTCGGGGACGTTCAGAACCTGCTCAAGGGGGAGGGCGGCCTGTTCCGCGCGGCGCTCACGCTGACCACGCTCACGGCCGTGGCCACGATCCCGCTCCTCTGGTACGCGATCGAGGTGTGGCGCCACAGGGCGGGCGACTTCTGGGCCCGCATCCACTACACGGCAGTGACGCTGGGCGCCCTCGGGTTCGTGTGGGTGCTCTACCAGTTCAACCTGCTGGGCTGGCGGCTGTAGCCGCGGCATCAGGAGGGCCTTGATCCCGGGGCGAGAGTGTCGTACCTCTTAGGAGTCACGATTGTATACAAATAGTAATGCGCTGTTGCGTGTAGAAATACATTCATAACGCGCGGCGACGCCGGGCCGCCCTCGTGGCCGGCGTCGCGCGACCCACGGCGGTGACTGCCTCGACGGGAGGCACCGATTCCCAGTCCGACGGCACCTTCCAGTCGTGAGCGCGGGGACGAGTGGCGGCCCGCATCGGACGCGCGCCGTCCCGCCCTCCGCCTCCTCCTCGCGGCCATCGTGACGGCCTCCATCGTAGCGGCCTGCCGACCGGCGACCGGCGGCGGCCCGTACGACGTGGTCCTCGCGCACGGCCGGGTGGTAGACGGCACGGGCGCCCCCTGGTTCGAGGGGGACGTCGGGATCCGCGGCGATCGAATCGCCTTCGTCGGCCCCGGGGGCTCCCTGGACGACGCCCCCGCGGACCGGCGGATCGACGCGCGGGGGCTGGTCGTGGCCCCCGGCTTCATCGACATCCAGGGCCAGTCGCAGCGAGCCTTCCTGGACGGCGACGGCCGCGTGGTGAGCAAGATCACCCAGGGGGTCACCACCTCGATCCTTGGCGAGGGCTGGACGGCCGCCCCCGAGAACGAGAAGATCCGTTCGCTCCGCGACCTGTCCGACCCCCACGACGATGCGCCCGAGCACGACTTCTCGGGGCCCCACGCCTTCGACGCGTGGCTCCGGGCCATGCACGCGCACGGCACCTCCCCCAATGTCGGCTCCTTCCTCGGAGCCGCCACCGTGCGGACCTATGCGATGGGCGGGGCCCGGGGCGCGCCGGACGCCGCCGCGCTCGACACCATGGAGGCGGTGGCGCGGCGGGCCATGGAGGACGGGGCGTTCGGCCTCGCCTCCGCGCTCATCTACCCGCCGGGGAGCTTCGCCACGACGGACGAGCTGGCGGCGGTGGCCGGCGCGATGGCCCCGTACGGCGGGGTCTACATCACCCACATGCGCTCGGAGGGCGACCACCTCCTCGACGCCCTGGACGAGGCCATGGAGATCGGCCGCCGGGCGGGCGTCCCGGTCGAGATCTACCACCTGAAGGCGGCGGGCCGGCGGAACTGGCCCAGGATGGACACCGTCATCGCCCGGATCGACTCGGCCCGGGCCGCCGGGCAGGACGTCCAGGCGGACATGTACCCGTACACGGCCGGCGCCACGGGGCTCGCCGCCGTCCTCCCGCCGTGGGCGTCGGAGGGAGGGAAGCTCCTGGAGCGCCTCCGGGATCCCGAGCAGAGGCGGAAGATCCACGACGCGGTCCTCCAGCCGAGCACCGGGTGGGAGAACCTGGGGCAGCTCGCCGGGCCCGAGGGCGTCCTCGTCCTCGGCCTCGAGAAGAGGGAGAACGAGCAGTGGGAGGGGAAGCGCCTCTCGGAGATCGCCGAGGCCCGGGGCGTGGACTGGGTCGACGCCGCGATCGACCTCATCGTCTCGGAGGAGGGACGCGTGCCGACCGCCTACTTCCTCATGAGCGAGGACAACGTCCGCCGGCAGATGCGGCTGCCGTGGATCAAGTGGGGGACGGACGCGGCGGGCCTCGACCCCGACTCGGCCGAGGGGCTCACCCACCCCCGCTCCTACGGCACCTACCCGCGGATCCTGGGCCGCTACGTCCGGGACGAGCACGTCCTCGGCCTCGAGGAGGCGGTCCGCAAGGCCACCTCCGCCGTGGCCGACCGGCTCTACCTCCAGGATCGCGGGGTCCTGCGGGAGGGCGCGTACGCGGACGTGGTGGTGTTCGACCCGGAGACGATCCTCGACCGCGCGACTTACCGCGAGCCCCACCAGCTCTCGACCGGTGTCGAGCAGGTGCTCGTGAACGGCGTGGCGGTGGTGCGGGACGGCGCCCCCACGGGCGCGACGCCCGGCCGCATCGTGCGCGGCCCCGGCTACCGGCGCTGAGGGGCGCCGTGGGCAGCCCGACTCCATTCACCCGACAGGGAGCGAGCCGACGATGACCAGGCACCGACCGGCCGGCGTCCGCTGGACCCTCCTCGCGCTCGTCGTCCTCCTGGGGTGGGCGCTCCCGCGCCGAGCCGCGGCGCAGGCGGCGCCGCTGGGCGGCCTGGACGACTACGTCCGGAAGGCCATGGCCGCGTGGAAGGTGCCGGGCCTCGCGCTGGCCATCGTGAAGGACGACTCGGTGGTCTACGCCCGCGGCTACGGCGTCCGCGAGGCGGGCTCCGACGCGCCGGTCGACGAGAACACGATCTTCGCGATCGGCTCCAGCTCGAAGGCGTTCACGACGGCCACGCTGGCCATGCTGGTCGGGGAGGGGAAGCTCTCCTGGAACGACCCGGTGACCCGCTGGCTGCCCCGCTTCCAGCTCCACGACGCCTATCCCACGCGCGAGCTGACGGTCCGTGACCTGGTCACGCACCGGAGCGGCCTCCCGCGCTGCGACCTCATGTGGTACGGGACCCACTACGACCGCGACGAGGTGCTCCACCGGGTCCGCTTCTGCGAGCCGCAGTGGAGCTTCCGCTCCCACTTCGGCTACCAGAACATCATGTTCCTGGCCGCCGGACGGGTAGCCGCCACGGTGGCCGGGGAACGCTGGGACGTCCTCATCGAGCGCCGCATCTTCGGGCCGCTCGGGATGACCCGGAGCAGCACGAGCGTCGACTCGCTGGAGCGGATGTCGGACGTGGCCACGCCGCACGTGGTCGTGGACGACAGCGTGCGGGCCGTTCCCTGGCGGAACGTCGACAACATCGGGCCGGCGGGCTCGATCAACTCGAGCGCGCGCGACATGGCGCGCTGGCTCCGCTTCCAGCTCGCGGGCGGCGTGTTCGACGGCGACACGCTGGTCGTCCCCGACGCCCTGGCCGAGACGCACCGCCCCCAGATGGTCATCCGCCAGGAGCCGCCGTGGAAGGAGCTCCAGCCCTCCGGCCACTTCCTGGACTACGGCATGGGCTGGTTCCTCCACGACTACCGGGGCCGGGAGGTCGTCGAGCACGGCGGCTCGATCGACGGCATGCGCGCCGAGGTGGCCCTCATGCCGGAGGAGCGGCTCGGCCTGGTGGTCCTCACCAACAAGGGGGGCGGCTCGCTCGGGACCCCCCTCATGTTCCGGATCTTCGACGCCTTCCTGGGCGCCCCGCGGAAGGACTGGGCCGCCCGCTACGCCACCGTGCAGGACTCGATGGAGCGGCGGCAGGAGAAGCGAGAGGAGGAGCTGCGGGAGAGCCGGGTCGAGGACACCGAGCCCTCGCTGGAGCTCTCGGGCTACGCCGGGACCTACGCAGACAGCCTGTACGGGAAGATCCGGGTCCGGGAGCGGGACGGGGCGCTCGTCCTCGACTACGACGACGGGGCCTTCACCGGCCGGCTCGAGCACTGGAGCTACGACACGTTCCGGGCCCGGTGGAACGACATCGTGCGCCGGGCGGGCGGCCTGGCCGGCTCGCTGGTCACCTTCCACCTGGACGCCCGGGGACGGGTCGCGTCCCTGGAGGTCCCGGGCATGGGAACGTTCGACCGGGTCCCGGAGAAGTCGGAGGCATCGCGTGACGAGACGTAGAGCGTACGCAGTGCGGGCACAATCTCCAAGGAGAACTGCCATGAAGGACACTCGATCCGAACCAGGTCGTCCTTCCTCCGGGCGCCGACGCCGCCGGAACGCCGGCCTCGGCGTCCTCCTCGCGGCGGCCCTGTGCCTGGCCGGTCCCCGGGGCCTCCGGGCCCAGGGGGAGGTGGCCGGGCAGGTGGTCGACGCCACCAGCGCCCGGCCCCTGGCCGGGGCCCAGGTGGTCATCTCGGGCAGCGACCGCGGCGCGCTCGTCGGGCCCGACGGCCGCTTCAGGCTGGGAGGGCTCGAGGGCACCGAGGTGACCCTCGAGGTCAGCCTGGTGGGCTACAAGCCGGTCCAGCGGCGAGTCTCCGTCGGGACGACGGATCTGACCATCCGCCTCCACCCGGAGGCCGTGGCCCTCGAGGAGCTGGTCGTCACCGGGACGCCCGGGGCCACCCGCCAGCGCGAGCTGGGGAACGAGATCGCCAAGCTCGACGCCACCGAGGTCACGGCGACCTCGGCCCCCGCCGACGTCCAGGATGTCCTGGGCTCGCGGATCTCGGGCCTGAGGATCCGCGACACCTCGGGTGAGGTCGGAACCGGCGGCAGCACCACGATCCGGGGGGTCGGCTCCCTGAGCCTGAGCAGCGAGCCGCTGCTCTATATCGATGGCGTGCGGGTCGACAACGACCCGCTCGGGACGGGGGCCGCGTTCACCGGCTGCGGCGGGGGCTGCGGGCCGTCCCGGATCAACGACCTCGATCCCGAGAGCATCCAGTCCATCGAGGTCATCAAGGGGCCCGCGGCGGCCACGCTGTACGGGACCGAGGCCTCCAACGGCGTCATCCAGATCATCACCAGGAAGGGCGAGGCGGGAGCCGCGTCGGTCCGCGTGCACCTGAAGGAGGGCATGACCTACCTCCCGAACCCCGCGCAGGTCTACCAGACCAACTGGGGCCGCGACCCGGTCTCGGGGGACCTCATCAGCCAGAACCTGGTGGAGAGCGAGATCGCGGGCGGCCACGGCTCGCCCTTCAGCACGGGCTGGGACCAGGGCTACGGGGCCAGCGTGTCCGGAGGGAGCGACCAGGTGCGCCTCTACGCCTCGGGAGACTACAGCCGGGACGAGGGCATCGTCTCCTACAACTGGGAGAACAAGCTCAACGGGCGGGCCAACCTCACGTACTCCCCCTCCTCCAGGTTCCAGGCGCGCCTGGGGATCGGCCTGGTGCACAGCCGCACCTCCACGGCGTCGGCCGCCCAGCCGCTCACCACCCACATGATCTGGGGACTCCCCGTCCTCCGGAACGGGCCGAGCCGGGGCTTCATCGCCAACACTCCGGAGCAGTTCAGGAACGACGTGGACGGGAAGGAGGACACCGACCGGTCCACCGTCAGCGTCACGCTCGAGCACGACCCCCTGAGCTGGCTGAGCCAGCGGCTGACGCTCGGGACGGACGTGGCCAACGTGCGCTCCAAGCGCATCTGCCGGCGCGACCCGTCGGGAGGGGCCAACCCCTGCTTCAACGTCGTCGGGTCGGTCCAGATCGACCAGAACCGCTCCACCTTCCAGTCGCTCGACTACGTGCTGAGCGGGACCGCCGACCGCCTGCCCGGACGGCTCAGCTCCAAGACGTCGGTGGGCGTGCAGTACTACCGGAAGGAGTTCCAGTCGGAGACGGCGCAGGGCGAGAACCTGGCGGTCCCCTCGCTCGAGACGGTCTCGGCCACGCCGGGCGACAGCCGCTCCGCCGCGGAGGAGTTCGTGGAGAACCGTACCCTGGGGGTATACGCGCAGGAGCGGATCGGCTGGCGCGACAGGATGTTCCTGACCCTCGGCCTGCGGGGCGACGACAACAGCGCGTTCGGGAAGCAGTTCGACTTCGTCACCTATCCCAAGGTGAGCCTGAGCTGGATCCTCTCCGACGAGCCGTACTTCGACGTCGGCTTCGTCAACACGCTGAAGCTGCGGGCGGCGTGGGGGCGCGCGGGCCAGCAGCCCAACGCCTTCGACGCGATCCGGACCTACCGGGCCACGAGCGGGCCGGGCGGCGTCCCCGCCCTGACGCCCGAGAACCTGGGGAACCCGGACCTGAAGCCCGAGGTGGGCCAGGAGCTCGAGGCCGGGCTCGACGCGAGCCTCCTCGACGAGCGCCTGGCGCTCCAGTTCACCTACTACGATCAGACCACGAAGGACGCGATCGTCGAGCGGCCGGCCCTGCCCTCCAACGGGTTCCCCGGAAACCAGTTCGTGAACGTCGGGAAGGTGGCGAACCGCGGATTCGAGGTGGGCGTGAACGCCGACGTGCTCCAGAAGGACGACGTGAGCTGGAGCCTGGGCGTGACGGCATCGCGGCACAGCTCGGAGGTGCAGGACCTCGGGGAGCTCCAGTCGCTGATCCTCCCCTACGGGTTCGGCGACCAGCGGGACGTCGTGGGCTTCCCGATCGGCGCGCTGTTCACGCCCGAGGTGCTGAGCGCCGAGTTCGACGGTAGCGGAAACGTCGTCAACGCCATGTGCGCGGGGGGCGCTCCGTTCAGCCGCGGATCCGGGCAGCCGGTCCCGTGCGCGGACGCCAACCCGGTGTACCGCGGGCACCCGCTCCCGACGTGGGAGGGAAGCGTCAACACCTCGGTCCGACTGTTCGGACGCCTCGAGCTCTACGCGCTGGCCTCCTTCCAGTCCGGGGGCACGCGCGTGGACGGCGACGTGAGCGCGTCGCACCTGTTCTTCCGCAACTCGAAGTGCATCAACACCAGCTGCGATCCGAAGCTCGCGGCCATGGACCAGCTGGTCCGATCGGGGAAGGCCGGCTACGACATCGCCGGGATCCTGGACGCCGGCTTCGCCAAGCTGCGTACCGTGTCGGCCTCCTACACGCTGCCGGAGCGGTACGCGGGCCTGGTGGGCGCCGACCGGGCGCGGGTGACGGTCTCGGCCCGCAACCTGGTCACCCTGTGGGTCGCCGAGGACGGGACGTTCGGCCGCAAGGTGACGGATCCCGAGATCGCGGACTCGGCGCCGCTCAGCATGTTCACGCAGGAGAGCTGGCCCCACGACACCAGCCTCGACCTCAGCATCCGGCTGGCCTACTGATGCAAGGAGCGACTCCCATGAGGCACGATCCATCGGCATACGGCATCGCGGCCGAGCGGGCGGGGCGCCTCCGGCGGACCCTGCCGGCGCTCCTGCTCGCCGGCCTGGTCGCGGTCTCGGCGGGCTGCGACTCGATCCTCGGCGTGGACCTGCCGGGCAAGGTGCCCGCGGACTCGCTGTCCAACCCGGCGCTGGCGAGCACGCTCGTCTCCGGCGTCGTCGCCGACTTCGAGTGCGCCTACGACGACTACACGTTCGGGAGCGCCTCGCGCTCGGACGTGACCGTCCCCTCCTCGGGCAACGCGGTCGAGCGCCAGTGGGCGCTCAACAGCATCACCTCCTCGTTCGACAATTACGTCAACGGCACGTGCGAGGGACCGGGCTACGGCATCTGGACCACGCTGCAGACGGCCCGCTTCCAGGCGGAGGACGTCTTCCAGCGGCTCGACGCCTTCTCCGAGTCCGAGGTCCCCGACAAGACCTCCAGGATGGCCACCGTCTCGGCCTACGCGGGCTACGCCTACACGCTGTTCGGGGAAGGCTTCTGCCAGGTGAGGTTCGACGGCGGCCCCATCCAGGAGCCCCTCGCGGCCCTGCAGACGGCCGAGGAGCGCTTCACGCGCGCCATCGATCTCGCGGGCCAGTCGGGGAACCAGGACGCCCTGAACATGGCGTACGTGGGGCGGGCCAGGGCCCGGCTGGACATGGGGGACGCCACCGGCGCCGCCTCCGACGCCGCCAACGTGCCCGACGGCTACGTGAAGATGGCCACGCGGGACGGCCCCTCGCCTGCCGTGCAGAGGCGCTGGAACAAGGGGGAGTACCAGTTCGCCGAGTTCGGGCACGTGACGATCGCGCCCGACTGGCGGGACCTCCAGTGGAAGGGCGTGTCGGACCCCCGGGTCCCGGTCGTGAACACCGGCCGCGCCGGCTTCGACGGCGTGACCCCGCTGTGGATCACCACCAAGTACCCGGAGCGCTCCTCCGACATCCCGCTGGCCACGTGGACCGAGGCGCAGCTCATCATCGCCGAGGCCGAGGGCGGCCAGACGGCCGTGGACATCATCAACGAGCTGCACGCCCGCGCCGGGCTGCCGTCCTACGACCCGAGCCAGGACACGACGCCCGGTCCCACGAACGACGAGATCATGAACCACGTCATCCAGGAGCGGAGCCGCGCCCTGTTCATGGAGGGAGGCGAGCGGATCAACGACATGCTCCGCTTCGGGATCCCGTTCCCCTCGGGCACCGACCCGGTGGGGAACCCCTACGGCAACACGACCTGCTATCCGCTGCCGGACGTGGAGAAGGGCTGAGGGCGGGAGGGGGCGCCCGGCTCCGGTGCGGGGCGCTCCAGGACGTAGCCCGAGCAGGACGGCTCCCCGGCGCGTCGCCCGAAGGAGGTGACCTCGTAGCCGTGGGACAGGTAGGTCCGGAACGCCCGTCGCGTGGCGCGGCGCCACCTCCCGGCCTCCTCCGGGGCGTCCGAGAGCAGGGCGGTGAAATCTTCCGGGATGGGGATGAGGACCCGGTCCTCGAGCGGGAGGGGGTCCGCGGGTCGCACCCGGCCGCCCTCCCGGACCAGCGCCGGCGGGGCGCCCTCCGGGGGCGCCGGACGCTCGCCCCGGACGGCGGAGAGCGTTCGCTCGCCCGTGAGCTCCCACAGGGCCACCAGCCTGTCGGTCGCCATCTCCCCGTGGAGGTGGCTTCCCGTGTGGCTGCCGTACATGTCGACCACGTACTCGATCGGCCGGGCCCCGAGGCGGAGGATGTTGAGGCGGGCGTTGGGGGCCAGGAGGGGGTCGAACGTCCACAGGGCCTCCTCGATGCCCCGCGCCAGGAGCTGC
>Ga0209918_1000566_pt1 | contig 23736 bp, 23 predicted proteins | sample SalPonD_shore_MG_FD_185712 | JGI IMG/M metagenome (GOLD analysis project Ga0209918, IMG submission 185712) | Salt pond soil microbial communities from South San Francisco under conditions of wetland restoration - Salt Pond MetaG... | ecosystem: Environmental > Aquatic > Marine > Intertidal zone...
ATTGCCGATATGCTGGGGATCGGCGGGAAATATTCCAATTACGTGGTCGAGGAAAGTCTCGTCAAGCCTTTGGAAGAAGCCTTCGATACGCTGAAAGAACCGGCGGATCTCGAAACCCAGGAAATCCACGAGGTGCAGGGACTGCGCTTTCGGTTCGAGGTCCGGATTTTCGCCAAGAAACTCGGGGAAAAAGCCAAACGGATCATTGACGGACGGGATGAGGAGATCGATCTGTCCGGATATGAGCCCAAGGAAATCATCCATGAAGACGCTGCAATGACCGAATTGTATGCCCCCGAACACGACTACGAACTCCGGGGGCAGGGAACGGCCCAAGGCCCGTTTGAGAAGATTTTGCAGTTTTACTCTCAACTGTCGGACATTGATCAGGTACATACTGAAAAAATGGAACTCGTGATTCAATCATGAGTTAGCAGGTGATATCCTGTTCAAACGGGTGCCTCGATGAAGTGGGGGAGGCGGTGCAGGATATTCGGAGGACGCAAGACCAAACAAAGTATGGGGGTAAGAGACTATGAGCGTGACTGTCTCAGACGTGGATACATTATACCGGCGAATGGAGCAGAAACTCCAGCGCATCGTTCCCCCGGACGAGCTGCGGTATAAAGCGGAACTTGCGTACGAAATCCTGAAGTTGAAACAGGAACGGCATGCCCTGATTTTGGGGCATAATTACATGGAACCTGCCTTGTTTCACAGTGTCCCGGACATTACCGGCGATTCCCTGGGTTTGAGCCGGGCCGCCGCCGACACCGATCGCGAGATCATTGTGTTTTGCGGGGTGAAGTTCATGGCGGAAACCGCCAAGATCCTGAATCCGGACAAGACGGTACTGGTGCCTTCGGAGAAAGCCGGCTGTTCGCTGGCAGAAAGCATCACCGGCGAGGATGTGCGGCGCCTCAAGGAAAAATATCCCGGCGTGCCGGTGGTGACCTACGTTAACACTTATGCCGATGTGAAAGCGGAAAGCGACGTCTGCTGCACCTCCAGTAATGCCAAAGCCGTGGTGGAATCCCTGGGAACAGACCAGGTCATCTTTTTACCCGACGAATATCTGGCAGGCAATGTGGCCCGGGACACCGGCAAAACCATCATTTTTCCCACCCGCACGCCGAAGCCGGAGCACCCGAATGGGAATGGCGTACATTACGACCTCATCGGGTGGCACGGCCGGTGCGAGGTCCATGAACAATTTACGGTCGAGGATATCCGGAACATCCGGGCACAGTTTCCGGAGGTCGTCGTCCTGGCACACCCGGAGTGCAGTACCGCGGTGGTGGAGGCGGCCGATTTCTCCGGGAGTACCTCGGCCATGATTAACTATGTGCGGGAGGTCGAGGCAAAGCAATACCTGTTGTTGACCGAATGCAGCATGGGGGACAATATCGCGGCAGAGAACCCCCAGAAGGACATGCTCCGGTTATGCAGTGTCCGGTGTCCCCACATGAATCAGATCTCTCTGGAAATGACCCGGGACGCACTGCGATATACTCAATTCGAAGTCTCTGTACCGGAACCCATTCGAATCCGGGCGAAACAGGCTGTGGATCGGATGCTGGAAATCGGGTAGTGAATCCGGGGGATCGCTGAGTACCATCGATTCTCCGTTCGGCATCCCCTGATTACTGATGAAGTCACGGGATCGGTTTCGGGGCGGATCGGATCGGCACAATTCATTCCTCAATTTTTTGGTGAACTCCCGCGGATCCTGCCGCTTGAAACAGGAAGAATTAAAAAACCGGTTCAATTTTCAACTCCGGCGGGGTGAATTACTTGACATTGACCTGTCGGCAAAATATATTTTCCGATCTTTTTTTAAACCGGCAGGCTGAAAAAGTCGGTGATCAGCGAATGAATTAAAAAACTCAGGGGAAAATAACCCGAGAAGACAGACGACCCAGGCAGGTGAGATTACCCGCAGGATGGAAAGCGCGCTTCCCACGGGAAGACGCACCGGACGCGCGGCGAACAGGTGGTCACTGGCTCAGCGGAGTGTGGGCGCTGGCCTGCTTTAATTCCAACGAAGGAAATTCTTGAAAGGCTTATGAAAATAAACTGGCAGCCCATAGAAGATTGTATTCGACACGCCCACCGCATCGTCCTGACGACCCATGTCGGGCCCGATGGGGACGGGATTGGTTCGGAAATCGCCCTCTACCATTATCTAAAACGGATGGGGAAGACGGTTCATATCATGAACCCCTCTGTGACTCCCAGAGAATATGCCTTTCTGGATCCGGAAACGGTCATTCGTATGTATGACCCGGAAGAGCATCTCTCGCTGATCCACAATGCCGACCTGTTCATTATTTTGGATATCGGCTCCCTGTCCCGGCTCCGGGAGATGGGTGAGGATATCGAGACCAGCCGGGGGAAAACTCTCTGTATCGATCACCATCCCAATACGGGCCAGCGGTTCGATTGCGAAATCATCGATCCCGAAGCTGCGGCGACGGGGATCATGATCTATGAACTGATGCAGCATATGGACGGGGACGCGATCGATTTCAGTATCGCTCAGGCGCTGTACACGGCCTTGATGACCGACACCGGCTCCTTTCGCTTTAATAACACCACGCCCCAGACGCACCAGGTGGCCAAGGAATTGTTGGAATACGGGGTGAAACCGTACCTGGTGTATCGCAATGTGTACGAGTCCTATTCCATCGAACGCATGAAATTACTGGGAAAAATTATTGAGAATCTGCACTTTTCGGATGATCGCCTGATCGCCTATTTTCCGGTCACCCTGGAGATGCAAAAGGCGGTGGGGGCTCAGCCGGAAGATATCGAAGGCTTCTCGGATTTTATTCGCAGTCTGGGGGATATCGAAGTGGCGGTGATGTTTCATGAGGTCGCCCCCCAAAAGACCCGGGTGAATTTCCGCAGTAAGGGCAAGGTGGTGATCAACTCGGTCGCCAAGCACTTCGACGGGGGCGGGCACAAATTTGCTGCCGGGGCGATTATCAACAAACCGTACCAGGAAGCCATGCCCATGGTGATTCAAGAGGTGAAGCGGATTGTGGAAGAGCACTTTGCCGATCAACCCTACGAAGAAGCGGAGCGTGCGATCTCATGAGTATCAAACCGGATCATTGGATAGAAAAAATGGCCCTGGAGCAGGGGATGATCGAACCCTTCGAGCGGGAGAATATTTCCAAGCGAGTCATTTCATACGGGTTATCCTCCTACGGCTACGACCTGCGGGTGGCGGATGAATATAAAATCTTCACCAATGTGAATAATTCCATCGTGGATCCAAAAAACTTCGATCCGGCCTCCTTTATTGACTTTCAGGGCGATGTATGCATCGTCCCGCCGAATAGTTTTGCACTGGCCCGGAGCGTGGAATACTTCCGGATTCCCCGGCATATTCTGACGATTTGCCTGGGGAAATCCACCTATGCCCGGTGCGGAATCATTGTGAATGTCACGCCGTTCGAGCCGGAATGGGAAGGGCATGTCACCCTGGAGATCTCCAACACCACCCCGCTGCCTGCAAAAATTTATTCCAATGAAGGCCTCAGCCAGGTGTTGTTTTTTGAAAGTGATGAGGAATGCCGGGTCTCGTATCGGGAGAGAAAAGGCAAATATCAGGCCCAGCGCGGGATAACCCCTGCCAAAGTCTCTGAATAAACTGCGCTCACCACACCACAGACGCTGCCCTTCGGGGGGGCGCGGAACAGATTGCCTTTCACTCAGTTATTAGATCATGGTGTGACGTTCCGCGCCGCGGGAAATCCGAGCAGCTTGGTAAAAAAAGGAAACTTGATACCATACTGATTATCGCGTATTTTTCAGACTACTAAAGGAACACAAAAGAACGGATACATAGATATGAAGATACGAGTAGCCAAACATGCCGGGTTTTGCTTCGGCGTTCGGGATGCGGTACAGATCGCCAAGGACGCGGCCCGGGAACATGGCAAAGTATATATGCTGGGAGATATCGTCCACAATGAGCGGGTAGTGAAGGAACTCGCCGGGTCCGGGGTCCTGGTGGTGGATTCCCTGGATGACGTGCAGGGCGCGCCGGTGCTGTTCCGGGCCCACGGCACGCCGGTGAAGATCTGGGAAGAGGCGAAACAGCGGGATCTGCAGATCATCGACGCCACGTGTCCGCTGGTGCATGAAATTCACGAAGAAGTACGCGCCATGGAGCAGGAAGGGCGGCAGATTTACGTGATTGGGGATAAGGGGCATGACGAGGTTGTGGGTATTTTGAGCCAGATCGAGAAACCTATCCTGATTTCCACCCCGGAGGAAGCGCGGGCGTTGCGCAAGAAAAAACGGGGCGGCATAGTCTCGCAGTCGACACAGATGGTGGAAAATGTGCAGGAGATCATCAGTATCCTGATGATGAAAATCAAGGATTTGAAATTTGTCAACACCATCTGCCATCCTACCCGGCAGAATCAGGCCGAATTGAAGGCTTTGGCCGCCGACAGTGACGTGATGATCGTCATCGGGTCCTTCACCAGCGCCAATACCAAACGGCTGGCCACCATCGCTTCCGATCTGAATACCAACGCCCATCAGGTGGAGAGTGCCGCCGATCTGGATCCGGCTTGGTTCGAGAAGGCGCAATCCGTGGGGATACACGCGGGAGCATCCACCCCTGATAACACCATTGAGGAAGTACTCGAACGATTGCAGTCGTTTACTTCCGAACCCGTTCTGGAAGGTATGAAAGGAGTGTAGGAATGGAGCAAGGTTCGTTTGAAGTGAAGGTCGGCCTGGCCGAAATGTTAAAAGGTGGGGTCATTATGGATGTGACCACCCCCGAACAGGCCACCATTGCAGAGCAGTCAGGAGCGGTGGCCGTGATGGCCCTGGAACGGATTCCGGCGGATATCCGCGCCCAGGGAGGCGTTTCCCGGATGTCCGATCCCAAACTCATCCGGGACATCCAGAAAGCAGTCTCCATTCCGGTGATGGCCAAATGCCGGATCGGCCATTTTGCAGAAGCCCAGATCCTGGAAGCGCTGGAAGTGGATTTTATCGACGAAAGCGAAGTCCTGACCCCGGCCGATGAGATGAATCACATCCATAAACACCAGTTTGCAGTCCCGTTCGTTTGCGGGTGCCGGAACCTGGGAGAGGCGCTCCGCCGGATTGGCGAAGGAGCAGCCATGATCCGGACCAAGGGCGAGGCCGGGACCGGCAATATCGTGGAAGCGGTCCGGCATATGCGATCGGTGCAGAATGAAATTCACCGGCTGACCGTCCTGGGGGAAGACCAGCTCATGGCAGCGGCCAAAGAATTAGGAGCGCCCTATGAACTGGTGAAGCAGGTGGCCAAGATCGGGAAACTTCCGGTGCCCAACTTTGCCGCCGGCGGCATCGCCACACCGGCCGATGCCTCGCTCATGATGCAGCTGGGGGCCGAGAGCTGCTTCGTCGGATCCGGCATTTTTAAGTCTTCGGATCCCAAACCCCGGGCGGAAGCCATCGTACGGGCCGTTACCCATTATAACGAACCGGCGGAACTCGCCAAGATCTCCGAGGGGTTGGGGGATGCCATGGTCGGGTTAAACATCAGCGATATTCCCGCGGAAGAACGGTTGGCCGATAGAGGGTGGTAACGGCAGATCTATGATTATCGGAGTCTTAGCAATCCAGGGCGCGTACCGGAAGCACCAGCAGGCGTTGGATTCGATCGGAACAGAGCATCGCCTGGTCCGTCATCCGGAGGAATTATCGGTCGACGGGCTGATCATTCCGGGCGGAGAAAGCACCACCATTACCAAGATCTTACAGGCAGAACAATGGTTGGATCAGGTGATTGAATATGCTCAGACACATCCGGTATTCGGCACCTGTGCCGGAGCGATTTTGTTGGGCCGCCAGGTGGACAGCCCCAAGGTGCACCCCTGGAACATCATCGATATGGCGGTCTTCCGCAATGCCTACGGGCGGCAGATTCATTCCTTCATTGGAGAAATAAGCCTGGCCCACAACTCCCGGAGCCATCAGATCCCGGGGGTGTTCATCCGGGCGCCGAAATTAACCCGTCTCGGAGACGAGGTGGAAGTACTGGGTACGTTGAACGGGGAGCCGGTCCTGGTGCGGCAGAAGCGTGCACTGGCCTCCACTTTCCATCCGGAATTGACCGGGGATACCACGGTCCACCGGTATTTTGTGGAGACAGTATGTCGCCCGCCCTCGGCACAATTAACGCCAGAGGAAATGAAACTTCCATAAAGGAGCTTGTAGTGGAATATACCATTCTTCCAGAGATCAATTCACCTCAGGATTTGAAAGCCCTTCCCAGGGAAGACTTACCGCAGCTGTGCGATGAATTACGGCAATACATCATCGAAGTTGTCAACAAGGTCGGCGGGCATCTGGCGCCGACCCTCGGGGTCATCGAATTGACCGTAGCCCTGCATTACCTCTACGATACACCGGAGGATAAATTGATCTGGGACGTGGGACATCAGGCGTACGCCCACAAAGTCCTCACCGGCCGCCGGGACCAACTCCATACCATTCGGCATCTGCACGGGCTGGCGCCTTTTTGCCACCGGGAGGAGAGCGACTATGATGCCTTCGGCGCCGGGCACGCCAGTACGGCGATCTCCGCCGCCCTGGGCATGGTTGCGGCCCGGGATATCCAGCAGAAAGAGTACCGGGTGGCCGCTATCGTGGGTGACGGGGCCATCACCGGCGGGTTGGCCTACGAAGGATTGAACAACGTCGGCACCATGCGGAAACAGATGACCATTATCCTGAACGATAATGAAATGTCTATCTCGCCCAACGTGGGCGCGATTCATCAGTACCTGGCAAAAATCGTGACCAATCCCATGTATAACAAAATCCGGGACGAAATGTGGAAATTCACCGGCAAGCTTCCCGGAGGCTCCCGCCAGGTTCGGTATGTGGTCCGAAAGATGGAAGAGGGCTTGAAGAATTTTCTGACCCCCGGCATTTTATTCGACGAGCTGGGGATTCGCTATTTCGGGCCCATCAAGGGCCATGACGTGAACGGACTGATTGATACGCTGAACGGGGTCAAGGATATCAAAACGCCGGTATTGGTCCACTTGCTGACGGAGAAGGGCAAGGGCTATCCCAACGTCGAAAGCAGCCCGGTGCGTTTTCATAGTGTGAAGGGCACAGCGGACAAAAAAGCCGGCAAAGATAGCGCTCTGCCCCGGTATTCGCAGGTCTTTGGCGACGTGCTGATTCAGATGGCCAAACAAGATGACAAAATTGTGGCGATTACACCGGCCATGCGGGAAGGATCCGGGCTGGTGGAATACAGCGAGGAGTTTCCGGGGCGATACTTCGATGTCGGCATCGCGGAGGGCCATGCCGTAACGTTTTCCGCCGGCCTGGCTGCAGAGGGCCTGAAACCGGTGTGCGCCATCTACTCGACTTTTTTCCAGCGCGCTTACGATCACCTGATTCACGACGTGGCCTTGCAGAAGCTGCCGGTCATGTTCTGCGTGGATCGGGCCGGGCTGGTGGGGGGCGACGGGGCCACGCACCAGGGAGCGTTCGACTTTTCTTATATGCTGCCGATCCCGAATATCGTGATCAGCGCCCCCCGGAACGGGAATGAATTGCGGGACCTGATGTACACCGCCAAGGACTATCAGGATGGGCCGTTCAGCATTCGGTATCCCAAGGAATCGGTGATGGAGTACGATCCCGAGGGGACGCCCCGGCGGATCGAGATCGGCACCTGGGAGCACCTGAGAGAAGGCGATGATATCGTGGTACTGGCGGTGGGCGCCACCGTGTCCCGGGCGGAAGACGCCCTGGAAAGCCTGGCCAGAGAAGGGTACAAGATCGGGTTAATCAACAGCCGTTTCATCAAACCCATCGATACCCGGATGCTGGATAAATTGGTGAAGCAGTACTCCCATATTGTGACGCTGGAAGAGAATGCTGTGATCGGCGGATTTGGCAATTATATCCTGCAGTATGTCCATCAACACTATGCCAAAGAAGTGACGGTGACAACCGTGGGATTGCCTGACAAGTTCATTGAGCACGGTTCCCGCGGTGACGTACTGGAACTCACCGGTCTTTCCACAACAGGGATCACCAAAACCTTACGCACTCTCGCAACAAAACCCCATCAGGTCGCTGCGGAAGTTTCCTAGCCATTAGTCCGTTGAGTGACATCCCTTGGGTGCCGGAGCAGGTGGCCGGGCCCGGGCGCCCTCCGGTACAGGCAGAAAGCGCCGGGTGTTGTGCGCCCCTTGAGGTCTATCGATGCGGCTGCAGAGCCTTTGTCGGCCCGCCTGTGCTCCTCCGCACATCAATAGCGGGACCCTCCCCGCAACAGATAACGGATAAATCGCCGGCCGGCGTCCAGGACCGAGGGGGAGAGTAGTACGCTTTCATTTTGAAAATTTCCCCAATACATGTATCTTTAAAGTTTCGAAATAACGGGAAAATACACGCAGAGGATGGGAGCGACGGAGAGTCACCGGCCTGGTGGAAGCAGTCACCCAGTCATCCGTCCGATGCATACGAGAGGTTAGACACGATACATGGCGTATAAGAAACATCCGAGTGCGGATCTTCACGTCCACACAAAATTTTCTGATAGCACCAACTCGGTGGAGCAGGTCATCGCGCTGGCCCGGAAGAAAAAACTGAGCGCTATCAGTATTACCGACCACGATACGGTCGCTGCCCTGGAGAGCGCCAGCGCCCGGGTGGCCCAAACTCAACTGGAATTGATCCCCGGCATTGAATTCAGCTCTCGCTGGGAGGGCGCCAGTGTCCATCTGCTGGGGTATTTTATCGATTATCACGATCCGGAGCTTATCGCCTATCTCAACTTATGTGAAGAACGCCGGGTCGCCAGGGCGGAATCCATGGTCCGAAAGCTTCGGGATTTGGGCTACGACGTTTCCATGGACTTGGTGACGTCCATTGCCGAAGGCGGGGTGCTGGGGCGTCCGCACGTCGCGGAGGCCGTCATGCGGGTGAGTCATTATTCCCGGATGCACGATGTCTTTCGGGATCTCCTGGTGCATGGCAAACCGGCATACGTTCCGAAACCGACATTCAGTTCCGGGGAGATCATTGGATTGGTGCATTCGGCGGGAGGTGTTTGCAGTCTGGCCCATCCCAAAACCGTTGGAGACGACGAAGTAATCCCGGCTTTGGCCGCGGCCGGCCTGGACGCCATCGAGGCGGTCCATTCCAGTCATAGCCTGCGGGATGTGGAAAAGTATTCGGCGCTGGCGGATGAGTATGATCTCGTGCTCAGCGGCGGATCCGATAGCCATGGAAAACGATTGGGACGGGAAGTGTTGGGGCGATTTACTATTAGCATGGACCAGGTGGACCGGCTGCGATCCCGCATTCAATCGCGGAACGTGGTGCGCGAACAGTTCCTGCAAGATAAAAAGGAGTAACGGCGGATAGATGCTCGAACGACGATTTGAAGAGAATTCCTCGCTGACCATCGGGGTGGAAGAAGAATTTATGTTATGTGATCCGGAGACCGGGGACCTGGTACACATGGTCGATGAAGTACTGGATAAAATTGATGACTCCCTCCGGGAGCGGTTCAGTTACGAACTGCTGCTGAGTGAGATCGAGACCAACACCCCGGTAGTGGCAACCGTGGATGAAGCCCTGGAAGAAGTCATCGGGTTGCGGCGCCTGCTTGACCGAATCTGCACGGAACTGGGGGTGCGGATGGGGATCAATGGAACCCATCCGTTTGCCCGGTGGGATGAGCAACGGTTCGTCCGGAGCGAGAACTACCAGTGGGTTGCCTACCAGCTCCAGTATTACGCGCTGCGGAATATTACGTATGGTCTTCATGTCCATATCGGTGTGGATGATCCGGAACTGGCGGTGCATCTCAACAACGGATTACGCCGGTGGCTGGCGCCCATGCTGGCGTTATCGGCGAACTCCCCGTTCTTTGACGGCCGGCCCACCGGCATGTTTTCTTCCCGGACGATGCAGTTCGGCACGTTCCCGCGGACCAACATCCCCCCTGCCTTTCACGATTTCGCCGAATATGAAGCGCTGATCAATAAGATGATCGAATCCGGAACGATCCAGAAGCCCCGGCAGATCTGGTGGAAAATTCGCCCCCACGTGGATTTCGGTACCATCGAATTCCGGGTCGGTGACGTCCAGAATTCTCTGGAGCGCACCCGGTTTTTGATCGCCCTCTCGCAGGCACTGGTCGGTCGGACGCTGCGCGATTTTCGGGCCGGTGGCATGGAGCCGGTGTTGAATATCGAATACTTGCACGATGCGCTCTGGAAGGCGAACCGGTTTGGTCTGGATTGTGACATTATCGGTCCCAACACCGGGAACGTGCTTTCCATGCGGGACGCCGTGGCCCATATGATCGAATATGCTGCTCCGGTCGCCGAGGAACTGGGAACGCTCTCCTATCTGGAAACGGTGGAAGAGATCCTGGAAACAGGGAACGAAGCCCAGTATCAGCTGCGGCTGTATGAGGAATTGGGCCATGATGTCCGTCGAGTGCATCAGCAGCTGCTAGAAGAAGTGAAACTTGATCTGGGTGTAACAGTTTAAAAATCAAAATTGCCGGAGTCCGGAGGGCGTAAGCGTGCTGTTCTGAGTGCAAACTATTTGACAACCCGAACACCGCCGGATATATTACCTTAAATAAGACAGGCTCTGTCATAATTGAGAGGGATCATGAAGAAGAAAAAGAGAAAGTTTCTGATCAGCGGACTGCTTATCGCCGGGGCGTTGGTGTACATCATTGCGACCGGATTCAAAGGAAACCAGGTGTTTTATGTGACCGTGGATGAATTGTACGCCAAGGCGCCCGACCTCTATGGCGAGCGTATCCGGATGGCTGGTAACGTGGTGGACGGGAGCATCCAGAAGGGTGCCGACCAGTTGTTCACCCAGTTCCAGCTGGAACAGGAAGGGAAAAAAATGCCCGTTGAGTATCACGGAATCACCCCGGACATGTTCAAGAATGGCTCGGAAGTGATTGTGGAAGGCTCTTATTCGGAGGATGGCGTATTCAAGGCGGATAACCTGATGGCGAAATGTGCGTCACGATATGAAGCCGACGTCACCGATATAAACGCCATGAAGCAAGCAAAGGATACCCCCGGATACTAGCCGCATAAAAACTCATTGATGAAATATGACTGATGAATTTTAAATGATAACCGTAAAGTGAATAGATGGTAACTCTCGGCACTCTCTCGTTGCAGCTGGCGTTCGTGCTCGCCCTGGCTGGTATTGGAATATCAATTTACTCCCGGAAACAACAGAACCAGGCACTGATGGAGGTGTCCAACCGTATTGTGTTGGGCGTGGGAGCGCTGGTGACCATCGCCGTGGTTATCCTCTTACGGAACCTGGTTGTAAGCAACTTCCAGGTAGAATATGTGGCCCAGTACACCAGCCGGAATACTCCGCTTCCGTACAAATTTACGGCACTGTGGGCCGGTCAGGACGGCTCCCTGTTATTCTGGACCTGGATTCTGTCTATCTACGCCACCGTTGCGGTATTACAAAACCGGAAGCATAACCTGAACCTGTTGCCGTATGCCATCACCACTATCCTGGTAGTCCAGATTTTTTTCCTGTTGTTGGTCAATTTTGTGGCAAATCCCTTTCATTTGGTTCCCGCCGGATTTTCTATCCCGGACGGTCAGGGCTTGAATCCGCAGCTGCAGAATCCCGGGATGATGATCCATCCGCCCATGCTCTATCTGGGATATATCGGATTTACCATTCCGTTTGCGTTTGCAATGTCCGCCATGCTGACTGGCAAACTGGATAATTTATGGATCACTTCCACCAGACGCTGGACGTTGTTCGCCTGGCTCTGCCTGGGGGTGGGGATCACGCTGGGAGGCAAATGGGCGTATGTGGAGTTAGGCTGGGGCGGCTATTGGGCCTGGGATCCGGTGGAGAATGCTTCCTTAATGCCCTGGTTAATCGGTACCGGTTTTCTGCACTCGGTGATCATCCAGGAAAAGAAAAATATGCTCCGGGTTTGGAACATGGTCCTGATCATGCTGGCTTTCTTCTTGTCCATTTTCGGCACGTTCCTTACCCGAAGCGGAGTGATTTCCAGCGTCCATTCGTTTACCGCCTCCTCCATCGGGCCGTTCTTTGCCGGCTTTATGGTCCTGATCATCGTGGCCTCCGTGAGTCTGCTGCTGCTCCGCCTGGACGTCCTCAAGACCCGGAATAAGCTGGAGTCTTTAACTTCCCGGGAAAGCAGTTTCTTGTTCAATAACCTGATATTCCTGGGCATCTGCTTTTCGGTCCTGTGGGGCACGATGTTTCCGGTGATCAGTGAAGCCGTACAGGGGGCGAAAATTACGGTCGGCCCGCCGTTTTTTAACCAGGTGAATGTGCCGATCGGCCTGGTGCTCCTCATGCTGACCGGGGTAGGACCTCTGCTGGCCTGGCGGCGAACCTCCCTGGAGAGTTTCAAGCGGAATTTCCTGATTCCGATTGCGTTGGCATTGATAGCCGCTCCTGTTTTCTGGATGGCCGGAGTCCGGTCGCTCTATCCGTTCGTCTCTGCGGTACTCATCGTATTCGTGGGCTCTTCCATTATCCAGGAATTCTGGAAAGGGATGACCGCCCGGCACCGGATGACCGGCGAAAATTATGCCCGATCCCTGGTGAACATGACCTTAAAAAATAAAAGCCGTTTCGGCGGCTACATCGTGCACCTGGCCATCGTTTTCTATTTTATCGGATTTACCGGGTCCGCGTTCAACAAGGAAATTGAGAAAACGCTGCTCCCCGGGGAAGCCATGCATTCAGGGATGTATACCTTTGTCTACGATGATTATCAGCAGCTGAACCGCCCCAACCATACCGCGCAGGTGGTGGAAATCAACGTGTTGAAAAACGGGCGGCCCTACGGCAAGATGTATCCGGAAAAGCGGATGTACTTTCGGAGCAATCAGCCGAATACGGAAGTGGACATTATCCAGACCTGGCGGGAGGATCTCTATGCGACGCTGGCGGGTGTCACCGGGGACGACAACCGGGCGACCATACGAATGTATATTAACCCGTTAGTGCGCTGGATTTGGGTGGGCGGAGCAATCCTGGCTTTCGGAACCATCATCGCCATGCTGCCCACCAAACCCCGAACCCGATCCGATAAAACAAAAACTTCGGACAAAACGTCATGACGAAGAGCCACATATATCTGTTATCGTTCCTGTTGTTAGGCGCGCTGGTCGTGCTTCCGGCCACGAATGCCCAGGCCTACGACAAGGAGATGTATAAAAAAATCAATAAAGAGCTCTCTTGCCAGTGCGGATGCGGGCTACTGGCCTGGGAGTGCCGGATGCCGGGATGTATGAGTGAAGACGTCCGCCGTCAGGTCGGGGAATTCCTGGACCAGGGAAAGACCGAAAAACAAATCAAACAGGCGATGGTAGGAATTTACGGCGAGCAGATCCTGGCGGCTCCGCCAAAATCAGGATTCAACCTGTCCGCCTATATTCTGCCGTTTTTCTTCTTGCTGGCGGGTGGTTCTGTGTTATATTCTATCGTTTCGAAATGGGTACCGAAGGATCCGGGAGATAAAAACACTGCGGCACCTGTATCGGACACAGCAGGGGAAGAAGAACCTGTACGCTATCGGACCCGTATCGAGCAGGAACTGAAAGAATTGGATATTTAATGATCGAAGCGCTTATCGCCTTTGTGGTTTTCGTCGGGGTGCTCAGTTTCGTGAGTAATCCGTTGTTGCACAAGGTCCGAACGATTGCCCTCACCAGTGAAGATACGGCCTTACGCAATCTGGAGCACGAAAAATTCAACATTTACACCCAGATCAAAGAAGCCGATTTCGAGTACGAGATGGGTAAACTCTCCTATCGCGATTATCGGTATCAACGCCAGGAGCTGATGGAGAAGGCTGCGGAAATTATAGATGAAATCGAACAATACAGCAACGGAAATACAGAACACACCACTGACACCTCCACCAGCGAAGATGGGGAAAGCCGGCGCTGTCCCGAGTGTGACAGTGTGGTGCCGCCCGATGCAAAATTCTGTACCCTGTGCGGGACCCCGCTGACCGGGAAGCACTACTGTCCCGAGTGCGGCGCAGAAAATCCCGCCACGGGCAATTTCTGTTCGCGCTGTGGCGAGGGGTTGGTAACGGCCTAGTACAAATCGGTGACAGTCCCTTTACGCGCCCAACATATTCGTAAGTCCTTTAATAATCGTCCTGTCCTTCGTGATATTTCCCTGGAGGTCCGGCCCGGCACCTTCGCAGTGATCGCCGGTGGAAATGGGGCCGGGAAGACGACCCTGCTCAGAATCCTCGCGAAATTAGTCAAACCGGACGATGGCACCATCCTGATCGGCGAAAAAGATCTCTGGGCGGAAACCGATGAAGTGCGCAGCCACCTGGGATTTCTATCGCACAATATCTACCTGTACGATGAACTGAACGCCCTGGAAAATCTGCGGTTTACCGCCCGGTTATTCGGCCTGAAAAATTATCAGTCCAGGATTACTTTGGTTCTACAGAAGCTCCGGTTGTATCACCGGCAGTTCGATCCCATCAAGACGTATTCCAGGGGCATGCAGCAGCGAATGGCGCTGGCCAGAGCTATCCTGCATAACCCGGATTTGCTGTTGCTGGACGAGCCGTTCAGCGGCCTGGATGAATCCGGTGTAGAGATTTTTACGGCGTTTATTCAGGAGTTTAAGGCACAGAATAAGTCGGCTATTATCGTCAGTCATAACCTGCGCACCGGGTATGACCTGGCAGATGTGTTGTATATTCTGGACGACGGGCGGATCGGATTTCAGGAGCGGAAACAGGACATCACCTACGAGGAGTACCACACCGAATATCGGCGGATTCTGGAGGCGGAACGATGAGACAGATCTTTGCGATCCTCTGGAAAGACTTGCAGCTGGAGATGAAGACTAAGGAATCCTTCCTTTCCATGCTGACGTTCGGTTTGCTCATTCTGGTGCTGTTTAACTTCGCCTTTGACCTGACCCCGGAGATGAAGCGGCTTATTACGCCCGGTTTGTTGTGGATAACCTTTTTATTCTCCGGTATCCTGGGGCTGAACCGGTCGTTTTCCCTGGAGAAAGAAAATATGGCGATTCACGGGCTGCTGCTGGCACCGGTGGATCGGGGATTGGTGTTTTTCGGGAAATTCGGTTCCAATCTTATTATTCTCCTGGTGACCGAATTGCTGACTCTGCCATTCTTCCTGCTGTTTCTGAACATGCCGCTATTTGAACACTTTTGGTGGGTACTGGGGATTATCGTACTCGGGACCATCGGGTTCGTTTCCCTGGGAACCCTCTTTTCGGCCATGGCCACCAGCACCAAGCTGCGGGAAGTGATGCTGCCCCTGTTGCTCTTCCCGGTTTCCACCCCTATATTACTGGCCGGCGTGGCCTGTCTGCGGCAGATACTGTCAGGAGAGCCGTTCACCACCTATCGACAGTGGTTCTCCCTGCTGGTGGTGTTCGATATTATTTTCGTGGTGGTGCCATCGTTAATATTCGAATATGCGATAGAGGAGTAGTTGTGAACTCGAAATACGAAGACGTCTTTTACCGGGATAATCTCGCAACCAAACTGCTGGGTTATCTGGTGCTGTTCGCCATGTTCGTCTCCTTCTTGTTGATCGCGTGGTATGCCCCTGTCGAGCGGACCATGGGACTGGTACAAAAAATCTTCTACTATCACGTACCCTCTGCCTGGAACGCGTTCCTGGCCTTCGGAGTGGTGTTTGTCGCCAGTATTTTGTATCTCACCTCCAAGGATCGGAAGTGGGACATTCTGGCGTACTCGTCGGTGGAAATCGGTGTGATCTTCTCATTGATCGTGCTGATTACCGGACCCATATGGGCCAGACCGATCTGGGGCGTCTGGTGGTCCTGGGAACCACGGCTGACCACCACGTTAATCCTGTTCCTGATTTATGTCGCCTACTTGCTGTTGCGGTATTTCAGCGGAGAGAGCAATCAGACCGCTAACTTCTCGGCTATTCTGGGGATCATCGGCTTTCTGGTGGTCCCGCTGGTCTACACCAGCATTAACTGGTGGAGTCCCGAAGCCCAGGTCCACCCTCAGCGAGTCGGTTTGGGACCCCACATGCTGGTGGCGTTCTTCGTATCGCTGTTTACGTTCACGTTGCTATACGTCTACCTGCTCATCCGCCGGGTCCAGATGGCCTATGCCAAAACGGCCGTGGACGATTTACGAGAACAGCAAAGTGAATAAAAGTCGGTAGAGAGGAAGAAGAGATACATGGTGAGAAATTTTGGGTACGTACTGGCCGCTTATGCAATCATCTGGGGATTGCTGGCTGTTTATCTCGGTCGGATGACCATCCGGTTCGCCCGGTTAAAAAAGGAATATAGCCATCTGAAAAAATATCAGCCCGACACTGGAATTCAGGAAGGCTGATCTCCGGAACTGTCACCGGTGACGGAAAGTACCTCTCGCTCATTCCTTTCGGTATTTTGACTTCCCACGCCAGTTTTTAATAGAAGAGGGGCATAGGGGCCGGCCTCGAATGCGGCTGGTTTCGGTCTGCTGAATAAACAAACGGACGTCGCAGCCGCTGCATATATTTTTGGGACCGGCAAGCCCTCGGAGGAGCGCAACGAATTATGGTGTATGAAGTGCATTGCCTCGTGGTCGGACCGTTTCAGGAAAATACCTGGTACGTGACCAATGAGGAACAACAGCAAGGAGTGATCATCGATCCCGGTGAGGAAGCCGAACGGATCACAAGCCTGATAGAGGAGACGGGAACCAAACCGGTGGCCATCATCAACACCCACGGGCATCTGGATCACATCGGGGCGGTACATGCGCTGCAGGAGGCTTATGGTTTACCCTTTTATCTCCATCCGGAGGATCATTTCCTGATCCGGGAGTATCCGGAACATGCCGCCATGTTCGGAGTGCCTATGCAGGGGCTGCCGGAAGTAACCCACTCGTTGCAGGAAGGGGAGTTAACCCTGGGGGGACTGCAATGGCGCTGTCTGCACACCCCGGGACATACCCCAGGCGGCATGTCTTTTCTGCTGAACGGAGAATTATTCGCGGGAGACACTCTGTTTGCCGGATCCATCGGACGGACCGACCTGCCGGGCGGAGACACGGAGGCATTGTTACGTTCCATCCAGACCAAATTGCTGGAGTTGGAGGAGTCGATCACCGTTCATGCCGGCCACGGACCGGATACCAGCATCGGGACTGAGAAACGGAGCAATCCCTTTCTCAGATCCTGATTTTCTGGCGAGGCGGGTAGGATAAATCAGGATAATTTTACTGGATCACGCTCAGATGTTTTCTGATGTTTAATTATGGACCGAAACTTTCTGCACAGCCTTCGGAACGAGGACCGGATAACCGCCGGAGAGAAGTTGCTCCTGGCGTGTTCGGGCGGAGTGGATTCCATGGTCATGGTGCATCTGTTCGCGAGGGCAGCCGAACAAGAGGGGTATGAATTGGTTGTGGGACACGTCAATCACCTGCTTCGGGACGCGGCGGACGAGGACGAACAGTTTGTACGGAGCCAGTGTGCATCCCTGGGGTTGCCTTGTCTGGTGGAACAGGTTGATGTTCCCCAATCCATGGCCGAAACAGGCGAATCAGCAGAGATGGCCGCCAGACGATTACGGTATGCGGCCCTGGAGCGAATGCGCCGTCAAACCGGGGCAACGCTCATCTGTACCGCCCATACCAAGTCGGATCAGGCCGAGACGGTCCTCATGCGGGTATTCAGTGGAGCGGGAGTGACCGGTTTGCAGGGCATTCGCCGGCGCCGGGGACAGTTGCTCCGGCCGATGCTCGATTTTACCCGGGATGAAATCCGGGATTTTGCGGAAAACCATCAGGTGGCCTATCGGGAGGACTCCTCGAATCGGGATGTCAGCATCCGCAGAAACTGGATCCGCCATCAGCTGATCCCGCAGATCGAAGGAGAAGTGAACCCTTCGTTGGAAGATGCCTTGGCACGGCTTGCCACCATCCAGACGGAAGTGGAAACCCTGTTGTCCTCAATTGCTGAAGAGGCCATGGACTCGGTGTTAATAGAGCAAACCGAACACAAAATTACTCTTGATATTTTAAGAATGCAAAACTACTTTACCCCGGTTCAAAAAACGATAATTTTCAAATGTTTATCGGAGTTAGGGCTTCGGCAGCCTTTCCTGAATTTCCCCCAGATGCAACAGGTAATCAACATATTGACCAGTACAGCTTCCGGCGCCAGGATGGCACTGCCCGGGGGCATTACCCTGCTGAAGGACCGGGCCCGGGCATTGCTGACCATGGAACCGGGTTCCCGTAATTATCGGGAAGACTTCCATGAGGAGGGGACCACCCGCATCGGCGATTACCTGATTACCGTTAGAGAGTTCGCTGCCGTCCCAAAGCAGGATTATATTACTCCCCGGGAGATGGAAGCGTACTTTGACGGTGAAACGCTTCGGCAATTGCACCCGGAGTGGCGATCCTGGCGGCACGGTGATATTATGCACTTACCTCGCGGTGGCACCAAAAAGATCAGTGACGTCTGGATTGATCACAAGATCCCCGTGTGGGAGAAATATACCCATCCCTTACTGGCCACCGGCAGCGAGGTCCTCTGGATCCCCGGAATGAAGCGTTCCGGTGTCGGCTGGCTCACAGAAGACTCCCGCTCAATCATTCATCTGGCGGCTAGAAAGGCGACATGAGCTTATATTACCCCACAAAACTTGTAATCGAAACGGATAGCCGATATCAGGGCTGGGTGCTGGAGGAGATGATCAGCGAAAAGTCTATCCGGAAGCGAGTGGCGGAGCTGGGTGAGGCGATCACCAGCCATTATCAGCAGAAAACACCCATCCTGATAGGTGTACTCAACGGCAGTTTTGTGTTTATGGCGGATTTGATCCGGGAACTGAATGTGGAATGTGAAGTCGATTTCATCAAGCTGTCGTCCTACACCAACGACATGAAATCCAGCGGAACCGTGCGGCTGGTTAAAGATATTAGTTGTAACATTACGGATCGGGATGTTATCGTAGTAGAAGATATCGTGGATTCGGGTCTGACGGTGAATTTTTTGAAAAACCGTATGGAGGGCAGCGGGCCTGCCTCCGTGGCGTTTGTGACATTGCTTTACAAGGAAGAGGTCGCCCAATTGGGCTTTGATCTCGACTATGTTGGTTTTAAAATTTCGAATGACTATGTCGTAGGCTATGGCTTGGATTTGGAACAAAACTTTAGGAAACTCCCTGCTATTTATTCAGTTAAGGAGAGGAACTAGTGAAGGGAGTAAAGAAAGGTAACTATGACGGAAGATAGAGATCGAGAGCCCCGGCGAGACGACCGGCAGGAACGGCGGAATCGGTCACGTCGAGATTCGGGCTCCAATCATTCCAGACGGGATCAAGATGATGATTCCAACGATCGGATCCAGTGGAAGAAGGCATCGAAGACTTCCCTGGTCTGGATTGCGATACTGATTGGCATCATCGTGCTGGCCCAGGTGATTTCCATGAACAACAAATCCGAGCAGGAAATCACCTATTCGGAATATAAAAATTACCTGGCCAATGAACAGATCGCCAAGGCTACAATTACCGAGAATGAATTTCACGGCACCCTGAAAAGCCCGGCAACCAAAGTAGTCAATGGGAACCAGGTGACGTTCACGAATTTCGTGTTAACCTTGCCGTTTGTTGACGACACCATGTTGAATCAGTGGGACGCCGCCGGGGTTGACTATAATTTCAAGGAAAAGTCCTCGGACTGGTTCGGGTATGTTCTGAACATGCTCCCCTGGATTCTGCTCATTTTCTTCTGGTTTTACCTGATGCGACGGATGCAGGGAGCCGGAAGCGGTGGGGGAATTTTCTCCTTCGGGAAGAGCCGGGCCAAGATGTTTGACAGCGACAAACCCAAAGTCACCTTTGGTGATGTAGCCGGATGTGACGAAGCGAAGCAGGAATTGACGGAGGTGATCCAGTACCTGAAGAATCCGGATAAATTCCAGGGATTAGGCGGCAAGATTCCGCGCGGCGCCTTGCTGCTGGGGCCTCCCGGAACGGGAAAAACCCTGCTGGCACGGGCCGTCGCCGGTGAGGCCGGGGTCCCGTTCTTTAATCTGAGCGGCGCGGACTTCGTCGAAATGTTCGTGGGAGTGGGGGCGTCCCGGGTCCGGGATCTGTTCGAGCAGGGAAAAAAGAACGCGCCCTGTATCATTTTCATCGACGAAATCGACGCGGTCGGCCGGCACCGGGGTGCCGGGATCGGCGGCGGGCACGATGAGCGGGAACAAACCCTGAACCAGCTCCTGGTGGAGATGGACGGGTTCGATACCGACGACAGCGTGATTCTGTTGGCAGCGACCAACCGCCCGGATGTGCTGGACAACGCCCTGTTGCGCCCGGGCCGGTTCGATCGCCAGATTGTGGTAGATGTTCCGGATTACCGGGGGCGGTTGGGGATCCTGATGGTGCACACCAAGAAAGTGCCGTTAGCGAAAGGCATTGACCTGGAAGTGATCGCCAAGAGCACTCCGGGGATGGTGGGGGCCGATCTGGCAAATATGGTCAACGAAGCAGCATTACTGGCCGCCCGGCGGGGCGCCGATGCCATCTATCAGGAAGATTTCGAGGAAGCCAAAGATAAGGTCACCATGGGCATCGAGCGGAAAAGCCGGGTGATCAACGAGGAGGATAAGCGGGTCATTGCGTACCATGAATCCGGGCACACCATGGTGGCGAAGTTCCTGCCGCTGGCAGACCCGGTGCACAAAGTGACCATTATCCCCAGAGGCCAGGCGTTGGGCGTCACCCATCAGCTGCCCCTGGATGATCGCTATAACTATTCCCGGGGATATCTCCGCACCCAGCTGGCGATCATGCTGGGGGGACGCACCGCCGAGGAAATCGTCTTTAACGAAATTACCACCGGGGCCGGGAATGATATCAAGCGTGCCACCGACATGGCGCGACAGATGATCACCCAATGGGGAATGAGTGATAAACTCGGTCCGCTCAGCTACGGGGATAAAGAAGAAGAGATCTTCCTGGGACGGGAAATCGCCCAGCATCGGGATTTCAGCGAAAAAACCGCTCAGGAAATCGATCAGGAAGTCCGGGAGTTAATCGATGTGGCCCATACCAAAGCTCGGGAGATCCTGACCGAAAATCTGGATGTTCTGCATGCCCTGGCGGAATCGTTGCTGGAACATGAGACCCTCACCGGGAAAGAAGTCAACATTATTACCCAGGGGGGGAGTTTGAACGGCAAGGAGACGTCTGCCGCCAGCGAAGGCCAAACAGAAGACGCCGGTAGCGAAGTGCCCACCGCCGGGTCGGAGGGTGAAGACGAAGAATCGCCGGCCTCGGAAGTCTCGGATACGGACGGGGACGGGAGCTCCCGGAAACAACCGCCCCGATCGGAGCAGGAAGCGAGCGGCCACACCGAATCGGATACGACCGATTCCGAAGAGGTATAATCTCCTGGAATCTTGAAACTTAAAACATGAAAAGAAAAGCCCCGGACAAACACTCTGTTTGGGGCTTTTTATTTACCGGATGAATATCCAAACAGATCTACCGCTGTACCACCGGACCCTGATCATGGGGATTGTCAACATCACGCCGGATTCGTTTTCGGACGGCGGCCGATATCTGGCTCCCGAAGATGCTGTTGAACAGGGGAAGCGATTGGTGGCGGAGGGAGCAGATATCCTGGACCTGGGGGCGGAGTCCACCCGGCCTGGTGCGGAGCCGGTGCCCGCTCAGGAAGAAATCCGGCGGTTGAAGCCGGTGGTGGAGGCATTGCGCCGGCAGGTGCCCGTGCCCCTTTCCATCGATACCACCAAGGCGAGGGTGGCCCGGGAAATGTTGGATTTAGGCGCGGATATCATTAACGATATCAGCGGGCTGCGATTCGACCCGGAACTGGCACCGCTGGTGGCGGAACGCGATTGCCCGGTGGTCATCATGCATATTGCGGGGACCCCGGAGAATATGCAGGAGAATCCTCACTATACGGATGTGATTGAGGATATCCGGCAATATTTCAGCGCCCGGATTGCATTTGCGCGGAACGCCGGAATTGGTGAACACCAGATAATTTTGGATCCTGGTATCGGATTTGGCAAAACCGTCGAACATAATTATAGAATCGTGGGGGCGCTGGATCGGTTTATCTCCCTGGGATATCCTCTCTTGTTGGGGGCCTCCAGAAAGTCCTTCATCGGAAAAACTCTGGATCTGCCGGTAGACGAACGACTGGAAGGCAGTCTGGCCGCAGCGGTGCTGGGGGTATGGGGTGGCGCAAATATCATCCGGGTACATGACGTGCAAGCGACAGTGCGGGCCGTACGACTCACGGATGCCATACGGAGAACTCTAGCGACAGAAGATTAATGGAACTCTTTCGAATCGGTTTTATTACCGTAACGATTATCGATGTCATTGATATCCTGGCGATTGCCTGGCTGTTCTACCAGCTCTACCATATTTTCCGTGGAACCCGGGCGGCACAGATGTTGATGGGGTTGGTGGTCATTATGCTGGCTTCGTTCGTTTTCCAGGCGCTGAACTTCAGCGGGATGTCCTGGCTCTTGCGAAATATCCAGACTATCTGGGTGATCGCGTTTGTGATCCTGTTTCAGCCGGAACTCCGCCGGGTCTTAATATACATCGGACAGAACCGGCTTTTTCAAAAAATCATTCCTTCTCAGGTGACCAAAACGGTCGATGAAGTGGTGGATGCTGCCATCGATCTCTCCAAAAAACGATGGGGTGCATTGATCGTTATGCAGCAAGATACCGGATTGAAATCCATCATCGAAAAGGGCGTCCCGATCAAGGCAACTGTGACCAGCAGTCTGATTGTTTCTATCTTTAACCCCAGTTCGCCATTGCACGATGGCGCCATTGTCATACAGAATGACTCCATCGAAGCGGCCAAATGTATCCTCCCGCTTTCCGAACGATTAGAGATCGATCCCAACCTGGGCACCCGGCACCTGGCGGCTCTGGGAATGTCCGAAGAATCAGATGCCATGATTGTGGTCGTCTCTGAGGAAACCGGTCGGATCTCTCTGGCTCACCACGGGATTCTGAACCGAACCCTGGACGAAGATATGTTGCGGGCCAAGTTGTCTAAAACCCTGTTGAGCGAGAGCGCTGCCTGACACCGTCTCCTTTTCTAATCCTACCGGATAAGGTTACCACAAAGTAACCAAACCGTCCCAGCCTTCCGCCCGCATCGGCGCCTTTTTCTGCAGCCTGTATCAACGCATAAACTGATTTACGAGTGTTTCCACTAATGGCCCTGCCTACTTAGTGTGATGCGAGTCACACTTTTTGGGATAGGAAGATCCCTCCTTGTATCGGGTGGTGTCTCTTCAAGTTCTGAATTAATAAGTAGTTGGTAGCAAAATAACGCAAATTTTTACAAAATTTACGTTATTTTTCTAATTGACCAAAATATACCGGGGTTCTATATTGTATGAAGAGAACGCTTACCTTGTTGTATTAATTAGACTTTCGTGTAATGGATGCAATACGTTGGATTAAAGAGATGTGTTCCATTAGTAATGAAATTTGCATGAAGAATCACCGGGGAGAATGCACTTAAATCCGATAGAAACTCGCCAAGTCGCAAAAAGGAGGTATAATGTATTCGAAAAGGGGATGCCCGGATAAGGAGGTCTGGCATCCGTCTTTTCTGAGGAAGCGGACTCGTTG
>Ga0209918_1000570_pt1 | contig 23681 bp, 20 predicted proteins | sample SalPonD_shore_MG_FD_185712 | JGI IMG/M metagenome (GOLD analysis project Ga0209918, IMG submission 185712) | Salt pond soil microbial communities from South San Francisco under conditions of wetland restoration - Salt Pond MetaG... | ecosystem: Environmental > Aquatic > Marine > Intertidal zone...
GTGCGGCGAGACCATCTTCGATCGCTTCCATGAGCGCACCGACCGCGACGTGTTTCTTGAGCGACGGGGTCGAATACCGAAACGGAAGATCCGGTCTTTCACAATACTCCGGCGTCTACGTTCGCGCTGAGTAAGACATGTATCTCTTTAATACAGAGGTTTAACGTGAAACTGGTCCTCTTGCGTGAGTGGGTTGAGGACGCCTTTGGCGAGCCTAGACCGACTACTCAGACCATCCGGAACCAGATTCGGATCGGCGAGTGGCCGGCCCATGCTGCGAGAAAGGTTGGCGGACGCTACTTTATTGATGTAGATAAAGTGGATGCCACCGCCGCCGATGGGGACTGGTTGCTCGATGCCACCGCGTAGCCGCATGACAAAGAATCGCGAACTACCCGACAATCTCTACCGTGTCCGCAGAGACTCTGATCGCTATTGGGAGTACCGAAATCCGGTCACCAACAAGCGGAAGAAGTTCACTGCAAGCAAGACCGACGCCATACGCCAGGCGAAGGCGGCCAATGCCAAGCTGGCCATGAAGACCAACCTGGGGGACTGGCTTGCTGGCGTAGAGCGAGAAACGCTATCCCACGCCATCCATCGGTTCCGCAAGGAACACCTATCAATGCAGCGCATGTCCGACGCACACCGCGACGATTGGGCATGGCGCCTTCGTAAGGTGGAACAAGGGATCGGGTCGCTGGTGTTGACAGAGATCAAGACACGAGACCTGTTCAACTGGCTGCGCCCGATGCCTGATCGCACCGCCAACATGCACAGAACACGGATGATTCAGTTGTTCAAATGGTGCATATCGGTGGGGTTACTTGACTGGAATCCGGCGGACCCTTTGCTGGTCCGTCAGGAATCAAAACGCCGACGGCCTCTCACGTGGGAAGACTTCAAGGCAATATATCGTCACGCCAACCGACCTACACGTATGGCGATGGGGCTGTGCCTATGCAGTCTCCAGCGGCGCAAGGACATCGCCACCATGCGCGTAGACCACGTTATCGACGGATATCTGAGGGTTGAGCAAGGGAAGACAGGGAAGCGGCTTATGCTGCCACTCACCCCCGCGTTTGCCAAAACCATCCGACGATGCAAGCTCGACAACGTGTTCTCGCCGTACCTGGTCCACCAGACCGCCGGTAATCGAAAGCGCCAGGGCCGCCCGCTCAGTCCCGCCAGTATCAGCAGAGGATTCCAGCGGGCCCGCGATGCAGCCGGCCTATTCGATCATCTGGATGAAAGCGAGAGACCCACCTTCCATGAGATCCTTGGGCTTGCCGAGCACCGACTGCGAGAAGCGGGATGGACAACCGAGGAAATACAGGCTTGGAGAGGCCACGAGAGCCCGTCAATGACCGAGCATTACATGGCTGGACATGAGCACTGGGAGCGAGTCAAGCCCGGAGGTAAAACATGAAGTGCGATCTGCCCGCCAACCTATGCCGGGCGAACGCACGATATTTTCAGTACGCCCGACCCGACACAAGGCCATCGCCCGGAGGCAAGCATGACCGTCGTTTTCCTACTGAAGTCCTATTTTTTCCTACGCCTTAAAATTAGGAACGGCCTATGGAGCTCTAGGCCGCGCCATGTATGGTCGGGGTGAGAGGATTTGAACCTCCGACCACCTGCACCCCATGCAGGGGCGTAGGAAAAGGGTAAATGGCCTAGTGGCGCCTTATTGAGTATGTACGACACCTGCCTAAAATAGCATAATTTGGTGGTAATCAATTCAACGTGTTACGGCTCATTTTCCTATGGCCTACCCGCTGTTGAGAGCAGCACGCAAGACATAAACTTCTTATTTTAAAGCGGTTTATCGTCATCGCCCCGTCTTTGTGTGGTACTCTAAGGAAGATACCTTGGAGTCGGCGTGGACGAGACAGCCAAAAGACAGAAGGTGGTGTCGGAGGTTTCACTGGCCATCGTGCTGGTCCTGGTGCTTCTGTTTGGGTTTTGGCAGGCGGCTCAGCAGTGGCTATTAGGACATTTCGGCTACGCCATGAGCGCAGGGTTGACCGTCTTGATGTTCGGCACTTTCATCCGGGTCGCACCTGGAATCCTAAAGAGTCTATGGATCGAGAATAAATCAGGGTGCCACTGGTTTAAGTCTGCGCTCACATTAATTCTGTACGGTGCTAGCTTGTTGTTCTGGATGGTTGTTTCCGCGATGATGGTTTGGTTTGTTGTCAAAGACGCCATACTGAAATTTGTCGCCAACTAGCACCTATTCGACGGCTTTCTCATATTCGGTGACAAACTGCTTCAGGAACTCGTTCTTCTGGCTGGAAAGCTCGTCCAGTACCTTGCGCTTCTCATCTGGTGACATGTCCGTGTCACGGTAGATCATTTCCATCTGCCCAGAGATAGCCAGAAGCTGCTGCCGCGCATCCTCGACCGCCTGATAGACGCGCTCCGCTTCCTTCTTCGACATCTCGGCGTAGAGCTCCGGGCGGGCTTCGCTGGCCATCTTGTTCGCGGTGTTGTGGAGCTGCGCCACCTCGTCGTAGAACTCCCAGAACTTGGTCTCGTACTTGGTACGCCCAGGCTCCTGGCGATAGAAGCGACGTAGCACGGGGTACTGGTCCAGGCGCCGAGCGGGCTGGTTCCGTTCGTAGAATGTCTCCTCTGCGAGCATCATGGCATAGAGGCCCATGGTGTTCGTATAGCCGCGGTAAAGCGCTTCGGCCCGTTCTGGGCTGATCTGGAGGGAAGGCGGCAGATCTCTTGTTGCTTCCCCCAGGTCTTTGAACATCGGAGAGGTGTATTCGTTGTAGCGGGCCCAGGGCTGCCGACTCTGCATTCCCTGTGTCTCTATCTGGCGCCCTGAAAACCGATTCTCGTTGAGAGCGTATACCTCATAGGCTGGCTCCACCAAGCCAGGTATGTAGTCCATCTTGAACAGATCTATGAATATCCTGGAAACGTCCTTCCCGTATTTCACCAGATCAACTCCTTTGCTCTTAGCATCGGCCTCAAGCCCGTTCATGATCTGTTCCATGGCACGTTCGGCGACCGAAGAAAAGGCACCAATCTCCCAGATCTTCGGCAGCCGGAAGTGAAGATAATCTTTCCCGCAGTCTCCCGTGTCGTCCTTCTTGATGAAGATGTGCCAGTTCGTATCCTTGTCCCAGTCCTCAAGCTGGTTGTAGCAGGGGATGCTCCTGTTGTAGAGGTATAGGGTGGCCGACACGCTGGCAAGCGTTGTAGCGCGTGCCCAGATACCTGCTCTGTTAGGATCTTTGGTGAGTCCTCTGAAGGCACGATCAAGACCGTTGACACCGGCTTTGAGAAACAGTACAGAATCGTACAACCACCCTGCGATCTCGCTGTCACCGTGCATGGCGAAGTCCGTCGAAACCTCACGGGCTAGATATGCCGCATGGCGGGGGCTCTCTCCGCGGTTCATTTCCCGCTTGAACTCGCCGATTCGAGTGGCCATCTCGAACGAGTCGGCTAGCGTCTCGAACATGTACAGGAGCTTCCCTGGAGTGTCGATAACTGTGTGGTAATTGATTCCCTTCTTCTTGTAGAACCGCCTCATGTGCTTCTTGAAGGCCGCAGGGTCAACCATGTAGGAGGCCATGCCACCGGCGTTGGCGATGAACTCCCGGTAGCTTTCGTCCTGCGTGATGCGGGACTTCAATCCGCTCACAGAATCGATCACTGGGCGGAATCCTGCACGGCTGTACGTCCATCCGCTCAACGTATCGCGCCATAAGTTTGCTGTCATGAAATCAAGTGTCAGTGTCACTGATCCTTGTATAAGTCGACGTGATGCTGAGAGTCCACGGCGTAGCACGTTTTTTTGTTTCGGGTTCAACGCCTCGAAGGCTCTGAACAATAGCGGATCGGCAACCTGATAGAACTCCGGCTTGCCATCACGCATCACAGCGATGATCTGTTCCTCGCTGTTGGCCTTCGGCGTCTGTCCGAACATCCAGAATCGCAGATAGTCCGGGTCTTTCTCCAGATTGCGCTCCATCGTATCGATGGCGGTGATCATGCTCTCAGGAACATTCCCGCTCTCCACATCAGAAGCATTAAGGCCCAAGCTCGCGATGATCTTCCGGCGAATCTGTTCTTTGTCGATACTGATTGCCTTGGTTTCCTTGGCAATCTTGGTCAGGAAGCGTCCTCCGCCGCGCTGCTTCTTGCCGAAGTCAACCACCCGCCTACGGACATCGTTCTTGATCGACTCCGTGATCAGATACGATGCGTTCTCGATCATGTTCTCGAATATGTCGTTCAGGTTCCCGGTCCCGCCCGTCAGCGCCTTCCACGCCTTGATGTTGCCCTCAACGCCGCCGGATCTCCTGCTTTTTATGTTTGAGCCCACTCGGTAAAACGGGATATATTGGGAACGACGCCACGTGGCCCGCTGCTGTTTGTTGATTAGCCCCATATCGACGGCGAAATCAACAATACCGGTGTTCCATTCCTGGTAGTCGTCGAAGGCCTGCTTGAACTCCGGTGTCTCCAGGGCCAGCATCGCGTCGATCTCGGCGCGCGTGAACAGGTTCTCCCTGCCCTGCCCCATCAGCTCGTTTGCGGAGCGGCCTATGGCGTACATCTGCCAGGCATCAAGCTGATTCCCGACTTCATTGAATATCTCACTCAGGCTCTTGCCTTCATAGGCGAATGATCCGTTTTTCTTGAGTACCGGATAACCGAAGCGCATCGCTCCGTCGACGATCGAATAGCCGGCCCGCGACAAACGCGCAGTCTCGTAGATCCCGCTGGCCGCTGGTGCCCGTTCCCCCGTTAGGTCCAATTCCATCTTCAGTATGCCGTGGAAATCATCGGCTATTGACTGCCGGAACTCGTCTCCCCAGCCATCCATTACGTCCGTCAACGAGACGCCAGGGTCGCCAACCTTGGAGCGCGCCTTGTCGATCTCCGACTGCAGGAACCACTGGCGCATGCCTTTACGGGCATCGGCGATAGCCTCGGCGTGATCGGATTTCTGTACGTAGTTGTCCCACCACTGTGCGAACTTCGGTGCCTTGCCATAGGCGACATCAGGCTGCGTCATCCAGTGACGGACGAACTCTGCGAATCCTTCAAAGATCTTTTTATTGTCGTACGACAGGCCACGCAACTCCTCGCGATAGGTCTTGTTGTTCCGGTATGCCTTTCCAATCTTCGGGTCTCGGTCATCCAGCATGTGGGCGATCTCATGGGCCGCTACTTCCAAATCGCCCCGCTTTTTCAGTCGGATTACTTCTTGGTTCGGGATATAGTAGCCGAGCTCCCTGGCATTCTTGGCGATACGTCCTTGATACAGGGGGACGCCAAGGGCCTTGACGAACGGACGCAATACTTCCTCGCGGCGGATTGGCTTCTTACTGATCTTGGGCATCTCACCCGGGATGGGGGTATAAGCATCGCGAATGAATCCGGTATAGTTCTCGCCCGGCTGCATTGACTGCTTGCCTCCGGGGCTTGTGCGCGAAGAAGCCTTACCAACCTCCTGAATGTTGCTCTGATCAGATATGCGCTGTGTGTTGCGAAGATCGGTAGCGGGCTCTACCCCATTGCGTGTCCAGACAATCCGGCCGTCAATCGTCGTTGTTTTCTTGAAATCGCGGTTCAGAACGCGCTTTGCGATTCCGCGCAGGACCAGCTTAGTGCCCTTTGGATAAGCGATCTGGTCGATGGAATCAGCGCCCACGTAATTGACGTCGTATTCCTGTCCTGTGGCCTCTGACGTGCCGGGTTTCGAACGCACATCCCCGGAGACGCCATCGCCCCGGAACTGGACGATGACGCCCTTGTTATTACCCTGACCCAGTGCGAGGTCCAGGTTGTCAGTGACCGGCATTCCGGACTTCACAGCACCATTGCGTACGCCGCTATCGATCAGAAGATCACTTATGCCATCTGCAGAAGTCTCACGGAAAACCGACTTGCCTATTGGCTTAGGCTTGAACGATGCGGGTCCGTATGTGACTTCTTCCGGCAGGCTCGGACGCTGTGGCTCATTGCTGCGCGTCACCCGGCGCTGCGTGTTGCCCTCGTTCAGCCATTGCTTGAACTCGTCGAAGGTGAATTGGCGGATATTGCCGAGACCTTGCCAGCCGTCCTCATAATTGGACAGGTAGGCATCGCGGGCCTCCTGTTCCGTATCAGCTCCAAGAATGGCCTTGTGCTCGTCGAACTTGCGCGTCTTCGGGTCGACCTGATCGATGACGAACACCGGCTTGGTGGTGTCCTCTGCACCGGAAGTCATGAACACGTCCACCTGATCGCCGTCGCGGCCCATCGTGCCCTTCACGTATCCGTAGTGGTGGGTCAGGGTAGACTCCCACTGAGTGCCGTCCGGAGCGGTACCTGAGCGCTTTGAGCCGCGGGGGTTTTCTATGGCAATGTCCAGACCACCGATGCTGACGTGGCCTTTCTTGTAGTTCCCCACCTCCTTCTGAGCATCGGTGGGTTCGGCGCGGTCATTCAGCGGCGAGGACGCGGCCTCAGTTCCCGCAACATCCATCTTCGATGCCGTAGTCGGCTGTTCCACATTCTTAGGTTCTCTGATCGGCGCAGATTCGGCATTGCTTCCCCTGATTTGTTCGTCGACGCGGGCGGCAGGATCGAACGTATCCTGCGATCCAGAGGAGGGTTCTACTCCTTGCCCGTTACCGGCTTCTGTCCTCGCTTGCGCTGGCTGTTGTATATTCGGGCCGACTGCTCCTGGGCCTTGTCGTAGCACCTCTTCCTGGCCTGTTTGGTCTTGCTGTCCAGCTTGTCCAGACACTCCTGGTACAGCTTGTCCCTGATCGCCTCGTATTGTTTCGGCATTATTGCGCTCCATATTGGCTAGTGGGTGCATGATGAGAGCAGTTCCACCGCCGCCAATAGCGCCGATGATACCGGCATCGGCGAGGCGCCGGAGTACCTGATTCGGGGTCATTTTCTCGTCAAGCACTCCAGCATCATAGGCGGCACTTACCGACTCATTGATTGTCTCTTGCAATCCCTCCGCCGCAGTCGCCTTGAAAACGCGGACGCCAAATTTGCCGCCCTCTTTGGTCAGGATGCCGAGCGGGATACCCTCGCTCAGGGTCTCGTTGGCAGCATTGAACAGGGCGTCCTGCTGTGCTTCCTTTGGAGTCCGTCCGCTCTGGCGGGACTGGTGATAGGCTTGTCCGTAGACCTGTGGGAACATTATCGCCAAGCCGGCCTGCGGGTTCTTGGTGGCGATGGACACGACGGATGCCGGGACCAACGTGCTGCCTGCGCCCTCAATGGCCTGGCTGACATACCACTTGGCGGATCTCGGATCGACCTTCGGCTGATTCTCCGCGGCCTTCTCGCCCCAGTAGTCAGCCACAACGGAGCCAAGATCCCGGACATCGGACATCAAAGTGCCGTGTTCCTGAGCGACATTGCCCTGGTCGTCTACGCCCCATTCCTTGCGTAGCAGATCGCGGGCACGCTGATAGTCGCCCTTCATGTAGGCTTCATGAGCATCAGGCGGGAGACCTGCGTCAAGTGAGCCGGTTTGATTGAGGTCAGAGAAGGGATTGATTTTATCGAGGAGGGAGTTCTCGTCCGGGTTCTCGGCTAGGTAGTTAATGCGGTTGTAGGCCTCCTGTTTGCCACTCTCCGGTGTTTCTCCAAGCGACTGGATGCCACCACCAATCGCTTCACCTATGCGATAGGCCGCATTCTCTCCGGACTTGCCGACTGTTGTTGGCCACGAATCCGTGTCCTGATCCGCTGCCGGCTTATATTTCGGCATTCCCGCTGTCGGGTTTATGCGGTCCTGGAGCCGCTGCGGAGCCGCCTGCTCGAACTTCTGAGGTTCTTCGGCACCACCCCCCACCGGCTTGAACTGCGACCAATCCACGCTGTCCTGCTCAGGCTTGGCCACTGGTTTGAACTGGCTCCAGTCGACAGTGCCCTGATCGCCGCCATCAATCGGCTTGTACTGACTCCAATTAACCGGCATTACTGACCCCCCATGGGAACTGGGATACCGTCGCGGACGATATAGCGCCGGCCATCGGGGCCCTCAAGCTCGGTGCCATCTGGATACGGGGCGCCGCCGTCTTTGCCGCCCGATCCGTCCTGTGGCTGTTCTGAGAGATCCTTGACGTCAATCCCCATTTCTCGTGCTGCGGCGGAAACAGCTTCAGAACGAGACAGTTGGTTGTCTGATCTACTGCTGTCCAGATAGATTCGGGTAGCGCGTGCTGTGATCGACTGTACCGCCTGCATTTGATCCTTACTGAGACCGGATATTCGGCCTGTGCGCGGGTCAAATACGCCACCGAAGAGACTTGCGGCCTGCCCGTGGATGGTATTCTCGCCAGAGGCTTTCAGGTTTCCGGAACCGCCACCTGCTTCTGGCTCCCACTGAGGACCAGACGAAACATCAGTCCATTTTCTGCCGTCCCACTCCTGTGTAACCTTTTTGTTGCCCCGCTGAATGGTGCGCGTCTCTGGAGCCTTTGTTTTCACCTCACCGCCATGGACGATCTGCTGCTGCTGCACCCATCCCTGCGCCTGCGGCTGCGCAAAGAAGGTAGCGAGCGCCTTCTGTCCGGCCAGATTGCGCGCTACGTCCTGAACCGGTATCTGGAGCACGTTATCGCTCGGATTAGCATCGCGTCCTTGTGTGACAGGCGCCTGATAGGTCCGCTGTGTTCCATCCGGCATCTTCTCCGTCACAGCGAGGTCCATAGCCACGGTGCTCGGCTGCTTGCCGGCATGGACTGAGGTAATCCTGGAATCGATGATCGTCCCGCCATTGGCCCCTTTCTTGCCAACGACCTTGCGGATCTGTGGACGATAGACGTAATTGGCCGCCTGGAGAACCTGTGTGTCGGGTACCTGCTGTCCCTGCGCCATAGCACTCAGTGTATTGACGGAATCCACGTACTGCTGCGATGAGAGCTCCGTGATGGGTCGACCGAGATCCTGCTGAAGCGTATTCAGGATCGTTGGATCAACGGGCTGATCGTGCTCGATAGCGTAGTTCACAGCCTCGAGGTTGTTCTGAATCCGTTCTGTCTTCGCTTTATGCTCGTACTGCTGCTTTTCGAGCTTGTATTTGTCCTGCTGCAAGTTGAGCTGCTGGTCCGCCCGCTCGTTCTGTGTCTTGTACTGCTGCTTCTGAGTATCCAGCTGTTCCTGACGAAGTTCCATACCGCGGTTCGCCCGCTCGTTCTGGATATCCCAGCGACGTGCGTTCTCCTCATAGAGCTTCTTCTGCCGAGCCTTCTCCGCCTCCTGCTCAAACTGCCGATCGACGAAGTTGTAGCCCTGCATGAAGCCGGAAGTGAAGCTCGGTTGCATTCCCGCCATGGTGTTGCCCTCAGAAAAGCTCGTAGGAGAGGTAGCCGGCGATTGCGCCGATACCAGCGCCTATCAGCGTGCCGTAGCCTGGACTAACCGTCGTTCCGGCCTGTGCGCCATAGGCCATGCCGGCGGATGCGCCAACGCCCGCCCCTGTTCCTATGCTCTGTGCCTTGACGGCCTTGTTGCGGGCCTTTATCGCGTCTTCTTCGCGGTTACGATTTTCCTCCATGCTGGCGAGATTACTCCCCGCCGTATAGGCCTGAGACTTGAAGTCGTAACCCATTGGTATCATTCCGGCCATTACTGTTGCTCCTGCGCCAAGCTGCTCATGCCACCAGCCATGAGTGCCATTTCGCGGTCGCGGATGTTGGATCGTGTGGAGTTACGTGCGGCAGCCACCGACATCGCCTGGTTTCTATTGAGCGCACTCTCGTTCGCTGTAGCCACAGTGGGGTCGATGGCCATTCCGTAAGAGGCGTTTCTACGACTCTGATTGCCACGGATCGCGTCATAAGCGCTGTTGGTGATGTCTGTCGATCTACCGACTTCCTGACTCTGAAGATCCTTGTTGCCGATACTGTTCTTGAGTTCCATGAAGACCGGTAGAGAATTCTTCTTCCAATCCTCCCACTCCTGGCGAGTTAGGGCAGCTTGAAGGTTTGAGGCGTAATGCTCAGAGTTAGGATCAACAAAAGACAGCCCCCACTGCCCATAGCCAGTGTCGTACCATTGCTGGACCGCCTGGTCGTGCTTTTCTTGTTGTAGTCTGATCGCGTCCTGTATTCCGTTTCCATTTGTTGGCATTCCACCGATAGACATTTCACACGTCTCCTATGTCCACGGGGTGGTGAGATAGTCGCCCTGATTCAAGGTGTTATCCCGGGCGTTCCAGTCAGCCGCTGCATTGTTTCCACCACCGGTTTCCATGCCCATATAGGCCCGTGTGCCCATCCCGGCGGCGGTGCCATAGGCCTGAGCCCGCCCGGCATTCTCATAGGCCGCGTAACGCGCATCGTAGATTGCATTCCTAGACGCTCTACCGGCCGCCTCAGTCATGCCCTGCTGCGACTCTGCCGGCTGCCCTGAGCCCAGCATCAGTACGTTCTCTAGCCCCTGGTAGTGCATGTTCGATACATCATTGGCAGCGTTCGTCTCGTTGCCGGCCATCGACGCGCCTTCCTTGCTCGCAACATCACCCATGCTGCCCTGAAATGCTCCACTCCCCGGTGCTGCGCCTCTTTGTCTCATGGTGTCAGAGACATTGCCTCGCGCGCTGTCAAAAGCTGCCATCGTTGTGCCTGCGGCCATACCTTGAGCCTTGGTATAGTCCGGCTGTGACTTGCGCACGCGCGCCTCGTAGGTGTCGATCATTGGCCGAATCTCATTCATGAACAGGCCGTACTTCTCCGTCATGACCTTGGCCAGTTCCCGCTCTTGCGCGGTCTCCGGTATATCCGTCTTAGACCCTTTACCCATCGTTCAGTCTCCAGCGATACGCCACATGCGACACATGCCAATGCCCTGGTAGCACTCGCTCCCACCCGCGACGATTGGATCGAAACTCAACGGCATCGGCCTCGCAATCCAGGGCCATGTCGCGAATCTGCTGTTCGTAGTAGGCCACCGGATTCTCGCGGTGGCCGGCTGCGAACCAGACAAGGAAAGTGCGCGTCCCGTCCGGCTCAGAGACGAGACGCCAGATGATGAATCCCTCTGAACCAATCCACAGGTGCGCATTCCCAGTATCCAGGGCCTCTTTGACGACGCCCAGTGTCAGCGTGTCCTTGAGGTCATAGAGAATGTCGCTGATCGGCCCCTTGATATGAGGCCAGTAGTCCATGTGGTCTGAGCAGGGGCGGAGCATTTCAGTCTTCGACATCTTTGTCTTGCGTGAGACGAAGCGCTTCACGTAGCGCCGATAACTGATTGGCCACGCCCATCAGTTTCTCGTCCACATCCTCGATCGCCTCTTTGTGCCCGAGCTTCTGGAGGCGCAGATTACGGTGCGCCTGCTCAAGAGCCTCGATGCGATCCTCGATGGTCTGCGGGTTGATTTCCTGCTCGTCGGCCATGTTCTACGCTCCGTCGATGCCGAACACGGCATCCATCTGTGCCTCAGTAAGACTCATCTGTTGGGCCATTGCAATAAGATCGGCATTCGCCCGGTCGAAGATTGTGGCGGCTTGCCACATGATTTTGATTCTCCGTGGCGTCGCTGGGTTGTTGACCAGCGCCTCAGCCGCATCAAGCAGGTTGGCGTCATCCAGAGACAGCATGAACTCCATACGCGATAGGCTGGCGCGGTTACGGCGCCGCTGCTGTATTTCCGCGGCGTCAGGACCGGGTGCAATCTCTCCGAACTCGCCGGCAATAGCGCGCTGGTAGATATCAATCCCTGACGGTTCAGTATCATTCGGGTTGGCTGTAAACGGCAGCCACTCTCCGCCTACAAAAATCTCGCAGTCAATGGTGCCCAAACTGTTGTATACCGGATTTCTGGCGTCCATCAGGCCACCCTCTGCCACAAAGATGCTTGTCCACTAACGTTCGATATCGTCGCCTTCCATGTACCACTTAATGCGTCTCCAGAATAATGTGGTCCAGTGCCATCTATATATGCTGGAGAAAGAGAGCTCGCTGCAATCGTCTCCCCTTTGTTTACAGACCCTGCGCTAGGGTTAAGCAAGATCGTGTATGATCCAACAACAAGACCATTTGAAATAAGATGATAATCAGGTATATATCCTGGCACGTCTCCCGCTACAACAAGTCTGTCCCATCCAGATTGACGACTCCATCGCCAAATTGACCCGTCTCCACCTCCCCATAATGCAGAGTTTGTGTACGTAGCATTAAGGCCAATTGATGGCGGGGTCGTATTTGAATATGCCCTTCCGAAAGTAATAGCCGCGGCATGGGAAGCACTATCAATATTTATAGCCGAACCTGAACTATTAGTCTTGACAACCTCAAGAGCGTATCCGACAGCACTTCCAGTGCCATCAGAAATAATGGTGGCTCCTCTACCATTTGCCCCGTAGGCAACTATGCCGACGCCCGTTCCTGTGTTTGATACCTGAATAACCTGAGAAGTTGAGTTGGTGTTTGCCGATATTGTGCCTGCCGCGATGTTCTCAGCCTGAATGTTGACCACGTCGATCACGGATGCATCGATCGTTCCCGCTGTCAGCTTGTCAGCCGCCACACTTTGGATCTTGGCGTTGGTGATCGTGGCGTCCTTGATCATCGCCGTGTCGATGTAGACGACGCCACCCTGCACAATGAACGGCGCGACCGTGCTCGCCCCTCCTGGGGTATCGCCCTGCGGCAAGATCGCGAACCGTTCTGCGTTCACATAGAATTCGCTGAACGAACCGTCCGTGGTATCGTCGTTTGCCGTCGACATGAGACCGTATCCGGCGACGGCACCGTTGACATCCACTTTCACCGCATACTTGGCATAGATGTCGCCATCGGCGTTTACTCTGGCCGTTTGCTCGGTCTGTATGGCGGCAGAATTATCACCTACGTCGACCTGAAGCTGGGTGATATTGCTTGTGTTGGCCGTTACTTCGCCGTCAAGGTTTGTGACTGTGGCATCCAACACAGAGATCGCACTGGCATTGGCATCGACACCGGTCGACGGGTCATTAACCGTACTCTCCAGTGCCGTTATATCCGAAGCCTGCGACGTGATGTCGCCCTCGGCAGTAGTCACCCGGGTGTCGAGAGAAAACACCGCACCGGCGTTTGCCACTACACCGTCGTCTGGATCGTTCACAGTGCTCTCAAGGGCAGTAATCTCGGAGCTATGAGTGCTGATCGTGCCTTCGGCTGTGGTCACCCGGGTGTCGAGACTACTTATAGCACTAGCGTTTGCATTCACGCCATCATCTGGATCATTGACCGTCGATTCGAGCGCGGTAATCTCTGATGAGTGCGTACTGATCGTGCCTTCAGCGGTGGTCACCCGCGTATCAAGCGCCGTTACCGCATCCGCATTGGCTACCACTCCGTTATCCGGGTCGTTGACCGTCGACTCCAGGCTGGTTATGTCCGTCGCGTTGACGGATATACTGCCCTCTGCGGACGTCACCCTAGTGTCGAGGCTATCAACCGCCGAAGCGTTAGCCACCACGCCGTTGTCAGGATCGTCTACAGTGCTCTCCAGATCGGTGATCGCAGACGAGTGTGCAGTGATCGTGTTCCCTTGGTTCGTGACCGTGGTATCGAGCACATCGATAGCCGACGCATTGGCCGCCACGCCCGTCGATGGATCGTTGACGGTGGCCTCTAGGGCGGTTATGGCGGACTCGTTATCTCCAATGCGAGGATCTTCAAGGTCCAGCCACTGCGAACCATTCCAATAGTACGGGTGGTTGTTATCGTCCTGGTCGTACCAGCGCGCCCCATCCGGTATAGGGTCTGGAACTCCGTTTTCACCCGGTACTGGCTCGTCGTCTTGGACGAACAGCGCGAACTCTGCTTGGACCTCCAGGCTATCGATTTGTGATTCGACTTCCGTTACACGATCCACCAATCCAACATTGTCCGCGTCGATCAAGTCGATGCGTGAATTGAGATCGCCATAGAGCTCACTTTCTGTGATCTGTCCAGAAAGCCGCTCCAGCAGGTACGAGGGGTCCGTCGCCGTGCTACCCGAAGTGCCGGACGTGCTGTTGAACGGGCCGGCCTGGCCGTTCTCGTTGACCCACCGAATCCAGTAGTAGCGCGTGACCGATGTCGTCTGATTGATAAAGTCGGTGTACAGGTGCCCCGCCGCTCTGTCGATCAGCACTGCCTGGCCGAGATCATCCGTACCCGCTCGCCATACCTCTGTGTACGCGTGGCCATGGTAAATCTTTGTCGGATCGTTCCATGACAGGAACAGCATGTTGAACCCGGATGTTACGGATAGACCCGATGCGGCAGATGGAAACTGAATGCCAGGCTCTATTTGCCCTCCGCCCGAGGTCGGCGTCTGTGTCTTCGGATTGGTGATCGCGCCCGTGCGTGGGTTGATCGACAAAATATCCGCGATATTGGCCGAATAGAGATCACGCTTGGTGACGACTCCATCCAGCGGGTTGGACGTACCTTTCCACTGTTCCACTACCGCGCGTAAATTGTTCCACGCGTGCACGACATCGTCTGGCGTCCTTACACTAGGAAGCCCTGTTGAGCGTGTATCCCGGGTCATGTCGCCGCCAGCTCCTGGATGGACTCGGCGATCTCAACTTGGCGAACCGTGTTCGTACCGCTCACCTGAAATTCCCAACGCTGGTAGAGACCGTCCGCGATCACGAACTCGCTTTCATCGGCAACATCGGCGTCGTGCAGCAGCGTACCGTCGCCCCAGATTTTCAGGTGCACCGGGTATCCCCATGCCCATACCCTGGCAACCTGCATCGATACCTTTCTTGGCACATCGAATGCTTTCGATTTCCAGGTGTATGTGAGACTTGAGAGCGCATCCGCATCCCACTTGACCACTGCACCGTCGATCACGAGATAAAGGAAGCCGTCTTCTTGATGCGTATATCCGGCAGTCGCGTAGGTGTCGATGTAGGCGAACTGCTGTCCGCTTGGGTCAAGAATGAGCCCCCCCTGGACGGACCCCGTGTCGTAGAACGCCAGGTACTTGTCCTCCCATCGATAGGCGTGCATTGAGTCTGGCTTCAGGGCCCGCCAATCGATCTTCGATATCAGCCCATCAGTAATCACTGACGGGATGCTCCCGGATTTAACCGATACCAGTCCATCGATACCTGGATAAACGATGCTGTATCCCATATCGACCAAGCCGCGCTTGGAGACACACGCATAGGGCGTCTCCATCTTGTCCATGGACATCGTTCTGGGGTCTGAGCCAATCGCGATGTACGGCACGCTCTCGGTTGTTACCACGACGGTATTGCCGATCGCCCCAAGCGCGACTCCATCAGACTCCATCGAATGGCGGTAGGCCGTAGGCCATGCGTGCGGCTCGTAGGGTTCACAAAAGCAGAGTTGGTTTCCGGCGAGCCCGGCCTGAACGCCATTCGGCAATGCAATCAGGCTGTGAAGATCATCGGGAGGGGGAAAGAAATCATCTGAGGCGTTCGCGGAGCCGAGATCGTCAACGTCCACAGAGTCAGCGTAAGAAGCCGACGCCAGAGTAATATCTCCGACGTACCGATACCCAACTGAGATATCGTCCCCCTCAAACCGATACAGCCGCTTTCCGGTGATGTTGTAGCCAGCGGGTGGTGATGTCGGGAAACCGGTCAGGCTCACGTATTGCCCGACACCGACGTCGATAACCGACGTTGGATCAGAAGGCGGCCCCTCGATCTGCGCACCACCTATTGTGGCAATCCACGTCCAGACATAGGTGCGGGAGACGATGTCCGTCTCGGACGTGTTGTCGACCTTGCGCACCTGCCCGCTAGTGCTCTGGTAGCTGTCGAAATTCGTACCGTCCACGCCATCTATAGTGAATGCGTCTATGGTCACCCTGGTGACAGTATGCGTTCCGTTGACGACAGACTGACCGACAGACGTGCCGCCAGCTCCAGCGAATCTTGCATCCTTGATCTGAACGATATCGCCAGTCTGATAGTCACAGCCTGCCGCCGACGCGGTGGGTGGATTAGTACCGGCGATAGCCGATATGGTGAACCATGGCGCTGAATTCGTGGTGCTCACAGCAGGAACGGTGGTCGGCTTCGGAACCCCGTTGGAAAAGCTATTGGTCGGGTATTCCTGCGTACCACCGGCCGTGGCGATCGAGGCGTAAGTGACTTTCGGAACACCATCTCCTGTGAAGTAGACGCGCCCCTCCGTATCGCCCGGTATCTGACTCGCCACCACGTCCACAACCTGTGTCCAGTGGAACCAGAAGCTATCCTGATAGCGATAGAGTGACTGAATGGTCCCAGCCTTCGCCAGTGCGGACACGTCGGTCATACCGCGTATGGCGCGTAGCTCACCATTGTCCAGCCGGCAGTTCTCCGCATTCTGAGCACGGTTGTTCTCCAACAGGTGCGGGGCAACGTTCTGCATCGCACCGAGGAAGGCGTCTACCTTAATCAGCATTGCGTTTCCCGAGCACGGCCTGCAGAATACCAATCGGCTGCTGTCCAGCAGAAACCTGTTTGTCTTGGCTGCGCTTGTGGATGTTGATCCCCAGCACCGCCAACGCTATTCCCCACATGGGCGTCATCGAAGTCACCGCCTCAATGATGTGTGCCGCGTTCTGCGGGTGAATGACCATGGCGTAGGCTGTTCCAGCGATCTGAATGGCCCAGGTACCGGCCGCCACATATCCGAATGTTGGACGCCAGCGCCGCACATAGGGATCGCTTGCCGCGGCCTCCGCTCGCATGGTCTTGTTGATCTCCGCAAGCCGTGAGGTCTCGGCCTCAAGCGCCATTCTCCGCAGACTCTCGATGTGGGCGTTTTGGAGCTGCACCAGTTTGGCCGTCGCTTCCGGGTCCGACTGCATCGCCGCCGCTACCCTGTCAGGACTGTTCTCAACGCCCAGGGCCGATGAAATGAGCCCACCCACCGCAGCGCCGGCCGGTCCGCCCAAAGCAGTCCCCAGGACCGGCGCGATCTTGCCGACCACGTCCTTGATATCACTCCAGTTCATTGGGAATCTCCTACATGGCCTGTATGAACTTGGCGAGGCGCCGCGCCCAGCCAAGCGCAAACTGCGCCTGAGAATGGTCGTGAGAGATGATCTGGCCGTAGAACTCGGCCCGCATGGCCATGATCTTGTGTCGCAACACCGCGGGATCGCGTGTCATTACCGCCTTGATAGTGATCGGACCAACGATGCCATCCTGTGCGACGCCAGCGGCCTCCTGAAGCCACCGTGACGCCCGGTCGACGCCGTGCTGCACGCCAGAGTCAACCACCAGGGCGGCAAGGCGCCCGTCTTCTATGCCGATGAACCCAGGTACCGTGATGTACTGCGATCGGTAGATCTCTCGTGCCTCAGCCCGAGAGAGATTGCGCACCTCATCCTCGCTGACCGAATACCCTCTCCACTCACTGAGCGTGTGTTGCGTGATCCCAAAGTTCGTTGCGCCCCCGTGGTCGGATGCATTGTTCACGAACCCACCTTCCTCTGTGAGGATGTCCTCGACGATCTGTGCAGCGTTCAGTTCCATGTCTGCGAATTACGGGCGATGACCGTCAAGTGTCGGTTCATCTCGTCGAAGCGGCTATTGAATGAGCTCTCCATGCTACTGATCCGGTCCTCGAGGCGGTCGATGCGCTTGTGTACCTGCTCCTCGACCCGTCTGGCGCTCTGGCGCTCGCGCTTGTAAACCCACACAGCCAAAGACACAGTTCCCAGCGAGAGCACGCCGAATATCCACCGTATCAGCGGTGGCATCTGATCGTAGGCTTGCACCCACACCGAAGGATCGCCAGAAGCCATACCCTTCCCCTTTGACGAAAAAACCCGCTGGGGTGCGGGCTGTGTTCGGTCCACAGACATGGGCTCACCACTTAACCGTGAAGGATTCCGTCTGAGTGAACGTCACGGTTTTTTGTTCGAGTTCGGTGAACGTCACGGTGTACGTTTGCTCGATTGGCACGTCGGCGAAGTGCGCGATCAACTGGGCGATGCCGTCCATGGACGAGGCTGCCGCCTGGAGGGCCCCGCTGCCGGTTACGATGGTCGAGTTGACGATGCCGGCGCCGTCCATGGTGGCCTCCGCAGCCACCAGGGTGCCGGTACCGCCGCGGGTCAGCATTGACTGCCCAGACATCGTGGATGCACCCGCGGTCATAGTACCCGCGCCGACGATGTTGCTGACGGCGTTGCCGCTGCCGCTCATGGAGGCAGCGCCGGCCGTCATGGCGCCACTACCGGAGACCACGGAGGCGGCAGTACCGGAACCGCTTACGCTACCCTCGGATACCTCCATCGACCCGCTGCCGGTGATCGTGTCGTAGGCCTCGCCGGTGCCCGACATCGTGGAGGAGTCGGCCTGAAGAGCACCGCCGGCGACATTGGTTCCGAAGGTCGCCGGATCATCGAATATCAGCGATCCGTCCTGCAGGAACGGGTCGTCGAAGCGGACGAGCATCTAGCTCACCTGCACCAGGCCGTTGGCGTAGAAGCCGCTGACCGGCTCCCAGATCTCGAAGTAGCCGTTCTGCCCGGCACTCAACCCGCCCGCAGTCCAGGCGAGCGTGATCTGTCCGCTGCCGTCCGAGGTGAGCGTGCCCTGAGAGGCGGAGTCGTCGGTCACGGACCCGCCGACGCTCTCTCTAAGCCGGTATTCGATACCCGAGAGATTCGTGCGGGTGACGGTCCCAGTCGCGTCCTTCAGGGTCAGGGTTGCCCGGCGGATGACCACCACGGAACCGGAGCCCGACATCGTGGAGGCCCCGGCGGCAAGGGCTCCACTACCGGTGCGCGTCGCGTTCGTCGTGACCGCGGCGCTCGTGACCACCGTCGAATCGTTGGCGGCCGCATCCTGCTGCTGGAAGTGGAAGTAGTAGGTCGTGTCCGCCGTGAGTCCGGTGGCGCTCACGTTCTGTGTCCCCGTGGCGCTGACCGTCTGGCTTCCAGAATCCGCCGCAGCCGTCCCCGAGCTGTCCTGCCCAGCTTGAATCTGCGCGACACTCGGGGATGTGTTGCTGGTAGAGACTACCCAGTACAGTGTGCCGTTGCTCTCGTCGGAGGATACCGAGCCGCCGAGCGTGGTCTGCCCGGTCGTGGAGCCGGAGGGGCTTGAAAGCGTCGGGGGCGTGGTGTCGCTGCCCCCTCCAGTTACCGCGGCTTTCAGATCAGTCTCGTTCATGTTGTTGGCGAGCTCGGTCGCCGTCAGCGCCCGATCCCAGACTACGACCCACGACTCGGCGCCATCCAGCACTCTACTGGCATCGTATTCGGCGCCCAGCGTCACATCGGACGCATCACTGACACTATACGACGCATCGAACCCCACGACCGCGGCCGTAATGTCATTCCCTGCACCATCAAACAGCTGATACACTCCCGATGCGCGCCTTGCCACTAGCACGAATGGCGTACCGATAACAAATGCATTGTCTGTCGTATATGCGTAGTCGGTTGAGATATTGTAGATCTCGGTGAGCTCCAGACTTAAATTCGCCGAGTCGCGCTGACAGATCATCAGCTCATTGCTAAATTGTGCGCTTGTTCCAAGGTGTACCAGCACATTCCCGCTTGATGCGCTGGTATTGATCGTCGCACGTACCGCGATAGTGAAGTCGCCCGTACCGGGCGCAAAGATCGCAGATCCGTAGCTAAACGTAATCCCTTGTGTGCCATCGCACGTCAAATCGCCACCAGAGACGCCTGGATCAGTCAGTCCAGAGGGGTTGGTGGCCGTCGCATTTCCGGGATAATCATCCGATAGCGAGTCGCCAAATTGCGCGAATACGAGATTGTCACTGAGAGCCATTATTCATCCACCCCCTCAGGAGTGCCTGTATAGCCATACGGACGCCGGCGTTGTCTTGCCACTGAACTGAATGAACAAGATTACGCCCAGGCTCCCCAGCTCGCAGGCGATGACCTTGTCCGTGTTAAGCGGCGGAAGCCCGGCCTGCGCTGAAGAGCCATCGCCGGATGAGGTAGGTAGCGCGGACCATGCATCGCTAGACACGTCGTATTGATACCAGCCGAAGCCCTGTTTATCGAAGGCGATGTACTGATCCGTACCAGGGTCGGGTACTAGTAGACCTTGGGACCCCGACGGTCCGAAATTATGTGGCGCAGTCGCAATCTGGGTCGTGTTGAGGGCAGCATCTACCTTCCACATGCTGGTATCGTCGTTCCCGGCGGTATAGATCACACAATCCGCGACACTGTTGTATTCGGCCGATACGTGATAGGACGTCACGCCAGGATTGGCGCTGATCACATGCCACGACCCGTCGTAGTAGAGCGAATTGTACTGATCCACATAGAAATACCCGAGGCCGGGCCACCAGCATGTTCCTCCAATTATATCCCTAGTGACTGGGATCGGCGGAAGGACGCTCCACACCTCCGTGTCGGGGTCCATTCGGTACACGTCATCGGAATTGTAATTGTGGAAGTAATACTCCCCCGTATCTGGGTTTCCAGCGTTGTGATCATACCCGTGCCCGTTAGTCGTACCGCCAGAAAGAGGCTCAGAGCCGTCTTGGGACCAGGCATCATTCGGTGCATCGTATGTCAGCCGATAAAGCGGCTGGGTGCCCTCGTATTTGCCGATGAACAAAATCTTCTTCCGCCCCGAGTCCCAGAATGCCGTATTCGACCATTTAATGAAGTCGCTGCCCTTATCGGGCGGACAGAGCATCGTCCCCGGCAACGAGGTATTCAGTTTGATGGAATGGCCTACCGATAGTGCCGCCGCGGTCTCGGATAGCAAATCCGGCAGCGTGGCGAGTCTGTTACCGACGGCCCACTTTGGCAAATTGGCTTCATCTTGTAGTGTATACCCGGTATTTCTGGCAGCTAAAGCTCTATCCCAAGCCGCCTGTGCCCCAGTAACTCCGAGGCCCGCTACGGCTCCTAATGCTCCTAATGCGTAATTAGCATAGTATTCTATGCTACCATCGCTACCGAGTCCGCCAGAGCTGCTGTAATCGCAGCTAAACGTACCGAATTGCTGGATATAGGCTTCAGCCATCGTATTCCAACCACCGGACCCATCCTTGAGCCAAAGCATTTTATAAATACCCGTTTGATTAAGACACCAGCCATTAGAGCCATCTGAGAAACGCTCAAGGCTGAAGTTTGCCTTCCACTGAAAGAAGTCTGGTGTATCATATTCTGTGAAACCAAGCTCGATTGCCCGTGCCATTGCGTAGACAACGTAGTCATCCATCCATGGGGCAACACCATTGCCGTTGTTATACAAGCAATCTGGTGCATACACAACGCCGAGAGTTCCTACAGGCAGATTAGACACATCACGAGTCCACCCTTCATTCGTCGCCCAAAGAGCGGGCTGACTGAGTACCATTTCTTCAAAATAAGTACGCATAGGGTGGGAATCTGGCGTCAATGCTGCCGTATGGGCAACCTGAGAAAACGGCCACGCCGCACGTCGTGTCTCCCCGCCAACGTTTTGCTTACGCGGCCAGTTCCCAGAGTAGTTATAGCTACTCTGCGGGTTAGAATAGTTCGCCCAATTACCGAGAAATTGCAGCATTTCAAGCTGGTAGTAGTCCCCGGTCAGCAGGTACGCCAGCGACGCCCCCGCCGCCATCGCGTGAGAGCCATTGAAGTGCGCGTATTCCCCGCCATCGCTATTCTGGCTGGTGCTGCGAGCCGCCCAGTTACCGACACCCCAGGCACCATTCGGCCCGCCGCTGGTGTCGGCCTCGAAATCGAATGGCCGCCCTGTCGTCTCATCCCTCATACAGATGGGCTCGTTGGCGTCCCATCCATAGTTCCCACCGTGACAGATGCCCCACACGTCCGAGATTGCCCACAGCGCGTTGAACGCCCGCTGGTCCGACGTGAGCAGGTACATGCCATCGTAGGAGAGCAAATAACCGATCTGGAAATGGAGGCCGCCGCCATCGTTGGCACCCTGAGACAGCGGCCCCCGGCTGTTCCAGCCGAAGGACTGCGGCAGCGCTGAAAGCGTGGCCTCGTCCGTCACCGGCACGTCACTGCGCAGCATCGGCATCAGCTTCGTGCTTTGCACGTAGTCGCCGGATACTGCCGCGAATATGCCTGGGTCTCCTCCCCACCAGCCACGCGAACGGTAGCCGCGCCCGCTATAGAGCGTCGTTGCGACCCGATTCTCGATACTCGTCCCGCCGACCTCGTAGACCACGCCGGAGGCAGCGTAATCCTGCGCACCGGCAACCTTGCAGGTCCGGTTGTCTACAACGATCTCGCATCGAACCCGTGTGACATTGCCGCTGCTGCCGAATGCCCGGACGTTGAACAGGCAGAACAGATGCGGGTGCGCCGATCCACCTGAGTGTAGGAATGCACCGACAGCGAAATCCGAGCACAGCGGGCCGGAGACGTGCGTGTAATCGAGGATCGGCGTGATGGTCCCGTCCAGCAGATCAGCGGCGCTCAGGCCGTATGTCGTTCCGCTGATAGTGATGCTGACTGATGCAGAGAATGCAGATGCCAGCACGTCACTCTTGCTGATCGCCGTGCCGGAGGTGGCCGTGCCCTTCTTGACCGTGTACGTGTCGGTACCGGAAGAAGCGAAGGACAGCATTCCATGGAGCTGGCTTGAATCCGTGCGCCAGGATGTGAGCGGCGACCACTGCGTGGTGATCGGATTGCCGCCAGAGTCCTCCACCACCAGCGTCTCGCCGGCCGCCAGAGCACCCTCGGCAAGCGGCATACCCACGGCGACGGGGCCTGTGCCAGTTACGCTCAGAGTCGTCGGAAGACCAGCGCCGGTGCCTGTGCCAGTGCCTTGTGTCGTGACCGTGCCCGCTCCACTGACAGTCGCCGTGCCCGCCTGCAAAGCTCCCGCACCCTGTGTCGCTGCCGTGCCCACTCCACTGATAGTCGCTGCGCCAGCCTGCAATGCTCCAGAGCCCTGAGAGACCCGCGTCTTTACCTCGTAGGTAAGCCCCTGGACATTGACTCGGGAGCCAACCGATATAGCGGTGTTGTCGAGTTGTAGATCGCCCCCTCCGCCGCTTGCCGTGACGGTCCCGGCGATCACCACGGCATCGTCGCGGTCTCGCACCTCGAAACCATCTGCTGTCCCCGCAGCCGTCGCTATCCCCGTGGAGATGGGATTCGCCGAAGCCACGCCATTGGTCACTGACCCAAACGCCGGGTTCTGCATGTCGCAGACGACAAGGTCCGTACTACCTGCGCGCAGCACCAACCGGCCTGCGGCATTCGCGCTTCCCTGGTCGACGCGGCCAACGACTTCCGTCGCTACCGCGTTCAGGGTCGCTTGGGACAGAGACGCGGGCATTAATTCGGGGCGCTGTAGGTCAAGCTCGTGATGCTCACCGTGTCGCCGGCGGTGATTGCGGCGTTGTCGAGCTCGATGTCGCCGCCGCCGCCGGTGGCCGTCACCGTGCCGGAGACCACCACCGCGGAGTCCCGATCGATGATGTCGAAGGCGTCGGCGGTGCCGGAGGCATCCGCGCTGGAGTCATCGGCGATAGTGTTTGCGGTAGCCGTGCCGCTTGAGGCCGACGCGAACGCCGGGTTCGCCATCGAGAGCTGCGCGAGCACGGTGGTGCTCTGTTTGATGCGCAACGTGCCCTGAGAGGCGCCGGTGCCCTGGTCAATGCGGTCAACAACGACATCGGCAATCGCGTTGCGTACCGACGCGGGATGGGTGATAGCCATAGTGGATCTCCGTCAGGGGGAAACGGGACGCCTCACGGCGTGCCGGGTTCTTACG
>Ga0209918_1000571_pt1 | contig 23677 bp, 17 predicted proteins | sample SalPonD_shore_MG_FD_185712 | JGI IMG/M metagenome (GOLD analysis project Ga0209918, IMG submission 185712) | Salt pond soil microbial communities from South San Francisco under conditions of wetland restoration - Salt Pond MetaG... | ecosystem: Environmental > Aquatic > Marine > Intertidal zone...
TTCAAGTTACCGGTGAAAGGGAGGGTTTTCACCAACAGCGCATTGAGCGGCGCCAGATCCAGATTAGTAATATCCATGGTTACCTGCAGCGAATCCGGATTGCGGAAAATCCCGGCGACTCCGATGAACCCGTCATTGATGCTCAACACGCCCCGGTCCAGTTGAAGACCCTGGTTGGTCATCCGCACCGGGAGTGTAGTCCGGTTATGCAGCAGGACGTCCTTATAGCGTAACTGGAGCGTATTCACAGCCCCTACAAAATTTTTAGACATACGGCCCGTCAGATACAAACTTCCCCGGGCATCGTTCAACCGGAGGTTATGCACCACAAAGGAATCCCGGGTGCTTTCCATGTACAGGTTTCCGCTCTCGATCGTTTTCCCGAAGAGATCCCCGTTTCGTGCCTCGACGAAAAGATTCCCCCCTTCCAGGCGCTGGAGGTTGGCAAAATCCAGATAACTCACCAGGGTATCGAGATGGGCCTGCTCCGTCTGAAAATTGGTCAAAGACACGCCCCCTTTGACCGCGGTCGAATCGAAGGTCCCCTGCATTTGTAACCGGGCAGTCAGGTTGCCAGTTGCACCAGGTATAGAAAACAGTGAACTGAACGACGTGAGATCATCCGTCGTTAATTTGACCGACGCATTAAACGATTGATCGAATCCGTACCATCCGGAGAGATTCACCTGTGAATTGCCAAACCGGGCCTGGAGGGTATCCACAGTCCGCACGGTGTCATTTTGTAGCCGGATATCGCCCAGTACATGCGAAATGGGGTATCCCTGAAGTCCCGTTTCCTGAAAATTCAGATGCATGTTTACATTCGGATCGCGGAGATCCCCTGAGTCTTCGTTTATTTTGACACCACCTGAAAGGCTTGATTGGGGCAGAAAGGCAGCGAGATCCGCCAGGTTGAGCCGTTCGACTTCCACATTGGCATTTCCCCCGGCGCCCTCCCGGAATTCTCCCTGGATGCGCACCCGCCCGTCATTGATTCGCAAATCACTGGATGTGATCTTCAGATGGTTTTCTGAAAACTCCGTTTGGAGCTCTCCGGAGCTCCGGACACCTCGTTTCCAGTTCCCGGAGAAGGTGGTGTGAAGATGGTAATCCACAAAATCCGTGTGAAGATTCCCGGTAATATCCCACTGTTCGCCCACAGGCATCTGCACCCCGAAATCCGACAGGATAGTTTGGGGAGCCACGTTCGAAAAATGATACTTCATACGAAGGTGGGGTTGTGGCTCCATCTCGTACACGCCGTCCAGAAAGACGAACGCCGAGTCATACATGAACTCCATATGATCGACCGTGATTGAGTCGGGATATTGATGGAGGAGGAACTGGATGCTGCGCAGCTGTTGTTGACCGGCCAGCGGTTGGATGGAGCTAAAATCACCCGTAATACTCAGGGCATCAAACCCCTGAGATATCTGCATTTCACCGGTAATTTTATTCACGTTCAGCGGATTCGCCGTCGATTGGTAAATAAATTGGCCCTCATTGATGGTCAATCGATCGATGGTGAATTGTTGCCGTAACGGTGTGACCGCCGGTTGTTCAGGCGGCCGGGTATGCATCTGACTGACCAGCAGATCGAGTCCTTTGGTATAATAAATAACCGGTTTATTGATGTGAATCTCATCAATGGCAAATTCACCGATGATAATTTTCCATAAGGAATACTGCAGGGTCAAACCCTGGGCCGTGAAGAAAGTACTGTCTTTTCCAGTGGTAACAACGACATCTTCTCCCGACAGATTATTCAGAATGTTTCCGGTGAGACGGGCTGCCTCGATGTGGACGTTATAGCGTTGTTCAATCTGGCTGTTAAAATAGGACATCAGCTGACCGGTCCAGAGGGACGGCCGCAGGAAAATCAGGACAAAAAAAGTGGCAAAGGCAAGGAGTAATAAACTAATAAATATGAACCAGCGCCTCATCCCGAGGTCCTAGTATTCCATGGTACATTGGTTAGTATTATGGATTGTATCTTACTAAACATTTCCCCGACTGTCCATATGAATTCAACCCTGCAAACGTACAAAAGCGAGGGAAGTTTCCCGATGTTCACAGGATTGCATTCCCTCGCTTTCGTACAAGTCACACGCCCGATGGTCCGTCCACCGGGCTCCGCAGGCGCAGGCGGTTATTTTTCTTCGTCGTCTACCACTTCGAAGTCGGCGTCTTCCACTTCCCCCTCAGATCCTTCGGCTTCCGGCTCCGTGGCGCCGGCCTGTTGCTGTTGCTGTGCCTCGGCCTGCGCTTTGGTGGCATCGTACATTTTACTGGAAATATCACTCCAGGTCTCATTCAGGTCGTTGATGGCTTGTTTGATGCTTTCCATATCATCGCTCTCTTTGACCTCGTTGACCTTCTCTTTTGCCTTTTCCAGCTTGGACCGGTCATCATCCGAGAGTTTATCGTCGAATTCTTTGATATTTTTCTCGGTCTGATACACCAGGTTGTCCGCCTGATTACGGACTTCAATCAGTTCGCGTCGCTGTTCATCCTCTTTCGCATGTTCTTTAGCATCCTCCACCATAGAACTGATTTCATCTTCGGACAATCCGCTCGAAGCCTCGATCCGGATACTCTGCTCTTTACCGGTTGCTTTATCCTTGGCGGAGACGTTCATGATCCCGTTGGCATCGATATCGAAGGTTACCTCAATCTGGGGCACGCCCCGGGGTGCCGGCGGGAGACCGTCCAGATGAAACCGGCCGATGGTCTTATTATCCCGGGCCATTTCCCGTTCACCTTGCAGCACGTGAATCTCTACGGACGTTTGGTTGTCGGCTGCCGTAGAAAAGATCTCCGTTTTTTTGGTGGGAATGGTGGTATTCCGGTCGATTAATTTTGTCATGACACCACCTAAGGTCTCAATCCCAAGACTGAGCGGCGTGACGTCCAGTAACAGCACATCTTCAACCTCACCGCCTAACACACCGCCCTGGATGGCTGCACCAACGGCCACGACCTCATCCGGGTTCACACCCTTATGCGGATCTTTATTAAAGATTTCTTTCACTATTTCCTGGACTGCCGGAATACGGGTCGATCCCCCCACCAGGATCACGTCATCGATCTCATCGGTGGATAACCCCGCATCCTTCATCGCTTTTTCGCACGGCTTCCGGGTGCGCTCAATCAGATCTTCCACCAATTGTTCGAATTTTGCCCGGGTGAGGGTCAGATTCAAATGTTTCGGACCGGAACTATCGGCTGTAATAAAGGGAAGATTTATTTCCGTCTTCATGGTACCGGACAGTTCAATTTTGGCCTTTTCGGCGGCCTCTTTCAACCGCTGCAGCGCCATCGGATCTTTTGTCAGGTCGATACCTTCCTGTTTCTTGAACTCCTGGGCAATCCAGTTGATGACCCGCTGATCAAAGTCATCCCCTCCCAGATGGGTATCGCCATTGGTGCTCTTGACCTCGAAGACCCCGTCACCAAGTTCCAGGATGGAGATATCAAAGGTACCGCCACCAAGATCGAAGACGGCGATTTTTTCGTCGGACTTTTTATCGAGTCCATAGGCCAGCGAGGCCGCCGTCGGTTCGTTAATAATTCGCCGCACATTGAGCCCGGCAATTTTTCCGGCATCCTTGGTTGCCTGACGCTGTGAATCATTAAAATAGGCGGGCACGGTAATAACCGCATCCGTTACTTTCTCTCCCAAATAATCCTCCGCCGTTTGCCGCATCTTCTGGAGGACCATAGCAGAAATTTCCTGTGGCGTATATTTTTTCTCTTCTATCGCCACCTGCACCAGTTCGTTATCACCGCGTTCAATTTTGTAGGGGACTTCCTTCCGCTCTTCTTCTACTTCCCCGTAAGCCCGTCCCATGAATCGCTTGATGGAGCTCACCGTTTTATCGGGGTTCGTCACTGCCTGACGCTTGGCGGACTGTCCCACCAGCCGATCGCCCTCTTTGGTAAACGCGACCACCGACGGCGTGGTTCGATTCCCTTCGGCATTCTGGATGACCTTCGGTTCACCACCTTCCATGACGGCAACACACGAGTTAGTGGTTCCCAAGTCAATTCCAATGATCTTCGACATAATGTTCATGCCTCCTTTGCCTGTGTCAATATTTACGCTACTCGTTTTGATTTATACAAGTATCATACCAACCAGAGGGATTGGCGGGAATCACTAACATTCTGGCAGAAAAGAAGCGGGAGGATCGGCGAAAGTGGCAGGCATGACAGGAACGCAGCAGGTCCTTAAAAGAAAAAGCCTCCGCTTTTTCACGGAGGCTTTTGTATCGGTTGTATCTTATGGTGAACTTAGTTCATCAGGTTCTTATCCTTGACCACGGATTCGGGATCGATGGATTCCTGGGTGAAGGTCAGTTCGCCGTCCTTGAGGTCGATCTTGATAACCCCGTGATTTGACAGGTCACCGGTCAACACCTTTTCTGCCAGCGGATCTTCGATGCGCCGTTGAATTTCCCGGCGTAACGGCCGTGCGCCGTATTCGATGTTATACCCTTTGCCCACCAGGAACTTTTTGGCTTCTTCAGTCAGGATAATATCAAAATCATTACTCCGGGCATTCTCACGGATCTCATCGATCAGATTATCCACGATGGCCAGCAGGTCTTCTTTATTCAGCTGCCGGAAGACAATGACTTCATCCAACCGGTTTAAAAATTCCGGCCGGAACAGTTTCTTCACTTCTTCTTCCACTTGCGCCTTCATGGAATCGTAGACGGATTTTTCATCGGATCCGGCAAAACCGAACGTTTGATGTTTTAAACGGTTTGTTCCGATGTTGGACGTCATGATAATCACCGTGTTCTTGAAATCCACTTTCCGTCCCAAGCTATCCGTCAGCACGCCATCTTCCAGGATCTGCAACAAAATGTTAAACACATCCGGATGCGCCTTTTCGATTTCGTCCAACAGGACTACGGAGTAAGGTTGCCGGCGAACCCGTTCGGTAAGTTCTCCCCCCTCTTCATATCCGACATACCCCGGAGGGGCTCCCACCAGGCGAGAGACGGCGAATTTTTCCATATACTCCGACATATCGATTTTTACGAGGGCTTCCTCCGAATCGAACAGATATTTCGCCAGCTGCTTGGCCGTTTCGGTTTTCCCAACGCCGGTGGGCCCCAGGAACAGGAAAGATCCAATGGGCCGGCGGGGATTCTTCAGCCCCGCTCTGGCGCGCTGAATGGCCTTGGTGAGCTTTCGCAGCACCACATCCTGCCCCACAATATGTTTCCCCAAAGCTTCGGTCATTTTGAGCAGGCGTGCCGATTCGGATTCGGCAACTTTATTTACCGGAATCCCGGTCATAATCGAAACCACATCGGCGATATCATCGTTTGTCACTTCGACAATATGCTTCTGTTCCTCTTTTTGCCAGCGTTCCCGGGCGTCATCCAGTTGCTCGCGCAACCGCCGTTCTTTATCCCGATATTCGGCCGCATCTTCAAACCGCTGCGCCTTGACTACTTCTTCTTTCTGTTGCTGGATATCACCAATCTGGTCTTCCAGCTCCAGAATTTCATCCGGCACTACAATGTTCTTCAGGTGAATCCGGGATCCGGCTTCATCCATCACATCGATGGCCTTATCCGGTAAAAATTTATCGGTGATGTAGCGATTACTTAATGCCACAGCGTCCCGAATCGCTTCCACCGTGTAGCGAACACCATGATGTTCTTCGTATCGATCCTTAAGACCGTGCAATATTTCCACCGTTTCACTCACCGAGGGTGGCTGCACGATGATCTTCTGGAATCGGCGTTCTAACGCTCCGTCCTTTTCGATATATTTCCGGTATTCGTCCATGGTGGTGGCCCCGATACACTGAATATCTCCCCGGGCCAGCGCCGGTTTAAACATGTTGGATGCATCCAGGGAACCGGAAGCGCCACCCGCTCCCACAATGGTATGTAATTCATCGATGAACAGGATGATCTCCCCTTTGGACTCCTGCAGCTCGGACATGATCGCCTTCATGCGCTCCTCGAACTGCCCCCGGTACTTGGTTCCGGCGACAATGGCTGCCAGGTCCAACGAGATAATCCGCTTGTTGTAGAGCACCCGGGAGACATGATGATCGATGATGCGAATGGCTAACCCCTCGACAATCGCGGTTTTCCCGACACCGGGTTCGCCAATTAACACCGGATTGTTTTTCTTGCGGCGCGATAAAATCTGCGCTACCCGTTCGATCTCTTTCTTCCGGCCGATGACGGGATCCAGTTGCTTATCACTCGCCAGCTGGGTGATGTCCGTTCCAAAATGGTCCAAAGCAGGAGTTTTCGATTTTTTCTTTTTCGAGCTGCTACTGCTGCTGGTGTATTGTTTTCCTTCCATCATATCCTTCAACTCATTCTTTATGGTTTCGTAAGTAACACCAAATTGCATCAGAACTTCGGCGGCGACTCCATCGGCTTCTTTCGCAATAGAGAGCAACAGATGCTCACTACCGATGATATCCGAATCAAAATCCTGTGCTTCGATATAGGTGTTCTTTAGTATCCTCTCTGCGCGTTTTGTCAGTGGTAAATGGCCTAGCGTAATCGTACTTGTCGAGGATTGCACTGCCTCCTGAATCACCCGACGAAGCTCATCCAGTTCTACTCCGGACGTTTCGAGAAGTTCAATTGCCAGGCTGTCTTTCTCCCGTAGTACCCCCAATAGCAAATGTTCGGAACCGATGTAATTATGTCCGAGCCGAATGGCTTCCTCTTTGGCATGCTGAATAATCAGCTGGACACGTTTTGAAAAGTTGTTTTTCATCTTGTTAGCATTCCTTCACGAACATCCTTTGAATCAATATAAAAAGGGGGGTTCCCACGATCAATGCATAGTTCCGAATTCCATGTTTTCTGCTGCTATTTCTTCCGTTATAACTCCATTGCGAAGGACTAAAACCTTATCGGCCTTCCCTGCGATTGCTTCATCATGTGTTGCAATGATAAATGTTTGCTGATGTTCCCGTGAAAAATCCAGGATTGTCTCAATCAACCGGGCTCCGGTCTTTCGATCCAGATTTCCGGTCGGCTCGTCCGCCAGGACCAGGGCCGGATTGTTGATCAGCGCCCGGGCGAGGGCCACGCGCTGCTTCTCTCCTCCGGAGAGCTCATGCGGATAGTGGGTCATCCTTTCACCCAACCCGAATCTCGTCAGGAGCCGGACTGCATACGCTTCATTATTCTGCTGCTTTTGATTTCGGATGAGTCCCGGCATCATGACATTCTCAAGGGCAGTGAACTCGGGGAGGAGATGATGAAACTGGAAAACGAATCCCAGCCGGGAATTCCGAACCGCCGCTAAATTATCCGACTGGAGATCGGACAATGTCTTGCCCTGGAGAACCACAGAGCCCCCGTCCGGGATATCCAGTGCCCCGATGATGTTTAACAAGGTTGTCTTTCCGACACCGCTTGGTCCCATGAGCGCGACCACCTGTCCTGTTTCCAACTCGAAATTGACGTCCGTTAATACTTCAAGTGTCGTGGTCCCTGTCTGATATGTTTTTATTACGTGCCGAACACGTAATAAGGGATTAGATTCACTCACCGTCTTGATATCCTTGGTTTCCCCACCCCGGTCCACCATCGCTCTCCTTACTTAATATCGTCATTTTGAAACAGCTCTTGATAGCCTAATTCCGGATAAATTCCCGTTATGATCTCAAAATCTTCTCTATTGTTCGATCCCCCGACAATTTGTGAGTTTTACCCTGTCAGTTCCTCTCTGTCCAGGAATGCACCGGCACTCCTTTTTTTAATGCCCCGGCCTTCCTTTTTACTATCCCCTGTATAGACCTGTTCCCCGAAGGGAGTAATTGGTGATGGTAACCGGAACTCGGTGAGGATATTGTTAAAAAAAGCTTCTGCCGAAATATAGAGGCAACATGTCGAGGAAGACAAGGACTAATTTGAAAAACCATGCAGGAGTTCCGATTTCCAGTGTATCGCAAAGTACAGGAAGTGGCGGTAATCCTGCATCCGGAACGAGAAAGCCCGGCAAGCGTGATCAACCTGCCGGGCTTCAACGACAATACATTCCACGATGCTACCGGGGCACGTGGCACCCTGCACTCTTCAGGGCAGCCGTCTCCCCGTCGCGTGATATCCCGGACGACACAACGGGCTCCGGCGTCACAGCCTTATATGGTCATCGCGGTAAATCCTCCATCCACAAACAGGACCGTCCCGGTGACAAAAGAAGACGCCTTGTCCGAAGCCAGGTAGACCACAGCTCCGGATAGTTCCTCCGGCTCTCCATACCGTTTCATGGGTGTGTGGTTAAAGATCGCGGTTTTCCGTTCTTCGGTCAGAATTTTCCTGTTTTGCTCCGCGGGAAAAAATCCAGGAGCAATGGCATTGACGCGCACCTGGTGCGGCGCCCATTCCCGGGCTAAAAACCGGGTTAGACTGTTCATACCGGCTTTTGAAATCGAATAGGTGAACACCTTTGAGAGCGGTCGCTCAGACGAGGCCGAGGAAATATTGATAATACTGCCCCCCTCCCCCTGCTTGATCATCTGTTCTCCAAACAGCTGGCAGGCAAAAAATACCCCTTTCAGATTGATGTCTAATATCTTGTCCCATTCCTCTTCTTCGATCTCCAGCACCGGGGTGGTGGAATTCACCCCCGGAGCATTCACTAAAATATCGATCCGACCCCAGGCAGAGAGGATTTCGTCCCGCGCCCCCTGCAGGCTCTCTTTACTGGAAGCATTCGCCTGGCATATCAGCGCTTCTCCCCCCTGATCCTCCACCGTTTTTTTTTGTTGGAGCGCTCCTTCTTCATTCCGATTGTACAAAATCGCGACTTTGGCACCGGCGCGTCCTAACGACAGGGCCATTTCCCCCCCGAGCACGCCGCTCCCGCCAATGACCACCGCCACTTTTTCGTTTAAACTAAACAGTTCATCCTGGTATGACATACCGTACCCTTTCCGTCTGCTCATTCACCTCTACTGGATAAATGGTTTAAAATGTTTGGCAAAATGTTTCTGTAAAAAGTGATAATGCGTCTCTTCATGCTCTTTCAGTGTTTGTAAAATCCTGTTCCGGAAGAGATAATTTCCCTGATCATCTTTGTCGGTCAGGACCCGGCCGAACGAGACGTGCAGCACCTGCCGGGCGTGTACCTGCTCGGGTTCAAACAATCCGACCAGTTCCGCATCGCCCAACTCGCTCCCGCGGGGAACCTGGTCCAGGTCTGCCGACACATGATAGGTTCGTTTTTCCGTAGGATAGAGATCCCGGGAATAATCCAGAATTTCCCGGAACAAGTCGGGGCGTTCCTGCGCAATCGTCCGCAGGGCTTCCAAATAGCTCGTTCCGGCTGTCTTCACATGGACATGGCCGGTATGCAGGGAACCTATCACATGGTATACGCTGAACTTATCACTCCCGGAATGAATGCTGATCTTATATGGACCCAGTTTATCGGAAATTTTCAAATGCTTAATGTATTCCGTTTTAAAGAGGTCCAGGTCCCCTTTATAATCGATCCCCTTTTCGAAGTCCCCCACGAACCGGGGCGCCAGACTGACCAGTTCCACCCCACGCCGGCTGAGTTCGTTGGCAACCAGGAAGTGTTCGAAGGGCTGGGTGACGGATTCTGTTTCATCCACCGATAATTCCACTTCCTGGGGCCGGTCCGGATAGGTGGCTTTCAGGTACCGGTCCATCCGGGTCGCATGCGCGATCACCCGGCCGTACTTAATCAACCCCCGCAATACCTCTTCTCTGGTAGGCTGAATCCGGAAGTCATCGGAGATTTCGATGGTATTCCCGGCATACCGCTCCAGGCAGGCTTCGAAGGTGTCTTCCAATTCCTCCCAGGGAAGGTCACGGACCTGCGCCTCCAGCTGGTCAGCCGGTAAGGTATCGGCTTCATTTACCACGTAATCGCTGGGGTCAAAAGTGAACATGGTAAAGCCGGCCCGGATCATATAATCGATATCATCGGTGGTCTTCAGATGATCGGCATCCGCCCCGAATCCCTCGGTATACCCTTCCTGGAAGACAGCCCAGGAGGCCACATCCATTACTTCGTCCGGCGTCCGCTGAGTTCGTTCCAGCTCCCGGATAGACTGCTGGGCCAGCACCGGACGCATCGGCAGTTGCCGGACCGCCCGCAGATGCCCCGGATTCGCCAGGCCTAACCGATCCCCCAAACCGTAGGAATTGTGCACCCCAATCAGCACGGGGCGGGTAAAATCGAACAACTGGCGCAGCACTTCCGCGTTCTCGTGGGACAGCGGACAGAGCGTGGCCTTCCCCGAACCGTTCAGGGCAAGCGTTTCTCCCACGAATTTGCCGGCCGGTTCTTGTGTCCCTTCCGGAGAGACGATACACAGATATTTTTCGGTCCCCTCTCTGCCAATTACAAAGTAACTGCCGTCCAACTGGCGGACTGACAGGGGGTATACCTCCAAAGTGTGCTCTCCGTTCAACGGGAGTTGCACCCTCTGTGTATTGTCCCGGTCTTTTCGGCGTTCCAGTTGGGACAGGGTATTCAGGATATCAGATGCTGTCATAATATCTCCGTTTTCTGGTCAATGATTCATCACTTCACGTTTCAAAGCATTGCATTTCTTTTCCCCGGACTTTTGCCCCGCTTCATCTTTCCATCAATAGCCAAACAGGCGGGGGAGATACATGCTGAGCCATGGGACGTATGTTACCAGCATCAATCCGACAATCATGGCGGCATACAGTGGCAACAGCGGTTTGATGACCTTGGTGATGGATGTTTCCGCGATCCCGGTTCCGACAAATAACACACTGCCCACGGGCGGCGTACACAGTCCCACACACAGGTTGGTGACCATGATGATTCCGAAATGCACCGGATTAATTCCCAGTTGACTCACCACCGGCAAAAAGATGGGGGTGAAGATCAGGACAGCCGGTGTCATGTCCATAAACGTTCCCACCAACAGCAGCACCACATTAATGATTAACAGAATGATGATCTTGCTATCCGTGAGACCGACCAGGAACGCGCTGACATTCTGCGGAATATTTTCATAGGACATAATCCAGGACATGGCAATAGAGGTTCCGATCAGCAGCATGACGATTGCCGTGGTGTTCGCCGTGTCCAGTAAAATGCGGGGAATCGTTTTTAATTTTACCTCCCGGTAGATCGGCACGGCCAGAATAAAGGCGTAGGCCACCGCGATGGCCGAGGCTTCGGTAGCGGTAAAATAGCCGGCCACGATGCCCCCAATCACCACCACGATCATAAAGATACTGGGGATCGCGTCCAGGAATTTCAGCGCAGCCTCCTTGATGGTTACTTTTTCTCCTACCGGATACTTGTGCCGGTAGGAGAAGACACCCGCCACCACCATCAGACCCAGCCCGATGACAATCCCCGGGAGGTATCCGGCCAAAAATAAAGCGGCGACCGAGGCTCCCCCGCTGGCAAAGGAATAGACGATCAGAATATTACTGGGCGGGATAATCAGGCCGGTGGTCGACGCGGTAATGTTCACCGAGGCACTAAAATTCCGTTCGTACCCTTCATTCACCATCAGCGGGATCATGAAACCGCCGATAGCAGCCGCCGCGGCCACAGCGCTCCCGGAAATGGCGCCGAATAACATACTGGCGATGATAATCACATAGGCAAGCCCGCCCGGCAGCCGGCCGACAATCACCTTGGCAAAGTCGATTAACCTGCGGGCTATTCCTCCATGATTCATCAGCTGTCCGGCCAGGATAAAAAACGGGATGGCAAGTAAGGCAAAACTGTCCAGCCCGGTGGCCATTCGTTCAGCCACTGTCGTAAACGCCGGGCCGGCATGGATACTCATTAGCATAGTCGCGATGGTGGCAATTCCGATGGTGAAGGAAATCGGAACGCCCATCATGAGCAGTACGACAAAACTGACAAGCAGAACAGCGACATTTGCGAGCGTCATATCAATTCCTCATCTTAGTCTAAAGTTGATGTGGTATCCTTGGGAGCGGCATCTTCCATCAGAGGTTCGGCATTCCCGTTCAGCGCCCGAAATTCGTCTATGATGAACAGCCCGGAATAAAACATAATCAGCAAGCCGCTGATGGGGATCACCGAATAGACATAGCCGAGTTTGACCTGCAGAGCGGCCGATATCTGATTTAAGGTGAGGGTTAAGTCAACAAGATTCGCACCGCCGATAAACATGACGAACAGGGCGAATAAAAAGACACAAGCTTCGATAAAAATCCTGGAGTAATGATGGGTATTCCCGGTAAACCGTTCCGTCAATACATCGATAGCGAGGTGCATTTTCAGCCGATGGGCATAGGCCGCGCCCAATACCCCGACCCAGATTAACAGGTACCGGGCCAGTTCTTCGGTAAACGAACTGGGGTTATTCAGAATAAACCGGGTGAAGACCTGCCACAGGACGTTGATAACGTTCACCCCCATAATGACGATGAGAAACCATTTCAAAATATTATCAACCACGAAGATGACTTTTTTCATGATTACTCCACGTTTCTAATACGTTGAATCAGCGAATAAATTTCGGGATTTTGTTGATACGATTCATACATCGGCTCCACTGCTTTCTGGAATGGCTCTTTATCAGGACGGATGATTTCCACTCCGGCCTTGGCTACTTCCTCCAGTGCCGTTTGAGTTGCATCTTTCCACAGCTTTTTCTCATATTCTTCCGATTCGTTCGCTGCTTCCTGAATAATCTGCTGTTCCTGTGGCGTCAACTCATCCCACAGTATTTTACCGATAATCAAGACATCGGGAACCGCCGTATGCTCATCCAGCGAGTAGTACTTACAGACCTCATAATGATGGGAAAGATAAAAACTGGGGGGATTGTTTTCCGCGCCATCCACAATGCCCTGTTGCAATGCGGAATACAGTTCTCCCCAGGCGATAGGCGTCGGCGAACCGCCCATGGTCCGCACCATTTGTATCGCGGTGGCACTTTCCTGGGTTCGGATTTTCAGTCCAGCCAGATCCGAGGGTTGGTTGATGGGAGTGTTTTTGGTATAGAAACTCCGGCTCCCGGCATCATAAAAACACAAACCACGGATGCGGAATTTTTCCGGTGCTGTTAGCAGTTCCCGCCCAATCGGGCCATCTAACACCTTAAACCGATGGGCGTCGTCCCGGAACAGATAGGGCACCCCGAAGACCTTATAGACGGGCACGAATCCCTCCAGCGGGCTGGTGGATACCTTGGTAATACCCAGACTGCCGATCTGTAATAATTCGATACATTCCCGTTCGGAACCGAGCTGTTCACTGGGATAGATATCGATCCGAATTTTGCCATCCGTTTTTTCTTTCACCCGATCGGCAAAGTAGACCATGGCCTTATGCACCGGATGGGAAGGATCCAATCCGTGGCCCAGTTTAATCACCCGAACTTTGCTCTGCCCTCCGCATCCCGTCATCAAGAACATGGTAAAAAACAATATTAATACCGGATAGAATTTGTACTTACTCATTACTACTTTCCTTTACCTACACAGTTAGACAGAGGCGTTCCCGGTTCCTGGCTGCCGGCCTCTCAACCGGGATACACCGGTCAGTAGCTACATTGGAAACCTCATAATGTAATAAAAAATATTCTGTTAGTAAGACGTTATTTGAAGAAGAGATCCCTGGGACGCTGGTACGACAACGTCTTCACGAGGTTCAGGGCCGGTTCGTCCGGGATCTGCCCCTTCTCCACCATCTCGCCAATTACGTTACAGAGGGTCCGGCGAAACATCTCCGTCCGGGAATCGAAGGACATCACCTTGCGGGAATCCGTCACCATCCCGGCATGGTTGGCCAGTAAATCGATGGTTGCGATGTATTTCAGCTGGGTTTCCATTCCATAAGGGCTGTCGTTCCACCACCAGGGCGCGCCCATACTTACGTTGGGAAACGCGCGAGCCAGGGTGACCAGCGTAGGCAGATGAGACGGGTCGACGCAGTATAATATGATTTTCAGCTGTTCGTCGAACTCGTTCATGAAATAGCGCAGATTTTCCACGATTTCAACGGACTGGGTGGAAATGTCGCCCCCGGTATCCGGGCCCAGGGATTGGGCGAGGGTGTCCCGGTAGTCCCGGACCGGCCCGATGTGCACCTGGGTAACCCAATCCGTGGCCTGATTCATTTTGCCGAATTGCACTAACATATACGCTTTATAATCCCGGATCTCTTCCGGTGTCAGAGCGTTTCCCTGTGACGCCTTTTGGAAGATCTGTTCAGCCCGCTCCGCGGAGACATAGTAGGCGTAGGGCTCCTGCACCCCGTGGTCACTGGCGACACAGCCTAATTTCTGAAAATAATCGTGGGTGGCCTGTAAGGCATCTAACAAACCGGCCAACGTGGTGACATCCTTGCCGGTATCTTCCCCCAGATCTTCCACCTCTTGCTGCCAGGCCTCTTTCTCGATGTTCATTAATTTGTCGGGGCGCCAGGTGGGTAAAATTTTGGTGGCCTGCATTTCCTTTTGGGCCTGTTCGTGGTACGGCAGGTGAACGGTGGGATCATCGGTGGTACACATAATTTCCACGTTCATTTCCTGTAAGACCTCCTGAGGCCGCATCCGTGGTTGCGAGAGCTGCTCACCGGTTTTTTCCCAGATAGATTGGGCGGTAGCCCCCGAGAGCACTTCCTGAATGCCAAAACGGCGCTTGAGGTCCAAATGGATCCACTCATAGGTGGGGTTTCCGATAAATTGCGGAAAAACGGTAGCCAGCGCTTCCCACTTTTCCCGATTGGAAGCCTCTCCGGTAATGGCCCGCTCGGGCACTCCCCGTTTCCGCAGCAGTTCCCACACATAGTGATCGGTGGCTCCTTCCACGACCCAGATATCCTGCCAGGGTTTGTTTTCCACGATTTCCCGAATATCGGCATGATTATGCGCATCCAATATCGGTAAATCCCGGACTTGCTCGTAGAGGCCCCGGGCAGCAGTAGTCTCTAGCAAATAATTGTCATCCAGAAATCCCATTCATCTCCTCCTGATATCATAGGTCTTGATTGATTGATATGCACCCATACGTCACAAAATCGCCGGTTTTGGTTTTTCTCTCTGCAAAGACCGATAATTTCTTAAAAAATTCGCTCTCATGCATCCCTTTATTTGCATCCGGAGCCCGGCGAGCGCCGGTACCGTCTTCTCACAACCGGTCCACCAGCTGTCCTCCGTCCACATACAGCACCTGTCCGGTAGAATAGGCCAGATCCCCGCGTGCCAGCGCAGCGACGGCCGCGCCGATATCCTCCGGGAGCCCCCATCTTCTCTGGAGAAGCAATCCTTCTTCAATGAGCGCATCGTATTTTCCCCGGACACCTTTGGTCATATCGGTTTTAATCACACCCGGCCGGATTTCATAGACCGGAATATTGTACTCTGCCAGCCGCACGGCCCAGAGTTTGGTAGCCATACTGACACCAGCCTTTGAAATACAATACTCCCCGCGATCCACGGACGCCGCCTGAGAGTTGCTGGAAGCAATATTCACGATGCAGAAAAAGGGGTCTTCCTGTTCCTGTTTCGCCTCGATCATGCGGTTCGCGACCGCCTGGGTTAAAAAATAGGGCCCCTGCAAATTGATCCTCATTACCCGCTCGAAGCTCTGTTCGGTCGCGGAGAGGATGTCCTGACGTACCTCGGGAGCCACCCCGGCATTGTTGATCAATACATGGATAGGGCCGAATTGCTCCTTGATCTGTGCAAGCATCCGGTCCCGATCCGCCGGCTCGGTGACATCCGCCCGGTAATAGCGTGTTTCAGCACCCAACGAGCGCAATTCATCCAGCGCATCCTGTACTTCTGCTTTCGGTGCGATATCACAGATGGCCAGTCGGAAACCTTCCCCGGCCAGGGCCCGTGCAATCCCAAATCCTATCCCTCTGCGTCCGCCGGTAATGAGGGCCACCCGCTTCATAGCTGTTCCTTTCTGTGCGTGAGGTGCGTATTATTTGTTCTGAAATGTCGGACTTCGTTTTTCCAGAAAGGCGTTAATGCCTTCCGTCTGGTCTTCGGTGGTGACACAATAGGCCAGCGCCAGGCTCTCCTCGTTGATCATGGCTTGCACGTCTCCCGGATAGCGATTCAGCATCCGTTTACTGAGGGCATTCGCGATGGGAGCGCGTTCGGCTATGGACGAAGCCACCTCCGTCACTCGATCCAGGAACCCCTCATCCGGGAACACCGCATTGACCAATCCCACTTCCCGGGCCTCCGTCGCTGAGAGCAGCCGGGCGGTGAACACCATCTCCTTGGCCTTGGCCGGCCCGACGATCCCGGGCAGCCGAAAGGTGCCCCCCCAGCCGGTGATCATTCCCACCCGGGATTCCGGCTGGCCCAGCTTGGCCGACTCGGCAGCATACCGGAGATCGCAGGCGCAGGCCAGCTCGCACCCGCCTCCCAGGGCATAGCCGTTCACGGCGGCGATGACCGGCGCCGGGAAGCGTTCGATTTTACGGAACACCTGGTGGCCCCGCAGCGAAAATTCCCGGGCCTTGGCTTCATCGAAGGTTTGAATCTGTTTCAGATCGGCGCCTGCCGAGAACGCCCTGCCGGTCCCGGTGAGCATCAGTGCCCGGACATCCGAGGACTGTAACCGGTCCAAAATCTGTTCCAGCATTCCCAGCATTTCAAGATTGAACGCATTCTGGACTTCGGGACGATCCAGCGTGAGTACGGTGACGTACTCTGCCACCTGCTCTTCACGGATCAACGTGTCTGCCATCTTATTCTTGCTCCTTCCGGAGGTACATTTTTTCCGGCTGAAAAATCCGGGTGTCCATGGTTGCCAACGGCTCCCGGATGTGCGGTGTGAACTGCATCTGGGCCAGAATATCTATTTTGAGATCAACACCGGGCGCTATTTCGATCAATTCCATTCCCCGGGGGCCTAATTCGAACACCGCCCGCTCGGAGACGTACAGTACATGTTGCCCTTTCTCTCTGGCATACTCACCGCTAAAAGTAATGTGTTCAACCTCCGGTATAAATTTTTGAATTTTCCCTTCCCGAACAATGTGCAGCTGTCCTTCTTCGATGTCCACCTGTAATCCCCCGGCCGTAAAAGTCGCGCAGAAGATCACTTCTCGGGCGTTCTGGGAAATATCGATGAACCCCCCGCACCCCGGGAGCTGGTTACCGAATTTACTAACGTTCACATTGCCGTGTTGATCCGCCTGGGCCATTCCCAGGAAGGTGGCATCCAGCCCGCCGCCGTGATAAAAATCGAACTGGGCGGGGGCGTCGGTGATCATATCCGGGTTATAGCCCGCGCCAAAAATGGCGCCCTTGGCGGGCACGCCTCCTACCAAACCCTGTTCAATGGTGAAGACCACGTCATCGATCAAGGCTTCTTCGGCAGCAATGTTTGCCACCCCGTCGGCGATCCCAAATCCCAGGTTCACCACGGACCCGGGCGTGAGTTCCAGGGCCGCCCGGCGGGCCACGATTTTCCGAATGTCAAAATCGAGGGGTTGGATGGCTTTCAGCGGGACCCGGATCTCACCGCTGAATGCCGGGTTGTATTCTCCTTCGGATGTTTGCCACTGATCGGGATGTACCACTACGACATCCACCATAAATCCGGGCACTTTGACCATACGCGGATGGAGGGTGTGACGCCGGGCCAGGCGTTTCACCTGGGCGATCACCATGCCACCGCTATTGTAGGCGGCCTGGGCCGACGACAGGATGTCCAGATCCACCGCTTCCTGCTCCACGGAAATGTTACCGGCTTCATCGGCGGTCGTGCCCCGGATAACGGCCACATCAATGGGAAAGGCTTTGTAGAAAAGCAATTCCTCGCCGTTCAGGGTCACCAGAGAAACCAGATCCTCCGTGGTCTGCGTGTTTAATTTGCCACCCTGCAGACGCGGATCGACGAATGTTTTGGTCCCCAGTGATGTCAGCATCCCCTTGCGCCCTGAGGCGATTTCCCGGGTCAGGCCGGACAAGACTCCCTGGGGCAAGTTGTAAGCTTCTATTTTATTTTCCAGGGCCAGCTGAATCATGGACGGCGACCATCCCCAATGCCCCCCGATAACGCGCTTCACCATCCCCTGATGGGCAAACCGGTTGATGCCCTGTTCCCGGCCGTTCCCGATTCCGGTCACGTGCATCAGGGTCAGATCCTTCGGTTTTCCGGTCTCCAGAAATCGCTGCTCCAGCGCGGCGTAAATCCGATCGGCGTCCATCACCCCACCCCCGGAACCGGTAATCAAGACGGTACTTCCGCTGGTGACGAGTTCGCTGGCTTGTTCCGGAGACAAGATTTGGGGGCGGGTCATGGGCGATTTCCTCGGGTCATATTCACTTTTTGCAGGTAGTTAGCCCCGGACACCGCCTTACCCCCCGGCGGGCATACACATCCGAACTGGGCATTGGAAGCTCTTCATACGGTGGTAAAAAATTACGTTAGCGGTTCAGGGGTTGTACCAGAGTTCGCAACATCCGGGGTTTTAAGTCAGCAGGTCACGCAGATTGACCGTTTTCCGATTGCGGGCAGCGGCATAAATGCCCTGAATGATTCCCAGGGATTTGAGGGCCTCGTCACCGGGAACCGAGGATTCCCGGTTCTCCCGAATGGCCTGCAGGATGTCCGCATATTGTTGCTTGTGCGGTTCCACGGAGAAGCCGGCAAACGGGCTGGCCGCCCCGGAGCCCTCCGAGTCGCCTTCATCCTGATTCTGGTCCTCGCCGGTCAGCAGAGAAAACCGGTTCCCCGTTAATACCGCGGTGCCTTTCGCCCCATGGATTTCGAGCCGGCGTTCCTGGGCGGGAGAAACCGAGGTGGCTCCCTCGATCACGCCCAGCGCACCATTGGCGAAGCGGAGGACTGCTACGCCGGTGTCTTCCCCTTCCATCCGATGGGTAAACGTTCCGACCTGTCCGTAGATTTCCTCCACGTCCCCCACCATCCACTGGAGCAGGTCAATGGTATGAATGGATTGATTGATCAGGGCGCCTCCTCCGTCTAATTCAAGCGTCCCGCGCCACCCGCCGGTATCGTAATACTCCTGGTCCCGGAACCATTTGATATAGGCATCGGCCAGATGCACCTCCCCGATCACGCCATCCCGGATCGCCTCCCGCATATTCCGGACGTCCGGAATGAACCGGTTTTGGAAGATCACCGACAGATGCACCCGATGCTGCCGGCAAGCCTCGATCAACTGGCGGGCTTTTTCCAGGCTGACTTCGATGGGTTTTTCCACGATGACATGTTTGCCCGCTTCCGCCGCCGATTGACCGTATTCCAAATGCGCACCACTGGGGGTACAAATGGAAACGACCCGGACTTGGTCCTCCTTCAGAAACTGCTCCCAATCCGTAGTAAACGAGGCGCCGTACTTCTCAGCGAGCTGACGGGCATTGTCCTCATGGCGGCTGAAGACCGACGCCAGCCGGGCTCCCTCCAGTTGGTGTATCGCTTCCGCGTGCACGTCCGAGACCGAACCCGCGCCTGCGATGCCAATACCTATGGATTGTTTCGAATTCACGCTCCCCCCTTCCGACTCACAATTGACAATGCCAACACAAAAGAAAAGCACGCGACACTATATGAATAGAGATTCCGCTTCAGACCCGACTTACCGCATGACCCGATTCCGGCAGATTCCGACGCACCGTATGATTCATATAGCCTCGCGTGCTCCAAACTTACACTTCCCGGTCAGACAGTTGGTTCCCAACCGATTTCGTATTCCCGGCTCCACATCTTCATCGCTTCCTCATCGTCGCGAATCCGTCCGGTGTGGGGATCAATATCCAACTGGCGGCCGAGTTTCTGCGCGATGTTCCCCAGATGGCACATCAATACGCTCTTGGCACCTTCGTCGATCGGCGAATGCGGTTCCACATCATCACGAATCGCATCCAGGAAGTTCTGGATATGCATATCCGTCAGACTGCCGCCACCGGCCACGTCCATGGATTTGCTCATGCTCTGCCCGGTGACGTTTTTCACCTCTTTGTTATCCATATCGTAGACCACGTAACCGTTTCGATCGACGATCAGGGTCCCTTTCGTACCATGGACGGCGGTGCCGCGTCCCCGGCCTTCCACCGGTCTGGGGTTGCAGCTCCGGCCCTGCCAGGTGATGGTTTTATCATCGCCGAACTGATAGGTGATCATCTGGGTGTCGAAGAACTCCCAGTCATCGTCAAAGGCATACCGGCCGCCGCCGGAGTCAACCCGGGAAGGATAGTCCACATCCAGCGCCCACCGGGCGACGTCGATCTCGTGGGTGCCGTTGTTGCAGACTTCGCCGGTCCCCCAGCGCCAAAACCAGTGCCAGTTATAATGCACCAGATTATCCCGGTACTTAATATGGGGCGCCGGTCCCTGCCACAGTTTCCAATCCAGCCATTCGGGCACCGGCGCTTCCACGCCATGTCCGATGGTGTCCCGGTCATTCGCATACCAGGCCCGCGCATAATACGGCGTTCCGATAATGCCATCCCGGAGGTCATTAATCGCCTGGATGGACTTCAGCGCCGAGCGCTGCTGGTTACCCATCTGCACCACTTTGCGATATTTTTTCTGCGCCGCGACCAGGAGTTCCCCTTCCCGGGGATTCTGTCCACACGGCTTTTCCACATAGACGTGCTTCCCGGCTTTCAGCGCGTAGATGGCCATAGGGGTATGCCAGTGATCCGGTGTAGCGATCACCAAGGCATCCACGGATTTGTCGTCCAGGGCTTCCCGGAAATCGGTGATCCCTTTGGGTTTCTTCCCCTGGATATCCTGCACCTGGGCGACCCGCTGTTCCACCACCCGGGAGTCCACATCACAGATATATGCGATTTCAGCGTTCGGATTCTCGCCAAACGACTGGGCATGTACTCCGCCCCTGCCGTGTAATCCGGCGATGGCCACCACCACTTTATTATTCGGGGCGCTTTTCCCCCGAACCGTGCTGAAGCCTCCCAGGACCCCGAGTCCGACGCCTGCGGCTGTTGCTTTTTTCAGGAAGGTTCTCCGATCTAATGGTTTACTCATAACTACTCCTTCGGTTTATACATTAATCACTCGTCTAAAGGTCAGTCACCATCTCCTCACATTGCCTGCACCTGATTCCAGTACTCCGGATCCACAGGGATCCCCTTCTCTAAATTTTCCCGGCGTCGCAGTACGGTTTGCTCGCCCGGATAGTACACGTCGTCTCCGGGTTGGGCCGGCTGAGCTTGTTTCACATAATGAATTATCGCGTCGACCTGCGATGCGCTGATCCCCGAATTCCCGGGTTTCAAGGCAAAAAACACCTGGCTGATTCCGCGCTCCGTCGACTTCTGCCCGATTTGGTAGGTGGCATCACCGCCGGAGAGTACCGAAGCCATCATGTCCAATACCAGCGCCAATCCCGATCCTTTCCAGTAGCCTATGGGAAGCACCCGTCCGGTTTCCTCAATCGCAGCGGGGTCTGTCGTTAACTGGCCTGCTTTGTTAAAGCCTCCCGCCAGCGGGAGTTCCCGATTTTCCCGGCGATAGGTTTCCAGTTTCCCATAAGAATACTGGGACATGGCCATATCCAGGACCACATGCCCGGACGGCCGGGGGACAGCAATTACCAGCGGATTGTTGCCCACCCGGGCTTCTGTCGATCCCCAGGGCGGCAGATTGGGGGTGGTGTTGGTCCAGCACATGCCGATCAGCCCCGCCTCGGCTGCCTGCCAGCCATAACTGCCCCCGCGCATCCAGTGGTTGGTGTTTCTCAACGCCACGCATCCCACACCGTTCTCCCGGGCCAACTGTATGGCCCGATCCATACTTTCATACGCATTCAGATTCCCTGGGCCCAGGTTGCCATCCCATTGTTCCAGCAGATGGTTCCCATCGATTCGGGTAGGCGAAGCGTCCACATCGACGTGCCCGTCCCTGATATCCCGGATGAAGGAGGGAAACCGGTTGAGTCCATGAGAATATACGCCATCCAGGCTGGCTTCGGCGAACAGTCTGGCGCATAATTCTGCCCGTTGATCCTGCAATCCTACCTTGGACAACACCCGTACCAGCTCGTCGTGCATCTGTTCGAAGGATACTCGTTGCATCAGGAGATCACTATTCTCCGGCTTTATTTTTTATTATAAGATATAAACATACAAAATTTTCTTCTAAATTGGGTATACTTATTATGCTAAGTTCCCATGGCAATTTCAAGGAATTAGTCCGGTTCCGGTGGGACGAAACCGGCGTTACAAAAAATTCACCGGAACGAGTCCCCTCTGGGCGGGTAGGAATTCAGAATATCCCCGGGGGAGAGCAGTGGATTTTCGAACCTGTCGACCACTTTCGGTATCCCGGCAGATTGCAGCCGACCGGGTCGTCGATTTGTCCGCCGGGCGGCAGGGGCCTCCAATGAAAAGAGGAGTACTTTGTTAAGAATGGTGCGTAAACATCTGCTGATAATGTTCGGACGGTTCGAAGATACACCCGCTTCGATCGTAAAAGTCCTGTGAGAGGTGAAACAGTCCGTCACGGGTGCCCCTCCATCCGGCATCGGAACAAGGGTGATAGCCAACCATGGTGTCCCATTCCCGGTAATTCTGATGCCCGTTGGTTTCCAGCAGTCCCATGCCCAGTTCCGGAAAGGGGGCCAGCCGGGCGGCTACGTTTTTATTCCACTCCACCAGGATCGGATTCACAGTCAAATCGGCACAGAAGCAGGGGACATTATGCTCATGAGCCATCCGGCCAATTTTCATGGTCATGCTCAAAGTTTTCGCGATGGCTTTGAGGGCGATGGCGGAATACCCCATCTGGATCCGTTTCAGGGCGTCCGCATCCGTGTGAGCGCTCTCATCGGCCGCAATGCGCACTCCCAAATCACGGACATCGACCTCATACGCCTCCGGAAAGGGTTCTTCCACCAGGGCAATTTGATCGAAGGCCCCGATTTTCCGGGCGTGATCCAGCAGCCGCCGGAGCGTGTCGATGTTTTCGTACCGGCCGTTTGCGTCAAAATAATACGGTAGCTTCCCATCTTGGGTGTGGGGCGTATGCCTTCCGCCGATGGCCTGATGGATCGCCGAGAGCCGGGCCTTATCCTTTGCGAGCATCTCCTCCTGGGTCCCGGGCTGGCCGATTTTAATCTTCATAAAGAAGTATCCCTGATCCACGGCCTCCACGATTTCGCTGATGGGAATGGAATACGCCATAAGCGGGATACTCGCAACCTGGGTGTGGTGGTGCGAGAGAGCCGCCCGGTAGGGTTCGGGGATCAGGTCATCGAAGGAGGTGATGCCGTTTTCGGCAGCATACAGTAGCCAGGCCGCATTATCGACTCCTACCAGAGAATTCAACACGAAGGTTTTCCGCAGATCCGGCTTCCCGGTGATCGCCGTCCCATAGGCATAGAGTTCGTCCAGCATCCCCTCCAGCAGCGAAATGGGATCCGAATAGGATTGGCCCTGCACCATCCGGAGAGCCCGCTCGGTCAACACATACATCAGCGCATTCCCACCGTCTTCGGAATGCGCCGCAAACACATCGGCGTCCGACCACAACACATTTTGCGTGCATAACCCGATCTTCTCGATCCCGGACTGACTCCGCAACCAGGCGGCGGTCTGCCAGATATCGGTCATATACCCTCCTTTGAATCCGAAAGGCCGGATGAGCGGCTCCCGTTCAAAGTTGGAATCCACGGACTGAATCTGAATTTTCATCGCCCGCTCCTTTTGAGGAAAACTTCG
>Ga0209918_1000573_pt1 | contig 23631 bp, 25 predicted proteins | sample SalPonD_shore_MG_FD_185712 | JGI IMG/M metagenome (GOLD analysis project Ga0209918, IMG submission 185712) | Salt pond soil microbial communities from South San Francisco under conditions of wetland restoration - Salt Pond MetaG... | ecosystem: Environmental > Aquatic > Marine > Intertidal zone...
GTTCTCGGCTAGACGTTCGCGAATGGCGGCCTGTTCATCCAGTCCAAAGGCGGACATGATGCGCTGCAGGGTGCCGATAGCCGTGGTTGCATGGACAGTCGCCATCACCAGGTGGCCAGTCTCCGCGGCCTGCAGGGCGGACTGGATGACCTCCCGGTCGCGTGCCTCGCCGACGACGATGATATCGGGTGCCTCCCGCATGGCATCATTCAGGCCCTGGGCATAGTCCAGAACGTCGCGGCCAAGTTCCCGCTGGCATACCGTGCCCTTGTGGGTGGTGCCGTAGTGGAACTCCATCGGATCCTCGATGGTGACTGCATGGACGGGACGATTTCGGATCACGTGATTAAGCATGGCCGCCAGGGTGGTGCTTTTGCCCGAACCGGTGGCACCCGCCATTAATACCAGTCCGCTTCGGTGGTTGGTGATATCTTGGATGATGGGCGGCAGGCGCAGTTCGTCGAAACCGGGGATGCGTTTGGGGATGATGCGCGACACGATCCCGAAGTTGTTGTCGGTACGCATGATATGGACCCTGAAACGGGCCACATCCTCCAATGAGTAGTGGAAATCCAGACTGTGCAGCGATTCGGGGTCGATACTTTCGGGCAGCACCCGGGTCATGTGGTGGATCATCTCGATGATCTGGTCGCGCGAGGGCGGGGGCATTTTATCCGGCGAGACCGTCATGATGGTACCGTTGATGCGCATACGAATGCGATCATCGGTGCGCAGGATCAGGTCTGAGGCCTGGTTCTTGTGCGCTGCCAGCAGCAGGTCGTCGATCAGATGCCAATCGGACATATCTGTTTTCGGCAGCTCAGATCTTGAGTTCGGTCGAGCCGTCTGAGTCGCTGCTCAATTTGTCGATATCGGAGCCTTCCTCGCCGTTGCCCTCGATTTTGGCCATCTTGATCTTGAGGCGGAGGTCGTTCACGGAGTCGGCGTTCCGCATCGCATCCTCCTCGTTGATCTGGCCATTCTGCCACAGTTTCAGGAGGTGCTGATCGAAGGTCTGCATGCCATAGTTCTCGCCTGCGGCCATTGCCTCCTTGATGGTGGAGATCTCTCCCTTCATGATCAGATCGCTGATACGGGGGGTGTTGATCAGAACCTCGATGGCGGCTACCCGGTTGCCGTCAGTTGTGCGTATCAGGCGTTGTGAAAGCACGGCCTTCAGGTTGAGCGCAAGATTCAGGACCACCTGGGGATGAATCTCCTGCGGGAAGAAATTGATGATTCGCTCCATTGCCTGGTTGGCGTTGTTGGCATGCAGCGTGGCGAGACAGAGATGACCGGTCTCGGCAAATTCGAGCGCGTGCTCCATGGTTTTGCGGTCGCGAATCTCGCCGATCAGGATCACATCTGGCGCCTGACGCAGTGTGTTCTTCAGGGCTGCCTCGTACTCCAGTGTGTCCGTGCCGACCTCGCGCTGGGTGATCACCGATTTCTTGTGTTCGTGCACAAATTCGACCGGATCCTCAATCGTAATGATGTGTCCGGCCTGATTCTCGTTACGGTAGTTGATCATGGCTGCCAGCGAGGTCGACTTACCGCTTCCTGTCGCACCGACCATGATGACCAGGCCGCGCTTGGTCATGGTGATATCCTTGAATATCTCGGGCAGGCCCAGCTCGTCTAGCGTGGGCACCTGAGTCTTGATCTGTCGGATCACCATGCCCACGTTGCCTCGCTGACGGAAGATATTGACGCGGAATCGGCCCATATCGGGGTAGGCCAGCGCGAGATTCATCTCGTATTCAGCCGAGAAGGCGGCGCGCTGTTTCTCGCTCATGGTCGAGTTGGCCAACTGCTCGCACTGTACGGAATTGAGTGGTGGCTGTTTCAGCGGATAGACCACGCCGTTGATTCGGTAGGCTGGGGGCATGCCTGCAGTGATGTAGAGGTCGGATGCATCTTTTTTGACCATCACCATGAGCATCTGTTTGATGGATAGTTTCTGACCAGCTTCTTCTGCACTCATGCTGTTCTCCCGTCACTTAATGAATGGTGGATGGCGAGTATCCATGCCATCTGCTCCGCTATACCGAACCGCCGCCGAAAAGCTTTTTGTTCTGGGCTTTTTCCAGTGCCGATTGCTGGGTGATCTTGCGGGCATTGACGAGCCGCTGCAGATCGGAGTCCAGTGTCTGCATGCCTTCGCGTTGTGCCGTCTGCATAACGGAGACCATCTGCGGCACCTTGTTTTCACGGATGAGGTTCCGGATAGCGGGGGTGCCGAGCATGATCTCATGGGCCGCCACGCGTCCCTGGCCATCGGCGGTCTTGAGCAGCGTCTGCGAGATCACGGCACGCAGCGATTCAGAGAGCATGGCACGCATCATCTCCTTTTCCTCTGCCGGGAAGACGTCGATGATGCGGTCGATGGTTTTCGGGGCGGAGGAGGTATGTAGCGTGCCGAAGACCATATGGCCGGTTTCTGCGGCCGTCAGTGCCAGACGGATGGTTTCGAGGTCGCGGAGCTCGCCGACCAGGATGACGTCCGGATCCTCACGCAGAGCGCTACGTAGGGCGTTGGCAAAGGAGTGGGTGTGCGGCCCCAGCTCGCGCTGTGAGACCAGACTGTTCTTGGTTTCATGCACGAACTCGATGGGGTCCTCAATGGTCAGGATATGGCCGCGCTCGTTCTCGTTGCGGTGATTGACCATGGCGGCCAGCGTGGTCGACTTACCGGAACCGGTCGGACCGGTGACCAGACAGATGCCGCGTGGTGTCATGGCGATATCCTTGAAGATATCGGGGCATTTGAGATCGTCGAGCGGGATCACCTCATTGGGAACCACGCGGAAGGCGGCGCTCATGCCGCGGTTCTGCCAGAATGCGTTGACACGGAAACGGGCGATATCTCCGAGGGAGAAGGAGAAGTCCAGTTCCAGATGTTCCTCGAAGGTCTTGCGCTGGGTGTTAGTCATGATGTCGTAGACCATGCTCTGCACTTCGCGCGCCTCCAAGGGCGGCATCTTGATGCGGGTGATGTCGCCATGAATGCGGATCATGGGCGGTTCGCCGGCGGATATGTGCAGATCCGAGGCCTTGTTTTTGACCGTAAAGGCCAGCAATTCGGAAACGTCCATCAAACCCCTCCAACTCCAGTGATGATGACGGCCTGCCAGCATAGGTGAAAGGTTGGTGGCTGTGCAACAGGCGCATGCTAACCGCCCGGGACCGTTCGATGGGAACAATGCTATAATGGGATTTGTGGCCTGATATGTGATATGGCTCATCTTCCCGAGCAGGTCCGGAAAGGGTGGCGCATTGATGCTGTTTCCCCAGAGAATGTTGCGTCTGGTGTGGTTCGTGCCAGAGGATCGGCTCGTCCCCAGCCTCGAGTTTTTGGCGGATAGCGGTGCCTTCCACCTCTCCCGTCGATGTCTGCTGGGTTCGTCGCGCGATATCTCTGCTTGGCAGCAGGCCTTCGACGATCGGCAGCAACGGACAAGGGAGCGCACACGCCTGCAGCTATTGGACCGTCTTCCCGAGCAAACCCTGCTCCATTACGGCCTGGGAGAGTCGACCGACGCATCGGTCCTGCAAGCAGGGGTGCTCACCGGAGAAGACGGTATGTTCCTGTGGGCGGGCAGTGATACTCCACCGGATGCGGTGGTGGCCCATCTGTATGACAAGATTGGGGCCCCATTGCCCGATCTTCCTCTGGATCTGGATGACAGTCAGTGGCGATTACTGTTCGATACAGCCGCCTCGATCGGATATATCGAGTCATGGGCGGTGATTGACGGCTGGGTGCCCGATAGCGAGGTAGCTTCCCTCCGCGGTGCCCTGAAGGACGAGCCGGCCTGTTTTGTGCCGGCAGAGACATCGGGACTCGGCATGGAAAGGGTGCCCGTAAAATTCAGCCGGCCGGCGTTTCTGGACGGATTTGGCACCCTGATGGGGGCGTTCGGTGTGACCGGCTACCGCGAACTGGATCCCTCTCCGTTTCTGGCCATCGGCTTTATCATGATCTTCGGGATGATGTTTGCCGATCTGGGGCAGGGAGCCGTGATGTTTCTGGCTGGTCTTTGGCTCAGGGGTTGGAGTCTACATACCGACAGGGACGCGTGGCACCGGTTTTCCCAGGTGCTGATTCCCATCGGGCTCTCTGCGGCCCTGTTCGGGATCCTGTTCGGGAGCTGTTTCTCACGCGACGACTTGATCGGTGCATTGTGGTTCCGGCCGATGCAGCAGATGCTGTTCTATATTGGTATCAGCCTGCTGATCGGCATGATAACCATCAGCTTCGGACTGATTCTGGGACTGTTCAACGCTTGGCGGATGGGGCGCTGGCGGCAGGTGCTTTGGCACCATTTCGGGCCGCTTGGTCTGATCTTCTATCTGGGGTTAGGCGGCGTGGGAGGCGGTCTGGTCATCGCCCGCGAGGATCTGGTCATGGCGGGCGGTGTCTGTTGTGCGATCAGCATGGCGATGGTCAGTGTTCACCAGATGTACATCATGCGTGGTAGTCGCCTATTCATGCGGATCTTTATTACAATGCTCGAACTATATGATTTCATTCTAAGGTTTGTGATACAGACAGCCTCATTTGTTCGCGTGGTTGCATTCACGGTAGCCCATCTGGCTCTCTCCGAAATGCTGATGATGCTGACCGATTCCCTGGGGGGGCACCCTTGGGCGGCATGGAGTGTATTTATCGTCGGCAACGGTCTTATCATCGTAGTCGAGGGTGCCTTGGTCGCGATTCAGGTTCTGCGCTTGCATTTCTTCGAATTCTTTACCAAATTCGTAACAGGTGAGGGGCAATTGTTCCGGCCGTTGACGAGAGGAAGGGAGAGGCCGATATGAAACGGACACAACCGATGAAACGGTGGGTATGGGGGATCTGTGGCGTCATGCTCGGGTTTGTGGCGCTGGGCACCATCATGTTGATGACCATGCCGGAAGCGAAGGCGGACGCTGCCTCCTCGACCAACGCCATGCTGGCTCACTGGGGCTATTATATGGCTGCAGCTCTGGCGACAGGGCTCTCCAGCTTCGGTGCCGGCATCGCCGTGAGCCAGGTTGGGGCTGCGGCCATTGCGGCGATCTCCGAGAAGCCCGAGATGTTGGGGCGTGTCCTGATTATTGTCGGTCTGGCCGAGGGGATTGCTATCTACGGTCTGATCATCTCCTTTCTGATCATCTCACGTATATGAGCCCGCCGGTCCGGATGCGGGGCACGCCCGAGGAGGCGCTGCTGTTCCGGATGTTGGGTATTTCCGAACCGGACAGGGAGGAGGCGTGCCTGCTCCTGCTGGGCGTGCGGGAGGAGATGCCCGTTGATACCGACCTGTATGTACGCCTGCCGGATCCCGCACACCCGTTGCTGGAAACGGAGCAGCTTGCAGAGGCGCTGGGACGGGCGGTGGGCCATGGCGGGCTGAAGATATGAACGATGGTCATCTCGAACGCCTCCTTGGCGAAATCGATCGCAAGCTGGCGCAGCGCCTAGATGATATCGGGCATGGAGAGCACGAGGAGGCGAGACAGCTGGAGGATCACGCAAAGCACCAGTTGCAGGCCGAAATGGACGAGTTGCGGCATGCTGAAGGGCAGAGAATGGCGCGATACCATGAACGGGCCATTCGTCAGGCTAATCAATCCTCTCGTGAATCGTTATGGCAGTGCCAGCATGCCTGTATGGATGAAGTGGTGAGGTCGATTCGGAATGAGCTGACAAAAAAGAAGGGCGTCAAAACATGGCTCAAGGCATGGCTTCCTGAGGCCAGGAGGCGTCTGGCGGATGATGCCGACCTGGAGCTTCTGGTCAGTCCCGCTTGGCAGAAATTGGCGGGTGATGATGCCGAAGAGATTCCGGTTCGGACAGTACCTATGCTTGGCGGCGCCATTCTTCGGGAGCGGTCGAGCGGGATTGAGGTGGATGGCTCTTGGGAGCGCAGACTTGCGAGGTTGAATACCCTGTTATGGCAGCGGTGGCATGAAAGTATCGGCAAACATCATCAGGATTAACGGCCCGGTCGTTACCTGCGATCATCCCGAGGGCTTTGCTATGGGCGAACGGGTTGATGTGGGCAAGGCCGGGATTGTCGGTGAAGTGATCCGCATTACTCCGGAGAATGTGGTTCTTCAGGTCTATGAGGATACGGCCGGACTGTGTGTCGGAGAGTCGGTACTGGCCAGCGGCGCCCCCCTCTCTGTGGAGCTCGGGCCGGGGCTGGTGGGCACCATCTACGACGGCATCCAGCGTCCACTCGAACAGCTGTTTCATGAGTGCGGTAACTTCACCATATGTGGCAGCTCTATTCCGGCATTGGACCGGAGCCACTCCTGGCCGTTCGAACCGGTCGCGGAAGAGGGGGCCGAGTTGCAGGCAGGTGCGGTCATCGGTCAGGTGCAGGAGACGCCGGCCATTCTTCATCATATCCTGCTGCCGCCGGATGTTGACGGTAGATTGACCTGGCTGGCGCAGGCGGGGAGCTACAAGGTGGATGAGGTGATCGGCCGTATCCGCCTATCATCGGGCGACGAGCGGGAACTTTTTCTTCATCAGTATTGGCCGGTGCGACGGAAGCGACCGGTTGCAGCCCGGCTTACTCCGGGTGTGCCGTTGATTACCGGACAACGGGTCATCGATACCTTTTTTCCTATTGCGAAAGGGGGTACTGCGGCGATTCCGGGTGGTTTTGGCACCGGTAAAACGGTAACACAGCATAATCTGGCCAAGTGGTGCGATGCTGACATTATCGTCTATATCGGTTGTGGTGAGCGCGGCAACGAGATGGCCGGAGTGCTGATGGAGTTTCCGCACCTACAGGACCCGAAAAGCGGGCGCCCACTGATCGAGCGAACCATCCTGATTGCCAATACATCCAATATGCCGGTGGCGGCCCGTGAAGCATCGATCTATACCGGGATTACCATTGCCGAGTATTTCCGGGACCAAGGCATGGACGTGGCGCTGATGGCCGATTCGACCTCGCGCTGGGCCGAAGCCCTGCGGGAGATATCGGGTCGTCTGGAAGAGATGCCAGCGGAAGAGGGGTTCCCGGCCTATCTACCGACCCGGGTTGCGGAGTTCTACGAACGTGCAGGCCGGGTAAAAGCGCTTGGCGGAAGTGAGGGCTCGGTCAGTGCCATCGGCGCCGTATCTCCACCAGGTGGGGATTTCTCGGAGCCTGTGACGCTGCATACGCAACGATTCGTCAAGGCCTACTGGGCGCTGGACAAGGCGCTGGCCAATGCCCGTTTCTTTCCAGCAATACATCCACTGGAATCCTATTCGGAGTACGATGAAGACCTGGCTGACTGGTGGACGGAGTTCGATCCCGAATGGCTGGAGAACCGGCATGAGGCGATGCATATCCTGATGGAAGCGGAGCGGCTCAAGCGCATCGTGCGCATTATGGGTGAGGACGGACTGTCGCAGGAGCATCGCAAGGTGTTGTTGGCCGAATATCTGATCCGGGAGGGGTTTCTCCAGCAGTCCGCATTTCAAGCAAAGGATCGCTACGCCTCTCCGCAGAAGCAGACCGGCCTACTGAAGGCAATCATGCGGACGATACGGGCGATACGTGGGGATGCCGCACCGGTATCGGAAATGGCTGCCAAATACCGGCTGGATGCACTTGTGCGGCTGAAAGAGGAAGTGGCATCTGAGGATGCACAACAGCTTGCTGAATGGGAGCCCGAGAAATGAAGGATCCACTGGTCCATACTCGTCTTGAACGAATAGACGGACCGCTGGTGATGCTTTCGGGACTGTCGGGTATTCGGTATGGAGAATCGGTATATCTCGAGGACAGGGACGGACGGCTTCGGCAGGGAAGGGTGGTGCTGCTTGATCATGATCGTGCCGCCGTAGAGGTCTTCGAGGGGACGGAGGGCATTTCGAAGAGGAATAACCGCGTCCGGTTCATGGGCGAGCCTATTACCATCAGTCTGGATGCCTCGATGATTGGCAGGCGCATGGATGGTATGGGGCGACCGATTGACGGAGGGCCACCACTGTCTGGCCAGGCACGGGATGTCAATGGTTCCGCGCTAAATCCCGTAGCGCGCGATTATCCCGTCGATTTTATCCAGACAGGCATCTCAGCCATTGATGGCATGATTTCACTGGTACGGGGACAGAAGTTGCCGGTGTTTACGGCGCCGGGCTTACCGCATGACCGTCTGGCGATCCAGATTGCGCGCCAGTCGAAAATCAGACCGGACCTTCATGGCAAGCAGCAACAAAGTAAGGACGAGGCACGGCAGCTGGTGGTGGTGTTTGCCGCAATTGGCGTCAAACACGATGTGGCCAGCCGTTTTACCGAAGAGATTGGCGGCCAGACGGTGACCTTTCTGAATCTGGCGGATGATCCGGCCATGGAGCGCCTTCTGACGCCGCGCATGGCGCTGACGGCCGCGGAGTATCTGGCGTTTGATCTGGGTATGCATGTGTTGGTGTTGATGACTGACATGACCAACTACGGTGAAGCACTCCGTGAGATCGGCACGGCACGTGGCGATGTGCCATCGCGCAAGGGTTATCCGGGCTATCTCTACAGCGATCTGGCCTCGCTGTTCGAGCGGGCGGGGCGCATCAAGGGTCGGTCCGGTTCGATTACGCAGATTCCTGTGCTGACGATGCCGAACGACGATATCACTCATCCGATCCCGGATCTGACCGGCTATATCACCGAGGGACAGATTGTGCTCTCCCGAGAGCTGTTTCGTCAGGAGGTCTATCCGCCTGTGGCATCGCTGCCATCGTTGTCGCGCCTGATGAAGGATGGTGTGGGTGAGGGAATGACGCGGAGCGATCATTTCCCGCTGATGGGTCAGCTTTATGCCGCCTATGCCCGGGCCGAGGAGGCGCGGATGATGAGTCGTATCATCGGCGAGGCGGATCTATCGGCAGTGGATCAGGCCTATATGCGCTTCGGTACTCTTTTCGAGCGCCACTTCCTGAGGCAGGGGCACGAGGAGGAGCGCTCGTTGGAAGAGACCCTTGATATCGGATGGCGCTGTTTGGGGAGTCTGCCTGCAAGCGAGTTGACACGCCTGCCGCAGGATCTGCTCCGACAGCGTCAGGAGTTGCTGGATCTGGGGATCGAGAATGGCCATGAATGAACGCTGGAGCGTTTCGAAGGCCTCGCTCATCAAGCTTCGGCAGGAGCTCGCCATGGCGCGGGAGGGGATGGGTCTGCTCGAACGCAAGCGCGACAGCCTGATGGGGCGAGCCATGGATGAACTGGAGGCCTCGAAGCGGCTTCGTCTCGAGGTAACGGAAGCGTGGCGTCAGCTGCAGGAGGCATGGGAGGAGGTCTACGGAGAGGAGGATATAGGGCGGCTCAGGAGTCTTGCTCAAGCATTTGTCTTCTCACCGCAGACTGCGGGCGAACGGCGCATGTGGATGTCAGCCACTCTGAACGATTACCGTTACGAGAAGACAAAGCTGCCGTTTCTGGGAAGTTCGTTGGATTGCAGTCTTCGAACCGAGCGCGTGCGGGGCATGCTGCATGCGCTGATGCCCAAAATGATCGGGCTGATGAACCGTGAGAGTAGCGTGCGCAGCATGATTGTCGCGTTGCGACAGTGTCAGAGACAGGTCAATGCGCTTGATGAGGTCATTATCCCCGGTTTCCAAGACGAACAGCGGCGTATTGCACAACAGCTGGAAGAGCGCGAACGCGAGACCCTGTTCCAGATTAAACGGCTGAAAGAGGCAGAGGCATAGGCAATGGTGCAGCATCAACTGGAAGCCTTTATCGATGAGCTTGCCGTTTCGGAAAAAGCGGCGGCGGAGAAAATACGACAGGCCGAGGCCGCACGCGATGCTCGCCTGGAGGCATTGCGTCAAAGGCTAGAAAAAGAGAGACAGTCAGCGCTTGAGAAGCTCCGGAAAGAGTTTGCCGAGGAGGAGAAGCGACAAAAGGCATCCCTGCAGCGGCGAACACGGCTGATGCAAAAGGAGACTGATGAGGCTGTGCACAAAGTCCGTAACCGACACGAGGAGATGAAACATGAGCTTATCCAATGGGGTGTGGACCAGGTGACTCGTCCGTGAAGGCCGCCCTGCGTAGCAAGCTTGCTTCTGTCAGTGCCCCGATGCACCTGGAGGAAGAGATTGGGCGATTTTTGCCATGGCTTCCACCACAGGTGCAGCCGTTTGTCCGTGAGGCAAGGCGATGGAGCAGGCGTCACAGCAAGGAACCGCAAGTACAGAAACGTATCGATATTGAGCAGCAGGCGCTGGATGCATTGAAATCACACATTGCATTGCGTACCACGATGCCGGGTCAGGGATTGATGGAGGAATTCTTGATTCGTGTGGAAGAGATCATGCGGAACAGCTATGCGGCCAGAGAAGCGGCGCTTCGGCATGAGCGTGTCGATGGCGAGTTGGATATCCGTATGCTGACCAATCTGGAGCACTGGCTTGAAGAAAACCCAGACTATCCGGATGAGCCCGAGCTTACCGCATGGCTGCGTCGTGTGGTGAAAGCATGGCGTTATCAGTTCTCTCGCTGATAGAGGAGTGCCAATTCAAAGAGCACGCTGATGAGTGTTTGTGGGCCCCGTCCATGTACGCCTTCCATTCATAACGTCGCATAATGTATATTATGTAAAGTTATTAGAATGCGATGATCGGGAAGCTCAAGCGTTTATACCCCCCTCTGTTGGAATACCGTTTCCAATGCTAACTGGACAGGGTAACTTCCCTGCCCGATTTTCTGACAGGAACAAGCGGAGAGACAATGACTGATTCAATAAACTGTGATTCGGAGGCGATGCTGAATCCGCTTGAAGCGCGTGTGCTTGGCAGTCTGATGGAAAAGCAGATGACCACGCCCGATTACTACCCCTTGACGCTCAACGCCCTGGTGTCGGCCTGTAATCAGAAAAGCAGCCGCAATCCGGTAATGAGCCTCGACCAGCGCCAGGTTGGCAGCGTGGTTAATGAACTACGTCGTGAAGGATTGGTGACCGCCAGCCTTCAAGGCCGCACGGATCGATTCGAGCAGCACCTCTCCCGCAAACTGGGGCTTTCGAGCAAGGAGCGTGCGATCATCTGTGTGATGCTGCTGCGTGGGGCGCAGACATTGAACGAAATCCGAGTGAACACCAACCGCATGACACAATTCGTCGATTCCGAGGAGATAGAGGGTGTTCTGCAGGTGCTGATAGAGCGTGAGGAGCCAATTGTCCTGAGGTTGCCCAAAGCGGCGGGACAGCGTGAGGAGCGTTATATGCACCTTCTCTGTGGCGAACCAGTCGTGACCCCCCCTGCTCAGCCGGCATCCCCTTCCAACATGGAAGATCGTATGCGTGAACTCGAAACTACCGTGGCGGATCTGAAAGAGGAGATTCGCTTACTGAAAGAGAAAATTAATACATAGGCTCTTTTTTTAAGCCATTGGATTCTATCGTTGGCAGGGAGGGTTCGATAAAATAAAGACGGGCTCCCGTTGGAAGCCCGTCGTGTTTCACCATGGTGCTGATTATTTGATCTCGACCGTGTGGCGTCTGGTCTTGTTCATCTTCGGCAAGCGCAGTTCAAGCATGCCGTTTTCGAAGATCGCTTCAGCCTTGGCGCTCTCTACGTCGCAAGGAAGAGGAATGTTGCGGGTGAACGAGCCGCGCGCGCATTCACGACGGTAGTAGTTGTCCCGTGTCTCCTCCTCTTCCTGGCTGCTTGTTCCCTCAAGCGTGACCATGTTATCGGCGACGGTCAGATTCAGGTCTTCCTTCTTCACACCGGGAATCTGAGCCCGCAACAGGAGCTCGCTGTCCCGATCGATGATGTCGACCCGTGGAGAGAGCGTCCGTTCGAACGGCGGCATCCAGTCGCTGAATGTCGGCAGTTCCCAGCGGGATGGTCGCATCCAGTTACGGGACATAAAGTCCTCGAACATGCGCTCCATATCTTCAAACGAACGGAGGGAGGCCTTTTCGGGCTCCTTCTCCTGTTCACCCGAGAAATGAACGACCTTACCTGTCTTTTTTTCTGCATTTTTTGCCATGACACACCTCCTCGTTCCGAGGCTATGGGTCGTCGTGACAATTGTGAGGTCCGGATCCATGCTTTCGGAATGAAAATGCCGTAGGCAACAGATTATTTAGACCAAATATGGCAGAGGCGCAAGGCTGAAGAAGCGGATCAGACGTGTTCCCGGGTTTTGTGGAAGACGATATCCGGCCACTGTTCGATGGTGTAGTTCAGTTTCCAGGCATTGGGTGCCAGATAGGCGAGGAATCCGTCCATATCTTCAGCGAGGTTCGGCTCGAAGCGGCGGCAGAATTCGTCCGTCTTCTTCTTATCCGCACAATCGATCCAGCGAGCCACTTGGAAATCGGTGCCGACGTAATCGGCATCGACGTTGTATTCGGCCTTTAGGCGCGCAACAGTCACATCGAACTGCAATACACCCACCGCACCGAGGATATAGTCGCCACCGAGCACCGTACGGAAGACTTGCACCGCCCCCTCCTCCGAAAGCTGCAGAAGTCCCTTATGCAGTTGCTTGCGTTTCATTGGATCCTTCAGGCGGACGCGGCGGAAGAGCTCCGGTGCGAAATTGGGAATACCGGTGAACTTCAGCGGTTCCTTGTTGGTGAAGGTGTCGCCGATCTTGATGGTGCCGTGGTTGTGGATGCCAATGATGTCACCGGCATATGCCTCCTCGACATGGGCACGATCGTTGGCCATGAAGATGGTGGCATTGCTGAGGCGGATATCCTTGTTGATCCTGTGATGGCGTACGGTCATGCCCTTTTCGAATTTTCCGGAACAGATTCGGAAAAAGGCGATGCGATCGCGATGGGCCGGGTCCATATTGGCCTGGATCTTGAAACAGAAACCGGAGAACGCCTCCTCCTGCGGCCTGACATCCCGTTCCTTCGCTGGACGGGGGCCGGGAGCCGGTGCCAGTTCGACAAAGGCGTCGAGCAGCTCGCGTACACCGAAGTTATTGATCGCGCTTCCGAAAAAGACCGGGGTCTGGCTGCCGTTGAGAAAGTGATCGATCTCGAATGGGCTGGCGGCTCCTTCCAGAAGCTCGATGTCATCCCGGAGTTCGGATGCCTGCGATCCCAGAATTTCGTCGAGCTTCGGGTCATCCAGATCATTGATTCGGACCACCTCGAAATCGAGTGTCTCGGCGCCTGCAGTGAAGAGATTGATCTCTTTTTTGAACAGGTTGTAGACACCCCGGAACGATTTGCCCATTCCGATCGGCCAGGTCATCGGCGTGCATTCGATCTGCAGCTTGTCCTCGATCTCGGAGAGGATATCGAGGGGCGCCAGGCCTTCTCGGTCCAGTTTGTTGATGAAGGTAACGATGGGCGTATTGCGCATCCGGCAGACCTCCATCAGTTTCTCGGTCTGCGGCTCGACCCCTTTACCCGAATCGATGACCATCATGGCCGAATCGACAGCGGTGAGTACCCTGTAGGTGTCCTCGGAGAAATCCTGATGCCCCGGCGTGTCGAGCAGATTGATCTCGTAGTCGAGATCATTGTGTGCATAGTTGAACTTCATCACCGACGAAGCGACGGAGATGCCCCGATCCTGCTCGATTTTCATCCAGTCGCTGGTGGCATGTCTTGCGGCCTTGCGTGCCTTTACGGCGCCGGCCATCTGAATGGCACCACCGAACAGGAGCAGTTTCTCGGTCAGAGTCGTTTTACCGGCATCGGGATGGGAGATGATGCCGAATGTGCGTCGTTTCTCAATTTCGTCGTTCAAGCTCATGAATCTCTCTTCAGGGTAAAAGCCATCGTGGCGGCGCAGCCTATCCGCCCCTATCCGTGAAACAAGCCCCAGCCCCGTTTCGCGTTACGGGGCAGAAAGATTATTCATGATTCTCCCACTTCCAGTTGCGCACCTCGGGCATATCCTGTCCATATTGCGTGATGTACTGCCGGTGTTCGATGAGCTTGTCACGCATGGCTTGCTTGATGTGCGGGGCCTTCGCGCTCAGTGCAGGAATACGGTCGACCACATCGCCAACCAGATGAAAGCGGTCAAGGTCGTTGCGGACCACCATGTCGAAGGGTGTTGTCGTAGTCCCCTCCTCCTTGTAGCCGCGCACGTGGATATTCTGATGGTTATGGCGGCGGTAGGTCAGCCGGTGAATCAGCCACGGGTACCCGTGGAATGCGAAGATAATCGGCCGGTCGGTGGTGAACAGGGCATCGAAATCCCGGTCATTGAGGCCATGTGGATGCTCCTCGTGAGGTTGCAGCGTCATCAGGTCGACCACGTTCACAACACGGATGCGAAGATCGGGAACCATGTCGCGCAGCATCTTCACCGCGGCTAGGGTCTCCAGCGTCGGGGTATCGCCGGCACAGGCCATGACCACGTCCGGCTCCTTGCCATCATCGTTGCTGGCCCACTCCCAGATGCCGATGCCGCTGGTGCAGTGATTGACGGCCTCATCGATACTCAGCCACTGCAGATCGGGCTGTTTCCCGGCCACGATGACATTGATGTAGTCGCGGCTTTGCAGGCAGTGCGCTGCGACCGAAAGAAGCGTGTTGGCATCGGGCGGAAGATAGACACGGACGATATCCGCCTTCTTGTTGACAACATGATCGATGAATCCCGGATCCTGATGTGAGAAACCGTTGTGGTCTTGGCGCCAGACATGCGAGGTCAGCAGGTAGTTGAGTGACGCGATGGGGCGTCGCCACGGAATCTCCTTGCTAGTGGTTTTGAGCCATTTGGCATGCTGGTTCAGCATCGAGTCGACGATATGGATAAAAGCCTCGTAGCACGAGAAGAAGCCGTGACGTCCGGTCAGAAGGTACCCCTCCAGCCATCCCTGACAGGTGTGTTCGGAAAGGATCTCCATCACCCGCCCGTCGGGCGAGAGGTATTCGTCTTCCGGGATGGTATCCTCCATCCAGGTTCGGTTTGTGGCTTCGAAGATGTTCCCCAGACGGTTCGATGCCGTTTCATCCGGACCGAAGACGCGAAAATTTCGTGCCTTGGCGTTCATCTTCATCACGTCACGCAGGTAGTGGCCCAGTACACGGGTTGCTTCCGCCTTCTTCACCGCCGGTTCGGGCAAATCGACCGCATAGTCGCGGAAATCGGGAAGACGCAGGGATTTGAGCAGGGTGCCGCCGTTGGTGCAGGGATTGTCGCTCATGCGCCGGCTGCCCCGGGGCGCCAGAGCCTGCAATTCGGGCATGAGAGTGCCGTTGGTGTCGAAGAGCTCCTCCGGACGGTAGCTTTTCATCCAGGCTTCGAGCAAGCGAATATGGTCCGGATTATCCGCCATGGCCGACAGTGGTACCTGATGTGAACGCCAGAACCCTTCCGTTTTCAGCCCATTCACCTCCTTGGGGCCCGTCCATCCCTTGGGCGAGCGAAGGACGATCATCGGCCAGCGCGGCCGCCCACTCTGCTCTCCTTTCCGGGCCTGTTGCTGAATCGATGTAATCTCATCTAGGCAGGTGGCGAGTGTGACGGCCATCTGGCGGTGCATCTGTACCGGATCATCCCCCTCGACTAGGTGTGGGTGATAACCGTAGCCGGTGAGCAGCGAGACTAGTTCGTCATGTGGAATGCGGCCAAGAATGGTGGGGTTGGCGATTTTATATCCGTTCAGGTGCAGAATCGGCAGTACCGCGCCGTCACGAGCCGGATTCAGGAACTTGTTCGAATGCCAGGCCGTGGCCAGAGGGCCGGTCTCGGCCTCACCGTCGCCAACCACGCAGGCCACGATCAGATCCGGATTGTCAAAGGCTGCGCCGTAGGCATGCGAAATGGAATATCCCAGTTCACCACCCTCATGGATGGAACCGGGTGTCTGCGGTGCGACATGGCTAGGGATGCCGCCGGGAAAGGAGAACTGCCTAAACAGGCGTTTCATGCCCAGTCGGTCCTGCGAGATGTTGGGATAGTATTCGCTGTAGGTTCCTTCCAGCCAGGTATTGGCCACGACGCCGGGGCCACCATGACCGGGGCCGGCGACGTAGATCATGTCCAGGTCGCGCATTCGGATGGCGCGGTTCAGGTGGGCGTAGATGAAATTCAGCCCGGGTGTCGTGCCCCAGTGTCCCAGCAGACGTGGTTTGATGTGTTCCAGTCTAAGTTCTTCCTCGAGTAGCGGGTTGTCGAGTAGGTAAATCTGACCGACCGAAAGGTAGTTTGCCGCCCGCCACCAGCGGTTGATCAGTTCCAGTTCTTCGTTGTTTAGTTCGGATAGGTTCATGAGATTGCCCCTTGTGCAAGCAGCGATACTGCCTCTTCTGCCATGATCCGCTGCTCCTGATCTGCGATAACCCAGATTCCGGTGGATGAGTCGGTACTGCTGATGCAGCTGTCTGCCTCGCCCTGGGCGTTAGCACGGGAATCCAGTTCGAGACCCAGTACCGACAGGCCCTGTGTAATGCGCTGACGAATAGGAGGCGAATGCGCACCGATACCACCGCCAAACAGCAGCGCATCGGCACCGCCGAGAATGGTCCAGTAGGCGCCGATGTACTTGATCGCGCGGTAGCAGAACATCTCGATGGCCAACTCCGCTTCGGCACTCCCCTCCTCCAGCAGTACACGCATGTCGCCACTGCTTCCGGAGATACCTGCAAGGCCACTTTCGTGACTCAACATATGTTCGATCTGATCGAGGTCGAATCCCGCATAACGCTGCAGGTAGATCAGCAGGCCCGGATCGATATCGCCGCATCGGGTCGACATCATCAAGCCCTCCAGTGGCGAAAAACCCATCGATGTATCAATTGCCTTTCCGCGATCGATAGCGGTGATGGAACAGCCGGAACCGAGCTGAATGGAGATGACACTGCCGGTAGATGCCATACCACTGATATCATGCCATCGCTCCCACATACCCCGATGGGCCAGGCCATGGAAGCCGTAACGACGGACATGGTGGGCTGTTCTCAGCCGTTGCGGCAAGGCATAGGTCGATGCGGTATCGGGCATGTCAGTATAGAAGGCCGTATCGAATGCGGCGATTTGGGGTATATCCTTGCCAAACAGGTCACGGGCGGCCGCAATCCACGTCAGGGCGACCGGATTGTGCAACGGGGCCATCACCGATGCCGTATCGATGCCGGACTCGATATCCGGGGTGATAACGGTGCTGGCACGGAGCCGGTCGCCGCCGTGCACCACTCGGTGGACAACCGCGGCGATGCCCGCTTGGTGTTGGTTATCGAGAAACGCATCGAGCAGTACAGCCGGTCTCTCTGCCGGCGTATTGAAATGGACATGCGCATGGCAACGGATGTCGCCAGAGTGCTTCTTTTCCATCAGTCCGAGTCGAACCGATGAGCTTCCGCTATTGATGGTCAGGATGAGCATGCACGAGCCTTTGAAAGCATCATTTGAGTGTTCATTGTAGCAGGCGAACGGCAATCTCGCAGAAGTATTAGGGGATTTTTCTCGGCCTGTTTCCTGTTGCATATACGGTGCCGCAGGGGCACGCTGAATGGCATGACAAAGGCAGATAGCGCAACGAAAGAGAAGTTGAACGAAATCGTCCATTCCATTGATAAACTTGAGGTTTTGATGGACGTCCTGCGTGAGGAGTGTCCCTGGGACCGCAAACAGACCCTGAGTTCACTGCGCACCTATACGTTGGAAGAGGTGCACGAGGTACTCGAGGCGATCGACCGGGAGGATTGGGACAGCCTCCGGGACGAACTGGGCGATCTGCTCCTGCAGATCGTCTTCTATGCGCGTATCGCCAAAGAGCAGGAACGGTTCACGCTCCATGACATCGCGGAATCGGTGGTCACGAAGATGATCCGTCGTCATCCGCACGTCTTCGATCGGGTGGAGACGGAGGATCTTTCCCGGCAATGGGAGGAACTGAAGGATGCGGAGCATGCGGAAAGGAAGAGCCTGATGGACGGGGTGCCTCCCCTGCCGGCGCTTGCCTATGCGAGAAAGCTTCAGAAACGTGCTGCTAGGGTTGGATTCGACTGGAATGATGCCGCCGATGTCATGGTCAAGATGCGTGAGGAGCTTGAAGAACTCGAGACGGAGGTGCGGCAGGATGCGCCGTTCGAACGGCTCGAGGATGAATTTGGCGATGTGCTTTTCACCATCGTGAATCTTGGCCGCAAGCTGGGACTGGATGCTGAGCTCAGCCTGAGGCGGACCAACCGTAAGTTTATCGATCGTTTCCGGGGCATGGAGCGGCTGGCGGCCTCGTCCGACAGCGCGATGGCGCAGATGGATATGGCCTCGCTGGAAGAGCTCTACCAACAGGCCAAGGCGGAGATACGGAAAGAGAAATAAAACGCCTACCTGACCGGACCGCCCTTGCCGCCCAAGCGACGTTCGATCGCTTCCGACAGGGTGCAACGATCCCGCTTGGCCCAGAAGCTTAGAATGGCCCAGGAATGGCGTGACAGGGTCACGTTTATTAAATCGTCCGATTTGGCCCGGCGTCGGCTGGATCGAATGGCGTTTTTGAGCTGCGTCCATTGCTCATTCGAGAGCCACAGCTCGCACCACTCGTTCAGGGAGTTGCAATCCTCCTCGCGCTGTTCCAGATCAAGATGTGCCGTATAGGTGCGTGTTTCACCCAGCCATATAGGGTTTTCCAGCTTCTTTTCGATCCATCGCGTTGCATACCAGGCATCGCTCGCTGTGATGGTGTATCGGTTTCGTCCCATGCCCTGCTCCTAGTCGCTGTGGGTAGCATGGTTCGACGGTATCTCAATCAACAATACGTGACAAGGTCACGTATATCTCCGTTTCGGATGCTGCCTTCTTAATCGGGAAAGAGATGCTCGATGGCGTGGCCGACGGCTTCGGTGAGCTCGTAGCCGATGGCGAGATGCGCCGCGATGCTGGAGGCAAGCCGGCAACCACTGCCATGAGACTGCTCCACCCCCCACGCCTGTCGATGATGGGTGAAACGCGTGACCCGCTGACCGTCGAACAGCAAATCACTGATCTCATCGCCGCTGCCATGACCACCCTTGAGTAGTACCGGGCGTTGATAACGCGCATAGAGCGCCTGCACCGCCTCTTCCTGATCGTCTGGATATTCTGCCAGTAAGGCTCGGGATTCCGGCAGATTGGGGGTGATCAGACTGGCCAGCGGAAAGAGGCGCGTTTCAAGCTGCTTTATCGCAACCGTTTGTAGCAGTGTGGCACCGGATGTGGCGATCATCACCGGGTCGGCCACCAGCCTCCCCGTTGGGTGCAGCTCCTCCATCAGGTCGGCAACCAGGGAGACGGTGTTGGCTTGGGCCAGCATCCCGGTTTTGACCGCACGTACGTCGTAGTAGTCGAAGATGGCTCGTATCTCAGCCTCGACCTGTGCCTGTGGCGAGATTTCGATGCGGGTGACGCCAGCCGGGTTCTGTGCCGTCAGGGCCGTGATGGCGGTGCATGCCCGGATGCCGCACGCCTCGATGCTGCGCAGGTCAGTCTGTATTCCTGCCCCGCCGCAGGAATCGCTGCCGCCGATGCTCAGGCAGACGGGGATTCGAGATTCCATGTCGCGATCAATGCTTCGGCACGGGTTCTGATGTCCTTTTCCCCGAAAAGTCCGTCAATGACAGCCGCCGCATCGGCACCTGCCTCCCGAACTTCCGGAAGCCGTTCCTGCGTGATGCCGCCGATAGCGACGATATTGGCATTAGGAAGGGCGTGTCTTGCCCGTTTAAGTACCTCGATACCGCATACCGTGGCATCCCCCTTCGTGCCGGTCGGAAAGACGGCGCCGAAGGAGACGTAGTCCGCCCCGCTCTCCAGCGCCCGTATGGCAGCATCGATACCCCCCTTGCACGAGAACCCGAGAAGCCGGTGTGCTCCCAGCTCCGTTCGCAGCGCATTCAGATCATCCGTATCCTCGGGCCCGACATGAAGGCCGTCAGCATCGCTGGCGATCGCAAGGCCTGCGTCATCGTTGATGATCAGCCGGGCGTCGTAGAGACGGGTCATCGCCCGCAGTGCTTCGGCGCGCCGGAGTCGCTCGCCCAGCTCGATCTCCTTGTCGCGCAACTGCAGCGTTCGGATACCGGCGATCAGGGAGGCTTCGGCCCTGTTCAGTAGCTGCTCCTGTGGCAGATCGGCCGGTAGAATGCCGTAGATGCCGTGGATGGCTCTACTCATCAAGTAGCTGTAACAGGTCGGTAAATGTTTTCAGGCGCACCACCTTCCCCTCGAATTCCTCCGGTAACGGCTGATAGCCATGCTCACAGTAGGCCACAGTCTGGCAATTGGCATTGAAGCCAGCCTCGATATCGTAGCGCGTATCGCCCACCATGACGGTTTCCGAAGACGCCACACCCATCACCCGGCAGCACTCCAGCAGCATGTCCGGTGCCGGTTTCTTGGCAAAACCATCCTCCGGCGACAGGGCATGGTCGAGATATGGGATGATGCCCATGCTCTCCAGCACCTTGATGCGCGCCTTGGCAGGCTTGGCGGTGACACAGCTGAGCCGGATTCCTTTTTCCTTGAGGGTTTGCAATGTTTCCATCACGCCGGGGAACGGTGCACCGAAATCGGCCGGATGCTGCTCATAGATGTCGGCAAATGCGTGGTAGAGCGCCATCGTATCCGGATCGTCCATGGCTTTGCCCAACACGCCAGCCGCCAGCTTCTGTGCACCACCGCCGACGTGTGGGCGCGCCTCATCCAGCGATAGTTCGAATTCATAGCCCAGCGCCTTCAGTGCCCGATTGGCATTGGCGCGAATATCCGGCAATGCATCCACCAGCGTGCCATCGAGATCGAAGATAAATGCCTTGGGTGTGCTCATTTTTTTCCCTTTATTTCATTGATTGATAGACGGATTTCTTCAAGTGCCTTGGGGTTGTTTTCGATCGTCTCGCCTTCCCTCAGGTGCACCATGATTTCTCGTTTTCCATTGCCTTCCGCCAGTCGTGCCAGCGCCCATGCCGCATGACCGCGGACCAGTGCACTTACGTCTTTCAGGGCACGGAGTAATGGCGGCACGGCATGCTCGTCGCCGGAGTTACCAAGCGCGATGGCGACATTACGCAAGAATCCCGCTCTTTTTACCCGCCTGACCGGCGATTTGCGGAAACGATTGCGGAAGCTTGCCTCGTCGAGTTCAAACAGGCTAGCAAGTTCGGGCAGGCAATTCTCCCCTCGTGGTATCAGGAGATCGGGATCAGGTGCAGTGGCGTATCGGTTCCAGGGGCAGATCATCTGGCAATCGTCGCATCCGAAAATGCGATTGCCCATCAATGGGCGCATCTCTCTCGGGATAAAGCCCCTGAATTCGATAGTCAGATAGGAGATACAGCGTCTGGCATCGACGGTATAGGGCGCAACGATCGCCCGGGTCGGACAGATATCGATACAGGCAGAGCAGGTTCCGCAGTGGTTCGAGGCCGGTTCGTCGGGCGCGATTTCGGCGGTCGTGAAGAGCTCGCCCAGCATCATCCATGAGCCCAGCTGCCGGTTGATGGTCAGTGTATGCTTTCCCTGCCAGCCGAGTCCGGCCTTTTCGGCAAGGGCATGCTCCAGTACCGGAGCGGTATCCACATAGACGCGCTGGTCGTGCTCGCCCAGCATCCGGTCCAGTTTTACGGCCAGCGCCTTGAGCCTTTTTTTCATCCCTTCGTGGTAGTCATTGCCATGCGCATAGGCAGCAATGGCACCACGATCCGACGCCCGGATCATCTCGTTCAACGAGTAAGGCGGCGGCGTATGGCGCATGCCGAGGCTAATCACTGTCCTGACCCCTTCCAGCATGCTGCCGGGCTCCCTGCGGCGTGCCATACGAGATGCCTCGGCCATGTAATCCATCTCCCCGTGCATGCCCTCTTCGATCCATGCTTCGTAACTGTCGGCATGCTTTTCGGGTATTTCCGGGCGCGCAAAACGGCACAGCTCGAAGCCATGCGCCTTGGCAAGATCCCTGATTGCCGCTTTATCGACCGTCTGCATCTGCGTCATTGTGGAATCCTAACGCGGCCGGCTGTTCTCCTCATTAAGGATTTCGGCTATGCGCTATAATGAAACCATGCCGATTCGTGTGAAGCGTATTTACGAGACACCTGCCTCGGATGACGGGTTGCGCGTACTGGTGGATCGCCTCTGGCCGCGCGGTATCAGCAAAGAAAGAGCGCACCTGGATCAGTGGTGGAGGGAGGTCACGCCCTCGGCGGAGCTGCGTAGATGGTTCGGTCATTGCACCGAGCGCTGGGATGCCTTCAAGGCTCGGTATATCAGGGAGTTGGATCAAAAAGATGATGCGGTATTTGAGGCTGTCACGGCACATAAAGGTACCGTGACCCTGCTTTATGCAGCCAAGGATCCGGAGCATAACCATGCCAATGTATTGAAAAGGTATCTGGAAAGGCGTTTCGATTTGTAAGTCCGGAAGGCATGATTGGGTTTCCGTTTTGACGAGGAGCAACAACCATGATGAACTCGGAATCTCCAACAGCAGCCATGGCAACAGATGCTGCGCCACGTACCAAAAGCTTGATCTATCCCGAGCCCTTTGCCTCCCGAATGTGTCAAGCGCCAGAAGCGCCCGCTGGGCGATCTGTTCGGTCTGACGAATTTCGGCGTCAATCATACCCAGCTTCAGCCCGGCGGCATCTCGGCACTTCGGCACGCGCGTTCGAAACAGGATGAGTTCATCTACATCCTCGAAGGTTCACCGATCCTTATCACGGATGAGGGTGAGACACGACTGGCTCCGGGAATGTGTGCCGGATTCAGGGTCGGAACGGGAAACGGCCATCAGCTTGTCAACCGGACTGACGACGTGGTCGTGTTTCTGGAAGTCGGCGACCGTTCGCCCAGTGACAGCGCCACCTACCCTGATGACGATCTGGCCGCCGCACTGAATCCCGACGGCAGGTGGATATTCACACACAAGGACGGTCACGCGTACTGAACCCCCACTCCTTTCGGCGGAGAGGGGTGACATCTGGTTCTGGCCGCATCACACTTGCTGCCCCACAGTCAGGAAAGGATCAAACCATGTCGAATGATGATCAACAGGATCAGCCTCAATTCAATGTTGAGAAGATTTACACCAAGGATATCTCGTTCGAGAATCCCCATGCGCCCGAATCGTTCACGACCGATGCTGAACCAAAGATCGAGATGAACCTGCATGTGGAGAACAGACAGGTCGGCGACGATTACTGGGAGGTTGCGCTTAAGATATCGGTGCTCGCCCGTAACAGTCAGGACGACAAAATTCTGTTCGAGATCGAGGTGGAGCAGGCCGGCGTCTTTCTGGCCAAGCATATTCCCGAAGAGCATCTGGCCGCCCTTCTAAGTGTCGATTGTCCGGCGATTATCTTCCCCTATACGAGGCAGGTGGTTAGCCAACTGGTCAGTGACGGTGGTTTCATGCCGCTATTGCTTGAACCGGTCAATTTCGCGGCGATCTATCAGAACAACCTGGCGGAACAACAACAGCAGCATACGACACACTGAGGCTCGTATCAGAGACTTTCGAGAACCCTCGCGTTCACATTGTCATCGACGCCATGTAGCTGGAGCCTGATCGCGCTGTCCGGAATCAGTTCCGGTGCGCGCTCCGGCCACTCGATAATGCTGATCCAGGGTGGCGCGAAATAGTCGCGGATGCCGAGCATCTCGATCTCGTCACGATCCTCTAGGCGGTACCAGTCCATGTGGGCCACCCTGCAGTTTCGACCATCATAGGTCTGGAT
>Ga0209918_1000576_pt1 | contig 23545 bp, 24 predicted proteins | sample SalPonD_shore_MG_FD_185712 | JGI IMG/M metagenome (GOLD analysis project Ga0209918, IMG submission 185712) | Salt pond soil microbial communities from South San Francisco under conditions of wetland restoration - Salt Pond MetaG... | ecosystem: Environmental > Aquatic > Marine > Intertidal zone...
TACTCTCCGCGATGCTCCTGGACCAACCGCACCGCCCGTTCCCGGACCTCAGGTGAAAACTTGTTTGACTTGTTCATGGCTCCATTCTCTCAGATGTTGGAGCCTCCTCAAAACCCGGGGCGGTTCAGCCTGCCGAAAACCGGGTGGTCTTAGTGAGTGCCAGAATAGCAGAAATGGAAGGCCGCTGGGGAACCGGGGCCAGGTTTTGCAACGTGATATTGGTAGCGCAGTGGGCAGGCAATAATGGGCACACGTCAAAGCCCTTCGGGAGCGACCGGGACAGATCTGTGTTCTGGAGGCCGCCGAAGCGAAGCGAGGAACGAGCGGCCCTCGCTCTGACTCGAATTTGCGCTTCCACCGTCAGCGGGTCAACTGGCCATACAGCAACGGCAGCCTCGAAGGCAGTTCGGAAGGCTTGCGGATGATGGTGAAGTTGTTTTTGCCGAAGATATGCGGCAGGTATTCGTGGGCCTCTTGATCGATGGTGACGCAGAAGGGGCGCAGCCCCCGGCGGCGTGCGGCCTGCAGCGCGTTGCGGGTGTCCTCCACGCCGTAGCGGCCTTCGTAGTGGTCGGCGTCGTTGGGTTTGCCGTCGGTCAGAAGCAACAACAGGCGCTCGCGGGAGCTTTGTCCGGCGAGGATATCGGCGGCGCGCCGGATGGCGGCACCCATGCGGGTGTAATAGGCTGGCGCGATGGCATTGATACGGCCTCGTACCGTGGCGTTGTACGGCTCGCCGAAGCCCTTGAAGGTGTGAAGGCGTACGTCCGCGCGCCGCTTTGAGCTGAAGCCGTACAGCGCGAAGCGGTCTTTGGTCAGTGACATCGCTTCGGAGAACAGGAACAGACTGTCGCGGATGACATCGATGACGCGTCGCTCGGCATCGATCGATGCCTCGGTCGAGAGCGAGAGGTCGGCGAGCAGCAGGCAGGCCAGATCCCGCTCGCGTTTGCGCATATCGATATAGAAACGGCTCTCGCCGCCGCGGCCGTGCGCCCGGTGGCGAATATAGGGGTCGAGGTCTATCTCGTTGGCCTCGGGCTGTCCCTTGAGCCGTTGACGTACGGGCGTCAGCGCCTCGAACTGTTTTTTCAGCCTGCGCTGACTGCGTTTCAGGTGCTCGGGCAGGCCGCAGGGCTGAGCGTCGTCGATCGGCTGTGCCGTCACCCGGCACTGGTCGGGCTTGAGGGTCCGTGTGCGGTAGTCCCATTCGGGGAGTATGACGTCGCCTTGGACCGGGGCGTGGTCCTCCTCCGCCGGTCGCAGGTCGAGCTCCATGCGCAGCTTTTTGGCGATGCTGCGCTGGTCGCGGGCGATGCTGATGGTGTCCAGGTCGTCGGCGACCTGGGTCGGGTCCTCGTCCTCGTTTTCCTGGATCTCGTGTTCCACCTTGGCATATTCGGTCCAGCTGAAGACCGATTCGGGCCGGAACAGCAGCAGCCCGCCGCTGCGTTCCGGCGCTTCGGTGTATTCGGCACGACGCCGCTTTTTGTCCACGCGTACGGTGCTCGTCTCCTGGCTTACCGACGGCTCCGGGGTATTGTCCGAGTATGGCGCCACCGACTGCCGCGCCTCAGGGCGCAACCACAACACTACGGGATGCGGTGGCCTGCGGGCCGCCGGCAGCTCGGCCACGGTGCCGGGGCGATGCAGTGCCTCGCGGATCGCCAGCTCGCGCCGCGCCTCGTTCGGTGCGAGTGTTTCGGGGCCGGGGCGCTGGGCGATGGAGACCTCCACGAGGCGCCGGTAACTGGCGGCGAGACCGGGAAAATCGCGGATTACGGCGGCGGCCGCGACCTGGTTTCTGGTGAACCACGGCAGGTGCGGTCCCACGTCGTGGGCACACAGTGCGGCGAGCCACAGGTACAACTCCCGATTCAGGCTTGGTTCGGCGAATCGATCGATCGTCAGCGGAAGCCGCAGCGCCTGGGCGTCGACCCACGCCAGGTCCACCTTCCGGTCGGTGCCGGCGAGTCGGGCGCGAAGCGTGCGTCGGGCACCATGCACGGTTTGGTCGCCGGCCTGGAGGGCCACGCCGTGGTCGCCTCCCAGGGCACGGAAGAGCAGTGCGACGGGGCGCGAGACGCTGTCCAGCTCGACGGCGGCGGCGGGATAGCGACGGTCTGCGATACGATTGATCAGCCGGTGCCACAGGATGCCGATACGTTCTTCCATGCCGTGCCTTCCGGATCAGTTGCCGAATACGGCGGTGACCACTTCCATCAGTGCTGCGGTGATCTCCGGATCGTCGGAGAGACATTCGACCATCGCCGCGCGGCAGGCGGCGCGGGGCGGACAGCCGCCGGCGATCAGCTTGGCGGCGTCGACGACGAGGCGTGTACCCGGCGCCTCGTCCAGGTCGTGTTCGGCGGTGTTGCGAATGGCGCGTGTCAGGTTCACGAGCCGCTTGGCGGTGTCCCGATCGACGCTCGATTCGGATAGCACGATCTCGATTTCCAATTCCGGTTCAGGGAAGTCGAAGGCCAGGGAGATGAATCGCTGACGGGTGCTGGGCTTCAGTCCCTTCAGCAGCTGCTGGTAGCCGGGATTGTAGGAGACCACCAGCATGAAATCCGGCGGCGCCTCGAGCAGCTCGCCGGTGCGATCGATCGGCAGGATGCGCCGGTCGTCGGACAGTGCGTGCAGCACCACGGTCGTATCCTTGCGTGCCTCCACCACCTCATCGAGGTAACAGATGCCGCCGTGGCGCACTGCCTGGGTCAGCGGCCCGTCCGCCCAATAGGTCCCGGTGGCGTCAATCAAGTGGCGGCCCACCAGGTCGGCCGCGGACAGATCGTCGTGGCATGAGACCGTGTACAAGGGCCGTTCCAGCCGTGCGGCCATGTGCTCGACAAAGCGTGTCTTGCCGCAGCCCGTCGGGCCCTTGATCAGTACCGGCAAGCGGCTGCGGTAGGCGAGCTCGAACAGCTCGACCTCGTCCGAGGTCGGAGTATACTGCGGCAGCTGATCCGGTAGTCGCAGCGCGCTGGCGCTAGAAGTGGCATGCATTGTGTTGCTCCTTTCCTTATGCGATCAAGTAGGCCGTTGCAATCAAACCGCCGACGACGACCAGGTAGGCGAACATCGCGGTTCGCCACAAGGAACGCACCCGGCGCAGCCCCATGAAATAGTCCGCGATCAGTTGACCCTTGATCAGCGTGAGGGCCAGTACGGCCATGACCAGCGCCGGACCGCTGCCCGAGGCGCCGAGGCGGAGACTTGCGAGGGTGAGTACAAGCAGTAGCGTCCACGTACTGGTGCACGGCAGCGGTCGTATCGATGTAAGCTTCATAGTGGCGTGCCTCAACGGATGACATAGACCAGGGCGAACAGGATGATCCACACGAGATCCACCATGTGCCAGTAAGAACCGCCGGTCTCCACGCCGGCGTGGTCCTCGACACCGTAGCGGCCCGCGTAGGCCTTGTAGGCGACGACGGCCAGGATCGCCATTCCCATTAGAACGTGCATGAAATGGAAGAAGGTGAGTGACAAATAGAACATGTCGAACAGGTTGGTGGAGAGGGTAATACCGTGCGCGTAGTCCTGATGGAACTCGAACAGCTTCAGTGCCAGGAACACGACGCCCAACCCGAGCGCGCCGGTGAGCCAGTGACCGCACAACAAACCCCTGCCGTCCTTGATGGCCCGGGTGGCCCGGGCGACGAAGTAGCTGCTGGTGACCAGCACCAGCGTATTGGCGGCACCGAGCCCGCGGTTCAGGGCGAGCTGCGATTGGTTGAACAGATCGACATGGGCTGCCCGGGCGAACGCGAAGGCGGAAAACAGGACTCCGAATACCGTGAGCTCCGCGAAGATAAAGACCCATATCGCAAAATCTCCCGGCAACGCGTGGGGTGGATCGGAAATGTTCTCCATGGGTGCGTACGTCCGATTGGAAGTTGGGTAGGGCGGGGTCGAAGCCCCGCCGGTTGGTTACCGGATCAGCTGGCCAGCGCCCTGATCGCCTCGTCGGAGTATTCGTACTCGCCGGACATGAAGAAGCTGCGCAGATAGACCACCAGGCCGCCAAAGAAGCACAGTCCACAGAACTCGCGCAGCCAGAAGAATACCCGCTCCTTGCTCTGCACCTGCATGAAGCCCAGCGGATGAGCTCCCATGCGCTGCAGAAACGCCGTGACAATACCGGCCCCGGTGAGGGCGAGCGTAATGCCGATCATGCTGATTACCATGATCCAGAAGCCGGACATTTCCCAACGCTGAGCCGCTGCACTGTTGGCCTCGCGCCCCCGCAGCAGCGGCATCGCATAGGAGATGATGGCCAGCGAGACCATCGCGTACGCACCGAAGAACGCGAGATGACCGTGGGCCGCCGTGAGGTTGGTGCCGTGCACGTAGTTCTGAACCGGGGCCAGCGTGATCATAAAGCCCCACAAGCCCGCACCCAGAAAGGCGACGATCGGCGTGCCCATGGCCCAGAGCATGGCCGCCTTGTTGGGATGCTCACGGCGTCGGCGCAGCAGCATCTTGAAGGCAAAGGCGATCAGCAAAATGAACGGAATTGGCTCCAGTGCCGAGAAGATCGAGCCGAGCCAGATCCAGTAGCGCGGTGCGCCGATGAAGTAATAGTGATGGCCGATGCCGATAATGCCCGTGACAAGCGTCATGGCAATGATCACATAGAGCCACTTTTCGACGATCTCGCGGTCCACCCCGGTCATCTTGATCAGGATGAAGCCCAGTAGTGCGCCGAGGATAAGCTCCCAGTCGCCTTCCACCCATCCATGTACGATCCACCACCAGCTGTAGCTGGCCTTCACGGTGTCGATGGGAAAATAGAAGGCGGGCAAAAACAGCAGCGCCAGCCCCCAAAGAGCGCCGATCAGGATCAGGTTGAGTGAGGTTTTGCGCCCCTTCAGCAGCGTCATGGTGATATTGAACAGCAGCGACAGCGCGACCAGCACGATGCCTATCTTTACGGGCAGCGGCTGCTCAAGATAGCCCCGGCCCATGGTCGGCAGCAGTTTGTCGCCGGTCATGGCCGCCAGCTGCGAGTAGGGAACGAACAGGTAGCCGAACAGCGTCAGCACCGCCGCACCCAGAAATACCCAGAACGTGATCAGCGCCAGTTTCGGGCTGTAAAGCTCCGTTTGCGCCTCCTCGGGGACGATATAATAGGCCGCGCCCATGAACGCCATGAGCAGCCAGACGATGAGTAGATTCGTGTGGCTCATATGAGCCACGTCGAACGGGATTTCCGGGAACAAAAACGTGCCGTCCAGATACTGGAAGCCCGCAATCAGACCAAAGACGATCTGTCCGGCAAACAAGGCCAGGGCCGCTATGAAATAGGGCTTGGCCACCCTTTGCGATTCGTACTTCATGATTTCTCCTTCACGCTTAGACGGTGGTAGAGCCCATCAACCTTGGATGTTGGGCGGCCAGTTGTTGGTATCGACGTTGGATAGCCACTTTAAGTAGGCGACGATGTCGTTCAGCTGCTGGCCGCTGAAATTGAAATGAGGCATCTGGCGCCGTCCCGCCACCCCGGTGGGCTGCGAACGGATCCATGCCTTTATGAACGCCGCTCCCCGGCGCTTATAGACATTGTCCAGCTCGGGTGCGAAGTAGGCGCCTTCACCATTGATGGTGTGGCAGCCGACGCAGTCGTTGGTGTCCACCAGATAACGACCTGCGACGACCGCCGGTGTCATTTTGTCGGCGTGATCGCGTACCGGGATCTGTTGCCATGTGTCGTAGGTAAGCACCAGATAGATGATGAGAAAAAAGGCGGCTCCGCCCAGAAAAATATTTCTGGCCATAGCCTTGGTGAAGACTTGTTGCATTATCCGTCTCCTTGAAGGGGTGTAGGGTCAGCGTACGCTCCGGCGCATCGAGACACGGTTGTCGCGTTCCTAACGAGTTGGAGCCAAACGGCACAGATGCTCACCGGCATCGCCGTGCGCAGTTCCCAGTCGTTACCTGCTTCGGAATTACCCGATGCTCCTTGGGGGCTCGGAGGCTGTGCACGCTCCATGTACGCTTTATCGCGTAATACCTGAGCGTGGTACCTTGATTTAGGTCAAGACGGACCTTCGGGAATCAAAAACAACGACAACACCCACAGAAGACGCAAGGCTACTGAAAGAAATTCGCAAAAAATTGACGCCTCAACGTCACGCAGGGGCGTCCCTGTGGCTGGTACTCATCGTGGTCGAGGGTAACTATGCGACTCGAGTTGGACAGGAAGCTCATGTCGCTGGACGGGATGCCTTGTTGACACTGTACGTGCCGCTGTACCCGCCGGGCGTTTCGCTTGGGGCAGATCGATTCAACAGGCGCGACGATTGCCATCGAACCGAGCGTGTGACCGCCTTCCCGAGCGGACACCGCTGATGTTTGCGGGATGTTCTGCGGCTATGCCGCGACGCGCAACCACTGCCGGCTCGCGGAAATAGCCCCGAACGTTCTATTATCGGGAATATCCGGGACAGGGCTATTTGAAGGGATAAATGCGATGACGCTCTCTTCTAAAATCTTCATAGGTATCGGCCTGATAGCCGTCGCGCTCGCGGGGTGCGACAAGGGACAGGAGATCGCGCACGTACGGCCGGCAAACGTCCCGAAGGAGGCCCGGTGGAGCGGGGGAGTCGATGGCGGCAACTGGTATCTCTGTCATCCACTGAAGACCCAGTGGCATTACTCCTGCACGGTTTACAACGAGAATGATGGATCCGTTGAGAAATCCGGGGAGTTCAAATTGGAAAGCGAATATTGGGACGACTCGAAGAACACAGTTGTCGTGCAAGATGTGAGATCGCCCACCCTGGCGTATGGTTCATACGATGGGGAAACGATTCAGCTTGTGAATACTCTGGTCCTCGTACCGATAAAATAGAAGAAACCTCCGGCTTGGAGGACCAGGCCATAGATGCGCTCTATTGGGTGAGGCGTATTGACCCCTGAAGACTACAACGCCTGGTACGAATCCGCCCGCGGGTCCTGGATTGGGGATACCGAATATCGGTTGCTGCGACACTTGCTCGGCGCCGAGCGGGGGCAGCGTTTGCTTGATGTCGGCTGCGGGACGGGTTATTTCTCGCGGCGCTTCGCGGGCGACGGCCTGTCGGTGACCGGTATCGATCCCGACCCGGCGACGGTCGGGTTTGCGACGGAACATCGGGTCGGTGAAGAGTTCTATCTTATCGGCGACGCGCTGGCGCTGCCGTTTCCCGACAAGCATTTTGAGCTGTGCGTTGCGGTTACGTCGTTGTGTTTCATCGAAGAACAGGAACGGGCCATCGGCGAGATGCTGAGAGTCACCCGCGGGCACCTGGCACTGGGCCTGCTGAACCGGCACAGTCTCCTGTATCGCCAGAAGGGCCGGGGCGGGGGCCGCGGTGCCTATCGGGGTGCGCACTGGCACACGCCCGGCGAAGTGCGCCGCTTGTTCGCGGCGCGGCCGGCGGGTGGTCTGGAAATCCGCTCGGCGGTTTTCTTGCCCGGCGGTGGCCCGGCCGCCCGCGCCCTGGAGCGTGTGTTGCCGAGCCGCCTGAGCCTCGGTGGCTTTCTCGCGGTCGGCGTGAGTTCGGCTGGATAAGATGGAGAGGTAGACAACCGTCGATTGTCGACCGTGGGCGGCGGAAACACGCGCGTTAAATCGTCTTGGTCGGTTCCGTTCGTGCCTGACGTTCGAACCGGATCGCATAGAAGAAGCAGGACGTTACCCTTCATAAGGTGGGACAGAGTTGCGCCAGAGCAAGCGCGTCGCTTTATGTTACGGAGAGCCCGTGCGCGAGTGGCGGCCACTCGTCGCGGCCTAGCTGCTGGCCACGATGTTCGTGTCGATGGCGGCTATTGTTTCGGCACAATCGTCGCCCATGGGTAGACCTCGGCAGGCTGTACCGGAATTGCCTGGCGAGGCGCTGGGCGACTTGCACGCGGGCCTGGGTGCGTGTAGCCTATCTGTGCATTTGTGCGCATATATGAATATATTTGGCTCGCGACAGGGAGGGCAATCGATGTCTGACAAATTCGACGATAGCGCGCTGTGGCGCCTGCTGCAGCCGGGCGCCGTGGGGATCATTTCGGCCCGCTGTTGCAGCGCCGATGCAGTGTTGCAGGAGCAGGACTTGAGAGATCGACTCGATACAGCCATGCAGCGTACCGGACGCCAGGACGACGTGACGGTCGAGACGATTACCGATGCGCAGCGCGGCCTGATGTTCCTGGGGCCGCGGCTCGATCAAAGGCAACGGTCGCTGGTCGGTCGTTTGCTGGGTCTGTTTCAGGAGTACGGCCTGGGTCTGTTTCCCGTGCTCATCGTCAATGGTGAAGTTGCGTCCCATTCGGAAGTCCCGCCCGCGGAAGCTATAGAAACGTGGTTGCGGGACGACCCGTCCGTGGACGGCCAAGGCGCGAGTGTGGCGGGAAACAGTATGAAATCCGATGATATCCGGGAGACGCTCAACGGACTGGAAACCGACGGATGTTGCAGCCCCGGCACGTCGGTTCAGACCGAACCTGAGGAGTATCCACTCCCGGACCGATTTCGCGGTTCCTCGTCGGTCTAAACGTCGACGTGGGCGACATCGGCGAAACCAGCCGGTTTCGCCGATGTCCTCCAGCCGGCGCGGCCGCACCGTGCCTAGGTGGCGTTTGCCGACGCGAGGTCCGCGGCGTGCGTGCCAGCCACAGACTCCAGATAGATATCCATCAGGTTTTTTCCAGCGTCGTGTACCGAGTCGAGGAAAGAACGCGGGAACAGCCCGGCCCGGTGAATCGCGACGATACGCTCGCTGTCCTCGGGGCCGGTCGCCGGCATGGTGGCATGCGTCAGGGGATAACGTATCTGGCCGGATTTCACCTCAATACTGTCGCGCATCAACATCAGATCCCCGGGCGCCAGCTCGATTTCGATGGCGTCATCGGCGTAGCCGGGCCAGATCTTTAAACCGCGCGCGTTGCTTCCCTTGGCCACAAGGAAGGACCCGATCAGCGGGAGTCGAAGATGCGACTGCCGGGAGTCGTTGTGCAGGCCATGACTGCCCTGCCAGCTCTCGTATACCTGCAATATCGGATCATGCGATGCCAGCGTGGTTTCACCGCGTGTGCGTTCGTACTCCGCCGGGGTGAGGCAGGTCTGGGCGATCGAGAAGAACAACTCTTGTGCTCGCTGACAGGTCTGGAGCAGGGCGGGCGATGTATCAGCGGTCGCGGGCCCGAGGCCCCGCAGGAGTACGCGCTGCCCGTCCTCCGACCAGGGATAGGAATGCGTTGCCTGGCGCATGAACGCGCGACCTTCCTGTCGTACGGTCGAGGCGTCACAACCCGCCGCTGCGGGGATGTTTCGGATGACCGCAAACAGGCACTCGTTGACGCATCCGGCAATTTCCTCCTCCCAATGGGCTCTGTCTACAGGGTCATCGGGGCGCTGACGGGCGTCAAAGTAAGCGGTCGGTGTGTCGCTTTCGGTAACCAGGGTACGATCGAGCATCAGTAATAGTCCTCAGTCCAGTTGCCAGTCTACGTCCACGTTCACCGCGATTCCGCGTTTTATGGACGAGGAAACGGTGCAGTAGTTCTCGAAGATATCGGCACAGCGCCCGTGGCGGTTCCCGTCCGGGCTGATCGTCGGCTGCAGGTGAACGAGCACTTCGGTGATGCGCGGCAAGCCGTCTTCGTTCGGCTGTACCACACTTTCCACGTCGGCCTCGAACTTGCTGACTGGGATGCGCGCGCGGCGCAGGCATTCCAACAGGCTCGCGGACAGGCAATGACCGATCGCCGCGCCGAGCATCGAGGGTGTCGCGGGTCCGGACGCATCACCCACCGGATCCGGCTCGTCTGACACAAAGGGTACCCCGTGATCGTTGCCGTCTTCCCCCGCCTGTGATTGGAAGCGATACTTGTCCAGATGTTGCAGTCGCACCGTGAACCGGCGCTCCTTTTGGCCCTTCATTTCCATACTGGTTCTCCGTGATGTAGGTATCGACCTTGTCGTTGGGATTGTTTGAAGCGGGCGTCGGTCACCCGGCTGTTGTCTGTCCCAGGCGCGGTGGGCTTGCCTCGTTCGTGTCCTTGTTCAGCCTCGTCGTGGACGGAGGCTGGATAACACCCCGTTCCCAGGCCAATGCCTCGCACTCTTGGCAATGTGCCATGCCGAGCCGCCGTTCGAGCCAGCGCGCCGCGCTTGCGAGCGCATAACACACGACGAATAATATGACCCCCATTTCCATGTAGACCTGTGCCAGGCGTGCGGGGTGGTGCTCTGTGATGGCAACGCCGAGCTCGTAGATGTCGGCGATGCCGATGATGTACAGAACGGACGTGTCCTTGAATATCGAGATCAGGAAGCTGGCAAAGCAGGGAATCATGTTACGCAGGGCCTGGGGCAGTACCACGTTTACGAGCGCGCCGGTCGAGCCGAATCCCTGGGACATCGCAGCCTCGTACTGGCCTTCGGGGACCGACTCGATCCCGGCGCGCACCACTTCGGCAAGATACGCGGAGCTGTAGATGGCGAAAGAGACTATCGCGCTCGCCGTTGCCGGCAGCGACAGCGGCGTGACGACGGGTAGGAGCAGGTACAGCCAGAACACGAACAGCAGTATCGGCACTGCCTTGACGAATTCGATGTACGCCTGTGCGGGCCAACGCGCCAGCCGCAACCGGGATGAGCGTGCGACGCCAATCGGCAGCGCGAGTACGAATCCGACTCCGAGAGACAGTACCGCGGCGTATAGATTGACTGCCAAACCGCCGATATGGCCATCGGCAAGGTCCCCCACCAGCAGGAGCTTACCGTCGTTCAGGAGTTGTGAGACGATCGCAGTCAAAACGGGGAATTCTCTATGTGTTGGACCAGTCGACTCGGCTTTCCAGTACGCTGAAAAGTCCCGCCAGCGTCAGGCTCACGGTTACGTAGAACACCGTTGCCACGGTCGTGGCCTCGAGGCCCCGAAAGGTGAGCGACTGGATTTGTTGAGTCGCCCAGGTCAGCTCTGGGGTCGCGATGACCATGCAAAGGGACGTGTTCTTGAAATTGTGGATGACGCGCGTCCCGAGTGGTCCGGCGGACATGCGTGCAGCCTGGGGGAAAATAACCGACCACCATTGCTGGGCCGACGAGAGCCCGGTGGCGGCCGACGCCTCCCATTGTCCGGATGGAACCGCCTGCACGCCGCTGTAGAGTATCTCGGCCACATAGGGCGAGTTGTCCACCGTCAGGGCGAGAACGCTGGCCACGATCGAAAAATGTGCGTAACGCCCGAGCGGGTCGCCGAGGACGTGCGGGAGGATGTCCGGGAAGACGAAGTAGAAGAACAGTATCCAGAACAGACCGGGCACGTTTCTGGTCACCTCGATGTAGAGGGCGCACAGCCGGCGCATCCAGGCGCGGGCCGAGAATCGGCCCAGGCACACCGCAGTGCCGACGGCCAGCGAGGTGACGGTCGTGGCCGCGGCCAAGGCCATGGTCAGGACGGCACCGCGCACGAGCCACCCCAAATAAGGGGGCTGGAAGGGGATCGACCAATCGAAGCTGTAATGCATGTGGGATCTCGGTTCGGCCGCAAGGCGGCGATGCATCTACAGGTGTAGTTGCCGCATGAACGCTTGCGTTCGCATCTCGCGCGGATTGTTCAGCAGCGTTTCCGGAATATCCGATTCGACAATACGGCCGTTGTCCATGAAGACCATGCGGTTGGCCACGGACGAGGCGAACTGCAGTTCATGCGAGACGAGCACCACTGTCTGTTGGCCGCGTGCCAGTCCCTTGATCACCTCCAACACCTCCGCCTTGCGCTCCATGTCCAGGGAGGCGGTCGGCTCGTCCAGCAGCAGGACCTTGGGTTGCATCGCCAGCGCCCGAGCGATGGCGACGCGCTGTTGTTCGCCGCCCGACAACTGACTCGGATAGGCGCCGGCGCGGTCCCTGAGGCCGACCTGCTCCAGCAGATCTTGCGCCTTGTCCAGGGCCATCTTGCGGGACCAAGCCAGGACCTTGGTGGGCGCAAGACAGATATTCTCCGCGGCCGTCATGTGCGGGTAGAGGTTGAACTGCTGGAAGACCATGCCGACTCGCTGGCGTACCGCGCGCAGGTCGTTCCGGTTGCGCGGTGGCAGGCGGCAGCCGTCGATTTCTATTTCACCGCCATCGACGGGCTGCAGATAGTTGATGGTCCGCAGCAGCGTGGACTTTCCGGCGCCGCTGGGACCGCAGATGGCGACGACTTCGCCTTGTTGGACGGTCAGGTCCACCCCGTTCAATACCGCGCGGTCTCCGTAACGCTGGTGGAGTCCTTCGAGACGGATCATCGGTCGAGGGCTGGGCGTGGGTGGGTGGACCTCGGCGAGCACGGGCCGGCCCCGAGGCGCTGCCCTGCGTGTCAGCGTCGAGCCGTCCGAAATAAGCCGTTGAACCAGGCTAGTGAACATCGGTGCATCCCTTTACCGTAGGGGCGGCTGTACGATCCCTCAGCCGCGGTCGCAGATTGGCGGTTTAGTTCGGCCAGATGAAAGCCATCCGTCCGAATGCGGACATGGGCAGGCGAGGCTTCGCATTGACTGCGAGGGGGAACTTGCCGTGCTTGCCGAACCACTTGGCGTAGATGCGATTGTAGGTGCCGTCCCGGAGCATATCCTGCAACGCAAAACTGACTTCATCGCGCCATTTGCTGTCGTTCGGCGGCACGCCAATGCCATACAGGCCGGGACTGTAGCACTTGCCGACCGGCGCGAAGTCGACGCCGGCATGGCCGGCGACTGCGGCGATGATAGGGGTGTCCTGGGTATACGCATCGATGCGGCCGTCGCGCAGCGCCGCAAAGACGTCGGCGTTCTTCTGGAAGGACATCATTTTCGGCTTCTTGCCGGAAAACTTCGCGAGCTCCTTGGGTGCTGCCGTGTACGCGTTGGAGCCCTGGACGACACCGATGCGTTTTCCGCCGAGCTGCTTCAAGGAATGGAAACGGCCTTTGCGGGCGTAGAAGATCTTGCACGTCCACAAGTAGGCCGGTTGCGCGAAGTCAACCTGTTCGTCCCGGCTGCGGGTGTGACTCATGTGCGCAAGGGTCACGTCGACCCGGCCAGTCGCGAGAAATGCGATGCGGGTCGTGTCGTTGACCTTGACACGTTTGACCTTGACGCCCAGGTGCTTGGCGAGGGCATTGCCGAGATCGACATCGAAGCCCGTCCATTTGCCCTGATCGTTCACATAACCCATAGGTGGGGCATCGTAGGAGGACCCGATCCGGATGACCCCGCGGGCCTTGACTTCATCGGCGATGGATTTGGCATGGGCAATTCCGTTGCCGAGCGCCAATAGTGATACGAAACTGATGGTTAATACGGTCCCCGATTTCGACAGAAGGTCCTTCATGGCAGATTGCTTCCCTGTTGAGGTGACGATATGTGCACACATATGCAATAATGGAGGCGAATTTCTATCACAGGTGTCTGGTGGAATCAACGACAGAATAATGTCAGGGTAAATTGCCGGAAAACGTCTTATCGGATTTGCGGAGGCGTTGTGAACTTCCCGATAACATCGGCATGGAAAGTGGGAGATGCAGTTGGCAGACCAAACGACGACCAGTGAAAACGGCCCGAGCTCTGGGGGTTCGGCGCAAGCGAATACGGCAGCGGAGCTCAGTGCGGCGCAGCGCCTCGTAGAGGTGTTTGACTCTCAGTTCTTCAAGGCGCTCAGCGAACCGACGCGCGTGGATATCCTAAAATTCCTCATTATGCACGGTCAGGCGGACGTTGGAGAGATCGCTGCGGGGGGGCGTACGCATCGCTCGGTGGTGTCGCGTCACCTGCAGATTATGCACCAGGCGGGCATTCTGACCCGTAGCCGGGAAGGGCGCCACGTACTCTACGATGTCAACGCGGCGGAATTCATACTGCGGCTGGACGCGATCAGTCAGAACATCAAGGTCGCGGCGATGGCCTGTTGCCCCGAGGTTGTGGAAGGCCTGTCCGACGACTCGGCCTGACGGGCGGCTGGGACGGCGTGAGTGGCGGGCCAGGGCCGATAATAGTGCCGCGTCGTGTAGTTGGAATTTTCTCCTCGATCTAGGTAGGGCCTGGGCGCGCGAGTAGGGTCACTCGTGTCATTCGGCCGTCGAGGACGAGCGCGAACGATTTCCCTTGCGATTCGGAGCGTCCTTCGCTACCCTTCGATGTATGCACAAATACGCACACATGCACATGTAGAGTGCTTGGGATCGTGCAGACAAGGAGACGCGTGAATGAAATGGACCAAGGATGAAGCGTTGACGGCGGTGCAGAGCCGCTACGGTCGGATTGCGAGAACCGTTCAGGACGAACAACCGGCCGAGCCGGTGCTCAATTCGGACGATTGTCGGCAGGCCAGTCTGCATATGGGATACAGTGCCGACGATCTGGACGATGACCCCGGCGGCAATCTTGGGCTGGGTTGTGGAAATCCTCTGGCGATCGATGCTCTGGAGACTGGCGACACGGTGGTCGACCTGGGCAGCGGCGCGGGCTTCGACGCATTCATCGCCGCGCGGAAAGTCGGCTCGACCGGTACAGTCATCGGTATCGACATGTCCGAAGACATGATCGCCCTGGGTCGGCGCAATGCGGAGAAGGCGGGACTCGAGCAGGTGACGTTCCGCCATGCCCAGATTGAGGAACTGCCTATAGCCGAGGGAACGGTGGACGCTGTGATCAGCAACTGCGTTATCAACCTCTCGCCCGACAAGGGGCGGGTCTTCGCAGAGGCCTGGCGCGTGTTGCGCCCTGGCGGGTGGCTCTCTGTCACCGACGTTTTATTGAACGCGCCGCTTCCGGCGGCGTTGCTAGACGATCTTTCTACGTATGCAGGCTGCATCAGCGGCGCGGAGCAGAAGGAGGACTATCTCGATTACCTCCGCCGCGCCGGATTCGCCGATATCCGCGTGCTCCACGAGAACGACGTACTGTCGATCGTTCCCGACGAGCTGCTGGCGAAATTGATCGCTCGTATCGGGTTGCCCCCCGAGACCCTCACTTCATTGCGCGAGAGCGAAATCGTCTCCGCCCATATTCAAGCCATCAAGCAATAGATCCGTCGAAGGGAACGACGCGGCACCCGCCGTGTTCGGTAGCAAGCAAATTGGCCAAGGGAGGTCCAGACAGATGACCATACACACGGGACAGAACGAGAGCATCCAGGCAAACCAGGTGTCGGGCGCGGTTGCCGGCAATTATCCTTACGGTAAGGACAAGCGCTACTACGATCTGCTGGCGTACGTGGTGTCCAATGCCATGGCGGGCGAGATCATGGCTGTGGACAACTACGCCGAAATGGCGTTGATGTTTGGAGACACCGACGAGAAAAACGATACTATCAAGCAGGCCTACGAGGAGGCCAAACACATCCAGGTGCTACACAAACTGACTCGACGCCTCAATATTCCGTCAAAAAAGCGTATCGTCGAGCCCCAATGGCTCAACGTACGTAAGCATTTCTCGGAAGCCGCCAAGCGTGGCGATCTCGCGGGCTGCCTTGCCATACAGGACCTATTGGTCGAAACTATGGCGATAACTCTGTACCGGACGCTGACGCGTAACACCGATCCGGAGACGAGCCGGATTGCCGACAACATTTTGAGGGACGAAATTGCCCATCGGCAAATCGGCTATGATCGATTCAAGGGGCTGCTTGACGAGGACGATACGGCGGCCCACGAGAGCCTCGTATGGGCGCATCGGTCGGTGATCTCCGATCTCTTCAGCATGATCAGCTACAAGTGCCACTCCCTCTGTGGAGAGCTCGAGGTCGAATGCTCGACATTGGGGCTCGACAGCCTAGAGACCGATCTCGAGAGCGTGCGGATGGAAGCGCTGGAGGTCTACATGGAAACCCTCGATCAATGCGGGTTCAGCCCGGCCGTCACCACACCGTTGATCTCGGAGCTGACCACGCTGGCGGAGAACGGGCTGAGCGAAGAGCTTGGCAGCTGCTGCAACGTTTCGGCGGGATGCCAGCCGTAACGACGTTCGCGGTTGGGCGGTAATGTTTCCAACCGTTTCGAAAGTAGAAAGGGAATTCTTTCGTGACTACAAATTCCGGTATGACCCTATTGCTGGGCGGGACAGGCTACGTTGGCTCGCTGATCGCGGGTGCTTTGCTGGCCGACGGGTCTGCCCGCCTGGTGGTGCCCATACGAAGACACCACGACCCGGCGGCGATACTCAGCCGTTTCAAGGATGAGGCGCGGGCCCGAGGCGGCTCGGCGGATTTCGATGAACAGGCCGTCACTATCGTTCCGTACGACACCCTCGACAACCTTGGCGAGCTGCTGTCAGGGTACCGCGGACAAATCGGCGATCTGGTCAACGCGGCCGGTTCGGTGGACTATTTCGACGCGGACCTGCTACAGGCAGCCAACATCCGCATGACCGAGCAGCTCCTGGAGCTTGCGCGGACGCTCACGGCGCAGCGCTTCGTGTTCATCTCCACCGCATTCTGCAGCGGCTATGTCGACGGCGTAATCGCTGAGCGGATTCACCCCGAACCTCCTGCCGACCCGACTCACTATACGTTCAGCAAGCGGGAGGCCGAGCGTATCGTGGCCGACAGCGGTCTGCCGTTCTTGGTGCTCCGTCCCAGCGTGATTATCGGCGACAGCCGCACCGGCCGATACAAGGGACCGAGGTACGGGCTGTACCAGTTCCTCTCGGGCCTCGAGCGTCTGCTGTGTCGAAAATATCACCCCGAGCTACACGTCGTCGCACCCCAGAACACCGTTCATTTCCTGCACCAGGACGCCTTCCAGAACGCATTTCTAGCCGCCTGTCGCCACTGCGAGCCAGGCAGTTTCGTGAATATCGTGGCGCCGGCGGACAAAGGTCCCGATTTGCGAACGCTCTGGGAAGGTTGGATGAAGATGTGCTTCATGCCCGAGCGGCTTTTCTACTACCAGCGCATCGACGACGTTCCCATTCAGGGCATCGAACCGCGCCAACGCGCCTTCATTTCGTTCTCGTCGGTCAATACGGAAATCGCTACGCACACATGGCGTTTCGATACGACGTCCCTGGATAGGCTCAAGGCCCGACACGGATTGGAGTTTCCGGCCACGACCGTTGTCAGCGCGAACGAGTGCCAGCGCGCATTCATTGAGGGATCGAACTTGTGCCGACGTCTCCGACAGGAACACGCCGCCGGTATGCCGGATGCTCCGCTGGAGGTCATCGAGGTGGACGGTACCTCCGGGGGCGACCGGGGTACGATGTCGGATGCCGTCGCACGCGAGCTGTTGAATTCACGTTAGCCCACATGAGAGATTTACTATGAGCGCCCAAGGTAAGGTAATCGAGGCGACTGGCCTGGCTTCGGCCATTCGTATCGAAGCGCTGAACAAGTCCTATCCAGGCCCCGAGGGCCCCCAGCCGGTCCTGCGGGACCTATCCTTGGATGTTGCGCAAGGGGAAAGCGTAGCGATCCTGGGTGTATCGGGTACGGGTAAATCGACCCTATTGAATATCATCGGGGGCATCGACGCACCGGACTCGGGTAGCGTGTGCGTCGACGGCGACGACATCGGAAGCTTCAATTCGAACCGACTTGCAGATTATCGTGCCCGCAAGGTCGGCTTCATATTTCAATTTTATAATCTCATCGCGGCCCTGACCGCCTTCGAAAACGTCCTGACGGCACTACAGGCCAATGGATCGACGTCGGCCGCGGATGAGCGCCGTTGCATTGATATGCTGCATGCCGTTGGTCTGACGGAAAAGCAGGACAAATTTCCGTCTCAGCTTTCCGGCGGCGAGCAACAGCGGGTAGCCATTGCGCGTGCGCTGGTAAAGGATAGTGCCATTGTGTTGGCCGATGAACCGACCGGCAATTTGGATCCGCACACCGCGGAGACCGTCATGGAGTTGCTGGTGAATGTGACCCGTGCGGCGGGGGCGTCCCTGGTGATGGTGACGCACGATCCTCATATGCGGACCTTCGTGGACCGGATATACGCGTTGCGTGACGGTCGTCTCGAGCGAGGTTGAGCAGTTGAGTATGAAACGCTCGATGACACTGGCCTGGGCCCACAGGCAGGCGTGGTCCATGCGCTACCGGCTGCTCGGGGTCGCGGTAATCCTGGGAATCGCGTTCGGCATCTTTGTCGGCGTTTATTCGGCGATCGCCAGCCTGTATCAGACTCGGGATCACTATTACGATCTGTTGAATGTCGACGATCTGGAGCTGCGGTTTATCCCGACGGACCAGTCGAACGTCCCGAACTTCACTGATATTGCGGGGGTGAGCGAGGCCGAGTCCCGACTGGTCTCGCCGGGGCAGATTACCTTGGCCGATGGCAGTCGGCACGCAACGGCCGTCGTCGGCGAGGACCTGAAGCACCGAACAGATATCAATCGGCTGCAAGTGCTGAGCGGCGCCCCGTTGTCGCGCGACAAACCGGATGCCGTCCTGGTCGACCGAAATTTCGCGCGTTATCACCACGTCAAGCCGGGCGATCGCTTCTCGCTGGCCATGGGGAATGCCAAATACTCGCTGACCGTGGCCGGCATTGCGCTAAGCCCGGAGCACTTGATCGCGCCCGCCAACCCGAATTTCTTCGTTCCGGTCAAAGGTTCGGTGGGCGTGGTGTTCGCACCCCTCAAGTTGATTTCCGACCGAATGAATTTTCCGCTGGTCGACAGTGAAGTTTTGACTTTCAGCAAGGGCGCCGATCCGCATACGGTCGAAAACGAGGTCCGTAAGCGGGCCAGCACACGGCTCGACGTTCAGTCCAGTACGCTGTTGCCCCACCAGTTCAGTTACCTGTTCATGAAGGTCGATTTGGGCGCGTTTCAGCTGTTCGTGCCCGCGGTAATTGTCGTGTTCCTTCTCGCTACGGTGACCGTCGGATTGTTTCTCATCGCGCGCTGGATCGCTGCCCAGAAGCAGACACTCGGAGTCTTCATGGCCTTGGGCTTTCACAGGCGCCGGCTCATTGCCGCCCAGCTGTATCCGGCGCTGCTCATCGCATTGGCCGCGATAGTCGTGGGGATTCCGGTGGCTTATCTCGTACTCGCCGATTTCGGCAGGAGCTACAGCAACGCACTCGGTTTTCCGAAGCCGTTCACGCATCTGGACCCCCTTCACCTGGGCATGGGTATCGCGGGTGTCTTGGCCATCGTCGCGCTGATTTGCTTATGGCCGCTGTCGGCGATTTTGCGGCTTACGCCCCAGGATGCGGTGCGGGGCGATAGCCCCCAATCGGGCGGCAGGGCCGGCGGCGTGGTTATGCGAGCGCTTGGGGTGCTGCGCCGGTGGCCGACGGTATTCTATCCGCTGCGCAGCCTCGCCCGCGTCCCCGGCGTGGCGGCGACAACCCTGATCTCGGTAGGCTTGGCATTGGGGGTTTCCCTGTCTTACCTGGTCGCCACGGATTCGTTCAACCATACCATTGCGCAGAATTTCAATCTCGACCGATGGAACGTAGCGGTCGGCTTTCTGGTGCCGCTCTGGGAGGATGAGTTGGGGCCGTATCGCAAGATATCGGGTGTGAACCAATTGGAAGGCTACCTCCGGGGAGCGATGCGGGCCGAGCACGCCGGTACGCAGCAGCCGGCCCTTGTGACCGGGGTGCCCCCTGGAAGGAGCATGCACCACATCACGATTACCGACGGACGCGGGCTGAAGGAGCGCGACAAAAACGTCATATTGCTGGAACACAAACTGGCCCATCAGCTGAACGCGAAGCCCGGCGACACACTCGGCCTGGAAAGCCAGGGGCATCGCTATTCCGCTACCGTTATCGGGATATTCTCCGGAACCATTCCGGGCGCCGCCTATGCGCCGCTGGCGTCAGTTCAGCACTGGCTCCGGATGGATGGACAAGTCACGGGCGTGCTGGTCAAGACCCACGGCCATGCGGCCTCCGTAGCCAAAGCGCTGAGGGCGGCCCCGCGAGTGGGGAGCGTCACGCTAAAGAATCAACTGAGCGCCAAGGTCCAGGAAATTTCATCGGAAGCCAGCAGCATCATCTATGTCGCAACGGCGTTCAGTATCGCCGTGACGCTGATTATCCTATTGGCCAGCACATCGTTCACGGTGCTGGGGCGGCGACACGAATACGGCGTGCTTCGCACCCTGGGATTCCGCAACCGGGCCGTGGGGCGGATCCTGATGACCGAGGTCACGTTGGTCGGTGTTTTCGGGTTGTTGCTGTCGACGCTGTTTGCTTACGGCATGGCGACATTTCTGATCGGGCGGCTCAGCCAGGCATGGTTCGAGGTCATACCGTCATTTACCTGGTGGAATTTCGCGCTCATAGGAGTACCGGCGTTGGTGCTGTTCCCCATCGCGGCATTGCCGTCGCTGCGGGCTGTGTTACGCACCCGCCTCTCGCTCATGCTCAGGGACCGGAGGATTGGATGAAGTGGAAGTTGGGTAGATGCGTTTTTTCGGCAGTCGTTCTGATTGCCTGCACGGGACAAGCGCCGGCTGCCGTCGCGGCGAAGGACGGGCGCGCCATGATCAAGGAGTCCGACCGACAGCTCAAGTCGCATTCCGAAAAGACGGGCTATCGGATGGAGATCGTCGGGGCCGACGGAAACGTGGAACAGACGCGGACGTTCGTGACGTATTACAAGCGCGACAGCGATGGTGTCGAGCATACCTTGCAGAAGTTCACCGGCCCGCCCGTCTTCCAGGGTACCGGCCTGCTCATCGTGAATCATCCGGGCGGTCAGAGCGACATCTGGATCTACCTGCCGTCATCTCGGCTTATCCGGCGTGTAGCGGGGCAGGAGAAGAGCAATCAGTACATGGGTACGGAGTTTTCCTATGACGACTTCGAGGGCTATCAGATATCTCAATACGATTTCAAACTGACAGGGGAACGCCCTTGCGGCGACCGACAGACGTGCCATCTGATAGAGGCGAAGCCCGCCACGAAAGCCGAAAAGCGGTCCAGCGGCTATACCAAGAAGGTGTACTGGCTGGAGGAACGCAGCCTCTATCCGGTTCGCATCGAGTATTACAACAAAGAAGACAAACTCGAGAAGGTGTTGGTCTCGACTGGAATGCACCAGGTCAACCATTACTGGCGACCCACCCGTCAAGTCATGACGAACCGGCTCGATGGACGGGCGACACGCCTGGCGGTAACGAAGCAAGAGGTGGATCAGGGTCTCCAGAACTACTATGTCTCGAAGAGATTCTTGCGCCGTTAGGAGCATTCGGTTTGGCGGCCGTCTCGCCTGTATCTTCCATATACTGGCAGCTCTCGCAATCGGTCTACCTGGGTGCGCTGAAGCCGGAGAGATAACCGGCTACGCGCTCTATCGGGGCGGGCTGGGCCTGTCCAAGGGTGAGACCAACGACCCGGTCCTGCGCGAGGAAGTCCTGGACCTGGGATGGCAAAGCAATACGGGGCTGGGCTGGGGGGCCGCCGCCCGGGCCCGTTATCTCCGGGAAGGCAGGCTTGAGCCCACCCCGTACGAGAAGTGGTCGGTTCGGGAGCTGACTCTCAGTCGCGAAACGGCGCACTGGTCCACCACTCTGGGCAAACAAGAGGTTCGGTGGGGAAAAGCCGACGGGCTCCCCCTGTTGGATCTGGTCAATCCCCACGACACGCGGGAATTCGTCCTGGGCGACACCAACCGAACGCGCATTCCCCTATGGATGGTCAATGTCAAACGCTATTGGGATGATCAGAGTGTTCAGTTGGTCGTCAGTCCTGACCTTCGCGGCAATCGGCTGCCGGAAGCCGGCGGGCGATTCTACATACAGCCCGACCTGCCGCCAGGGGTGAATGCTCAGGTTGAGGCGACGGACAATCCTGCCCAGGTCCCCAAGAATTGGGAGTTGGGGCTGCGTTGGCACGATCAGATCGGTTCGCTGGAACTGAACGGCCTCGTCTACCGGGGTTGGTCGAACCAGCCCGTCTTCTTCACGAGTATGATCGGCCCGACTACGGTGCGGGTCACGCCCACATTGGTGCGCCAGACATGGTACGGAGCCAGCGGCGACATTCCCGTCGGTTCCGTGCTTTGGCGGTTTTCGATGTTATTTACGCCGGACGAGTACCGCAACTTTTCGCAAAGCGGCGCATTGCCCGAACAGCGTCGCACCGGGATCTGGCGCGGGGTCGTCGGCGTGGACTGGACACCGGCGAACTGGATGCTCAGCACTCAGATATTTCATTTCCAGGATAAGGGGAAACCGGCCGACCTCGCGAGCCCGACGGGCAACTATCTCAGCCTGCTTGCGCAAAAATATTGGCTGCAGCGGCGCCTGAGCATTCGCTTTTTCTCCATGATGGGTCTCGACGCCCATGATCGCTGGTTTACGGCGCAAGCCCGCTATAAGCTGTCCGGGAACTATGAGCTCGCGCTCAGTGTCGACACGTTGAGCGGCGACACCGACGGCTTCTTCGGCCGTTTCGGCAAGCAGGACCGCGTGGTGGCGGAATTCAAATACAAGCTGTGACGCCGCGGTAAGCCTTTGCGTGATCGAACCGTGTGACCTGTCTCCGTGGTTCGAGGACACCGGGATGTCAGGTAACGACACGCCGAGCCTCCACCGAGAAACAGTCAGTGTCCGGTGGCGAAGCGTGGTCGTTTCGTTCGCGCGGGTGGACCCGCGAAGACCAACGACCCCTGAAGACGACGCCTGTACGCAACTGGTGCCGGGGCCCGGGTCGGCGACAGCTCGTATCGTCCGCCGCGGCGCGTGCCGGGCACCGGTTACCTTCCTGCCGCTCCCCCGCTGACAGCCTGGCGGTGACGGGCGTCGGCCCGGAACCCGCCATGGTGGAGTTCGCTCACAACCATCGTGCAGAGGGAGAGCGCTACCAGGTTGGCGATGCTCTGGAGCTGCTGTTTCCCGACAAGTATTTTTGTCTGTGCGTTGCGGTTACGTCGTTGTGTTTCATCGAAGAACAGGAACGGGCTATCGGCGAGATGCTGAGAGTCACCCGCGGGCACCTGGGACTGGGCCTGCTGAACCGGCACAGTCTTCTGTATCGCCGGAAGAACCGGCGCGGGGGCCGCGGCGCCTATCGGGGTGCGCACTGGCGCACGCCCGGCGAAGTGCGCCGCTTGTTCGCGGCGTGGCCGGCGGGTGGCCTGGAAATCCGCTCGGCGGTTTTCTTGCCCGGCGGCGGCCCGGCCGCCCGGGCCATGGAGCGTGTGTTGCCGAGCCGCCTGAGCCTCGGTGGCTTTCTCGCAGTCGGCGTTGACTCTACGGCGGGGGACGAGAGACCTTAGTGAGCACGGGGGACGGCGTCCCGTTTGACCCTCACCGATGGGGTTTGGTTTTCTCGGGTGCGCTGTGTGGGAGCCCGGAACGCGAGGCGGGCGCCGGGCGCGTGCGCCGAAGCTGAATGATGCGCCGCTTCTGACGTACAACCTCGCGCTGCATCCTATCGGCTTTGCGCGCCTGCGGCAGGCCCGAGGCGCCGAGCGCCCGTAGCCTGGCCTGCGTCTTCGCAACCTGTTTGTGCAACGTTTCCAGCTGTTGCTCCAGCTCCGTGAGCCGCTGTTGCCAGTTGGCCGTCTTCTGCTGGAAGGCGTCGGCCGGACCCCCCGGCTGCGGCTTGCTGGCCAGCAACGACTGCAA
>Ga0209918_1000577_pt1 | contig 23545 bp, 29 predicted proteins | sample SalPonD_shore_MG_FD_185712 | JGI IMG/M metagenome (GOLD analysis project Ga0209918, IMG submission 185712) | Salt pond soil microbial communities from South San Francisco under conditions of wetland restoration - Salt Pond MetaG... | ecosystem: Environmental > Aquatic > Marine > Intertidal zone...
CGCCGGCGAGCGGTTGACCTTGACGTCGAACCGCGGCTCGACGTCCACGCCGCTGCTGCCCGGCACGTTGAGATTGATCTGGGGCAGCAGGGCCGAGTTCACCGCCTCCGGCGGCTTGGGCGCCTGCTGGTGCTTGTCTTTGGAGGCCGGCGCGTTGATACCCTGGCTCAAGGCCGCGTCGATGGCCTTGTCCGAGTCGTGATCCGGTCCGGGCGCCGCGCAGGCGGCGAGCAGCCCGCACAGGGCAAGGGCCGCGGCTAAGCGTTTCAATCTGGCGATCGTATTCATAGTGCGGTTCTTGTTATCTCGCGGGGCGTTTTACGCGCCCTGGCAGGAGTTTAATGCTGAACGTCCTGTGCTTGCGACGCAGTTTGACTTCCGTCGGCAATATCTCGACGACGACGGCGCCGCGGACCCACTCACCGACCGAGACGCGGCGGCCGTTGATGGTGGCCAGGCGCCGCCCCGGCGATATCAATGTCTGGCTGAGCACCCACGCCGGACGGTGCGAGGCCCGCCCGCCGCCCGCCGCGTAGCCGGGCGGGCGCGTCGGGTCCTTGAGGGCGGCCGCCCCGCTCGGGGCGCTGACCGCCAGCGCGGCGAACAGGCACAGCGCGGCCCGTGCCGCCAGGGCACCGCGCGCGCGCCTGTTGCGGGCCTCAAACACCGATCCAGTCCTTGTCCAGGCTCAGGGTATGCACGGTGATGGTCACCTTCGCCTCGGGGTAGTGCTTGACGTCGAGCTCGACGCTGTCCCAGTAGAACTGCCAGGGCAACTTGTCGAGCTCGTGCAGGTACTTCAGGGTGCTCAGGTAGCTGCCGCGAAACTCGATGACCAGCCCGTGGCGGTAGACGCCGACTTGGCCCGACCCGCCGCCGGGCCGCTCGCTCGCCGCCCCGTGCGCCTTCGCCCCCTTGGCCGGGCCCGTGCGCTGGGCGACGGTCAACAGCGGCTGCGCGGCCAGGCTCTGCACGCGGTAGAGCTTGAGATCGGTCTTGCGCGTGAGCACCTGCTCCAGGACCTTGGCCATCTGCGCCGGGGCGATCAAGCCGTGCATCTTCGCGCGCAGCTGCGCGTCGAGCTTGGCCATCTGCGCGCGCAATTGTGCGTTGCGCTGGCGATTGGCCCGATCGGGGTTCTGGCGCTGGCGCTCGATGAGGGCCTGGGCCTGCATATCCAACGCCTGGACCTGCTGGCGCTGCTTGGCGATAGCCGCGTTGGTACGCTGGCGTTCGCCATCCAGCGGCCCGATGAGCAGGGCCTGCCAGAGCACGACCAGCACGGCCGCCACGGCCAGCGCGACGAGCCCGCGTTCGCGCAGGGTCAGCGCGTCGAAGCGCGCCATCCACTTGTGCATCTGCTCCCGCGCGGTCACGGCTTGTCCCCCGCGCGACTCTTGAGCACGAAATCGACCCAGTGCGAGTGGTGCTTGTCGCGCGACATCTTGAACGTGCCGAACTTCGTGCCGGCGAAGGCCTTCTCCCCGCTGAGACGCTGCAGGAACCGGGGCACCAGCTCGGGGCGCAGGGTGGCGCCGCGCAGTTCCAGGCGTGTCCCCCCGTCCTGGATCTTCAGGCCGGTCAACCACATCCCGGCGACGTGCTGGCGCGCCAGCCCCTCGAGGTAGTCGGCGAAACCCGCGGTGTTGCCGAAGCTCTTGCCGCTGAGCACCGCCAGCACGCGCCGCTTGGTCTCCAGCTCCCGGGCCAGGTGCTCATTGGCCTTCTCCAGGCGCTGGTCCTTGACCCTGGGCGGGCTCAGTCGGCGCATCTCGGCGACGCGGCGCTGGCTGGCCGCCACTTGGGTCTTGGCGTGGGCCAGCTCCTGGTTCAGGGTGAACACCTGCCAGCGCCCGTAGCCGTAGATCAACAAAAGCGCGGCGATCAGCATGGCGCTGGCCTGCACCAGCGTCTTGGCGGAGAAGATCTTCTTCTGCTTGCGGAAGATCGGCTGATACAGATTGATCTGCTGGTTCACAGCACGGTTTCCTCGCGCCGCAGGGCCGCACCGATGGCCGCCAGGCAGCGCGCCTGCAGGGCGAAGTCCAGCGGCTCGGGGCTGACCAGCACGTCATTCAGATCGAGCATGCGCACCTGCACGCCCAGGTTGGCCGCCAGGTAGCTCACCAGACCCTCGACCTCGCGCGCCAGCGGCGCGATCACCAGGCTCTTGATCGGCGGCTGGGAGAAATGACTCTCGTAGTAATCCAGCGAGCGCTGCACCTCCAGGACGATGCTGTCCATGGCGCGCTGGCGCGCCGGGGCCGGGCCGTCGAACGAGAGGTCCTCCGCGGAGGACGCCACCGGCTCGGACTGCGCCGAGACGAGGTCCTCCAGGCCGGTATCGATGGAACGGGCCAGGTACAGGGTGTCCTCGTGCGTCAGGGTAATCAGCCCGCCCGACTCATCCAGGTGCAGCAGGGCGACCCCGTCGGCGTCCTCGGGCAGCAGGGCCGCGACATTGCGTTGGGCCAGCTCCGGGATATCGATGACCTGCAGGGCGAGCCCGCCGCCTTCCAGGACATCGATGCGCTCCTGCACCGTGGAGACGCGCGCGGCGACGACGTACATCATGCGCGTGCGCCCGCGCTCGCGCTGACCGGGGATATCGAAGACGTCGATGACGGCGTCGTCGATGTGAAAATCGAGCATGTCCTTGATGCGCCAGCGCACCGCCGCCTTGAGCTCGGTGGCGTCGACCTCGGGGGCCTCGACCAGCAGGAGGTTGAAGCTGCCCGGCTCGAGCACGGTCACGACCGGCATTTGGCCGATCTCGTGCTCGTCGGCCAGCGCGGCCACCGCCTCGCCGGCGCCGGTCGCGCTCTCCAGCGCACGCCAGTCGCAAAGGTCCAGGCGCGGCGCCTGACCGTCGTCACGGCGCACCCGGGCCAGGGTCACCGCCCCGGGGGCGATACCCACGCCGATTTGGCCTTGGACCGCCGGCTTGCGTTTCAGGAACGAGAACAGGGCGCTCGAGCCTCCTGGTTTCTGCGGCTGATGCCGGCTTTGACCGAAATCACGCGCAGTTATTGGATAATTTTAATAACCTCAAGAAGGTATCGGTAGTAACATATTGTAGTCAATAGAATTTTATCTGCAATTTTGCGGGGCGCCGTCAGTGCCGCAGCAGATAATCGACCACTATCCCAGCGAAGATCACCCCGCCGAGCCAGTTGTTGTTCAGGAACGCGCGGAAGCAGGCCTGCGGGTCGCGCCGGCGGATGAGGTACTGCTGGTACAGGCCCAGAAGGCTCGCCACGCCGACACCGGCTAGATAAGCAAGACCCATGCCGGTTTGCGCGCCGAGCAGAAAAAGCCCCAATAACATAAGGAGTTGGAGCAGTCCGATAATGGCGCGATCGGCCTCGCCGAACAGGATCGCCGTAGATTTGACGCCGATGCGGATATCGTCCTCGCGGTCGACCATGGCGTACATGGTGTCGTAGATGACGGCCCAGATGACCGCCAGGGCATAGACCAGCCAGGCGGTCTTGGGCAGGTCGCCCGTCTGCGCGGCGTAGGCCATGGGCACGGCCCAGCCGAAGGCCAGGCCGAGGCCGACCTGAGGCAGGTAGGTGTAGCGTTTGAGGAAGGGATAGATGGCGGCGAGCGCCACCCCGCCGAGGGAGAGCCAGACCGTCAGACGGTTCATGGTCAGGACCAGGGCGAAGGCGATCAGGCACAGGACCACGAACAGCGCCAGCGCCTCGCCCGGCGCGACGTGGCCGGCGGCCAGCGGCCGGGCCCGGGTGCGCCGCACATGGGGGTCGAAGCGCCGGTCGGCGAAGTCATTGATGACGCAGCCGGCCGAGCGCATGACGAACACGCCGACCACGAAGACCACGACCACCGAGACCCGTGGATGACCGTCGCCGGCAATCCACAGGCCCCAGAGCATGGGCCACAGCAACAGGAAGGCGCCGATGGGCCGGTCCATGCGCGTCAGGCGGTAATAATGCCCGCCGCGCTCCTTAACCCACGCCCACAGCCTGTTCCAGTCGATCGCCACGTGCCTCGCCCACATCTCGTGCCGGGGGCACGCCCCCCGGTTAACGCGGGATTGTAACAGGCTGAACCGTGAGGGGTGAGGTGTTAGGGGTGAGGCGACCGCCCGCTGCGCGGGCAGAGCAATCAGTTGGCAGTCGTCAGCCTACAGCAAGAGAAAGGCACAGGCGTTCTCTCTTCGCTGCCAACTGCCAACTGATGACTGCCAACTCCTCGTGACTCGTCACTCGCCGCTCACGACCGGCAGGTCGGGCAGGAACACCTCGCACACCAGTATCGGCTTGCGCTGCAGGTAGAACACCGAGCGCCGTCCCCACACGGCCGTCGGGTCGACCTCGCTGCGCCGCGTGGCCGGCTCGTACATGAGCTGGCCGGGTTCGATGCGCGAGACCTCGACCTCGTCGCGGGCCAGCCCCGGATCGGCGAACAGCACCTCGCCCAGCGGCCGGCTGCCCAGGCGCGCCAGGTGGCGGCGCGGCCCCCGCAGGGTGCGCCGCGGGATCACGGTGCGGGCATAGACCCAGGGGCGCTCGCCGCACATGAGGTAGACCTCGCGGATCAAGGCGTGCTCGGCGTGGCGCAGGCGCAGCCGACGCGCCTCGTTGAGCATGGGCCGGCGCCAGCCCTGGCGCAGGACCTCGACGTGGAAGCCGCCGCCGCAGCGCCCCCGCACCCGCCGGGTCAGCGAGCCCGGGTCGAACAGCCAGTCGGCCAGGGGCCTCGACACCGCGCCGCGCGGCAGCTGGCGCCGCGCGCGCCACACGGGCTCGAAACAATATTTGCAAAGATGGCCCTTCATACAACAACCTCGCAACCGCGGAAGGGGCCGGCCGGGCTCAGACGTCGCCGAAGCGTGTCGCCTCGCCCAGCCAGCGGCGTATCAGGGCGCCGACGGCGTCGGCGCAGCAGCGCAGCAGCTCCTCGGACAGGGGAAAGACCTTGGGGAGCAGGTCCTGATCGCGCTGCAGGTCGGCGATGCGCAGTGCCAACGTGCCTGTCTGGCGGGTACCCAGTACCTCGCCCGGGCCGCGCAGCTCCAGGTCGCGCCGGGCGATCTCGAAGCCGTCGTTGGTCTCGCGCAGAGCGGCCAGTCGCGCGCGCCCGGCCTCCGACAGGGGGCCATGATACATGAGCACACAGGCGCTGGCCCGGCTGCCGCGCCCGACCCGCCCGCGCAGCTGGTGCAGCTGGGCCAGACCCAGGCGCTCGGCGTTCTCGATGATCATCAGGGAGGCGTTGGGCACGTCGACACCGACCTCGATGACGGTGGTCGCCACGAGCAGGTCCAGCTCCCCGGCCTTGAAGGCGGCCATGACACTGGCCTTGGGCTCGGCCTTGAGCCGGCCGTGCACCAGCCCGACCCGCAGCTCCGCCAAGGCCTCGGCCAGGACCTGGGCCGTGTCCTCGGCGGCCTGGGCCTGCAGGGCCTCGGACTCCTCGATGAGCGTGCAGACCCAGTAGGCCTGGCGCCCTTGGCGGCAGGCCAGGCGCACCCGCTCGACCACGTCGGCGCGGCGCGTGTCCGGGACCACGACCGTCTCCACCGGGGTGCGCCCCGGCGGCAGCTCGTCGATGACCGAGCAGTCCAGATCCGCGTAGGCCGTCATGGCCAGGGTGCGGGGTATGGGTGTGGCCGTCAGGATGAGCTGGTGGGGCTTGCGCCCGTCGCGCACACCCTTCTCGCGCAGGGCCAGGCGCTGGTGCACCCCGAAGCGGTGCTGCTCGTCGACGATGACCAGGGCCAGATCGTCGAAGGCGATGTCCTCCTGGAACAGGGCGTGGGTGCCGACCACCACCGGGACCTGGCCGTCGGCCAGCGCCTGACGCACGGACTGGCGCGCGCGCGAGCGCAGCTTGCCGGACAGCCAGGCCACGGGCACGCCCAGCGGTTCCAGCCAGGCGGCGAAGTTCTGGTAGTGCTGCTCGGCCAGCAGTTCGGTCGGCGCCATGACCGCGCATTGATAACCGGCCTCCACCGCAGCCAGTGCCGCCAGCGCCGCCACCACCGTCTTGCCCGAGCCGACATCGCCCTGGACCAGGCGCTGCATGGGGTGGGCGCGGGCGAGGTCGGCCAGGACCTCCTCGCTCACCCGGCGCTGGGCCCCGGTCAACGCAAAGGGCAGCGCCTCGACAAAGCGCTCGGCGAGCTGGCCGGCCGGGCGGACCGGGGGCGCCGCCTGGCGCTCGACCTGGGCCCGCAGACGGCGCAGGCTCAGGTGATGGGCGAGCAGTTCCTCCAGGGCCAGGCGCCGCTGCGCGGGGTGCTGGCCGCTGGCCAGCAGCTCGGTATCGGCATCGGGCGGCGGGCGGTGCACGTAGCGCAGCGCCTCGCTCAGACTGGGCAGCTCCACGCGCGCCAGCGCGTCCTCGGGTAGTCGCTCGGCCAGCCAGTCCATCAGGGCGGCCGGCTCCGTTGCCAGGCGCTCCAGGGCCTGTTCGGTCAGGGAGCGCAGGGTCAGTTGGTGCACACCTTCGGTCACGGGGTAGACGGGTGTGAGGTGCTCCTCCACGGCCCCGACCGCCTCGGCATCGACGGCGCGGTACTCGGGGTGGATCATCTCCAGGGTCGAGGCGCCGCGGCGCACCTCGCCGTAACAGCGCAGGCTCACCCCGCGCGCCAGACCCGCCTGCTGGGCGGCGCTGAAATGGAAAAAGCGCAGGGTCAGACTGCCCGTGCCGTCGCTCAGACGCGACAGGAGCATGCGCCGTTTGCCGAACTTGACCTCGGTGAGCTCGATACGCCCCTGCACGACCGCCTCCATACCGGCGCGCAGGCTGCCGATCGGCACGACGCGGGTACGGTCCTGGTAGCGCAGCGGCAGGTGGAACAGCACGTCGGCCACGCTGTGGATGTCCAGGCGCGCCAGGCGCTCGGCCAGGCGCGAGCCCACGCCCTTGAGCGCGGTGACGGGACGGGACTCCAGGGGGGTGCTCATCGCACGATGGTCACGGCGCGGATCCGCCGGCGCACCTCCAGTGCCGTCGGCATACCCGCGGGGCCGCGGCTCAGGTGCCGAGCATCAGCACGGCATCCATCTCCACCGCCGCCCCCTTGGGCAGGGCGGCGACGCCGATCGCGGCGCGCGCCGGATAAGGCTGGTCGAAATACTCGGCCATGGCCTCGTTGACGCTCGGGAAGTGGCCGAGGTCGGTCAGATAGATGTTGAGCTTGACGATGTCCTTCAGGTCGCCGCCGGCGGCCCGGGCCACGGCGCGCAGGTTATCGAACACGCGGCGGATATGGACCTCGATATCGCCCCCGACCAGCTCCATGGTCTTCGGATCGAGCGGGATCTGTCCGGACAGATACACGGTGTCGTCGACCTTCACCGCCTGCGAGTAGGGGCCGATGGCCTGAGGGGCCTGGTCGGTCTGGATGATCTCGCGCGCCATTGTTCCTCCTTATTGTCTGAATGTCGCGGCCGGCCCGCCGGCGCTGCCATCGGCGGGGGCTCAGCCCTTGGTCCGGTTGATTCTCACCACCATCTCCAGCGAACGCAAATGGCGCATGATGCGCGCCAGGTGCTGGCGGTTGTGCACGGTGACGGTAAAGGTCAGGGTCGTGTACATGCCGTCGCGCTCTTCCATGGCGACGTTCTCGATGTTGGCGTCCATCTCGGCGATGGCCGCGGCGATGGTGGCCAGCACCCCGCGCTGATTGACCACCACCATGCGCACCTCCACCGGGAACTCGCCGTCGATCTGACTCTCCCACTGGACGTCGATCCACTTCTCCGGCTTGGCGCGATAGTCGGCGACGTTCTTGCAGTTCTGGGTGTGGATGACGATACCGCGCCCGGCCGTGACGAAGCCGAGGATGGGATCGCCCGGGATGGGCCGGCAGCACTTGGCAAACGTGACCACGGTCCCTTCCGTACCCTTGATGGCCAGGGGGCGCTGATCGCCCGGCGCCGCCGCACCCGGCGCCTCGGTCCCCGCCTCGCCGCCAGCGCCCGGCGCCGCGCCCAGCGCCTCCTCGGCGCTCAACATCAGCGCACGGGCCACGACCAGGGGGATGCGGATCCCCAGGCCCACCTCCTCGAGCAGGCCGTCCAGGGCCTTGAAACCGTACTCGGCCACCAGCGTCTCGACCCGTTCGATGGGCAGGGCCTCCAGCGAGGTCCCGTAGGAGGCCAGCACCTTGTCCAGCATGCGCCGGCCCAGCGCCACGGCCTCGTCGTGCTTGAGGTTCTTGAGGTAGGCCCGGATGTTGGAACGCGCCTTGGCGGTGAGCACGAAGTTGAGCCAGGCCGGGTTGGGCCGGGCGCCGGGCGCGGTGATGATCTCCACGGTCTGTCCGTTGCGAAGCTCGGTGCGCAGCGGCATCAGACGCCGGTCGATCTTCACCGCCACGCAGGAGCGGCCCACGTCGGTGTGCACGGCGTAGGCGAAGTCCACCGCCGTGGCCCCGCGCGGCAGGGCCATGATCTCGCCCTTGGGGGTGAAGACGTAGACCTCGTCGGGAAACAGATCGATCTTGACGTTCTCGAGGAACTCCAGCGAGTTGCCGGCGTTTTGCTGCATCTCCAGCAGCCCGCGCAGCCACTCGCGGGCGCGCACCTGGGCGCTGTTGCCGCCGGCCGCGCCGCTCTTGTAGAGCCAATGGGCGGCAATGCCCGCCTCGGCGACCTTGTCCATGTCCTCGGTGCGGACCTGCACCTCGATGGGCACGCCGTAAGGGGCGAACAGGACGGTATGCAGCGACTGGTAGCCGTTGGCCTTGGGGATGGCGATGTAGTCCTTGAAGCGCCCGGGCACCGGCTTGTACAGATTGTGCATGGCGCCGAGCACGCGATAGCAGGTATCGACCGAGTCGACGATGATGCGAAAGGCGTAGATGTCCATGACATCGGCGAAGGACACGCCCTTGACGTGCATCTTCTTGTAGATGCTGTAGAGGTGCTTCTCGCGCCCGACCACGCGCCCGACCAGCCCCTCCTGGCGCAGGCGCTCCTCCAGGGCATCCTGGATGCGGTGGACGATCTCCTTGCGGTTGCCCCGCGCCTTGCGGATGGCCTCGGCGATGATCCGATAGCGAGTCGGATACATGGCCGCAAAGCCCAGGTCCTCGAGCTCCAGGCGCATGCTGTTCATGCCCAGGCGATTGGCGATCGGGGCGTAGATCTCCAGGGTCTCGCGCGCGATGCGCCGGCGCTTGTCGGCGGGCATGATGCCCAGGGTGCGCATGTTGTGCAGCCGATCGGCGAGCTTGACCAGGATGACGCGGATATCGCGCACCATGGCCAGGAGCATCTTGCGGAAGTTCTCCGCCTGGGCCTCGGCGCGCGACTCGAACTCGATGTGGGTGAGCTTGCTCACCCCGTCGACCAGCTCGGCGATGTCCTCGCCGAACTCCGTGGAGATCTGTTCCTTGGCGGTCGGGGTGTCCTCGATGACGTCGTGCAGAATGGCCGCCACGATGCTCTGGTGGTCCATGTGCATCTCGGCCAGGATCCTGGCGACTTCCATCGGGTGATAGATGTAGGGCTCGCCCGTCATGCGGTGCTGGCCCTCATGGGCTTCGGCACCGAAGAGGTAGGCCCGATAGACTTCAGCGACCTGGTCCGGCTCGAGATAGGTCTCGAGCAGATTACACAGGTCGCTGATTAGAAAAGGTGTGGCGCCCCGCTCGGGGGTCTCCATCAGTGGGCGGGAGATGTTAGATCTCCTCCCTCACTTCTTCGTCGCTGGTCAGGGACGCGGCCTCGGCGTGCTCCTGGGCCGTGATCTCGTCGAGGATGGCGGGGGTCACGAGGCCCTCGGCGATCTCACGCAGCGATACCACCGTGGGCTTGTCGTTCTCCCAGTCCAACAGCGGTTCCTTGCCGCCTTCGATCTGGCGGGCGCGCTTGGTCGCCACCAGCACCAAGTGAAAGCGGTTGTCCACATTCTCGAGACAGTCTTCGACGGTAACGCGCGCCATGGTTCAAGTGCTCCAAATTGGCCGGGGCGGGCCCGGTGATGGTCAGGGACCGGCGAGCCGGTCCGGACAGGGGACTGTAAATTGTACTCGATGGGCCCGGGCCTTGCCAGCGGGCCGGGAAGGGCCCGTGGTCTCAGGCCAGCAGCTCGTCGAGCAGCGGCGCCAGGCGCGGCAGCTGCGTCTCCCGGCGCAGGCGCCGGGCGGTGAACACGGCCCGAAGCTCGCCCAGGGCCCGGTCGAAGTCGTCGTTGACCACCAGGTAGTCGAACTCCCCGTGGTGGGCCATTTCGGCCTTGGCCTCGGCCAGTCGCCGGGCGATCACCTCCTCGCTGTCCTGGCCGCGCCCGCGCAGGCGCGCCTCGAGCTCGGCCCGCGAGGGCGGCAGGATGAACACGCTCAGCGCCCCGGGCATCAGCCGGCGCACCTGCGCCGCACCCTGCCAGTCGATCTCCAGGATGACGTCCGCGCCCTGGTCCATCAGCGCCTGCACGCTGGCCCGCGCGGTGCCGTAGAAGTTGCCGAACACCTCGGCGTGTTCCAGGAAGGCATCCTCGGCCACCATGGCCTGGAAGGTATCGCGGTCGACGAAGTGGTAATGCACCCCGTCGCGCTCGCCGGGCCGCGGGGCGCGCGTGGTGTGCGAGACCGAGACGCGCACCTGGGCGCTCGAGTCGGTCAGCGCCTTGACCAGGCTGGTCTTGCCGGCACCCGAGGGTGCCGAAATGATGTACAGGGAACCGGGCGAGGGGACGGCGGTGTCGGATAGGGCCACGGGAATTCCTTTTTATATAGCTTTATTCGATGTTCTGGACCTGCTCGCGCATTTGCTCGATCAGCACCTTCAGGTCGACCGAGGCGCGGGTCGTGCGGGTGTCGGCGGACTTCGAGCCGAGGGTATTGGCCTCGCGGTTGAGCTCCTGCATGAGAAAATCCAGGCGCCTGCCCACGGGCTCGTCCGCGTCCAGCACCCGGCGCACCTCGTCGAGGTGGGCCGCGAGGCGGTCGAGCTCCTCGTCGACGTCCATGCGCTGGGCCAGGTAGACCATCTCCTGCTCCAGGCGGCCGTTGTCGGGCTCCGCCCCCGCCTCGCTCTGGACCTCGCCCAGGCGGGCGAGGAGTCGATCGCGCAGGCGCTGCTGTATCTCGGGCAGGACCTGTCGCACCTGGGAGACCACCTCGGCCACCGCGTCGCAGCGCTGTTCGATGAGCGCCTTGAGTCTCTCGCCCTCGCGGCTGCGCGCGGCCACCAGGTCATCGAGGGCCTCGTCGAGCGACGCCGTGGCGGCCGCGGCCAGGGTCTCCAGATCCGTCTCGGGGGCGTGCAGCACCCCGGGCCATTTCAGCACTTCCATGGAGCTGACGGGGCCCGGGTTGTAGAGCATGCTGTCGACCTCGCGGCTGGCGTGGGCCAGGCCCTGGGCGAACTCCTTATTGACGATCAGCTCGCCGGCCTGCAGCTGCGGCCCCTCGTAGCGCATGTTGCAGTCGACCTTGCCCCGGCCCAGGCGCGCGCCGATACGCTCGCGCAGACGGGGCTCCAGGGCCCGCAGTTCCTCGGGCAGGCGCAGGGTCGTCTCCAGGTAGCGGTGATTGACGGAGCGCAGTTCCAGGGTCAGGCGCCCCCATTCGCCGTCGCCTTCCTTGCGCGTAAAGGCGGTCATGCTGCGTATCATTGGCCAGTATCCCCTGCTTGGGTGAGTGCGAACGAGGCACCCATACTACCGCGCCGGCACCCGGCGACCAAAGCCCGCGCTGTGCGAGCCCGCGCGCTAAACCCGCGCCCGGTACGGGCCGATATCCATGCCGTGGCGGCACGGCCGGTTGTGAACCGTGTGCTGCGAGATTCTCGCCCCGGTGTGCTACCCTGAACCGATTCCGGGAAGCGAATAACGAACAAAATAAAATCCGCGGCCGGCGCGGGCGGGCGTCTATTGAACCACAAGATGAGCGACGACAACACGATATTGCCCCACGGCACCGTGGTCGACGACTATGTCGTCGAACGCCCGTTGGGCGGCGGTGGCTTCAGCATCGTGTATCTGGCCCGCGAGCACAGCACGGACCAACTGGTCGTCATCAAGGAATACATGCCCCGCCAGCTCGCCCTGCGTATCGACGGCACCAGCGTGGTGGCCTCCGATGACCGCCATATCGAGCGCTTCGCCCACGGCCGACGCCTGTTCTTCCAGGAAGCAAGCACGCTGGCGACCCTCAAGCACCCGAACATCGTCAACGTCATCAACTTCTTCCGCGCCAACGGCACCGTTTATATGGTGATGGAGTACCAGGAGGGCGTGAACCTGCTCGGTTACATCAAGCGCCACCGGGGCAACCTCAGCGAGACCTTTCTGCGCACCGTGTTCCTGCCGCTGCTCGACGGACTGAACCTCATCCACTCGCGCGGCCTGCTGCACCTGGACATCAAACCCAGCAACATCCACCTGCGCCGAGGCGCCAATCCGCTGCTGCTGGACTTCGGCGCCGTGCACGAGATGATGCACTCGCGCCAGTTCCAGCCCACGCAGGTGGTCACGCCCGGCTTCTCGCCCATCGAGCAGCTCGACCCGGGCGGCTATGTCGGGCCCTGGACCGACATCTACGCCATGGGCGCGACCATGCGCGCCTGCATCGAGGGCAAATCGCCGCCGCCCTCCGTGGAACGGCGCGAGCAGGACAACATGCGCCCGGCGGCCAGCGCCTTCCGCCGGCGCTATTCGCCCGCGCTGCTGGAGGCCATCGACTGGGCGATGGAGGTCGACCCGCTGCACCGGCCGCAAAACGTCGACCAACTCGTGGCCGCCATCAACCGAGAGCCGGGCGCCCCCTCGCCGCACGATAGCGGCGGGAACATACTGTCACCGTGGCCGCGCGAGTGAGCCATCGCCATGCAGTACGAAATCGGCCGCGCCAGCCGCATAGGCAACCGCGAGAATAATCAAGACCGCTTCGCCGCCTTCGAGGCCGACGGGGCGGTACTGCTGGTACTGGCCGACGGGATGGGCGGCAAGGTCGGCGGTGAGCTCGCCGCCCAGACCCTGGTCGACGTCGCCAGCGCCGCGATGGCCCAGCAGCGCTTCCCGGTTACCTACCCGCAGAACTTCCTCGCGCGCATACTCGAAGACGCGCACGCCGCCGTGCTCGCCGCCGGCATGCGCCACGCCCCGCCGATCCAGCCGGGTACGACCGCGGTCCTGGGTCTGGTGCAGGAGCGCAGCGTCTGGTGGGCCCACGTCGGCGACAGCCGGCTGTATCTGTTTCGAAACGGCGTGCCCCTGTATCGCACGCGCGACCATTCCTACGTCGAACATCTGTACCAGGAAGGCCAAATCAGTCTGGACAAGCGCCAGGGCCATCCCATGCGCAACTACGTCACCCAATGCATCGGCCTGCGCCCGGAGCCGCCGGAGGTCACGCTCAGCAACCAGACCGCGCTGCAGGCCGGCGACGTGCTACTGCTGTGCTCGGATGGGCTGTGGGAGCCGCTGGGCGATGCGCAGATGGGCGCGGTACTCATGGAAGACTCGCTCGACAAGGCGCTCGACAGCATGGCCGAGCAGGCCGAGGAACTGGCCTATCCGAACAGCGACAATATCAGCGCCCTGGCGCTGCGCGTGGTCTCGCTCGAGGCCAAGCGCCGCGAAGCGCCACCGGTCGAAAAGCCTGTCGACAAGGAACAGGACCGCCTGAACGCGGCCATCGAGGAGATCGAACGCGCGCTGGACCGCTATCGCGATGAAATGGACGAGTGATACGCCTCGCGACAGCGCCGCCGGGCGCGTTATAATCACGCCCCACTGCCCATCCCACTTCCTGCTGCCGACGAAAGGACCTGCTGATGCGCCCCAGCGGCCGAGCACCCGATCAAATGCGCGACGTGCGAATCACGCGCGGCTACACCAAACACGCCGAAGGTTCGGTGCTCGTCGAGTTCGGCGACACCAGGGTCATCTGCACCGCCAGCGTCGATGAGCGCGCGCCGGGCTGGATGCGCGGCTCGGGCCGCGGCTGGGTCACGGCCGAGTACGGTATGCTGCCGCGCTCGACCGGCTCGCGCATGGGCCGCGAAGCCGCGCGCGGACGCCAGGGCGGGCGCACCATGGAGATCCAGCGCCTGATCGGCCGCTCGCTGCGCGCGGCCATGAATCTGGAGGCCGTCGGCGAGCGCACCATCACCGTCGACTGCGACGTCATCCAGGCCGACGGGGGCACCCGCACGGCCTCCATCACGGGCGGCTACGTCGCCCTGGTCGACGCGGTCAACCACCTGCTCGCCCAGGGCAGCATCAAGAAGAACCCGGTGCACGGCCAGGTGGCCTCCGTGTCGGTCGGGATCTATCAGGGCACCGCGGTGCTGGACCTGGACTACCCCGAGGACTGCAACGCCGAGACCGACATGAACGTGGTCATGAACGATGCCGGCGCCTTCATCGAGGTCCAGGGCACGGCCGAGGGCCACGCCTTTCGCCGGGACGAACTCGACGCCATGCTGGCCCTGGCCGAGGGCGGCATCGGCGGGTTGATCGCCGCCCAGCGCGCGGCCCTGGAAAAGGACTGAGCGCCGCACGCGGCGCGGGGACCTTCAGGATGAGCGACAAACACCGGGTCGTGCTCGCCAGCGGCAATCCCGGCAAGGTCCGCGAGATCAATCAGCTGCTCGCCGACCTGGCCATCGAGGTCGTCGCCCAATCGGAGCTGCGCGTCCCCGAGGCCGAGGAGACCGGCCTGACCTTCGTCGAGAACGCCATCCTCAAGGCCCGCAACGCCGCGGCCCGCACCGGCCTGCCCGCCATCGCCGACGACTCGGGCCTGGAGGTCGACGCCCTGAACGGCGCCCCCGGGATCTATTCGGCCCGCTACGCCGGTGCCGGGGCGGGCGATGCCGACAACCTGCAGCGCCTGCTGCGCGAGCTGGGCGATCGCCCCCAGGCCGAGCGCACCGCCCGTTTCCAGTGCCTGATGGTCTACCTGCGCCACGGCGCCGATCCCACGCCGCTCATCTGCCAGGGCACCTGGGAGGGGCGGATACTCGACGCGCCCCGCGGCGAGAACGGCTTCGGCTACGACCCGGTCTTTTTCGTGCCCGATCGGGGCTGCAGCGCCGCCGAGCTCGACCCCGAGCTCAAGAACCGCCTCTCCCACCGCGGCCAGGCCCTGCGCTGCCTGGCGCGCGCCCTCGGTCACTGACCCCCCCTCCCGGGCGCCCGCCCACCTTCGGCCCCTATCTATTGACCAGGCCTATAAACGGGCCGGGTACCCGACTGCTTTACGCATAATTCCCGCACATTGATCCAGGTCATTGTCGCCGACGCCGCTCTTCTAGATATTAGTTTTCCGTTAAACCCGTATGTAGTGAAAAAGTGACGGTAGGCCGGCAGTCCGGCAATACACCGCACGCCTACCCAGGAGAGAGATGTCATGAATACAGTGTTTCGCAAGCGAATCGTTTCCACCGCCGTCGCCGGCGTGCTCGCCACCGGCCTCGGCCTGGCGGCCACCACCGGCACGGCCCAGGCCCTGCAGAAGGGCGACTGGCTGGCCCGCGTCGGCGCCAGCATGGTCGAGCCCAACGAGAGTTCGAGCAACCCCGGCGGCGGCTTGGCCCCCGGCACGTCGGTCAGCATCAATTCCAACACCCAGCTCTCGTTCACCGTGGCCTACATGTATACGAACAACATCTCGTTCGAGGTGCTGGGCGCCACGCCCTTCTCGCACGACATTTCAGGCTCCGGCGGGTCTCTGGCCGGTGCCGGCAAGGTCGCCGAGATCAAGCACCTGCCGCCGACCTTCAGCGTCAACTGGCACTTCCAGCCCCAGTCCAATGTCCGGCCCTATGTCGGCGCCGGCGTCAACTACACCTATTTCTATGACGAGAAGACCACGGGCGCAGCATCCGGACTCAGCATGAGCCTGGACAACTCCTGGGGCCCGGCGGTGCAGGCCGGCGTGGACTACGACATCAACAAGAAGTGGTTCGTCAACGCCAACGTGCGCTACATCAAGATCAGCACCACGGCCAAGTTCAGTAATGGCTACTCCCTCGATGTCGACGTCGACCCGATGGTCTACACCCTGGCCGTGGGCACGCACTTCTAGGCCGTCCCGGCAAACCAACGTCGGTCAAACACCGCGCAGGGGTTCGCCCCTGCGCGGCCAACCCGTCTTCCCGCCCCGGTTCTGTTAAAATGGCCCGAGCGCGCCCCCGCGCTCGAGTTTGTGCGCCGTCGCGCCCGAGGCCCATGTTCCAGTTCACCGCCCTGCCCCCCTTGTCGCTCTACGTGCACGTGCCCTGGTGCGTGCGCAAGTGCCCCTACTGCGACTTCAACTCCCACGAGCTGCGCGAGGATCTGCCCGAGGCCGCCTACATCGACGCGCTGCTGGCCGATCTGGAACAGGACCTGCCCGGCGTCTGGGGCCGGTCCGTGGTCAGCGTGTTCATCGGCGGGGGCACGCCGAGCCTGCTCTCGGCCGAGGCGATCGACCGGCTGCTCTCGGGGCTGCGCGCGCGACTGATGCTGCCGCCCGATGCCGAGATCACCGTCGAGGCCAATCCCGGCACGGTCGAACAGGGCCGGTTCGCCGAGTACCGCGCCGCCGGCGTCAATCGCCTGTCCATCGGCGTGCAGAGCTTCGATGACGACAGGCTCGAGCGCATCGGGCGCATCCACGGCCGGGCCGAGGCGATACGCGCCGCCGAGTCGGCGCACGCGGCGGGTTTCGACAACTTCAACCTGGACCTGATGTTCGCCCTGCCCGGCCAGGGCCTGGCCGAGGCCGAGCAGGACGTGCGCACGGCCATCGACCTGGAGCCGACGCACATCTCGCACTATCAATTGACGCTGGAACCCAACACCCTGTTCGCCCATCGCCCGCCCGAGCTGCCGGACGAGGACAGCGCCTGGCAGATGCAAACCGCCTGCCAGGACATCCTCGCGGCCCGCGGCTATACTCAATACGAAGTCTCGGCCTATGCGCGCGCCGGCCGGCGCTGCCGCCACAACCTGAACTACTGGCGCTTTGGAGACTACCTGGGGATCGGCGCCGGGGCCCACGCCAAGATCAGCGACGCCCAGCGCCAATGCATCACGCGCACCAGCAAGGTCCGCCACCCGCGCGACTACGTGCAGCGCGCCTTTGGGGTCGAACGCATCGATACCGAGCGCACGCTCAACCGGGCCGACGCCGCGCTGGAATTCATGCTGAACGCGCTGCGCCTGCGCGAGGGATTCGAGACCGAGCTGTTCGCCGCGCACACGGGCCTGCCGATCCGCGCCGTCGAGGCGCCGCTGCAGGAGGCCGAACGCCGCGGCTGGATCGAGTGGAACCTGACGCGGATCCGTCCGACCGACGAGGGCCAGCGCCTGCTCAACGACCTGCTTGGCCTGTTCCTGCCCGAGGGGGAACCATGATGCACGAAACCGAAGTCATCTGCCCGTACTGCGGCGAGGGGTTCACCACCGTGGTCGACTGCTCGGCGGGCAACCAGCAATACATCGAGGACTGCGAGGTCTGCTGCAACCCCATCGTGTTTTCCCTGACGACCGACAGCGCGGGCAACCTGCTCGGCCTGGAGGCGCACCAGGACAACGAATGAGGGGCGGCTCGCCCCGGCATGACGAGACAGGGGCGAGACCATGAGCGACAACGACTACACCCCGATCAGCTGCGCGCGCTACAGCGACTACGAGGTCGCCATCCTGCACCGCCAGGCGCTGCGCGTTCGCTGGAAGGCGGCCGATGGCGGCGAGCACATCGCGCGGCTGCGCCCGCTGGACCTGGAGACCAAGGCCGGCGCGGAGTTCCTCATCGCCGAGGACAGCCACGGCGAGCCGCTGCGCCTGCGGCTGGACTGGATCCAAAGCGCCGAGACGATACCATAGGGGTCCGCCAGCCAACGACGCCCGACGCCATGACCGACCTGAGTCACTACCGCGACATACCCGCCTACATCACCAAGGACGGCTCCGAGATCCGCGAGCTCATGCACCCCGACGTGCAGGGCAATGCGGCCCAGAGCCTGGCCGAGGCGACGGTCCCGCCGGGCACGCGCACCGTGCTGCACCGCCATGCCCGCACCGAGGAGCTCTACCACATCACCGCCGGCACGGGGCTGATGACTCTAGGCGAGCGCCGCTTCGAGGTCGGCCCCGGCGACACGGTCTGCATCGTGCCGGGCACGGCCCACTGCATCGAAAACACCGGCGGCGATCCGCTGCGCATCCTGTGCGCGTGTTCGCCGGCCTACTCGCACGGCGACACGGAGCTGCTGGAGAGCGAGTGACGGCGGGCGGGGCCAAGCCCTCCATGCGCATCGGCGTGGACCTGGGCGGCACCAAGATCGAAGCGCTGGCGCTGGAGGCGGACGGCCGCGAGATCTACCGGCGCCGCATCGACTCGCCGCGCCACGACTATGCCGCGACCGTCGACGCCATCGCCGCCCTGGTCGGCGAGCTGGAAGCCGAAACGGCGCGCCGCGGCACTGTCGGCGTGGCGATCCCGGGCGCCGTCTCGCCGGCCACCGGCCGCATCAAGAACGCCAACTCAACCTGGCTGAACGGCCGGGCGCTGCAAGAGGACCTCGAACGGACCCTGGAGCGCGAGGTCCGCCTCGCCAACGATGCCAATTGCTTCGCGGTCTCCGAGGCCACCGACGGCGCCGCGCGCGACGCGGGCCTGGTCTTCGGGGTGATCCTCGGCACCGGCGCGGGCGGTGCCATCGTGCACGGGCGCCGCCCGCTGACCGGCGCCAATGCCATCGCCGGCGAATGGGGCCACAATCCCCTGCCCTGGCCCGAGGCCGACGAGTATCCCGGCCCGGCCTGCTGGTGCGGGCGCCGCGGTTGTCTGGAGACCTGGCTGTCGGGGCCGGCGCTGGCGGCCGATCACCAGCGCCGCGGCGGGGAAGACCTCAGCGCCGAGGCAATCGCCCGGCGCGCCGCCGCCGGCGACGCGGGCGCCGAGGCGAGCCTGCAGCGCTACGAAGGGCGCCTCGCCCGCGGCCTGGCCTCGGTCATCAATCTCCTGGACCCGGACGTAATCGTGCTGGGCGGCGGGCTGTCCCAACTCGAACAGCTGTACGAGCGCGTGCCCGCACTCTGGGGCGAATACGTGTTTTCCGATACCGTCGCCACGCGCCTGCTGGCACCCGTGCACGGCGATGCGAGCGGGGTGAGGGGCGCGGCGTGGCTCTGGGACTGAAGCGCCTGCGCCAGCCGGCCTTCAGGCCACCGCGTCGCCGACCGCCGCGCCGCGCAGGCGCTCGATAAAGGCCCCCACCTCGGGCGCACCCTCTTCCGGCGCCCACCGGGCGAACTCGGCGGCGCTCGCCGGATCGTACGGGCCTTGCTTGACCTCGACAAAGGCCGAGTCCTCGGCCGTCGGCAGCCAGGTGTGCCAGGTGTTGGCGGGTATCTCGAAGGCAAGCACACCGGCCTCGGGCCCCACGGCCTGGCGCTCGGTCACCCGTCCCTCGTCGTCGAAGACCAGCACGTCGAAGCCGCCGCGCACGACCAGCGCGAACTCCCACTTGGCCGGGTGGCGGTGCGGCCGGAAGTAGGTGTCCTGCTTGGCCGCGATGAAATAGCGCTGCACCGGGTCCTCGCCCGAGCCGTGCACGTTGTAGTTGGTACGCCGCCGGGGGCTCTGGCCCGCTTTGGCGACGAGGTCGTCGATCAAATCCGCGGTGATGAGTTTCATGGATAGCGTACTCGGCGTCGGCTGCGCGCGGCAGCGGTGTAAAGCGTCAAGGATATTTCACGCCGGCCTCGTGCGCCAGGCGTCGGCCCGCTTTCCAACTGATATAATTGCCCGATGGATGTCGACGCACCGAAGCTATCCAACAAATATCTGATATATGGCGCGTTCGCCCTGGGCCTGGCCACCGCCATCGCCGTGCGGGCGATCATCGTGCTCGATCACCTCCATCCGGGCTGGGTCCGTCCGGTCTGGTACTTCGCCGTGCTCGGCAACTTCGTGTTCTTCTATTACAGGTACGTGATCACCAACAAGCGCAAGCGCGCCGTACAGGAACATGCGCTGATTGACAAGATCGCCACCGAACAGCCTCTCAGCCGAAGCGACCGGGAGGTGCTGATCTATTTGCTCAGTTCCATCAAGAAATCGCCCGAAAACCTCAATTACCTGATTATTTTCGCCTTCTCGATACTCGCAATCGGCATCGACCTGGCGTTTGTATTTTTGGAGTAATGGCGGGCGGAACGCCGGCGAGGCGGAATGTCATCAACAATTGTGCTCACATGCCGCTATGGAGCGCAGCGGAATAGCGGGCAAGTGCAGCCCTTTGTTATCCTCCCGTTGCACCAGGGTTCTCGAAGCCGAATCGCTGCCCAGCTTCCCATGCCTTGCGGTCGTTGCCCTCGTTCGGAATGCCACCAGCCCCTTTGAGCATGCGTGCGAGGTGCATGCAATTCCAGGTCATGATCGTGGTGTTTCGTTGTGTGAAGTCATTGTCGAAACCGACCGGTCCGCCATCTTCAATTTCGTCACCATAGGAAGGTCCGGGGCCGGCCTCGCCAATCCATCCACAATCGGCTTGCGGTGGTATTGTGTAACCCAGGTGGTTGAGTGCAAATCCGATCGTCATCGCCGTGTGCTTGATCCCGTCTTCGTTTCCGGTGATGACGCAGCCTCCGACCTTGCCATAATAAATCGACTGCCCCTTGTCGTTAAGCTCTCCAGACATCGCGTACAGTCGCTCGATCAGGATGCGGCATATCGAGCTTTCTTCGCCCAGCCAAATCGGAGTCCCCACGACGAGAACGTCCGCCGCCTTGACTCTCTCCCAGATCACGGGCCACTCGTCTTTAGGCCAGCCATGCTCTGTCATATCAGGGTAGACGCCCGGAGGACAGTCGTGCTCGGCCAAATGCAAATGCTCGACTGAAACACCGTTCTTCTTCATGATGGCCGCGGAGGCACCAAGAAGCAATCGCGTATGACTTTCCTCTTTCTTCCTCTTGAGGGACGTATTAATGAATAGGGCGCGAAGATCGTTGAAATCAGTCACTGCATACCCCGGGCCAAGTTGGCTTTGGCGTGATTGTAAGCAGGATAACGCTGTAGATCAGCCGCCCGGTAACCGCGCAGCGGTTTCCGGGTCGGCCGGATCTACTTGTTGGAAGCTGCCTGTTCGAGGCGTTCAGCTAGCCAAACTTTGATAATTGACTGGCGCGTAACCCCTAGTCGACTGGCTTCCCGGTCGAGGGACTCGATCATCCAGTCCGGAAAGTCCACATTGACTCGCCTTTGCTTTTGAAGCGGGCGGCGCGCCTTGGAGATGTCCAAGACGTCTGTTACGTCCTTGCCGCTATCAAATTCGGAATCAAATTTCTTCGCTTTCATAAAGGGCCACCTCTTCGGATCGAGCTCGACGAACAGAGATGATCCGGATATTCCTGCTCCTGTGTGTGATAACCGCCGACCAATGCCTTCCCTTGATACGGCCGATGGCCAAAAATCGCGGCTCATCAACCGTCTTCGCCGGGATTTCAAGAAGATAAGGGTCGCTCCACAGATCCTGGGCGCTGATGAAGTCGATCCCGTGCTTCTCCAGATTGGCCTGGCTCTTCTGCTCGTCGAATTCAAACGAGAACATGGTATATAAATTATACCATTATTGGTGGTTATGCAACGTGCGGTTTTGTCGGGGTTGGGGCTTCTAACGCTTGCGTAACGGGCAGGTTTGTAGCGCCAGCGGAAAACCTGTCCCGGTTGACGCGATTGTTATGTGTATATATGCTATTTTTAATACACATTGCAAGGAGATCACCACCATGCGGACAAACATTGAGATAGACGACAAGCTGATGGCCGACGCACTTAAGTCCACCGGACTAAAAACCAAAAAGGAAACGGTGGAGCTAGGCCTTAAGACATTGATTAAATTAAAGAAACAGGAAGGAATCAAGCGATTTAGAGGCAAGCTAGACTGGTCAGGTGACCTGGACGACATGAGACATACTTCGTGATTCTCGTGGATTCCAGCGTCTGGATTGACTATTTCAGCGGTAACGGGTCTGCGGAGGCCGATTTTCTTGACGGGACGTTGGGCAATCGCACCGTCGCTATAGGCGACTTGATCCTCACAGAAGTTCTTCAAGGCTTTAGGCACGACAAGGACTACAGGACCGCCAAGTGTTTGTTGGAGGAGCTTACCGTATTCGACTTGCTTGGAAGGAACATGGCAATCAAGAGCGCAGAAAATTTTCGAAAACTGCGCAAGAAAGGTATTACTATCCGGAAGACCGCTGACGTCATTATAGCTTCGTTCTGTATTGAGCATGATCTTCCTTTGCTATTTTCAGATAGGGATTTCCGGTCTTTTGTAGATCACCTCGGCTTGCGCGATGCTGTTTTCACATAACGATTAAGCTGTGTGGCGCAAACGAAGCGCAGCGTAGTTTGCGTCCGAACGAGCGCCTTGTTATGCATATTCGATAACTTCATCTACGAAGCCAGGTTTGTTTCCATGATTTTCTATCCGGATAGCAACAATAGCACCCATTCTTTTGAATGCAGGCGTTAACTTTGGCCTATTAAGCAAGAACTCCTCCTGAATGATTTTTTCGCAGTTTAGGACATCACGCTTACTGATTTTAGAAGGATTCCGGAATTCTCCGGTAAAGCACGGTTGTGATTTAGGTATTTTTGTCCCGAATATAGAAGCTGCTCGTAGTACATATTGCTCATCGTATCTCCTGGCAAGACCACTTTTCCCGCCTTTTGATCCCACATTACCTACATACACCAGCTTAGAGAGACCAATAACATAGATAAGCTTAGGTACGTTTTTCTTCTTTTCATACAACTTGAAGAAATTTGGATATCGAGTCCAATCAATATGGATGGTTTTAGGCATGCTGATATTTTGCATAACGTTCCACATGAGCCGCGCCTTGCCCTGGAGCGTAGCGTAGCGCAGCGGAAGGGTAAGGCGTCGGACTCGATGTGGTTGTTAGGAAGCATTTCCTTGCACCTTAAGCCAGCCTTGCGATTCGCAGTGCCTAGCGAAGTCAGCGTATTGTTCTGACACCCACATCTCATTCGGATGATCATGGAACCCTACAATCGGCTTTGATCCGTCTCGGATCTCGAAATTCAAGAATTGGCGAATCTGCTTCTGGGTTAGCGGCCCCGTTTCTGAGTAGTCGGTGATGCGCTGTTTATTGGCTAGCACAATTGGGTCGGACGATATGCCAATTGCGTATAGTGCAATACGCCGGTAGTTCTTGGGTAACACAGGTATCAGTTTGCCTATGCCCATCTTTGACTTCCTAACGCTCGCCTTAACCGGCTGGCTTGCCCGGAGCGCAGCGACGGGTAAGCCAGTCCGGGTTGAAGGCGTTGTTATGCATCATTTGTTCAAGTCGTATTTTTTCCTGATCGACTTGGCAACGAACTCAGCGTCAAAGACAAGCCCATTAATTTCCGGCTTTTCTTTGAAGCAAAGAATTGTGTTCGTTGCCCTTGGTTTAGAAATGAAGTAGGTTTGCCCGCCATACGTTGTTGTAGTAGCGTTGCCGTAGGCATAGTTACCGGAGCCATACGCGCTGCCGGTCGTATTCGAAGTTGTCGGCGTTGTATACGCCCCAACTTTCGATC